>Ga0335077_10005969_pt1 | contig 15003 bp, 15 predicted proteins | sample Lox_Sample_31_FD_207151 | JGI IMG/M metagenome (GOLD analysis project Ga0335077, IMG submission 207151) | Soil microbial communities from Loxahatchee National Wildlife Refuge, Florida, United States - Lox_Sample_3.1 | ecosystem: Environmental > Terrestrial > Soil > Wetlands | place: USA... | reverse complement strand
GTCCGACAGTGGTACGCGACGGGCGGTTACATCACGGCAACCAGGGCTGTTACCGGGTCGTAACCTGAACCCCGCGATCCTGTTCACCCCCGTGGGCGACCCCGATACTGAATGCGTGTGCTCGTGATCGAGGACCATTCTGAGCTGGCCGAGACGGTCGCGCTCGGCTTGCAACGCGAGGGCATGGCCGTCGACATCGCGTTCGATGGCGCGTCCGGGCTGCGGCGGGCCGCGATCTACGACTACGACGTGATCGTGCTCGATCGCGACCTTCCCGGGGTTCACGGCGACCGGGTGTGCGAGACCCTCGTTGGCCAGGGCGGACGCGCCCGGGTGCTGATGCTGACCGCTTCGGCGGGGATCGAGGATCGCGTTGCCGGGCTCAGCCTGGGCGCGGACGACTACCTGCCTAAGCCGTTCGCGTTCGCGGAGCTGATCGCGCGCATCCGCGCGCTCGCGCGGCGCGCCCAACCCGCGCTCGCGCCGGTGATGCGCAGTGGCGATCTGACGCTCGACACGGGCCGGCGGATCGCGCATCGTGCCGGCCGCCGGCTCGATCTCACCGCCAAGGAGCTGGCCGTGCTGGAGTTGCTGCTCGCGGCGCGCAACACCGTGGTCTCACCGGAGGAGTTGCTCGCTCGCGCCTGGGACGAGGCGCTCGATCCGTTTTCGGCCGTGGTCAAGGTCACGATCAGCCGATTGCGACGGAAGCTCGGCGAGCCGCCGATCATCGAGACGGTGCCCGGTGCGGGGTATCGGATCTAGCGGGCGCGGAACCACCAGGCGCTGGCGGCCGCGGCGGACGGTCCGCCTGCGGCTCACGATGCTCTACGGAGCGCTGTTCCTCGTCGCGGGTGCGGCTCTGCTCGCGATCACGTATGGACTCGTGGCCAACGGGACGGGAAACACCGCCAAGCCCATCCTCCTGGGCAAGCAGTCGGGGACCTCGGTCGCGCTGCCGGCGCTTCCGAGCTTCGCCAGGGGCAGCGCCGCGGTAGCGGCCAGCGTCCCCAAGGGCGGGTCCGTGATCTACGAGCAGAAGACGGCCGGGCCGAAAACCGTCGTCCAGGTTCAGGCGTACGCGGGGCAGGTGAACGCCACCTTCAGCCGTCTGACGGCGGTCCATGCGAAGGAGCTCGCGACCCTGCAGAACCGCGCCAATGCGCAGATCGCCGACGTGAAACGTTCGCAGCTCGGCACGCTCCTCACCCGGTCGGGCCTCGCCCTCGCGATCATGGCGCTGGCGTCGATCGGGCTCGGGTGGGTGATGGCGGGGCGCGCGCTCCGCCCCGTGCGGACGATGAGCTCGCGGGCCCGGGGCATCTCCGAGCGCAACCTGCACGAGCGCCTGTCCCTCGACGGGCCCGACGACGAGCTCAAGGAGCTCGGAGAAACGTTCGATGGGCTGCTCGGGCGCCTGGAGGCGGCGTTCGAGTCACAACGCCGGTTCGTCGCCAACGCCTCGCACGAGCTGAGGACGCCGATCACGCTCGAGCGCGCGCTGGTCGAGGTCGCGCTCAGCGATCCGAACCCGTCGATCGACTCGCTCCGCGAGACGTGCCGGAGAGTGCTCGTCTCCAGCGAGCAACAGGAGCGCCTGATCGAGGCGCTGCTGACGCTCGCGCGGAGCCAACGAGGCCTCGAGCAGCGCGCGCCGGTGGACCTGGAAGCGCTCACCGCCGAGGTGGTCCGCGCGATGCCATCGAACGGGATTCGCATCAAAACGACGCTCGGTGACGCGCGCACCACCGGCGACTCGGCGATGGTCGAGCGGCTCGTCGCGAACCTCGTCGAGAACGCCGTCCGCTACAACGAGCCGGACGGATGGGTGACGGCCTGGACCGGCTCGCGGGATGGCGAGCCGACACTCGAGGTCTCGAACTCCGGGCCGGTCGTAAAGCCCGACCAGGTGCACGAACTCGTGAAGCCCTTCTCCCGATTGAACGGGAACGGCGCGGTCGCGGTCCGGAACGCCGACGTGAAACAGCGTCTCGGGCTGGGCCTCTCGATCGTGCAAGCGATCGCCGACGCCCACGACGCCCGGCTCACGACCACCCCGCGTCCCGAGGGCGGCCTCACGGTCACGGTCAGGTTCCCGGGGGGCGACTGAGGCCCCGGCGGGCGTCTTCGGCGAGGAACCGCGGGCTGTCCACGAGGATCCCACGGCGGCGCAACCCGGTGAGGAGAGGCTCGTGGTCGTCGAAGGTGACCTGCGTCGCGATCGCCGCTCGGAAACTCACGGTCACAGCGCCCACGCCGCTGCCGGCGACCTGGCCGTCGACTTCGAGTCGCACCCCGCCGAAGCTTCCGGCGGCGTCGAGCTCGAGCTCCGAACCTGCACCGATCACGAGCGGCGGCGCGAATCCCCCGTGCTTGGGAAGCGGCGTGAGCACGTAGGAGTCGATGCCGGTGAGGAGCAGCGGTCCGCCGGCGGAGATCGCGTAGCCGCTCGTGCCGATCGGCGTGCTCACGACGGCGCCGTCACCGGCGATGCGAGCGAACAGCGTTCCGTCGACGTAGGCGCTCACACGCACCTGACTTCCGCTCTCACGGACCAGCGCCACGTCGTTGAGCGCGAACACCGGCTCGCCCTGCGAGCGCGTGACCCATAAGGCGGGGAACAGCCTTGGACGCCACTCGCCGCGGACGAATCGGTCGAGCGAACGGCGGGCATCCGCGGCCGTCACGTTGGCCAGAGCCCCGAGGCTCCCGCATCCGATCCCGAGCACAGGTCGGCCGGTCTCGGCGCCGGCGCGCAACGCGGCCAGGGTTGTGCCGTCGCCACCGATCGACACGATCAGGTCTGCGTCGCCGGCATCGCCGTCCTCGGCGACCGGCCGCTGCGGATACGGAGCGGCGATCTGGGACAGCTCGATTCCGTTTTCCGCGGTCCACTCCCGGAGAAGCCGTAGCGGCTCGTCGACGTTGCGCGTCGGATGGACGAGGACGCCTACGCGCCTTAGATGTGAAGATGATTGCGTGGTCAATTTCAGTGGCGAGACCGTCGGGAGGACTCTCTACACTCGAACACAACGATGGCACCGCTGAGCGATGCGTCGCCAATCCGGGTTGCGCTGATCGATGATGACAGCGGACTGCTAACCGTTCTCGAACGCCGGCTTGGCGCTTTACGCTGGGAAGCGCACGTACTGGCCTTCCCGCCCGACGCCGGACATCTGGCGGCCCTGAGGCTTCACGCTCTGATCATCAATCCGGCGCTCACCGGCCTGGACTACATCGAACGCGTGGCGACCGCGCTGCCCGGCCTGGCGCTCCTGGTGTGCAGCGGGCCCGCGACGGTGTCCGAGCGGGTCAAGGGTCTGCGCGCCGGCGCCGACGACTGGCTGACCAAGCCGTGCCATCCCGAAGAGCTGCTCGCGCGGATCCAGGCCGTGTTGCGCCGGCGGCGGGCGGGCGAGCTTCCGGTCGAAGAGGTGACGATCGAGGCTGGCGAGATCGCGATCCGGCCCGACCGGTACGACGCCTATGCCGGCGAGCAGGGCGCCTCGCTGTCGCGCAAGGAGTTCGAGCTCCTGCGGCAGCTGGCGACCGCCGACGGCCGTGTGCTCGAGCGCGAGGACATCTACCAGCGAGTGTGGGGCTACACCATGGCCCGCGGGGACCGCTCGGTGGACGTGTTCGTCCGCAAGCTCCGCCAGAAGCTCGAGCAGATCTCGCCGGGATGGCGTTACGTCCACACCCACTTCGGCGTGGGCTACCGGTTCGCGGCACAGCCGACGGATGGCGACGGTGGGGCCGACGACCAGGTCGGCTCGACGCGAGTCGCCGACCACGAGCGGTCGACGAGATCGGCCCACGCTGACCGTCCGGCGAAGCCCTCACGCGAGGATCTCGCCGCGGTACGCTAGAGCTGTTGAACTCGACCGCCCGCAACGTCCTGATCGTGCTCGCGCTGGCCGCCGTCGTGGGCACGCTGTCCGGTGGGCAGACCGCGGCGAACGTCGCCATCCAGGCGGTGACGCTCGTCTTCCTGGGGGTACTGGTGTGGTTCGCGGCGCTGATGTACCGCCAGCACCGGACCACCCTGTACTCGCTCGGGGAAGGGCGCCGTGCCCTGCTCTACATCGCGGTCGGGGTGGGGGCGCTCACGCTGACGGCCACGACGAAGATGTGGAACAGCGGCGGCGCGGCCTCGGTCGCCTGGCTGGTGCTGCTCGGCGCAGCCGCCTACACGGTGTTCGCCGTTCTCTGGTCGGCGCGCAAGTACTGAGGCTTCAGGACGCGACGGGTCGCGGGCGGGGCGGCACGGTATCGCCAGGCCCGGCTGCGCACGCTGGGCACAGCCCTTCGAGCAGCACGTGCGCGTGCTCGACCTCGAACCCTGGCTCGCGCAGCGACAGCTCGACGTTCCGCGGCTCGATGTCGTGGAGTGTGTGGCAGTCTCGGCAGCGGAAGTGGTGGTGGGGTGAGACGTTGGCGTCGAACTGCCGCGGACCGGGTCCCTCGACGACCCCGAGCAGGCCGGCGTCGGCCAGTTCTCCGAGCGCGTTGTAGACGGTCGCCCGCGACAGCTCGGGAAGCGTGACGCGCGCCTGCTGGAACACCTCCTCGGCGCTCAGGTGGCCGTTCTGGGTGCCCGCGAACAGGCCGTAGATAGCGCGCCGCTGGGCGGTGGCCCGCAGACCGTGTGCGCGGAGCAGTTGGGCGAGGGCGACGTCGGAGAGCGGGGTGGGGGTCGCGGACACCTAGATTGAAGTCGATCTGAGGTCGGATTCGTTCGCGAAATGCAGCCTACACCGCCGCCCGGCGGGGGTCGCGGGAGTCGTGGCCCCGGTGGCGCGGGTCCTATCCTCGATGGCGTGTCAGTAGTTCCAGCCGACAGGCGTCGCGAGCTCCCCGACGAGCCCGGTGTCTACCTTTTCCGCGACCGCCGCGGCAAGGTGATCTACGTCGGGAAGGCGATTTCGATCAAGAAGCGCGTCGCGTCGCACTTCTCGAACCCGAGCACCCGCGGAGGCCGGGATCTGGTCGACATGATCGACCAGATCGAGGCGCTGGTCGTCCACACCGAGACCGAGGCGCTGCTCGCCGAGCAGAACTTCATCAAGCAGTACAAGCCGCGGTTCAACATCCGCCTCCGGGACGACAAGTCGTACCCGTATATCGCGATCTCGCTCGACGAGGACTTTCCGCGGGTGTACTTCACCCGCGAGCGTCACCGTCGCGACCGGGCGTACTTCGGCCCCTACAGCAACGCCAAGCGAGTCCGCGCGACGCTCGAGGTGCTGGGCAAGGTGTTCCTGTTCCGCTCGTGCGAGGGCTCCGAGCCCGGGCGCCGCAGCGGCTCCCCTTGCCTCGACTACTACATCAAGCGGTGCGAGGCACCGTGCGTCGGCTACGTCAGCCGCGAGGACTACCGCAGAGGGATCGACGGCGTGATCGACTTCCTGTCTGGCCGATACCGCGAGATTGAGCGCTCGCTCGAGAAGTCGATGCGCGAGGCGGCGGCCGAGCAGCGCTTCGAGGACGCCGCCCGCGAGCGCAACCGGCTGCGGGCGGTTCACTCGCTGCTCGAGCGTCAGCGTGTCGCCAACCAGACGATCGGGACGCTCGACGCGATCGCGGTCGCGGTGCACGAGGGCGAGGCCAACGCCCAGGTGTTCCAGGTGCGCGACGGCGTGCTATCGGACCGGCAGAGTTTCTATCTCGACAACGAGGCGCATGGCGGGGTCGCCGAGGTCGCCGAGGCGTTCATCCTCCAGTACTACACGAGCGCGATGATGGTGCCCCCGCTGCTGGTCGTGCAGCGCGAGGTCGCGCCCTCGGCGCCCATCCTGGCCGAGGCGCTGAGCGCGCGCCGGGACGGGTCGGTGGAGATCCGCGCGGCCGAGAGAGGCGACAAGCGCCGGATCCTCGAGCTCGCCGAGCGCAACGCCCGGCTCGCGCTCGACCAGGAGCGGCTGCGCTCCGAGCGCCGGCGCCAGCAGCGCGTCGAGGCGCTCGACGGTCTTCAGCAGGCGCTTGGGTTGGACACGATCCCGCTGCGGATCGAGTGCTTCGACATCTCGACGCTGATGGGCACGAACACGGTGGCATCGATGGTGGTGTTCGAGGGGGGCGCGCCGAAGAAGTCCGACTACCGCCGGTTCAGGGTCCGGCCCGACGGCGAGGCCGACGGCAACGGCCACGGCACGATCGGGCAGCCCGACGACTTCGCGTCGATGGAGCAGGTCCTCTCGCGTCGCTTGGCTCAGTGGGAGCGCCAGCACGATCTGTCGCCGCACGACAAGGACTTCGACGCCAGCTTCGCGGCGCTCCCGAACCTGATCGTGATCGACGGTGGCAAGGGCCAGCTCTCGGCCGGTCTGCGCGCGCTCCAGGGCTTCCGCGACCGCGGCGTGGTCGTGATCTCGCTTGCCAAGCGGATCGAGGAGGTGTTCACGGTTGGCGCGAGCGCGCCGCTCCGGCTGCCGCACGACACCGTCGAGCTCCAGCTGCTGCAGCGCGTCCGCGACGAGGCGCACCGGTTCGCGATCACCCACCACCGGATCCGGCGCGATCGGGCGATGACGGCGTCGATCCTCGACGAGCTGCCGGGCGTGGGGCCGGCGCGCAAGCGCGCGCTGCTCAAGCACTTCGGTTCCCCCGACGCGATCCTGGCGGCCTCGCGCGAGGAGCTCGAGGCCGTGCCCGGTTTGCCGGGCAAGCTCGCGCGCGAGGTCTACCGCGAGCTGCACAAGACCGGGGTTTGATTAACACCGCGACGCCGCCTAACACGTCAAGCTTCCTACCATGGAAGTCTCAGACGTGGAACAGCTCCGAGAGCAGATCGAGGCTTCACAGGACGAAGGCTCAGCCTTGGTGGACCTGGTGATCATCACCGGGTTCTCGGGAGCCGGCAAATCGACCGCGATGGCGGCGTTCGAGGACGAGGGGTACTTCTGCGTCGACAACCTCCCATCGGAGATGATCAGATCGCTCGTCGAGCTGTTCATGCACGCCGGCTCGAAGGTGCAACAGGCGGCGGTCGTGTCTGATGTCCGCGGCGGCACCTACTTCGACGGTCTGACCGCGATGCTCGACGACCTGCGGGCCGCCGGCGTGACGCACCGCGTGCTGTTCCTCGACGCCGATGAGCAGACACTGCTCACGCGCTACAAGGAGACCCGTCGCCGTCATCCCCTGGCACCGGAGGGCAGCGTTACCGACGGCATCGCCCTCGAACGCGAGGCGCTGATGCCGCTACGGGGACGCGCCGACGTGGTGATCAACACCTCGGGGCTGACAGCGGCGATGCTCCGTCGCAAGCTCGCGGACGAGCTGATGCCGACGCGCACCGCGGGGCGCCTCGCGGTCACGTTCCAGAGCTTCGGGTTCAAATACGGCCCCGCCCGCGACCCCGACTTGCTACTCGACGTCCGTTTTCTCCCGAACCCCCACTACGAGCCAGAACTGCGGCCGCTGACCGGCGACGATCCGCGGATCGTCGCCTACATCAATCACGACGGGGAGCTCGACGCCTTCTACGAAAAGCTCCACCCGCTGCTCGACTATCTGCTGCCGCACTACCTCGCCGAGGGGAAGGCGCATCTCGTCGTCGCGATCGGCTGCACCGGCGGACGCCACCGTTCGGTGGCGATCGCCTCGCATCTCGCCAGCCGCTACGCCCCGGAGTCCGAGTACCTCGTGCGTGTCGTGCACCGGGACGTCAGCCGGCCGGCGTGATCGATCACATCGGCTTCGAGGTCAGCGATCTGGAGCGCTCGAGCCGCTTCTACGACGCCGTCCTCTATGCCCTCGGGGCCAGGCGAATGGTGCAGTCCGAGCACGTGGTCGCGTATGGGGTGAATGACCCGAAGGTGTGGATCGTGATGCGCGGTCGTGAGCCGGGCCCGAGCTACGGGCACCTCGCGCTGCGGGCCAGCGGGAAGGCGGCGGTCGACGCCGCTTACAAGGGCGGGCTGGCCAACGGCGGCACCGACGACGGCCCTCCCGGGATGCGCCCTCAGTACGGCGCCCGCTACTACGCGGCCTACATGCGCGATCCGGACGACCTGCGGGTGGAAGTCGTCTCGCGGAGGTGAGTCGCTAGCCTTCGGCCTGGCCGGCGCACCGTCGGCGTTTTCTTTGAGTCGAAACGGAGGTTCGGGAATGGCGGTACGCGTCGGGATCAACGGCTTCGGGCGAATCGGCCGAAACGTCTTCCGCGCCGCCTACGAGGCCGGGGCAGACATCGAGTGGGTCGCGGTTAACGACATCGGCGACCCGAAGACCTTCGCCCACCTGCTCAAGTACGACTCGAACTACGGACCGTTTCCGGGGTCGGTCGAGGAGACGAGCACGGGCTTCCGTGTGGACGGCACGGAGATCCGCTTCCTCTCCGAGAAAGACCCGGCAGCGCTCCCGTGGGAGGAACTCGGCGCGGACGTGGTGATCGAGTCGACCGGTCTCTTCACCGACCGCGAGAACGCCGCCAAGCACCTCGCGGCCGGCGCCAAGAAGGTGCTGATCTCCGCGCCGGCGACCGAGCCCGACGTGACCGTGGCGCTCGGGGTCAACTTCGACGAGGTGTACGACCCCTCGAAGCACAACGTGGTCTCGAACGCATCGTGCACGACGAACTGCCTGGCCCCGGTCGCCAAGGTCCTGAACGACACCGTCGGGATCAAGCATGGCCTGATGACGACGATCCACGCCTATACGGCCGATCAGCGTCTGCAGGACATGCCGCACCGCGATCTGCGCCGCGCGCGGGCGGCGGCGATCAACCTGATCCCCGCCTCCACCGGCGCGGCGAAGGCGATCGGCTTGGTGATCCCTGACTTGATGGGCAAGCTCAACGGGTTCGCGGTCCGGGCGCCGGTGCCGACCGGGAGCGTCGTCGACCTGACGGTCGAGACGAACCGGGAGACGACGGTCGAGGAGATCAACGCGGCGATGAAGGCCGCCGCCGACGGCCCGATGGAGGGCATCCTCGAATACACCGAGGACCCGATCGTGTCCACCGACATCGTCAAGAACACGGCGTCCTCGATCTTCGACTCACTCCTCACGGTGGTGATGGACAGGACGATGGTCAAGCTCGTGGCCTGGTATGACAACGAGTGGGGCTACTCCAACCGCGTGGTCGACGTAGCGCAGAAGCTGTTGTGAGAACGCTTCGGGACCTGGGAGACGTCAATGGGAAGCGGGTGCTGGTGAGAGTTGACTTCAACGTGCCGCTCGACGGCGGAGCGGTCGCCGACGACATGCGGATCCGGGCGGCGCTGCCGACGATCGAGGAGCTGCGCCGTCGCGGGGCGCGGCTGGTGCTCGTGTCACACCTGGGACGCCCCAAGGATCGCGAGCCGTCGCTGTCGCTCGCCCCCGTGGCGGCCCGGCTCGGCGAGCTCATCGAGGCTCCGGTTAGGGTGGCGCCCGGGGTGGTCGGAGACGATGTCAGCGCCGCGGCGGACGAACTCGGCCCGGGAGACGTGCTGCTGCTCGAGAATGTTCGCTACGAGCCGGGCGAGACCAAGAACGACCCCGAGCTGGCGGATGCGCTGGCTTCGCTTGCCGACGTGTACGTTGACGACGCATTCGGAGCGGCCCATCGTGCGCATGCCTCGACCGAGGGTGTCGCGCAGCGCGTCCCGGAGCGCGTCGCGGGGCTTCTGCTCGAGCGCGAGGTGAACACGCTGATGGGCGTCCTCGAGAATCCTGCACGGCCGCTCGTGTCGGTGCTCGGCGGCGCCAAGGTGAGCGACAAGATCGGCGTGATCGACCGCTTCCGGGAGAGCGCGGACACGATCCTGATCGGCGGCGCGATGTGCTTCCCGTTCCTGGCCGCGCAGGGCCACTCGGTCGGGGATTCGCTGTGCGCGGCCGATGACGTCGAGCTGGCGCGGAGGATCCTCGAGTCGGGCTCGTCGGCGCGGGCCTCGCTCGAGCTGCCCGTCGACCTGGTGATCGGAGATCGGTTCGCGGAGGACGCCACGGCGCGCGAGCTCGACGGGCTCGACGTGCCCGACGGCTGGATGGGCCTCGACATAGGCCCTCGCACGGCCTCGTTGTACGGCGATGTGATCGCCGCCGCTGGGACGGTGTTCTGGAATGGCCCGATGGGCGCATTCGAGCTCGCGCCGTTCGCGGGCGGGACCCGTGCGGTGGCGGAGGCGGTCGCAGCCGCCCCGGGGACGACCGTCGTCGGCGGCGGCGACTCGGCGGCGGCGCTCGAGCGGTTTGGCCTGGCCGATTCCGTGACTCATCTCTCGACCGGCGGCGGCGCGACGCTAGAGCTGATCGAGGGAAAGGCCCTTCCCGGGGTAGAGGCGCTGTCATGAATCCGACCGGACGCAAGCCCCTGATCGCGGGCAACTGGAAGATGAACAAGACCACTGGCGAGGCCGAGCTGTACATCGCCGCCCTGCTCCCGCGCGTCTCGACGGCCGACGGAGTCGATGTCGCGATCTGTCCTCCGTACCTCGCGCTGGGGGCCATGGTCGAGTCCACGCGCGGCTCGCGGGTCCAGGTCTACGCCCAGAACATGCACCACGCCGCCGAGGGCGCGTTCACGGGTGAGGTCTCGGCGCCGATGCTGACGGAGATCGGCGTGCACGGCGTGATCCTCGGCCATTCCGAGCGCCGGCAGATGTTCGGCGAGACCGACAAGGCGCTCCAGCTGAAGGTGCCCGCGGCGCTTGAGGCGGGGCTCATGCCGATCCTGTGCGTGGGCGAGACCGAGGACGAGCGCGAGGCTGGCGACACCGAGCGCAAGCTCCGCCACCAGGTTCAGGAGGGCCTTGCCCGTGTGGACACGTCGCAGCTGGGTGACGTCGTGATCGCGTACGAGCCGATCTGGGCGATCGGGACCGGGAGGGTGGCTACTACGGAGCAGGCCCAGGAGGCGATCGGTTTCATCCGAGCGCTCGTTGCCGACCGCTCGCGCGAGCAGGCGCAACGGACGCGCGTGCTGTACGGCGGGAGCGTAAAGGCCGAGAACTGCGGCGAACTGATGTGCCTTCCCGATGTAGACGGCGCTCTTGTGGGCGGAGCGAGCCTTGACCCGGAGGGTTTCGCGGCGATCGTCGAGTCGGCCCGCGGCTGATGACGCTTCCCGCCGGCCCCGAGAAGCTTCCGGCGCCGGCGGCAGTGCTCATCGTGCTCGACGGCTGGGGGCTGGCGCCAGATGGGCCCGGCAACGCTGTCTCGCTTGCGGACACCCCAGTGTTCGACGAGCTGTGGTCGTCGTATCCGCACACTGAGCTGACCGCGTGCGGCAACGCCGTGGGACTGCCCGAGGGGCAGATGGGCAACTCCGAGGTCGGGCACATGAACCTGGGCGCCGGCGCGGTCGTCAAGCAGGACCTGACCCGGATCGATGAGGCCGTGGCCTCGGGTCAGCTGGAGTCGAATTCGGTGCTACGCGAGGCGTTCACCGGTGCTGATCGCATCCACCTGATCGGCTTGGTGTCGGACGGGGGGGTCCACTCAGGATTCGGGCACCTCGAGGCGCTGATCCGGCTCGCGGCGTCGCTCGGAGTAACAGATTTGGTGCTGCACGCGTTCACCGACGGCCGTGACACCCTGCCCGAATCCGGCGCCGGCTACCTCGAGACGGTGCAGGGCTGGATGGAGGACGCCGGCGTCGGGCGGATTGGCTCGGTCGTGGGCCGGTACTGGGCGATGGACCGCGATCGGCGCTGGGATCGCATCCAGCGCGCGTACGGCCTGCTCGTCCACGGCCGGGGCGAGCACCGGGCAGCGTCGGGCGCGGACGCGGCCCGCGACGCCTACGATCGCGGCGAGACCGACGAGTTCATCGCGCCGACGCTGGTGGGCGACTCCGAGGCCGGCGATTCGGATACCCGGATTCGTCCTGGGGACTCGGTGTTTGCATTCAACTTCCGGCCGGACCGGATGCGCGAGATCACCCGGGCGCTGGCGGAGCCGGGCTTTGACGAGATCGACCGAGGCGGCGCCGACGTGGTCGAGCGGTACGCCACCATGACCCAGTACGAGGAAGACTGGCCGTACCCGGTGGCGTTCGAGCCCGCCCACCCGTCGATCACGCTACCTCACGTGGTAGCCGATCAGGGCGTCCGCCAGCTCCACGTCGCCGAGACCGAGAAGTACGCGCACGTGACGTACTTCTTCGGAGGCGGCGAGGAGGCGCCATACGAGGGCGAGCGCCGCGAGCTCGTCGACTCGCCCCGCGACGTCCCCACCTACGACAAGAAGCCAGAGATGAGCGCCCGGGCCGCCGCGGAGGCGTTCGTCTCCGCGTGGCGCGAGGACTCGCCCACGTTCGGGATCATCAACTTCGCCAATCCCGACATGGTCGGGCACACCGGCGTGATCTCCGCGGCAGTTGCGGCAATCGAGACCGTCGATGGATGTCTGGGCTCAGTGGTGGAGGCGGTCCACGAGTCGGGGGGCGCATGCATCATCACCGCCGACCACGGCAACGCCGACCACATGCTCGAGGACGACGGCAGCCCGAACACGGCGCACTCGCTGAACCCGGTGCCGCTGATCGTGACCGTGTCCGGTCTCGAGTTGCGGTCCTCCGGCGGGATCCTGGCCGATGTGGCGCCGACCATCCTGCAGGTGCTCGGGATCGACCAGCCCGGCGAGATGACGGGCAAATCGCTCATCGAGGGGTCCTAGGCGCCCGGGCGCCCGTTGGCGAGGAACTTCTCCATTGCCTCGTGGGTCTGGCGGGGGCGCTCGAGCTGGGGGACGTGGCCGCAGTCCAGCTTGAGGTGCATCGCCTGGGGCACCTCCTCGCGGACGTGGCGCTCGAACCCGATTGGCACGAGCTTGTCCTTGCGGCCCCAGACGAACAGCGCCTCGGGTGCCAGGTCCGGCAGCCGGGTCCACAGTCCGTTCGGGCCGCGCGGCTCCTCGAGATAGATGTTGCGGGCGGCGGCGTAAAACGCGGCGCGACCGAGCGGCGTCATGTAAGAGCGCATGAACTCGTCGATCCCGGCCGCCGTCCACTCGGTGCCGGATCCCGGGACGACCTGCTTGACGATCAGCTCGATCACCGCGCGCGGCGCCGGCTGGAACACGCCAAGCTGAGTCGGGACGAACCGGAGATACGGAGCCCACGGGCGGGCTTTCAACCACGGCATCGAGGGAGCGAGCAGGACCAGGCGGCCGACGCGGTCGGGATGGCTGAGACCGAGCTCGAGCGTCACGCGCCCGCCCATGCTGTTCCCGACGACGTGGGCTCGATCGAGCTCGAGCGCGTCGAGCAGCGCGACGATGGCGTCGGCGAAGAAACGCGGATCGTAAGGGCCCCAAAGCGGCTTGTCGGAATCGCCAAAGCCGGGCAGGTCGACCGCGATTGCGCGGTGTGAGGAAGCGAGCGCTCCAAGCGTCGGGAGGAACGAGGCCTTGGTCGCGCCGAGGCCGTGAAGCATGAGCACGGGGTCGCCGGTGCCGGCCTCGACCGTCGACAGGCTGCCGGCCGCGGTGTCGACCCTTCGGATCCGCAGCCGTCCGGGGCCGGTGAGCTGCGACGTCGCCGCGAGGAACCCAACCCCGAGGTGGAGGTCTCGACGGATCGTGAGTCGGCCTTTGCGGAACGCGGTCATGCCGCCACGGACGTCGTCGGCGATTTCGTTCCAGGTGTCCGCGTCTGCGGTGAGGATCGCGTCTGCGCCACCGCGGGCGGTGGTGAGCCGGGCGGTTCCGTCCTGGATCACCACGTCGTAGCTCTCGCCGCCGCCCTTCTCCCGCGCGTCAGGGGCCTGGATCCTGAGACGGGCGACCGGGCGCCCGACATCGAAGACCGCCGGATCGAAGCGGGTTACGAGGCGCTCGAGGGCGCTTCCCAGCGGGTCGTCGAGCTCGTGCGTATCGGTGTTCAGGGCGTTCATAACGGCCACGTCACACATTCCCCGCGGTTGCGCCGCGAAACACAGTGGCGTCGATCACAGATCGCACTCAAGGCGGGCGGCATTCGCGGTCGATCTATGCGCTTGCGAAGTACTATACTTGACATTAAGCGACTTAGATTTCATAATGATCGCAGACAGTGATTCTGATCCTTTCAAGGAGAGGTATTGATATGGCACTAATCCGATGGGAGCCCGCTCGAGAGCTCTCAACCATGCAGAGCGAGATGAACCGTCTGTTTGGCACGCTCTTTGACTCGCCGACACCGGGCAACGGTCGCCGCACCAACCTGCGCGGTTGGACTCCGGCGATGGACGTCACCGAGAGCGAGAACGAGTACGTCCTCAAGGCGGACCTTCCCGGACTGAGCGACGGCGACGTCAACGTCGAGCTCGACGACAACGTCCTGCGGATCTCCGGTGAGCGCAAGTCCGAGCACGAGGAGCGGAAGAACGGCTACCACCGCGTCGAGCGCGCATTCGGGCGTTTCTCGCGGTCGCTGCGGCTCCCCGAGGGCGTCAGCGCCGACAGCATCCAGGCGAACTTCGACAACGGCGTGCTCGAGGTTCACATTCAGAAGCCCGAGGAGCACAAGCCCCAGAAGGTCGCGATCTCGGTCGGCCATGAGCCGAAGACGATCGAGGGCGCCGAGGACACCGAGTCCAGCCCCGCGGCCTAACACGCGTAGTACCCCCGGGGCATCGGTCCCGGGTCTCTCTCTCCAAGTAGGGTCCGGATCGTGTTCACGGTCCGGACCCGTTCGTTTAACGCGCTCGCCCGCACGGGCACGCTGCACCTAGCCCATGGCGACGTCCAGACGCCGGCGTTCGTGCCGCTGGCCACGCGCGGCTCGGTCAAGACGCTGCTCCCGGACGAGGTGGCGGCGCTCGGCTACGAGCTGGTCCTCGGCAACACCTTTCACCTGTCGCTCGCGCCCGGCCCGGAGCTGGTGAGGGAGCTCGGCGGATTGCACGAGTTCATGCGCTGGGACAAGCCGATCATCACCGACTCGGGCGGGTTCCAGGTGTTCTCGATGGGCCACGGCGGCGTGGCCGACGAGATCAAGGGACGCGGACGAAGCGGCGGGGACGGCAGCAACGGGGCGATCCTGTCGATCTCCGAGGACGGGGTCCGGTTTCGGTCCTATGTCGACGGCGA
>Ga0335077_10005967_pt1 | contig 15005 bp, 16 predicted proteins | sample Lox_Sample_31_FD_207151 | JGI IMG/M metagenome (GOLD analysis project Ga0335077, IMG submission 207151) | Soil microbial communities from Loxahatchee National Wildlife Refuge, Florida, United States - Lox_Sample_3.1 | ecosystem: Environmental > Terrestrial > Soil > Wetlands | place: USA... | reverse complement strand
AGTCCACTCCGTGAAGCGACGGCTCAGATCCCGGATCTTGACGTCCCCGTATCCCACGCTCTCGTGCCTCTTCGCCGCCCCCGGAGCGACCCCCCGCCGCGCGGCTCGTCGGTTTCTCGCCGGACCCGTGGTATAGTTCTTACGTAGGACAGGAAGGCGCGTTCGACCTCGTCCGGCGGGACCCAGAGCGAGGGAGATGTCCGACCCCGCGCGAAACGGGATATGCCCGTTCCGGCTCGGGGCGAACGGGTAGGGCCGATGCGTTCCCTGCTGGTCCAGGGTGAGCTCTCCGTCGCCGACCTGGTCGGGGCGTTCGACTCTGCTGTGGGCGAACGCCAGGGCCACTCGTCCTACACGTTGGGCAACGTCCGGGTGCTTCAGCTCGTGGGCAGGAAGTTCTTCTTCCGGTCCAACGACTACCTCGGCGTGGTCCTCCTCGCTGCCACGGACGGGGTCAGTCAGCGGATCGATATCGGCTACGCCGGCGGAGGCTCCGGACTCTTAGGGGTCGAGTGGGGGGCGGGTGACAAGCTCGAGGGCAGCCTGTTCGACGCCGTGACCCAGGCACTCCAAGCCCGGTCCCTCCCGTTCCAGGACGCCACCGCCCCTCCTCCGGACGCGAATCAACCGCTGCGGTAGGCGTCGCACGCAGGATTGCGGGAGTTCGTCGGTCGCCGAGTCTCCGGGGGCACCCGGAGTAGGCCCGTCGGCTCCTCCCGGACCTGAGGCCATCGAAAAGCGCCCCTGTCCGAGGGCTCAATAGCGAGGTCGCCTACGGAGCCGGGGGTCACGGTGTACGGACGGGAGGAGTACGGAACCTTCTCCATTGTTGCGTGCGACACCCAGCGCAAGTTCTGGGGAGTTGCGGTGTCGACGATGCCGCTGTTCGTCGGGGCGGTGGTCCCATGGGCCGAAGCCGGGGTGGGCGCCCTCGCCACCCAGGCGCGGTCAAACATCGGGTACGGGCCCGAGGGGTTGGGGTTGCTCCGCCGAGGGCTCTCCGCCGAGGAGGTCGTAGCTCGACTTACGCGGGCCGACCCCCGCCGTCAGGAGCGGCAGCTGGGCGTGGTCGACCGTCGGGGGCGCGCCTGGGCCTGGACCGGTAAGAAATGCATGGAGAGCGCCACCCACGTGACCGGAAACGGGTTCACCTGCCAAGGCAACATCGTCGCGAGCGAGGAGGTCGTTCACTCGATGGCGCGAGCCTTCGAGTCTAGTCGGGGCACGCTTGCTTCCCGCCTGCTGACGACCCTTCGGCAAGGGGCCAGGGCGGGGGGTGACCGTCGGGGCATCCAGTCCGCTGCGCTCCTCGTGGTCCACCGAGAACCCTGGTCCGACCCGGCCTGGGGCGACCACTGGACCGACATTCGGGTCGACCAGCACGCCCACCCGATCGAGGAACTGGGGCGGATACTCCGACTCGATGAGGCGATGACACGGAAGTTCCTTGCCGCGCGACGCGCCCGCCTCGCGCGCCTCCGGAAGAAGAGGACGGCCAGAGTATCCTAGACGAGATGGTCGTCCGCCCAGGCATGGCCGGCTCGACGCCTCGGGCCCGCTCGGTCGGTAGTCGTCGTTCCCCCAGATTCACCACCACAGCCGTCGGCTCTCGCCGGAGGCGCGGGCAGGCGCGAACGCCTCCCGCATCAGGATCGGTTCAGCGCCGCGACCTGTCGCGGGGTCCCGGCGAAGAGCGTCCGGGCGTCCACGAAGCACAAGGGGTTGCCGGAGGGGTCGTCCGCGTAGAACGAACGCTCGCCCCAGGGGCGAACGACGATCTGCCCGAAAGGAGAGGACGGGTCTCCGTGGAGCAGACCCGGGGAGAGCGCACCCAGCCGGCGCGCGCGTCGGAAGGCCCCCTCGAGGTCGTGGGTGGAGAAGTACAGCGCTTCCGTCGGCGGGGAAAGACCGCGACGGCCGCGGGAGGAGTAGTCGAGGATCCCGAGCAGAACCGGGCCGCAGTCGAAATACACTCGACCCGGCGCGACCAGCCGCCCACGAGTGCCCAGCAGGGACTCGTAGAAACGGCGCGACCGGCCAAGGTTCCTTGCCTTGAGCAGCACCCGGAACAGATGGGGGGCCTCCGCCGGTTTCTTCGTCGCGCGCACTCCCGCGCGTCCCGAGCGGATGGGGCTCCGAACGCCTCCTTCCGCCGGCTTCCTCCGGGGCATGGGCCTCAGCTCTTCTGGCCGCCTTCGAGCGCCAACAACCGTCGCGCCGGCACCAGAATGAGCGAGACGATGACGAACGCCGCGCCGACGACGAAGAACGCGGTGCCCTCGACTAGGTTGAGGACCTCGTTGTTCGCGGCCGAGTACGCCGCGGACATCAGCACCGCCCCGAAGGCCATCAGGACCGACCCCACAAGGCCACCTCCCACGACGATCAGGATGTAGAGGTCGCGGGTCGTCGTCCTCGCCATGAGTGCCCTCCGTAGGGCAGGCACCCTCGGCTCAAAACCCCTAGGAGGCCCCCGGGGGCGGTAGGCAACTTTCGGTCAAGCCAGTCGGATCCCGAGCGAGCCTCCCGCAAAGGCAAGGAGGATGGGGACCAGTGCCCCCGCCACCTGCGCCGCGACGAGCCGCAGGTCGATGTGCCAGTCGTCCATGGCGGAGATCCCGTGGACGACGGCGAGCGTCGTCAGGTGCTCCGGCTTCGGGACTCCCCGTTGCATGTCATACCACTGCTCCCCGAGGCTCACCTCGAGCTGTTTCAGGGCCGTCTCCTTGGCGGTCCGGATCAGGACGTGCGCCTCCCACTGCGGGCGGATGAAGACGTAGAACCCGAAGGCGATCAGCACCAGGATTCCCAGGAGCGTGGCGACGTTCACCTCGACCACGAAGACCCCGACGAGGATCGCGACCGCGCCGAACCAGGCGGTCGAGCTGAGGAACGTCGCGCTGGCGAGCTCCTGGAGCGGCTTGTGCGCGAGGTAGAGGTTGCGGACCGTCGTCGTCGTCTTGTCCGAGAGGAGGGAATTCGTCTCCCCTTTGACGAAGCTCGAGAGGAATCGGAGGTGCTCGAACGTGAAGAACAACCCGAACGAGCCGGTCAGGGCGAAGATCGCCGCGACGGCCGTCAGGTAGAGGAACATGATGTAGCTCTGGTCGGGAAAGCGGTAGAGCGCGATGACGGAGCTAGGGGCCAGCGTCGGCAACCCGAACGGGGTGTAGATCGAGAAGTAGGCGTAGACGGCGATGAGCGCCATCGCGGGGATCGAGTACTTCAGCGCCTGCCGGGTGTCGCACAGCCGGTCCCAGTGGGCCTTCAACTCCGCCTTCCGGTCCTCAGGGAGACGGAGGAAGGTGAGCGCGGCCCAGCTGGCACGGCCCTTCGTGATCTCGTACATTCCGGTCTCGTAGACCGAGCTGGCCCAGGAGATCCACACGGCGCACCAACCCGTAGCAACGAGGAGGGAGGGGACTAGGGGATTCCCGAGATACTGGCGCGGCTCGCCGTAATGGAAGGCCAGGAACAGGCCGATCAGGTAGATCCCCCCGAAGAGCGTGACGGAGGAGACGAGGGCGAGCAGCTGCGGGGACATCTCGTCCCGGCCCAGCAGAAGCTGGTACGGGTATCCCACCCCCTGGAGGATCCGCACACCCACCGGTCGCTTCCGCCGGGCCGGTGCCGGTACGGCTCCCTTCGCCCCTAACCCCCCAACCATGCTCGGACCCCGTGGGTGGTAAGCCGCGGGCTCCTACCGCGGGCCGAGCCCGGAGGGAGACCCAGCAATCCTGAACGGAGGGCAGGCCGCGCGGGAGTCGGCGCGGGTCACGAGGGGAACGCGGTCGGGTCCAGTTCGCATAGCTCCGCCTCGGGCTCTCGGGCCGTTGAGTCTATCCTTGGCTATGAATCCTCCTCCGGCCCTCGGGCCAATCGGTCCGCGAAGTGTTCCGACGCGACGACCCAGAGGCCGAACTGGCAGCCAACCCGGATCCTTCGGTAGGGGGATCCGGCCCGGACACTGAGCGAACCCAGCCCCCGGCTCCCGTCAGAGGGCCGGTGATTAATATTGGCCCTCGTTCCCACTCGAACCAGCTCGTGACGCTTCGACCGGGGGAGTCTCGGCTCATCCGACGGCACTACCTGGAACCGCGGGAACAGGTCATCCTCGAGACCCACCCTTCCCGGTGGTTCTACTTCCCCGGACCGGTCTCGGCGGCGATCCTGGTCGCGTTCATCGACTACTGGCTGGGGACGAGGGTCGACTCGGCGTGGCCCCCGCTCGGAGCCCTGACCCAGGGGCTAACTCACGTTCCGAACCCCGACCTCGGGTTCGGCTTGACGCCCCTGACCCTGGTCGCCATCGTGCTAGCGGTGGCGGTCCTCGTCTTTGCCTTCCGCCGCTGGTACCTTTGGGCGGCCGACACCTACGCGGTGACCAACGAGCGGCTGATCGAGCAGAAGGGGATCTTCCGCCATGTCATCGAGGAGATCCCTCTCCAGCAGGTGCGCGACATGAACGTCTATCAGCGCTCCTTCTGGGCCCGAGTGTTCCGCGTGGGCACCATCCGAGTCCAATCCCTGTCTGAGATCGAACTGCCGCCGGCCATGACCACCCCCGCGGTGACGCGTGCCGGTGAGACCGCGGGCATCTCACCGCTCTACAATTTCAAGTCGCTCGAGAAGATCCTCGACCCGAAGGACGAGTTGGCCCGGGCCTCCGGCATCGAGTGGTGGGTCGGGGTGCCGGACCCGTTCGGGATCGAGCGGAAAACGCAGTCGGCGACGCAGGCGGCCTCGCGGCCGGGAACCGCGAGCGGATCGTCCACGGTCTAGGCCACGCCGACCCGAGGGGACTGCGGGCGCCTGTGCGCGCTCCGCCGTCGCCGGGCTTCCTCCGGCGCTGCCGCTGTTGGGTTCTCGAACGGCGGTGAGGCATGGTCCTAGGAGTAATCTGCCCACCTTGGATGTCCGGGCGTGGCCGCGTCTCGTCGCCTCGCCGCCATCATGTTCACCGATATGGCGGGGTACACCACCCTCTCCCACTCCGATGAGTCGGCGGCCCTGCAACTGGTGGAGGAACAGGAGGAGCTGGTCCGCCCTCTGCTGAATCAGTTCAGGGGTCGGGAGGTCAAGTCCACCGGGGATGGGTTCCTGGTGGAGTTCGACAGTGCCCTCCAGGCGGTCCAGTGTGCGGTGGAGCTGCAGCGCCGGGTGCACGAGCGGAACACACGAGAAGGGGTCCGGCCCCTCCGCCTGCGCGTGGGGATCCACCTCGGGGACGTGCAGCAGCGGGGAACCGACATCTTCGGGGACGCGGTGAACATCGCCTCCCGGGTCGAGCCGCTCGCGGAGGTGGGGGGAGTCTGCATCTCGGAGCATGTCTTCGCCCAGGTGCACAACAAGGTGGCCCACCAGTTCGAGAGTCTCGGCCCTCGGGCCCTGAAGGGGGTCCACGACCCCGTGCAGGTCTATCGAGTGCTCCTACCTTGGACGGCTCAGTCTTCGGCCCCCGCCGGGCCGACCCCGCCCCGGCTCGCCGTGCTGCCGCTGGCGAACATCAGCGCGGACCCGAAGGATGAGTACTTCGCCGACGGCCTCACCGAGGAGCTGATCTCCGTCCTCTCGCAGATCCGGGGACTCCGGGTCATCGCGCGGACCTCCGTGAACCAGTACAAGGCGACCTCGAAATCGGTCGCCCAGATCGGCAGCGAGCTGGGAGTCACCTCGGTGCTGGAAGGAAGCGTCCGCAAGTCGGGCAACCGCCTGCGCATCACGCTGCAGTTGATCGACGTGGGGACGCAGGAACACGAGTGGTCGGCCAACTACAACCGCGACCTCGAGGACGTCTTCGCGATCCAGGCCGAGGTGGCGGAGCAGACCGCGGGAGCGCTCAAGCTCCAGTTGCTGAAGTCCGAGCAAAAGGCGATCCAGGAAAAGCCGACGAGCAACCTGGCGGCCTACGACGCCTACCTTCGGGGCATCCAAGCCTCCCGACGGCTCGACCTGATGGAGGAGGCCGACCGAACCGCGACCGCGTGCTTCGAGGAAGCGATCCAGCTGGACCCCAAGTTCTCGGCGGCCTACTCGGCCCTCGCCAACCACCTCATCCAGGTGATGGGAGTCACTCGGCCGGCCAAGGAGGTCTTCCCGCGAGCCCGGGCGCTCCTGGCCACCGCGCTGGAGCTGAACCCAGCCTCCCCCGAGGCGCACCTGGCCCTCGGCAACCTGGCGATGCAGGCGGAGCTGGCCTGGGCCCCGGCCGAAGCCGAGTTCCAGGAGGCGATCCGGCTCAACCCGAGCTACGCGGAGGCTCACTACTGGTACGCGCAGCTGCTCTCCGTGCTGCAACGGTATGACGAGTCCAAGAAGCAGTATGACCTGGCCATCGAACTGGACCCGCTCTGGGTCGCTCCCTCGGCGGGCCGGGCCTGGCTGTGCTGGCTGACCGGCGACGCGCCCGCCGCGCTGGCGGCGGGGAAGGAGCTCGTGGCCAAGTTCGGCGGGAGCACGCTGGCGCACGGCACCTATGCGACCCTGCTCCTCCTCGACGGGAGGATGGACGAGGCGATGGCGGAGGGTCGGGCCCTCGGGAGCTCCACCGACCACTTCTCCCAGTTGAGCTACGCGGCGTTCCTGGCGTGGGCGGGCAAGCCCGAGATGGCCCGGGAGGCGCTGCGAGCGCTCGAGGCCCACGCGGGGACCCCGTACATTTCCGCGGGCCTGCTCGCGACGTTCCAGGTCCTGGTTGGGGAGAACGACCGGGCGCTCGACCTCCTCGAGAAGGACTTGCGGGAGGGCGACAAGACCCTGTGGGCCCACTACAACAGCTTCGTCTTTGACCCCATCCGTGACAACCCCCGGTTCACTGCGATGCTGAGGGCGATGGGGATCCCGACGACCCATCCACCGCACCGGATGGCACTGCCTCGAAGCTGATGCGCACCCCGACCGTCTGTCGAGGACTCTGAGTTAGGTCCCCAGGAGAATCTCTCCGCGGCGGGTCCGACCCGACCCCTAGGTTCGGGTCCGGCGCACCCCGGTCATTCCAGCACAAGGAGGTGGACGGTACCTCCTTGCAGGTACTGGACCGCCTCCTGGTAGTCGGGCGCAACCCAGGTCTGCCATTGGGGGTTCCGGGTGGGCAGGCCGTCCCAGAAGGCGTAGGGGTAGGACTCGTGATTCGATTCGGTCGCGTTCCCGCAGAGCTTCCCCGCGGCAGGGGTGATCTCGCACCAGAGGTGGAAGGAAAACGTCACGCCGCGGTAGGTGTAGTTGGACCACGCGGGTCCGAAGATCGAGAGGTTCTCGTAGGAATAGAACCTGTCGTCCAGGACACTGACTCCCGCGACAGTATTCGAGCCATTCGGAGCGGGGAACCCGAAGACCGCGATCGACCCGAGCACCAGGCACAGGACGACCGCTATCGAACCGAGAATCGCCACCCGTTGGGATCGAGGGCTCATGTCAGTACCGCTCTAGGACACCGGAGGCTTTGACGCATCCCTCCGCTGTTCGAGGGTGAGCCGGCCTGCCGTCGCACGCAGGATCGGCCCGCGTCGTCCGGTGGAGTGATATTCGGAGGATGATTCTCGGACCGTGTCCGGCTCGATGATCCACGCCGAGGCGCTCACGAAGCAGTTCGGGAGCCTCACGGCCGTGGACCGGGTCTCGCTCGACCTCGAGGAGGGTGAGGTCTTCGGATTCCTGGGACCCAACGGCGCGGGGAAGACCACCACGGTCCGGATGCTCACGACCCTCATCTCGAAGTCGAGCGGCGCGGCCGTGGTCGCCGGCTGCGAGCTCGGGAAGGAGGCGGACGAACTCAAGCTCCGGGAGCGGATCGGACTCCTCCCGGAGAACGTAGGGCTGTACGAGAACTCGAGCGCCTACGAGAATCTCGAGTACTTCGGTCAGTTGCACGGCCTGGACGCGGCCACCCTGCGGCGCAACATCGAGCGCCTGCTCCGGACCATGGAACTCTGGGAGAAGAAGGACGTCCCGGTCGCGACGTTTTCCAAGGGGATGAAACAGAAGGTCGCGATCGCGCGGACGCTGGTGCACGACCCGCTCGTGGTGTTCCTGGACGAACCGACCGCCAACCTCGACCCGGAGGCCGCCAAGATGGTCCGGGACACGCTCCTCGCCCTCAAGAAGGAGAAACGGACGATCTTCCTCAACACCCACAACCTGGACGAGGCCCAGCGCGTCTGCGACCGGGTCGGCATCCTGCGGACCCGACTGCTCACGGTCGGTTCTCCGCGGGAGCTCGAGGCCCGGATGTCGGGCAACCGCACGGCGGTCCGACTCGAGAGGATGACCGAGGCGGTGGTCAACGCGGTGAGCGCCCGGTTCGGCCCGGACCGGGTGGAGGTCTCGGGGGACCAGCTGATCGTCGACGTCGACGACCCGGACCGGCAGAATCCGGTCCTTGCCGAGGCGGTCCTCGGCGCCGGCGGGCGGCTCCGCCAGCTCAGCCAGCTCTCGACCTCGCTCGAGGAGGTCTACCTGAAGCTGATCCACGAGGAGGAGCCTGCGGCATGAGGTTCTCCAAGGCCTGGCTCATCGCCCGGCACGACATCCGACTCATCCGCTCGAGGAAGGGGATCTTCTACGCGCTGATCGGCTTCCCCATCGGAGTCGCGATCGGCTTCCCGCTCCTGATCGCCTACATCGCCTCCAACGGAGGCGGTTCCCCGGGGTCGTACCTGCCCCAATTCATCGACGCGTTCAGCTTCTGGTTCGTGATTGGCGCGGCCTCCCTCCCGACCTCCATCGCCGCCTACGGGATCGTGGGGGAGAAGGTCGAGAAGAGCCTGGAGCCGCTCCTGTCGGCCCCGGTCACCGACGGGGAGATCCTCCTCGGGAAGGTCCTCGCCGCCTTCGTCCCGACGATCGCGGCGGTCTGGGCGGGGTCCGTGCTGTACATGGCGCTCGTCGACTGGTGGACCGTGGGCCCGCTGGGCTACCTCTATTTCCCGAACCTGGAGATCGTCGTCCTCCTGTTCCTCCTGGCCCCGCTGGCCTGCCTGTACTCGGTCGAGGTCTGCATCATCGTCTCCTCCCGGGTAACGGACGTCCGGAGCGCGCAGCAATACTCCGGACCGGTCATGCTCCCCCTCATCTTCCTCTACGTGGCCGGGGAGCTCGGCAAGCCCGTCCTAAACGCCACGAACCTGCTGATCATCGGCGGCGTGCTCGCGGCCATCGTGCTCGGGCTCTTCTCGATCAGCATCCGGACCTTCCGCCGCGAGGAGATCCTCACCCGCTGGAGGTGATGAGCGACGACACCGGCGAGGGGGGGCGAGATGCAAATCCGGCCCTTCGAGAAGGGCGACGAGGACGCCGTGGTCGCCCTGTGGGAGCGGTGCGCTCTGGTCCGACCGACGAACGACCCCCACCGGGACATCCGGCGAAAGCTCGAGGTCCGGCCGGACCTGTTCCTGGTCGGCGAACACGACGGACAGCTCATCGCGACCGCGATGGCGGGGTACGAGGGGCATCGAGGCTGGCTGAACTACGTGGCCGTCGACCCGGCCCACCAGCGACAGGGATTCGCCCGGTCAATCGTCGCCGAGGCCGAGCGTCGACTGCGGGAGTCGGGGTGTCCGAAGATCAACCTTCAGATCCGGACCTCCAATCAGGGGGTCATCGAGTTCTACCGCCGCATCGGATACACGGTGGACGATGTGGTGAGCATGGGGAAGCGGCTCGAGCTGGACCGACAGGACCCGCGCCCGGCCCCTCCCACCTCCCGGTCCCGCGACCCCGCGGGGACCGGTCGGGCTTGACGCGCCGCTTACCGCCGACCGGTTGACTCCGGTGAGGGCGTTCCCTCGGGCCGGTCTTGGCGACTCGCGGGTTCGGGGGGAGCCGTGTGGTCGGCGGCGGGACGGACCAGGGACGGACGGGTGACCGAGGTGGAGCCCTCACGGACGAGGGGGGTCGGCCGGCAGCCAGAAGATCCACTCCGGGATCTCTGCGCCGCGGGCGAGAGCGAACCCCTTGTCTTCGCCGAACACCGTGAAGCCGCACTTCTCGAGGACCCGGATGGACCCCTTATTGTCCTTGGCGACCCGGGCATACAGTGGGCGTGTCGGCGTCTCTAGGAGGAACTGCTGGAGTGCCTTCGTGGCGACCCCCTTCCCCCAGAACTCTCGGCCGAACCAGTAGGCGACCGAGGGCTTGCCGAACATCTCGAACTGCACCACGTAGCCCGCCACCTCGCCGTCGACCAGAACGGTCCGGAGCGCGAGAGCCTGTTTCTGGATGATCTTCTGCCAGCGCGCCACGAATTTCGCGCGGTCCGCGTCGTCCTCGCTCGTGAACGCGACCATCTGACCCGCCAGCGGGTCGGAGGCGTGCTGGAAGAATACGGGGATGTCGGTCTCGCGGAATCTCCGGAGCGCCACGTGGAGGGGGGAAGGCTCAGCCGCCGTGGTTTCCGCGGGTCCCGGTGGAGCGGGCATGGCTGGGAGTATCGTCCTCGGGGGGTAGCCATGACCAATCACGGCTATATCGACAGCATCCGGCGGAAGGGCACGACCGTCCCCGCCGCGGAGGCGCACCAACCCCGAACCGGCGTGCCGGCCGGAAACTCCCCGACTCACCCACCACGCCGGGACGACGCTCGCTTGCTTGACCGCTGAACCGGGTGAATCGTCTTCTCGAACAATCGGGCCAGTTGCGCCTTGTTGAGGGGGCGGGTCTGGCCGCGGTTGAGCTGGTCCAACAGCGTCAGAACCTGGACCATGACCCTGTCGGCCCCCTCCTTGGTCGGCGCGACCAAGTATCGCGGCTTCGGAGACTCGGAGAAGAGCGCCTCCGAGACGGCTTCGGCGACGGGGGCAGGGTCCGGCAGGTCGAGGCGGTGCAACGCCTCGGGTGTCCCGACGAATTGGGGGATCAGCGCATCGATGACCTTGCGGTACAGGGATTTGTTCCAGGCGGTGGCAAAGTTTGGACCCTTGGAGGCCACATAGTTCGCCCCGATCTCGCTGCGAAAGGCACCGGGCTCAATCGCGCTGACCTGGACCCCGAGTCCGGCGAGCTCCTCCCGGAGGAGGTCGGTGTAGGCCTCCACCGCGTGCTTGCTGATCCCGTAGGTCCCGAGGAACGTCTCGGTGAGGATGCCCCCCATCGAGCTGATGTTGACGATCCGACCGTGGGAGGCGATGAGGAAGGGGTAGAACCTCTGAACCATCCGGTGCGCCCCGAACAGGTTCACGTCGAGGATCCGATGGAGCTCCTCGACCGAGGTGTCGACCATCGGTCCGAAGCCGGCGATCCCCGCGCAGTTCACCAACCCGTAGAGGCCCTTGTCCGACCTGCGGACCCACTCGAAGGCTCGCTGGATCTTCTCCTCGCGCGTGACGTCGATCTCGAGGGGAGTGACGTTGGCCAAGTGTCCCAACGCCTCGAGGTCGGGCCCCGACCGCGCACCGGCGAGAACGGCGTGGCCGTTCGACGAGAGGTGCTCCACGATTGCTCGGCCGATGCCGGTGCTCGTTCCGGTCACAAGAACAGGCCCTGGCTCGGTCATCGGACGGGCGTCTCACCTCCCGACCGCCCGCCGGCATATCAACCTCTCTGGGTGCGGCCGGGGAGGCCGGGCTGGCTTTGGCAAAACAAGCGATCCAGCGGGGACCTGCCCGCCCCGATTCACGAGACCCGAGGGTCCGGAGTGGTCGGCCCGGGACAGCGCCCCTCGACGGAAACTTATTTCGAGGGAACCACGCTCACCGGGACCATGGCAGGGTCTTCTATGACCGGAAGCGTCGGCGGCCGCCCCAACGAACTCGTACTCTATCGGTGCCTCGTGTGCGGGTTCCAGACGCTCAAGACCACGGACATCACGGAGCACCTGATGTCCCACGCCGAGGCCGCCAAGTACTCGTTCTCGACCGTGCTCAAGGACTGAGGGACGCCTCCTTCCCGACTCCAAGTCCGTAGTCGACGCTGTGAGCCGGGCGGCGGGCTCTCCCGTCTCACTCCGGCGAAGGCGCCGGGGTCGCGGAGCTCGCCGGTCCAGCGGCATCGGTGCGCTCCCCGCTCGGCGCAAAGGTGTAGTTCCGCAGGAACACCGCGAGTATCCCGCAGGCCACCGTAATCACCGCACCCAGGGCGAACAACCACTGGAACGCGGCGAGGGTCGGCAGCTCGACCGGGACCTGGACGGGACCGGTCGAGCTGGTCGCGGTGACTCCGGAGGTGACGTAGAACGTCCCAGTGAACGTGGCCAGGACGGTGGCGACCAGCACCGGTCCGATGCTCGCGCCGAGGTCCTGGAACATCTCGGACATGCCGGTCTGGATCCCCGTCTCGCCCCGCCGGGAGGTCAGCACCACGACGTTCGTGATCGAGATGATCATCATCACCAGGCCGACGAAGGTCGGGATCGGGGCGAGGATCAGCTCGGTGTAGTTCCGGTTGAACACGAGCATCAGCAGGAAACCCGCCGTGGAGAGCACCGAGCCGAGAAGGACCATCGGCTTGGGGCCGAACCGGGTGATCGCCTTACCCACGAACGGCGCGGCGACCAGCATCGACATCGTGGTCGGAAGGCTGAGGACCCCGAACTGGAACACCGAGCGGCCGAGCCCGACGATGGGCGTCTCGACGATGATGGTGATGCCAACGAAGCCGAGGAACAGAGCCACCCCGACCAACAGGATGGCGACGTAGCTGACCGCCAGGTTCCGCTCCCGGAACCGCTGGAGGTAGACCATCGGGTCGGTGGTGGTCCGCTCCTGCCAGTAGAAGAGCACCGCGAAGAGCACGGACAGGCCGAAGAACTCGGGCGCCCCCAGCGGGAGCGGCCCCACGTGCACGGCCGCTAGTTGGGTCCAGCCCCGGGTCGGGCCCTGCGAGAGCGCCACCAGGAAGGAGGCCAGTGCCCCGCCGAGGAGCGCGGCCCCGGGGATGTCGAGCCGGACCTGCAACCGGTGGCGCGACTCGGGCAGCGCCCAGACGGCGAGGACCAGGATGGCTACTGCGATCGGGATCACCGTGTGGTAGGCGAACTGCCAGCCGTCGTTCTGGATGAGCCAGGCGCCAAGGAACAGGCCGAGCGCAGCTCCGATCGCGAACATCGCGGCGATGAGGCCCTGGGCCTGGCCGACCTTCGCAGGCGGGAGCTCCTCCCCCACCATGGCGAAGGCGAGCGGGAACAGGGCGAGCCCAATCCCCTGGACCCCACGAACCCCGATCAGAAGGTAGACCGCTTGCGATCGGTCGAGGCCCAGGAGGGGAGCGATCTGGGGCGTGAAGCCGGTAACGGCCACCGCTGCCGCGTAGATCGAGAGCACGACGAGGATCATCCGCTTCTTGCCGTAGATGTCCCCAAGCTTGGCAAAGACCGGGGTCGTCGAGACTCCTACGAGGAGGTAGGCCGAGACGACCCAGGCGATCGTGGTGTAGGGCACCCCGTCGAAGAACGCGACGAGCGTCGGCAGGGCGGGGACGAGCATCGTCTCGACGTAGTTCACCATCAACGCCGCCGCAGCGAGAAGGACCAGGATGATCGCTCCTCGTCGGGCGGCGACATTCTCGGAGATCTCGGTCGAGACCACGCGCTGGGAGATGTCGGCGTCCGCTGTCATCGCCCGTGGATACGGGACCGGGGAGGTCAAGCCCCTGGCACGGGTCCCCGTCAGGTCCCGCCACAGTAGCTCGTGGGTGTCCGATTCCGTCGGGGCGACAGCAAAAACAGGAAGTCTCAAGCGGCCGCCGCTCGTGGGGCGCATGTGCCCGCGGCCGCGTTCCCCCCGGGGGAGCTCGACATCGCCATGCTCCGGGAGATGTACCGGAACGGGGCCGTCAACCTGGCGGGGATCGACCCCCGCCTGAACCTGACCCGTGTCGCCCACTCACTGCGCATAGGTCGGGCGCGGGTGGCCGCGCGGATGAAGTGGTGGAGGGACAGCGGGTTCCTCCAAAAGTACTCGGTCTGGCTGAACCCCTCCCTCCTCGGCTGGCAGGGCGGATGGGTCTCGGTCCGGGTCGACCACCACCGCTCGAAGGGGCCGTTCTTCCGGCGCCTGGCGCTGGTCGACGGGGTCGTCTCCGCGATGGACTTCCTCGGAGAGTGGGTCTCGGTGGCCCTCGTGGCCCCCGACCGGGCGGCGCTCGAGCGTCGGGTCGGGCTGCTACGCAACCTGGTGGGGGTGACCGCGGTCGAGGACCTGATGCCGTGGCACGTGCCGGAACCGCATCGGGCGCTCACCCCGCTCGAGCTCCGGGTCGTCCGGGCCCTCCGGGAGAAACCGACCGCAACGCTCCACGACATCGCCCGACGGGTGGGGGTGTCGACCCGCACGATGACGCGGAAGTACGCGGAGCTGGTCGAGGAGTGGGCCATCTGGTTCGTCCCGATCTTCGACTTCACGGCGATCAGCCAACCCGTGGTCTCGCTGAACGTCCACGTCGCGCCGGGCGTCGGCCGGGAGGTCGTCGCGCGAAAGCTGCGGTCCCGCTTCCCCCTGACGCTCGACTTCGCGACCGCCAACATCGGCCCGGAGATCTCCCCGCAGGACCTGGTGTTCTTCGTGACCCTCCCCTCGATAGCCAGTCTCGAGGAGCTCGAGCAGCTGGCGAGCTCGGCCGAGGGGGTCGAGCACGTCGAGTCGTACGTCCTGATCCGGATCCACGACTACCCCGAGTGGTTCGACCGCCACCTCGAGTCGCTCGCGGCTCCGAGACCCGTCCGAGCGCGCGGAACCCGCGGCAAGGTGGGGTCCCGCCGCGGGGGACCCTGACCTCGTTACCGATTTGCCCCTGCCCGGGTTAGGTCTCTCCGTGATTGTCTTCGACACCCAGCCGAGCCAGGCCCTGCTGGACTATCTCGGCGGGCGGCTCTCATCCCGTCGGGAGGCGTCGTTCTCCTCGGACCCGGCCTTCCGCCCGATGCTCGAGCAGTTCGGGATCAAGCCGGCCCGGGCCTCCGTGGTGCTGAACTCCGCGCGGGTGGCCAACCTGCGACGCCACCTCTCCCCTCCCGAGGCCGCGTTCTCCACCTACCTTTCGGAGATGCAGGAGAGCGCGGCGATGCTCCGCGACCT
>Ga0335077_10005965_pt1 | contig 15007 bp, 15 predicted proteins | sample Lox_Sample_31_FD_207151 | JGI IMG/M metagenome (GOLD analysis project Ga0335077, IMG submission 207151) | Soil microbial communities from Loxahatchee National Wildlife Refuge, Florida, United States - Lox_Sample_3.1 | ecosystem: Environmental > Terrestrial > Soil > Wetlands | place: USA... | reverse complement strand
GCCATCAGCCTGCTGCGCATGGACGGCCGCACCAACATCGCAGCCGCCAACCGCCACCACGCCCGTGACCCGCAGCGGACGTTAAAGCTGTTCCAGACCGCATAAGCGACTTTGCCGGGTCCCTGGGTGCTGCGTCAGCAGCCTGCGCGCGGCACGAGTTTTCCCTCCAGCCACACCGCATTCACCATGGCGGTCGTGATCGCGCTCGTGCCGTTCCTGCCCCAGGCGCTGGCCGCGGTGGCAGTCGCTCCAGTAGGCCTTGGTGCTGCCAGCCTGAAGCCCCCGGGGCTCGGTCAAAACGCTGGCCGCCAAGATCTGGGTGCCGCCTGCTGGGACCGGGAGCATGCTGCAGGGTTGCGTGGGTGTCATCTGGCGATGGCTATATGCCTGTGCACGGTCGCCGGGTCGTCGAGCAGCGTGAGCATGCAGGTGGCCAGGTCGGCACGGGACACGCTGAATCCGTGTGGCAGGTTGCGGTCAATCGCCGTGCGGTAGGTTCCCTGGGCCGGTTTGCCGGTCAGCGAGGGCGGGCGGAAGATCGTCCAGTCCAGGTTGCTTTCCCGGATCTCGTCCTCCCCACCGCGCATGTCGGCGCAGACATGGCGGAGGAACGTGCGCCGGGCCACGGGCTTTAGCAGGTAGCGCAGGTAGGGGCTTTCGCCTTCGTCGGCGACGACGGAGCCGCTGACCTCAAGAAGCCGGCGGTCCCGGTTTCCTGCAGCCGGCATCCGCGCGCCGTGGCGGTCCAGCGTTGACGCGCTCATCTGCATGACGCGCGCGAAGCGATCGAGTGCCAGCTTCGCCAAGCTGTGCCACGCGTCGCTGTCGCCGCTGAGCGAGCACTACGCGCCCATTAAGACCGCAGGTCAAGCGCCACCGATCAATGATCGCGCCGCGGCAGGGCCGACTATGAGATCGTGAAGGTCGCCGCCCACCTCGAGCCGACCCGATTGCTCGATACCGCCGATCTTCACCGGCTCGAAGCCTGCCGTCCGGATCAACCGCTCGACTTCCCTCCCGGCCCGGACATCGTCGGTCGCGTAGAAGAGGGCCGCCGGCTCCGGCGACCGGTCGCTAGCAGACTGGAAGAGACCGGCGGACATGCTTCCAAACGCCATGGCCAGGCGCGCCGCCGACGGCAACCACCCGGCTACAACCTCACCGGAGGACTGCCCGGCCGGCAGGACGCGTGAGATTTTACCTTGCGCGTCCGTGCTGAACGGGTTGCTCGGAACGACCACGACCTTGTCGGTCAGCGATTCGGCAATCTCGTCGATAACGCTCTTCAGCACGGTAAAACGCAGCGCGAGGACGACGGCACCGGCGTCCTGCAACGCGTCGCGGTTGTCGACGGCGACGACCGCAGCGTGACCGATTTCGGCAGCCAGCGTTCGTGCCGACTTAATGTTGGCGCTCGAGAGCCGCAGGGTCTCACCGCCCGAAGCGAGCTGGCGGGCGATGGCCGATCCGATCCCTCCCGTGCCGATGATCGCAGTGGCCACGACCGAACCTCCTCAGCATCACGTGGTGGGTCGGGGCTCAGCGCCCAGAGAACTGACCACCGTCGACTCGCGGGGCGTTGCCGGAGACCTCGGCATTCACTCGGAATCGCCGGCGCGTGTACCCGGCGGCCAGTGAGCGGGCGACCAGTCCCCCTCGGGGTCCGTGGTTTGCCCCACTTCGATCAGATGACCGTCGGGATCGCGGATGTAGCAGCGGATCTCGTACTGGTGCTGTTTCGGCGGCGTCAGGAACTGGGCACCCCGGGCACTCCACTCGGTGTAAACGGCGTGGATGTCTTTGACCCGGATGTTGAGGAAGCTGCTGACCCGGTTGGGATCGCGCGGCGCCTCCAGGATGACCGACGGCTTGTCGTCGGTTGGGCCCCCGCCGACATTGATGATGATCCAGCTGTTAGCTAGGGCGACATAGGTCACGTCTCCGGAGAACACCACCCGGCCGCCCAGTACTTCAGTGTAGAAGCGCCGGGAGCGCTCGACATCGTCCGACACGATGAAATGGGCCAGCACAATTCCCTCTGGCCGTGGTGGGAGCTCGGCCATCCGGCACCTCCACTGGTGGAGCCGCACACCCCGCTAACGACGGGGCCCGCAGCCGATGTTAGTAGAGTACGGTTTCACTCTTTTCCGTTGTCCGCGACGCGCGTGGCGGTCTGGGCCGAGGCCGGCGGCAGGGGCGCGCTGGCGGCGGGACTGTCCTCCCGGCAGTGCGCCGCGCGAGGACGCCCCCTCGGCCGCCAGTCCGCGAGCCAGCGAGCAACGTCGTGGATGCCGCGACGATCCTGCCGTCCACCGGCAGCGGCGTCCGCGCAGCCACCCAGCGCGGCTGGCCGCGAAGCTCGGCCAGCAGGTACATGTGCAGGTAGGAGACGTCCCGGCGATCAGCGCCAGCATCCGCTCACCGGCGACGCGAACCCGGAACCGTCGATTGCCGGTCATCCCCGGATAGAGATGATCAGCCGGCATCGCGGGATAACTGCGAGCCGTCAGGCGCGGAGCCGGTGCTCGGTCACCCACGCGGCGATCTGGGCCCGCGAGCGCACCTGCAGCTTGCGCCGGATGTTTTCCACATGCGCCTCGGCGGTCCGCGGCGCTACCGACAGGCGCCTGGCCATGGCCTGATTCGTCAGCCCTTCGGCGACCAGTTCGGCCACCTCGAGCTCACGGCCGGTCAGCCGCGGTCCCGCGCTGACACGCTCGTGCAGGAAGCCGGGCATCGCCTCCAGCACCGACTGCCAGTCGCCAGGTCCCGGCCGCTGGCGCATATCCCGTACACCATTAGCGTGTCGACTCTCTCCGGGTGCCTCGCCGCGATCGCGGCCGTGACCTGTCCCCTTGTGAGGCCCCGAACAGATGGAAGCGGCCAGCGCCCCACCGCGTCGGCCACCGGCAGCGCCGTAGGACGGCGTGCGTGATCGTTCCAGCTACGCTGGGAGCCGCTTTCCTTACCTATTACGGCGGATTCTTCGTTCTGTTGTTGCTCGCCTCTACCGGGTTCGTGGTGACCTCTAAAGGCTGATCGTCGTGCTCGGACCCGAAACACTCCCGGGCTTGGATCTGGCGCGGCTGGAAACGTCCGCTTCTGCCGATAGTGCACACTCAAGCTATGAGCTGCTCTTCATGGGCGACCGTTCCCGGGTATGGGCTCGGAAGGCTCGCCTATTGCGCATCGTCGGTGGCACCGGAAGCGGCTGAGCGCATGCGCAGTGGCGGCATTTTATACAGGCTGTCTGTGTTGAGCTGCTTTGCGTCCGCGAGCACAAAGTCCTGCTGCACTTGTGCTTTCCCGGCGGTTTGTTTTGCCAGCTCGGATGCTAGGCCGCCCAACTGGCGCACACCTGTGTCATCTACGAGCACATGGCTCGTAGCGAGAATCACGATGCCTTCCACTCCCGGCTGTGCGTGGTCCGGCGGGGAAAGAGCTGCTCCCACCTTCGTGCCCGCGAATGGGTTCGCTGGATGCACAGCAAGTTTATCGCGCTCTTCGATCACCCATTTATGATATTTCATCACCTCGCCCCGGAGGGGCAGGTTGCGTACATCTTCAGCCGAAAGCCCGAATCGCTTGCCTTTGCCAAAGCAGCGAGCGTACGCAACTAGCGCCGCGGACCAGAGCGCCTGTGGCACGACCGGATCGCGGTCTTCCTCAGGTTCAGCCAGCTCGGTAAGCAGCCGCTTGCAGCAATCCATCACGAATTGAAGATCCTGGATGATCAACGCTTGATCCGCGAGAATTTGCGCTGATGGCACATCAAGAGCCACCGTCAGCATGGAGGGTTCCGGTGATGCCGCGGTCGTCTCACCCATAAGTCCTCGTTCCGGCTGGCTAACACGACTACCCGGTATAGATCCTTACATAGGGACGGCTCGCTTCTGGTCTCATATAGTGACAATTCAGCGCCAGCGATGCGCCTGATTCCGGTGCGTACCCGCAGCGGCGGCCAACGAGGTGCTCACGCGCCAGCCATGCGCAGACCCCTTCACGCAGCCCACGATGACCGCTGTGGCTGACGGCTGCACACGACCTGCCTTGCGAGCACGCCGGCAGCCCGGCATCAGCCTGGACTAAGTGAGTGAACTCACTTGACCCCGGGCACGATCGAGATGCAATACTGAGTTGGCTAACTAACTTAGTCGGAAGAGGTGCTCGCACTATGGCTCCAGTCCGAGGGCAGGTCTTGCCAGACACCGGCTCGCGGCTCGTTCTGCGGTCGAGGCTCGGCGCGATCACCTTGGTGCTGCTGTGCGCCGTGCAGTTCCTCGACATCGCCGACTCGGCGATCGTCAATGTCGCGCTGCCATCCATCCAGCACAGCCTGGGCTTCTCGCAGCAGAACCTGCAGTGGGTGGCCAGTGGTTACATCCTCACGTACGGCGGTTTCCTCCTGCTCGGAGGCCGCCTTGGCGATCTGCTTGGGCGCCGCCGCATGCTGCTCACTGGCCTGGTGGTGTTCGCCGTGTCGTCGTTGACCGCTGGCCTGGCCGACGACGCCGGGCTCCTGGTCGCCGCCCGGCTTGTTCAGGGCATCGGCGCCGCGCTCATGGCCCCGGCGGCGCTATCAGAGCTCACGACCAGCTTCCGTGAAGGCAAGGACCGCAATACCGCGCTTGGCGTCTGGGGAGCGGTCAGTGGGATGGCCGCGGCAGCCGGTGTCTTCCTCGGCGGAGTGATCACGCAAGAAGCAGGCTGGCGATGGGTCTTCTTCGTCAACCCGCCGGTCAGTATTGGGGTGGCGGCCGGGGCGCTTGCCCTGCTCGCGAGAGATCGTGGACGCATGACCACGAGAACGGCCTTTGACTCGCAGGGCGCGGTGCTCGTGACTGCGGGCATGCTGTTGCTGGTCTACAGCCTCGTGCGGGCGCCGCTGGCCGGCTGGGGATCGCCCCGGACCATCCTCACCTTGACCGGGTCGGCCATCCTGCTCACCACGTTCGCAGTCAACGAGCTGCGCAGCCGCCGACCGCTGATTCCCTTCGCCATCCTGCGAGTCAGGGGACTGGTGGCGGCGGATCTGACGCAGCTGATCGCCTTCAGTGGGTTTTTCTCGATGTTCTTCTACGCCACGCTTTACATGCAGGAGATCCTCCGCTACTCGCCGCTCAAGGCGGGAGTTGCCTATCTCCCGATCACCGCCGGGTTCGCCGTTGCCGGAGGCTTGGCCGCGCAACTGGTCACACGCATCGGCACCCGCCCAGTGGTCGCAGCCGGCTGCCTGATCGCCGGAGCCGGGATCTACTACATATCCAGAGTGTCGCTGCACGGTTCGTATGTGCGCGATCTGCTTCCCGGGTTCCTCGTAATGTCGCTCGGGGCGGGGTCGGTATTCGTCTCGGTCACCGCGGCCGCCAACGCCGGCGTGCCATCCGACCAGGCGGGCCTAGCGGCTGGGTTGCTGAACTCGTCACAGCAGATCGGCAGCGCGCTCGGCCTGGCCATCCTGTCCGCCGTTGCCATCACCCGGACCAGCCACCTGATCGCCGCCCGGGTATCACATTTGGTGGCCGCAGATGCCGGCTACCACCAGGCCCTGCTCGTCGGCAGCATCCTGATGGCAGCCGCTGCCGTGCTCGCTCTTCGAATCGGTAATACCCGGAACGCGGCCCCGCTGGTTATGGTCAGCGCGGAACTGACACCGCCCACCCCCAGCCGCGGGCGCCCTGACCGGAGACGGCCGGGCGCACCAGCAGCTGTATCCTGATAAGTGAGATGACTGACTCAGCCTCAGGCCAGGCGACTGCCACCGAGCAGCGGCCGGGAAAACGAGAGCGGCTGGTCGCCGCTGCGGCCCAGCTCCTGCACCAGCAAGGCATCGAACGAACCACGCTCGCCGATATCGCCAAGGCCGCGGACGTCCCGGCCGGCAACGTCTACTACTACTTCAAAACCAAAGACGACGTCATCGCGGCAGTCACCGAGGGCCACACCCAGCAGATCAGGACGGCCCTCGCGCTCATCGACGCTCACCACCGATCCGCCCGGGCCCGATTGAAGGCCTTTGTCCGAGAGTTCACCGCCCAGAGCGAGATCGTGGCCCAGTACGGCTGCCCCCTGGGGGGCCTCTGCTCGGAGCTCGGCAAGCGCGCTACGCAGTCAAGTTTTGCTGCAGCTGAACTGATGCGCCTCCCAATCGAATGGGCCGAAAAGCAGTTCCGGTCACTGGGCCGCCGTGACGCACACGATCTTGCCCTCGATCTGCTAGCCGCCTACGAAGGCAGCGCGCTGCTCGCCAACACCTTGCGTGATCCCAACGTCCTATCCAGGGCGGCACAACGCCTCAACCACTGGATCGACGCACTCTGACCCCGCCGCCGAGCCCGCCGCCGTCCCCGGAAGGCCCCACACCTCATCGCCAGCGTGATGGATATCGGGCTGCATGAATCGACGGGCCTGCCTCGTACTGGCATGCCCTATGCCGCGGTAGGCACGGGACGCGCGCCGGTCAGGAAGAGATCGCGGCCTTCACCAGCTCGGCGACCTTCTTCTCCGCGGCAGGGCTCCACTCCTTAAGCGCGTACGACACCGGCCACACGTCGCCGTCGTCGAGGTTGGCCGCGTCCTGGAAGCCCAGGGTCGAGTAGCGGTAGTTGAACTTGCCCGCGTCCTGGAAGAAGACGACCACCTTGCCGTCCGCGTTCGTGTAAGCGGGCATCCCGTACCAGGTCTTGGGCGACAACTCGGGGGCGGTCGCGGTGACCGTCACATGCACACGCTCGGCTAGCGCACGATCTTCCGGCGCCATCTTCGCGATGCTGTCGAGGACCGCCTGCAGGCCGTCGGCCTTCTTGGCGCCCTTCCTGCCCTCGGCGCGCAACTCGGCGGCGCGCTCTTTCATCGCGGCACGCTCCTCGGCGCTGAAGCCGCCGGACTCGGACTTGGCATCCTCCGCAGGCATTGTCGGGTTTCCCTTCTTGACGCTCAGGGGCTCGGTGTCAGGCCGGGCTTCCACCTGAAGGCTATGCCGGGCCACACCGTGGCGCTTCTCGATTCCTGATCGGTTCGGGCCCAGCCGAGGCGCCCGGAATCCGGCCGGTCAGGCGCCCGGGGCGTCGCCAGGTCCGGACGGCGCCTGCAGCGCATCGGTCAGCAACGCGGCCAGTGCATCGAGCTGTACGTCGGCCGAGGAGGAAACCTCCTGGTCCGATCCGTCCAGCGCCCGCGCGGCAAGCCCTGCCTTGCTGCCGATCAGCTCCGCGATCCGGGCGTCGATGGTTTGCGCGGCGATGATGCGCCACGCGGTGACCGGTTCGGCCTGCCCGATGCGGTGGCTGCGATCGATGGCCTGAGTCTGCTCCGCGTCGGTCCAGGACAGCTCGGCCAGCACGACGTTTGAGGCGACCTCCAGATTTAGGCCCACGCCAGCCGCGGTCAGCGAGCACACCGCGACCGCGACGCCGGAGTCGTTCACGAACGCGTCGACGTTCGACTGCCGCGCCATGGGTGTCTGGTCGCCACGGATCGACGAGAAGCGTACCCCCTGGCGGGCGAACGTCTGCTCGGCGGCGTCCATCACGTCGATGTGCTTGGCGAAGAAGACGACCTTGCCGGCGCTGCGGGCCAGCTGCGCCGCGTAGTCCGCGGCCAGTTCGGCCTTCGCCTGGCCAATGCGCCGCATCATGGTGAACACGTTCTCGCCGGACTGCGCAGCCGCATCCGTCAGCTCCGACCGGGCTACCCGGCGGACCAGGTCGTGGTCGATGCCTCCGGCACCGGCGCCGGCTGACCGGTTTGCGAGCGCGGTCTCGTACCGCGCCACCATCCGGCGGGCGAGGTCCCGCTCCGCCGCCCGGATTGACCGGCCGGCCCGTCCGTCCAGCTCGACGGGGAGGTCAGCGATCCGGCGGGCGGGAATGTCGGCGGCCACGTCGAGCTTGCGCCGGCGCACGATGCCCAGGTCGATCACGCACTGGCGCGCCGCGGCGGAAAAGCCCCGGTCGGCGGGTGTCAGGCCGGTGTCCTCGAGCGCATCCATCAGCTCGCCGAGGGGCTTGCTGCCGTCGATCCAGCCAAGGAACTGCCAGATCGCCCGGAAGTCCTCGATATCGTTGATCAGCGGGGTGCCGGTCAGCGCCATCAGCAGGGGCCGCGCCGTACGGGACCGGATGCGGTCGGAGAGCGCGAGGACGTGCTGCGAGCGCTGCGAGGTCTTGTTCTTGATGAAGTGAGCCTCGTCCACGACCATGCCACGGAAGCCGAAATCACCGAGCCAGCCCAGGTGGCGGTCGAGGATCTCGTAGTTGAGCACGACGATGTCGGCGAAGCCGTCGGCAGTCTCGCCGTCGCCATGCACCACGGTGGCCGGGCGGCGGGGCGTCCAGCGGGCCGCCTCACGGGCCCAGTTGGTCTTGACGACGTTCGGCACGACGACCAGCAGCGGGTAGGCGTTCGCCGCTTCCGCGGCGAGCAGCGCCTGGGCCGTTTTGCCCAGGCCCGGCTCATCGGCGAGCAGGAACGTCCGGTGACCGGCAGCGGCCGCGGCGACCAACTGCCCCTGATGCGGCATCAGCTCCAGGCCCGCCGGGGTGAACCGCGCCGTCGGCGCCGGGAGCGCCATACACGCCGGGGCTCCCGCACCGGCGCGCTCGAAAGAACTCAGCAGCGGGCCGAGCAGTTCCCAGCCGCCCAGGCGGCGCGGGCCGGAGGTGCGCTGGGTAACGGCGGACAAGTCAGGGGCGCGGAACGGGTTCGCCAGCTGCCGGGAGAGCACCGACTGCGGCACGACCCGCCGCTCCGGGCCGGCCGGGGCGGTCGCGGTCTCCGCCGGCGTGATCTCTTCGGGCGCCGGCTCAATGCCGAGGTCCCGCACCATCTCCAGCTTGAGCGACCGGGCCGCGTCGGAGACGCCGGCGTCCTCGGCGAGCAGCGCTAGGAGCCCAGCGTCCCGGACGGCGGTCGTCGCGAGGATGGTCGCGATGCCGTCCAGGCGCTTGAGCTGCTCAGCCCGATGACTGTCGCTTCCGGCCGCCGCCGGGACGCGGGCGCGCTCGTCCCGCAGCAGCATGGCGACGGCCTGGAACTTCGTGCGCACGGCAGGCGTCACGCGGCCGCGCCGGGCCGCCGCCTCCAGGTCAAGGGCGGTCCGGGAGAGCACCGAGACGACGTCGCCTCGTTGGCGGACGCGCCGCTGCTTCCGCGGGGCGGTATGGCGAGCGCCCATCTGGCGCTGGCCTGGTCGAGCCACAAACTCCTCCTCTGAATGCCGGGCACGGTGGCCGCGGCAGCATGCCGCACAGTCCCGCAGACGGGGCGAGGAACGTCCCGAGCACCGGGCCTGGTGCCTTCGGACGCCCGGCCGGCTTGCGGATCCCCGAGGATCGACGCAGCGGGCCTCGGCGGGCGTCTCACAAGGACCCGGAGCCGCCAGTAGGGACTGTTGACCAGAGCATGCGGAAAGCCGTCGCCGGACAACCGGTTCGGTTCTCGGGTACCTCCCTCATATCAACGCGTGCGAGAGAGCATAATTCCCGGCCCGTTGCTCGCTCGGCCCGGGACGCCAGGATCGCTGTCCACATCCGGATCCGCCGCCGGTGATGTATGGTTCAGCTGCTTCCTGGGCTGGCCGCTGAATCTGGGTGGTGGCCTGCCCGGCCTCCGGGATTACGTGCGATGCTTGCCTTCCGCCGGGGGGGTTCGCGGTCAGCTGGTGGTGCCGCTTCGAACAACAAGAGCCATGCCACGTTCACCCCAGCGAACACCAGGATGGTCAGCAGCACGGCCTCGACTCGCACCGGCGCAGCGGCCAGCCCGAGCCCGCTGACGATGCCAGGTGCGATCGCCAGGAGCCCAATGACGGCGTACAGGGCAATCGCGAAGGTGTAAGCGGACAGCCCGAGCCTGCCCTGCGCAGGGGCGCGTACCGCTATCAGCACCACCGCTCCGCCGATCGCCGCGATGGCGAACGATACCCGCCAGAGGACGGTGCTGTGCGGGTTGATCAGGGCCAGCAGGCTCATCAATCCGGGCAGCGAGAAATGCATGGCGACCGCGTAGGCGCGCCGCCGGTGCAGCGAACTTCCTCGCCACTCAGCGTGCCGTGTCTGCACCACGACGAGCCAAAGGCCCAGTAACGTGAAACAGACCGCGGAGAAGGAGATGTAGAAGTCGGTTAGCACGAGCCCCCTCCTCGTCCCGTGTCCGCGCTCATGGTTTCGTGCGCCCGGGCGTCATGTCCAGCATGCAGCCCCGGCCCGCAACGCGCTATGGCAACTGGCATCCACCGGGCGGCCCCTGGCGGGGCGGCGGGAATCCCGGTATGCCGGTCGAGGACTACCTGGTGTACGCCATCACCCAGCTCCTGGGGTACGGAGACCAGGCCAGCGGGCTCAAATCGCACCGAACTCAGGCGAGGATATCCTTCAGCCCAGGCCAGCCCAGTACGGCCAGACAGGAGCCACCGTGATCGAGCACACCACCGCAGGTGAGATGTCCCTAGCCCAGCTGGCCGACGGGCACAAAAGCCAGCCGTCTACCATCCTGCGCCTCACCGCCGAGCACAGTCCCGGCGGTGCCTATCCAGGCAACGTGGCCGCCTACATTAACGGGGTGTTCCGCGGCACTATCGCCGCCACCGACCACATGCCCGCCGGGCTGCACCTGTACTTGCCCTAAGCCGGCGTTCAGGACCACACCCGCGACGTCATCCGCTTGCCCGCGACAGCGCCGCGGCAACGTCGTGTCATGCCGCTGGCACAGCAGCGCGCTGGGACCTGCGCTCAGGCTGCACGTGCGCGCCGCCGCCCATCGAGGCCGCACCGGAAGCTCCCACGGGTAATCCGCCCAGTCGGCGGCCACTACAGACGGTAACCGAACGATGAGATGGGGTGCGCCTCGTTCGCTGCCTCGAAGTGAATACCGTGCGACCTGCCGGCGCCCGGATCAGACGGCGATGCTGGCGTCTTGGCCGTCCTGTGCGGGGGTGGTTTCGTCATCGAACCATACCCCGCCCTCAGCGAGGTAGCGGAAGCGCAGCATGCTGCCGGCCGGGACAGTCACCGCGGCGCTGCGGGTGCCGTTCGCCCGCCGCTGCAGCGGGTGAGCGAAGGGGTTCCAGCCGTTGAAATCACCCACCACAGACACGGCCCCGCAGGGCTCATCGGCGGGCAGTGCAAAGGTAACGCGGACAGTGCCGTTACGCCCCGGCTTGGTTGTCCTGATCAACTGCTCTCTCCACTCTGGCGCTGGACCACGCTGATCGGGCGATCCATCCGATTGTGCGCACTGTGACAGCTATTGCCGGTGAACCGGCCCGGCGTGTCGGGGCCAGCGTGATGAACGGCCGTACGCCTGCCAGGCAGCAGTGGACCAATGGCGTAGCCGGGGTAGGGGCCCACGGTACTGCCGTGGGATTCCAGGCTTGACGGCAACGTTCCCGAACGGTCGGCACCTACTGCTGTTCTGTGGACATGCTGCCTGCACGCGACGTGACACCGCAGGTCACTGACGTCAGGACGGCTGTGGGCGGCCAGAGCATGCAGGGCCGCGGCGCCGTCCCGGTCTTTGCCACGCTCGGTGCGCTCATCGTCCGCCGCGCGGGCAACCTGATCGGCTGGATCATGCTGGGCATGGCCGGAGCATCGGCGTGCGTTGCGCCGGCGGGTGCTTACGCGGTGGCCGGGGACGGTGACGTTTCCCGGGTCGCTCCCGGCGGCCAGGCAGGCGGGCGCGCTGGCGGGGGGTAGTTTCGCTTTCGCGTCTGCTCCATCGCGTTCCTGTTCTTGCAGTTCCCGACCGGTACGCTGCCGTCGCGGCGCTGGCTTTCGGTCGCCGCGGCCGGCCTCGTGCTGGCCCCCTGGCCGCAGCCGGGCTGATCGTGCACCCGGGGCCGGCGGGGCTGCCCGCCCCCGGCGGGGTCTCGGTGATCGTCCCGAACCCGCTGGGCGCGGAGCATCTGGGGCCGGTGCTGGGCAGCCTGGCGCAGCAAGCCCCGGTGACGCGATGAGCCGTCGCAACCGGCGCTCGCCGGGGCGTGCCACTGCCGCGCTGTCTGCAATGCCAGCGCAAGATCTCGCAGCGGTGAACTGCTGTGAACAGGCTAGGGACAGCCCGGTAGCGCTGATACAAAATGGGGTTTTCCTCGCAGGCACCTCGGCGCCTCACCCAGCCTGCGCCGACCAGCCTGACCACGCCCGCGCTGCCCGCCTGACCCGCCTCGATCTGGTAGCAACGGCTACGAGTGCTGGACCCTGGCCATCTCCATCCGAACGCAATACGCTCAAGCAAACAGCACGATGCACCGATATTTATGGCCGATGGAATTCCTTCAAGTTGGGTATGCATGGGTTCAGGTCGGCTATGCGCGCTGGTCGCAGGGATATTTGACCTCACAAGTGGAGCAGTGCCGGGACCCGGGTCAGCCGTGGGCCGACAGCAGGTCCATGAACGGTCCAAGGGTGGCCCGCGCAGTGCCGCGTCACTGCCGGCGGCTTCGCACGGGTGTCAGGCCAGGAACTCCTGGCTGCGGATGAGCGGGTAGCGATGGTGTCGCGGCGCACTCACCACCGCCACGTGCGCCGGCCGTCCGGGCCCGCGGAGTCGCCGGCCCGGGGGCTCATCTACGTGCACCGTGAGCCCGCGGTGCCGAGCGTCAGTTACCGCTTCTAGCCGACGACAGCGCGCTGAGCGTGCGCATGAAGTAACTCGTGTACGCATACTTATGCAAAGCCTGGAGTCTGGTGCCACCGCTCGAATGATCGCACCCAGGTTGCCGATTCGGTGCCTGGAGCGCTGGGGTGGTCGCGCGAGCCAAGACGCACGGAACTCCCGACTCGATGCGCCTCGCCTGCAAACGGTCACCGATTATGGGATGCGGTCCTCCTGGCGGCGTTGATAGTGGCAGATGACGCTGGGGGCCGGTCTACGTACTGTGGGTGCAGGCTCTGTTCCGCCGGGTGCTGGCCGCCGGACGGGCAGGCGTGAGGGGTGGTACGGCAGTGGTGCAGGAGCCTGCGCTGACGTTCGCTGGTTTGCTGCGCCGGCTGCGTGCCGAAGCCCGGCTGACGCAGGAGGAGCTGGCCGCAGCGGCGGGCCTGAGTCCGCGTGCGGTCAGTGACCTGGAGCGGGGCATTAACCGGACCGCGCGTAAGAACACCGCGGTGTTGCTGGCCGGGGCGCTTGGCCTGCCCGAGCCGGTCGCGGAGCTGTTCGTGGCCGCGGCCCGCGGGCGGCGCCCGGCCGGGGACGTGGTAGCGGCCAGGCAGGGGGCGCCGGGGGCGTTCGCTGCGGCGGCGACCCGCGGCCTGCCGCGGGACATCGTCAGCTTCACCGGCCGCCGGGCCGAGCTTGATCAGCTGGCGGAAGGGCTCGATCGCCTGGCCGCGGGCGGGGCGGTGGTGGGGATCTGCGCGATCGGCGGGATGGCCGGGATTGGGAAGACTACCTTCGCGGTGCACGCGGCGCATCGGCTGGCGGGCAGTTTCCCCGACGGCCAGTTTTTCTTGCCGTTGCACGCTTATACCCGCGGCCAGCGGCCGGTGGACCCGGCCGATGCGCTGGCCAGCTTGCTGCTGACTGCCGGGGTGCCCGCGGCGCAGATCCCACCGGGGCTGGAGGCCCGTGCCGCGCGGTGGCGGGATCACGTGGCGGGCAAGAAGATTCTGCTGCTGCTGGATGATGCAGCCAGCCATGAGCAGGTCCGGCCGCTGCTGCCAGGGACCGGGGGCAGCCTGGTGCTGGTGACCAGTCGCAGGCGGCTGGCCGCGCTGGACGACGCCACCGTGATCAGCCTGGACACGCTTGGGCCGCAGGAGGCCGCTGCGCTGCTGACCCGGCTGGCGGGCCGTCCCGGGTTGCAGCCTGGTGACGGTGCGGTGGGCGAGATCATCCGGCTGTGCGGATGCCTGCCGCTGGCGATCGGGTTGATCGCCAGCCGGTTGCGCCACCACCCGGCCCAGACCGCCGAGAGCGTGGCGGCCAGCCTTGCCGTGGCGACGGACCGGGTGGAACTGATCCGGGCCGAGAATGTGTCGGTCGCGGCCGCGTTCGACATGTCCTACGCCGATCTCACCGATGGCCAGCAGCGGCTGTTCCGCCGGCTCGGCCTGATCCCGGGCACGAGCTTCGACGCCTATGCTGCCGCTGCGCTGGACGGCACTACCCCTGGCCAGGCCCGCCGCCAGCTCGATGAGCTGTATGACCAGCACCTGGTCACTGAGCGCGCCCCCGGCCGGTACCAGCTGCACGATCTGCTCCGCGAGCATGCCCGCTCCATGGCCGCCGGGGCTGTCGCTGCCGCCGACTCCGAGGTAGCCACCGGCCGGCTTTTGGATTACTACCTGTACTCCGCCCTGGCCGCCGGGCGGCACTTCGACCCCCGGGCCAGCGCTTACCGCCGCCCGCTGCCGGGGGACCCGCCCGCGCAGGCCCCGGACCTGTCCACCCTCGGGCAGGCGGCCGCCTGGCTGGAAGCCGAGCGGGCGAACCTGCACGCCGCTGCGGACTACGCCGCCACTCAGGCACGCTCACGCTATGCCGTCGCGATACCCGCCGCGATGAGCGGCTTCCTGGCCGTCCGCGGTCACTGGGATCAGTCCGTCGCCCTCCACCACAGCGTCCTGGCGGCAGCCCGCCAGGCAGGCGACCGGCTCGGCGAGGCCGACGCGCTCAGCGAGCTTGGTGCACTGCAGCGGGAGACCGGGAGCTACCCGACCGCGGCCGCAACCCTGGCCCGGGCACTGGCGCTCTACCGCGATATCGGTGACCAGCCCGGCCAGGCCTCCACTCTCAACGAGCTGGGCTTCCTGCACGTGCTGACCGGAGACTACGCAGCCGCCGCCGCCTGTCACCAGCAGGCACTCGTACTGGTTCGCGGGCTTGGTTACCCGCGCGGCCAGGCATGGACGCTCAGCGGCCTGGCCCTGGTGCAGCAGCTGACCCGAAAATGAATCCTCAGCCAGGCAGGCGGCAGCACCCGGCGTAGCGTCAGCGGAGCCGGGTGAAGGTGGTGCCTTGGGGTCAGGCTGCCTGGTTTCCTGTTCCGGCAGGATGCGGGCCG
>Ga0335077_10005964_pt1 | contig 15008 bp, 10 predicted proteins | sample Lox_Sample_31_FD_207151 | JGI IMG/M metagenome (GOLD analysis project Ga0335077, IMG submission 207151) | Soil microbial communities from Loxahatchee National Wildlife Refuge, Florida, United States - Lox_Sample_3.1 | ecosystem: Environmental > Terrestrial > Soil > Wetlands | place: USA... | reverse complement strand
GCGCCGTTTTCCGGCGGTATTTGCAATGGCCGGGTGTTCATGCTCGACCGGCCGGACTGGAGCGAAGACGATTTGACGCTGACCGAGGTCGTGGCATCGCGCCTTTGCATCGAGCTCGAACACCATGCGCTGTGCGTGCGGCTTGAGGCAACGGCCGCCAGCAGGGAGCGCATTCGGCTCGCGCGCGACCTGCACGACGGCGTCCTGCAGAGCCTCACCGCGGTCGGGTTGCAGCTCAAAACGTTGGCTTCGCGCGCGGACGAGAAATTTCAACGGATGATCGAGGCAGTGCGCAAACTGCTGCTGGGCGAACAGCAACGCATCCGTATGTTCGTCGATGGACGGCAGATTTCGAGCGCCCTGCTGCCCATGGAGCTGTTAAGCGAGCTGCGGCGCGAGATCGATGAGATTTCGCGGCACTGGGGCTGCGAGGTACAGCTATCGGTCACTCCGCAAGACACGAAGGTAGCGCCGGAACTCGGACGGCAGCTCGAATTCATTCTAGCCGAAGCCTCGGCTAACGCGGTCCAGCATGGGCAGGCTTCGCGCATCGACGCTGCAATCGAGGCCACCTCCGAACAAATCCGGTTGCGGATCGCGGACAACGGCCGCGGCCTGAATGGCACGACTTGCGCCTACAACCAGAACGAACTCGCGGAACTCGGCATTGGACCGCGTTCGCTGCGCAAGCGGATCACGGAATTGAACGGCTCGCTCTATCTTTCCAGCTCACCCAGCGGCGTCGAGCTCAGAATTGCGTTGCCGCGTGATGACCATGCGGCACATTCATTTGAGGCTCATCAATCGGAAGAGACAGCCCGTGCGATCGGTTAGCATTGTCGTCGCGGACGACCATCCCGTGGTGCTTCACGGACTTATCACGCTCCTGGGCGAGGATAGGACGTTCAAGGTGGTGGCGAATTGCGCCAACGGCGCGCAAGCGATTGAGGCAATCCGCAATTTCACGCCGGATCTGGCGCTGCTCGACCTCAACATGCCGCGGCCAAACGGGCTTGAGATCCTGAAGTCGGTTAACGAAGCGCAATTGCCGACGCGGGTGGTTTTTCTCGCGGCCTCCCCGAGCGACGAGCAGATCGTTGCGGCGCACGAAGGGGGAGCCTACGGCCTCATGCTCAAGGAGACGGCGGCCGACGCTTTGCTCAGTTGCCTGCATGCGGTCACGGCGGGCCAGAAATGGCTGCCGGCGGAGCTGGTGAATGGAGCGTTGCAGCGGACAAGCGAGCGTCGCGCGCAAGTCGCAAAGGTGGAGAACCTGCTCACGCGCCGCGAGATCGAGGTCATGCTGCGGGTCGCCAACGGCCTGTCGAACAAGGAAGTCGGCAATCAGCTGAACATTTCAGAGGGAACGGTCAAAATCCATCTGAACAAGATCTACCACAAGGTCGGCGTCAGCAATCGAACGGCGCTGGCCAATTTCGCCATCGAATATTGCGATCGGCTGTCGACCAGCTAGCCCCAGGACAAGGCGAACAGCGACGGCGGTTCGAGAAATGGTTCTCTCGAAGGCCGGCGACCATTGGGTATTGATGTCGATCTGGCGCGCTGTCGGCTAATTCGAATACGAGTGCCGCGTGATGTAGCGGTCGCTGTGGTAGCTGCTGTGCCGACTGTCATAACGGGCGAGCACGCGCAGATTTGCCTTGTTGAGCACGACTCCGAGCAGATTCTCGTGAATCGTCTTGGAATCCGCGAGCGCACGCTCGACATCCTCGACCCTGGTGCGGCCCCATTCCACCACCAGGATGTACGAGTCGATGAACTGGGTCGTGGTGCGCGCGTCGACGATCGGGGCCAGCGGCGAAAGATCGATGAAGACGTATTCGTACTTGCTGCGCAGCCGGTTGAAGAGCGCGTTGGTCGCCTCGCTGGTCAGAATGCCGTGGCTGTTGACCAGGCGGTTGTTGGACACCGACGGCAGGAACGAGAGGTTGGTGTAGGGCTCGGTCCATATCACGTCGTCAAGATTGGCCGTGCCGGAAATAACCTCGAGGATGCCGGCCTTCGCCTCCGGGGTCAGCATGCGCGACAGCGTCGAATGGCGGAAGTTGCAGTCCACCAAAATTGTCTTCGCGCCCGAATGCGACGTGAGCTGGGCAAGCGCAGTGGCGACCGTCGATTTACCTTCGCGCGGCAACGCAGACGTGAGCGCGATGATCTTATGCGACTTGTTGGCGTCGCTCATGTCGATCGCAAGCTTGATCGAACGGATCGACTCGGCGAACCGCGACATCGGCGAGTCGAGGACGTGCCAAAAAAAGCCCTGATCACTGACGATCGTTCTCGGACCGAATGTGCTCTTGACGCCACGCGGAACGATCCGCTCCGGCCTGATGTTCAGGCTGCGCAGCTTGGGCACGACGGCAATGCAGTTGGTCTGCAGACGGGCATTCACTTCATAGCGCGTGCGGAAAACATTGCGCCAGATTTCGCTCAGCAATCCGATAAACAGACCGAGCAGCATGCCGCCGAGAACGCTGCCCGCCATGATCGGAACCGGCAGCGGATGGCTCTTTTTGAGCGGACCGGATGCCTGCGTGATCAGTCGCGCCTCGCTGACCGGGAACGACTGCTGCTGGATGCTCTCCATGTAGCGCTGCAAAAGGTTATCGTACAGCACGCGGGAGGACTGCGCCGAGCTCTCCAGCTCGCGCAACTTGACTTGTGCCTGATTGGTCAGCTGGGACTCTGTAACCACCTGCGCCAGGGCGGCCTGAATCGCCTCTTCGCGCTGTTTCGCGATCTCGTAGTCGCTCTTGTAAGTCTCGGCAAGTCTCCGCAACTCGTCCGATATCGAATTGCGGATTTCCTTCATCTGGCTCTGCAGATTCTTGACCGCGATATGATCGGGCCCGTAGCGCGACGACCAGTCGGCCTCCCGGTTGGCGAGATCGAGATATTGCGAACGCAACCGCGTAACGACCGCGCTATTCAGGGTATCCGTGACGGTCGCGTTGGGAACGCCCGATTGGGTAATGGTTTCGATACGGTCCAGGCGGGCGCGCGCTTCGCTCACTTGAGAACGCGCAACGACGAGCTGACTGTTGAGCTCGGTCAGCTGTTGTTCGTTCATGCGCTTGCCGGACGCATCGACGATGTTGTTTTTGGTTTTGAAATCGACAACGGCCCGTTCGGCGACCAGCACCTGCTCGCGCAGCTCTTTAATCCGATCCTGCAACCAAGTGGCCGTCTGTTTCGCGGATGTCGATCGGGCATCGAGCTGATCGGCGATGTAAGCGGACGCAACGGCATTCGTGATCTTGATCGCCTTGTCAGGGTCGTAGGAGCTGAAGCTGATCTCGAGAACGTTCGTCAATGAAACACGCTTTGCCACCAAGCGGTCCTGAAACGAATCCAGCGCGCGGCGAATACGAGCGGTGTCAGTCTGTGCCGGGTCGATGCCGAGTGTTTCATAAACGAAATTCATCAGCTTGCCGACAACACCGCGGCCGGGCGCGATGAACTCCGGGTCTTCATCAAGCTTGAATTCGTTGATTACCGCCAACGCAATCTTCTCGGATTTCAATATTTCGACTTGGCTCTGCACGATTGCAGATTCGACCGCAATGTCACCAACCTGTGATGCCTGCTGGAAGATCGGAGACCGCTTCGTGTCGATAATCATCGATGCGTGCGCGGTATAACTCGGCGGCGTAATGAGCAGATAAATCGCACCCAAAGCCGCGGTCACAAGCGCGACCAAGATGATCATCGGATATTGCCGATAGATCAGTTTAACAAAATTCGCCACGGCCTCCGGCGACGAATATGAGTCGACCGCCGTGATCTGTGTTTCGGGAGTTGGAAGCTTGTTAAACTGAAGCATGCTTGATCACATCGGACCCATGGAATGGCCGCCTTTGCCGCTAGTTTGAAAGAACCTATATCCTAGGCGCCGCGCACCGCATCCATCAGATTGCAGTTAATGTAAATTCGGAAATTGTTTTAAGCAAATATCTTGCGAATCAAGATCATTGTTTTTTGTCGCAGATCCAATCATGCCCTTTCATGATGATTGGCCGATCGTCGGGCCGCAGCTATTTTCAGATGGGGATTGGCAGCGTTTGTCGAAGAAATGGCCTTATTAATTAATGCTTTGAACGTTGCCCCTCGCGGCACAAAATATTTCCAGGAGCCCTTTACTATTAATGGCTTGGCGATCTCGCCTGCCGGCCGCCGGCTTAAGATTAAGATCGAAATGCAGTGCCCGGCAGCAAGGGCGAGCCAGTCATTGCAGGCGAGGCCCTACAAGTCTCCGCGTCGAGGCCGGGATGCGCGCCGGGCTTCTTACGGCTGAGTAGCCGTAGGCTTTCTCACGGCCGGGCAGCCAGAGTTGATCTGGCGCCTCAAGCCGCTGTTGCACTCAAGTCTAAGAGTTCTCAGGCAGCGTGCCTATGCGACCCGATCAGGGCTGATAGGGCGGAACCGTCACGGTCGTGGAGCCTTGCGGCACGCTTGTCCTCAAGGTGTTACGCGTGATCACGGCGTTGTTTATGGCCACCATCGGATCGTTGGCAGTCGCGGTCACAAGTCTGATGTATTGCATCAGCTTGGCCGATTCGACGGTGACTGCATTGGAAACGTAGAGCACGTCCTTGTTCCGCATCTGGAACTGCGTGGCCAGGAAATAGCCGGCCGGATCGCGGAAATTGACCTGATAGACGACCGGAATGTAGGGACCATCGTTCTTCGAAACATCAGCACCGAGCTGCTCGGCCACTCTGCGCGGTTCGCCGCGATAGACAAAGACGGATCCTGGGTCGGCACGGGTATCGTTCAAGCCGCCCGCCTTGGCAACGGCTTCGGCCAGCGACAGACGCCACTGGTCGAAGGGGATCTGACTCGGTGCGCCCAAGACGGCCGCCCCGGTTGCGCCGAATGCAACAAAAGTCTGCGGCTCCCGATAGAGGTAGATGGTGTCATTCGGGCGAACGTAGATGTTGTTGGACGGCTCATAGACCAGGGCGCCAAATGGCAGGGTTGCCCGCCGTCCGTCACGCTCCAGCATCACCCAGCTATCAAACCCTTGGCTCTTGGGGCCGCCGCCGCGAGTGATCGCATCAAGCATGCGCTCGCCAGCCATGTTGGCCGGGAAACGATTGGGGTTGTTCACGTCGCCGAGCACGCTGATCAGCGAGGTCCGCTGGTCAACCAGCGCCACGACGGCTTGCGGCTCGATTGCCCTATTCTTCAGCGCATCAACAATCGACTGTTGCACTTCGACCGGGGTACGGCCGCGCGCCGGGATTGACCCCGCATAGGGGACGGAAATGTTGCCGCCATTGTCGACCAGTTGATTCGGCAGCGTGACAAAATTTCCCGGACGGACACTGGCTTCGATCGGGATGAATAGACCGCCGGCCGAGGCCTCGAAGATGGTCACGCTGACGACGTCGCCCACCCCAAACCGGATTTCGGTTGGACCGGGATGCGATGAAAACACGCGGGCGAAGCGTGGCCGGTTCGCGGCCAGCGTTTCGATGGCACTCGGAGTGAGTCGGACGAGCGAATAGGGCAGCGCTTCAGGGTCGGTCGAGATGTTATTGGTCACCGCGATCGCTTGCGGTCCCGCCGCCGGAAAAATCGTGCACCCGCCGCAGGCAACAACCACGCTCCCCGCGAGCATTACTGAGAATATCCGGAGATTGATCAAGATACGTCCACCAGCGCTCAAGTCATTAATGTTGCAGCGTTTTTATCGCATTCTCATTCCGCGCCATTCGGACCGCAACTCCCCCACTACTCGCTTAAACTATCCTCACCTTGACGCGAGTCCAAATGGCCGTGCGATACAAACGAGCAATCTTCATTACATCAACCTACCCATTCAGTTTTGCACAGGATTTGCATAATAGTTGAGATGATTTCATGTAAGGTTAAGTCAAAATTATCAGCGTATGTGGCAAAAAGGAAACAATGATTCGCTTGAAATTAATACTCTCGGCGACCGTCACCACTAACCCTCTCTGCCATGGTCTCCGATTAAGCATAATCATACCGTAGAGACGGGAACATTGGTAAAGCCGAGCTTAGAACCCCCCAGTTACCGCAATTAACCGCATTAAGTACTATCCCACAGGAACATTCTTTTTTCTTTGATTTGTGCGCTCGAAGTATCCAACTTGCGCAGCCAACGAGTCGCGGCGCGTACACGCTGTGAGGTCGCGGAATACTTTGCGGTTTGCGAAACGCTTTGGATTACCGCCGAGGTAACAATTCTAATCGGCTGACATGCTCACCCTACGTCCATTGCACAATTGCCCGCGTCAGTCGTGCTCGCTGAAAAGCGTGCGCAAATTACTATTAATGCCGTTAAGTGTTGAACACTTTCTTACTCGCCGTATACTGATAATCAATGAAGAGTGTTAATCATGAGTGTTACTCAGCATTATCGATCAAGTGTAAGCTTCTCATACGGAAAGCATGCCGCACTTATTCGAGCTCTTTTTAGCCTATTGGCCGGCTTCGTAGACGCAGCAACGATTGTCATTTTATCGATCGCGACCGGAATCCTTTATCATAGCCTCGTTTATCACGGCGCAAATGTCGTTTGGGATTACTTGCAGGTCGGCGTACTGGTCGCCTGGCTTTATCTACTCCCGAAGATTCTCCGCCGCGAGTACGAGATCACGCATTATCTCAACTTCAAAGATTACGCGGTTCATGCCGTTCACCTTTGGAACCTCGCATTCGCCTGTCTGATTGCCTTGGCGTTCCTGACCAAGACCGGCGGCTCTTTCTCGCGCGGCTGGATCGTCATGTTCTACGGCAGCGGCATGGCTGCAATCGTCTTGGCCCATGCGCTGCTCGCAAAAGCAATCCGGGCCGCGCATCACAAAGGCATCGTTGCTTCAAGGCGATTGTTTCTCGTCGGTTCCGTTCCCGACGTCCGCGATTTCATGCGTCAGTATCGGCCAGCGGAATCCGGGCTGGAGATCGTGGGAACGGCTTTCTTGCCGAAGGCGGAAAATTCCACGGATATTCCGCAGGAACTTGACGACAGTCTCCGCGACGCCGTCACTTACGCGCGCGTGCTCAATCCCGACGATGTCTTCATCATCGTGCCGTGGTCGCATCAAAAAATCATCGATCAATGCATCGAATCCTTCATGACCGTCCCGGCCTCGATCCATCTTGGGCCCGAACACATCCTTGATCGCTTCGAGCATGTCACCATCGAAAAAATCGGCTCGGTTGCAAGCTTGCACCTGCTGCGTCCATCGCTGTCGCCGCTGGCGATCATTGCTAAGCGATTGTTCGACATCGTACTTTCGGTCATGGGCTTGCTCGTTCTCGCCCCATTGTTCGTCGTCATCGGAGTTCTCATCAAATTCAGCAGTCCCGGTCCGGTGTTTTTTCTGCAGCGCCGCTACGGCTTCAATCAGCAGATGTTCCGGATCGTCAAGTTTCGGACGATGACCACAACCGAAGATGGTCTGCACGTGCGTCAGGCGACCAAAGGCGATCAACGGATCACGCCGATTGGCCATTTTCTCCGCAAATGGAATATCGACGAGTTGCCCCAGCTCATCAATGTTCTGCGCGGCGACATGTCGCTGGTGGGGCCGCGGCCGCATGCACTGGCGCACGACGAATCCTGGGGTCAGAACATCGCACGCTATGCCAGGCGTCATAACATGCGGCCTGGAATTACCGGCTGGGCACAGGTCAATGGATACCGCGGCAGTTTCAAAGGCGACTCCGAGGTCCGCGAGCGGATCGCCTGCGATCTCTATTACATCGACAACTGGTCTATCTGGCTGGATATCCGGATCTTGTTCTTGACCATCTTCTCGCCCCGGGCCTATCGCAACGCCCATTGAAACTTGCTCGCAGCGACCGGTGATGGTGATGCCGGACGGCTGGGCTTAAAACATCGGCGAGCAGAATTGCCAATCGCTATGTGGAGGCGGGGGCAAGGCCCTTGCGCGCTGCGGTGAGCGGGATGCTGACGTATCCACGCGCTACAGAGAGCGCGCCGAGGAGAAACCACAGCAGGCTTGCCGTTTTAATGCTGTAACACGAATAGCTCACGCACAGGATCGCCGCCAAATACATCCCACAAAGGGAGCGGTACAATTGAAATTGGGCGTTCGTGTTCTTGAGCGTCATGAACAAACCCCAAAGCGCAATAAATCCAAGAAGACCAATTTGCGTGATGGTATAGGCATAACCGGAGTCGCCATCAGATGACGCCGTGCCGACACCCAGCCAATCCCACAGATTAAGCCCGCCGAGCACATAACCGGAATAGATAAAACGGGCCACGGTACTGTTGTCGATTTCCCAATTCGGAAACACGGCGGCCATGATAAGGAGGCTGGGAATGGCAACAAACGGCGCGGCGGCAATCGCCGTGTGCAGATATCGAAGAGGTATCATCGACGCGCACAAGGCTGCGATACAAAGGAAAGCGCTAAAGCGATTATCGGCCATGATGGTCAGAAATATCGCCATCAAAAACAGCCCATAATAGACTGTCTTTTCGTATCGCGACCGGACGAGAGCCCAAAAAAACAACGCCACGGCAAAATTGCCCGGGGAGACCGGCTCTATGAAGATCGATGAAACGCGATGCTCGCCAAGGAATGGAAAGATCGAGCGGCCATCCGGACGAAACCCGCTGATATAGAGCGTCGTCGTATAATATTCGACTTGCTGATATTCCAGCGATCCGCGGGCCAAGTAATACGACATGATGTTGAAGAACCGCACATAGACATCGAGCAGAAAATATTCGAAGAGGGCGACAGCCGTCACCACGATCGCAAAAACTCTGACGATCTTGTCGACATCCGACAATTTGCTGACGCGCGTGCCCAGCAGAAAGAATGCGATCGGGATCATGAAGTCGCGCATGATCTTGATGTCAAACGCACCGGATGACTGATCCGATGATCCTAGCGACGCCCTTATCAGCGACAACGCCACCAGATAGAGCAGCAGCCCGAGGATAAGCATGATTTGATTGGTGCCGATGGTTCGGAAGGCAACCAGCAGCGCAAGCGAGATGATCAACACCTCGGAGCCGATGACGTGTGCGACGGTAACGGGTGCGATGTTGGTGTTGACGAAGCAGAGGGCGAAATTAAACGACATGGCGGCATAGAGAACCGCAAGCGGCAGCCAAAACGGCCTTGCGCTGCTGCTGGTCGCGATGCGCGCCAGACCGGCATCGCTGGTCGAGTAAAAATCCACTTCGTTTTCTCCGAATTCCGTCTGTTACGTCCCTAGAGCTTTCCCCGGAGCGTTGGGTGTCGGGCAGACGGCGTACTTGCAGCGCGCGCGCAGAATCGCACCAGAACCGGCCAAATTCAACATTTATATCCCCGCGGTACCTTGACCGCCCTCACCCGCACCCGGCCGGCCGGGACTGCAAACACGCTCGGGGGCGGTCAATGGCATGATAGCAAGCGATACATTTCCGGCCCACTTCTCAATGAAGTGGACACTTCGTTAATGCGCCGCATGCTTAACACGCCGCATGACTTGTTCTTGGGCGCTCGTCTTCTTGGGCGCTCGTCGGCCTCTCTCGGTTGTGGCAAGATTGCCGGACGAACGCCGACATAGTAATTTCTAAACTGGTAGCGATCGAGAACCCGCGGGCGGCTCGCAGTCGTTAACGACGAATCATCCTGAATGGAATTCCGGATTGCCAATCGCGAACCTGCTCGTGCAAAACCGTGCCATGTCCAACGTCGACATATCGATGCGATCCCCACTTGAAAGCGCTCCTGTGTACAGCCGGCCGGCTGCAGAAGATTTTTTGGGATTTCAGTTTTCAATCGTCAATCTTGAGCAAACCCTCCGCCTGGTGCTCAACGGTTGCAACGGACCATATGGTTACGTGGTGACGCCAAATGCACATCATGTCGTCACGGTCCATGACAATCCCGATGAATTGATTCCGGTCTACCGCGACGCTTGGCTCACCGTCTGCGATAGTCAAATCCTGAGAGCATTGGCAGCGCTAAATCGCATTTCCTTACCACTTGTCACCGGCAGCGATCTGGTGGCCGCTCTGTTGGCAAACCAAAACGACGATGCGTCGAGTTCCGACCGTAAAAGAATTCTGGTCGTGGGTCCGGACAAAACGGCCGAACAGCTTTTGCACGGGCGGTATCCGCATTTGAACATCGAGGTCATGCCGGCACCCGCGCAACTCGCGCTGCACGCCGACCGACGTCTGCAAGTGGCACGCGCTTGCGTCGAACGACAATGGGATATTTTGCTGCTGTGCGTCGGATGTCCAACACAGGAGCTGATCGCGAATCAGATCGGAAAACTCGACCGGAAGTCCGGTGTGGCGCTCTGCGTCGGCGCCGCGATCGACTTTTTGATCGGCCGTCATGTGCGGGCACCCCGCTGGATGCAAAATGCCGGCCTCGAATGGGCTTATCGCCTGGGTCGAGAGCCAAGCCGACTGTGGCGTCGGTATCTTGTTCAATGTCCGAAGGTGATCGGGATCTTTCTTAAGACGCGGCGTAACGGACGGCGTTGAAAAATTTATCGTTTCATATTGCATTCGCTGACCAACGTGATGCTATGTCGGTGCTGGATGGGCACCGAAACGGTGCGCGGCGACGAACGCAAACACGGAAGGATAGGACGAAAGGCGATGCACACTAAATCAGCGTCAGCCGCAAATGGTTGCTCAAAGCCAGCCGGAGAGGCGGCACTGTCGATCAGGAAGCTGTTGCGAACCGTGCAGAGCGAATTGCCATTTTTGAAGGAGGCGAAGGATCAATTCTATCGCCATTCCCGACGACTTCTGCGTCTCCCGCATGAGCGAGATTTCAGGGCGATCGCGCACTTTCCGGCGGCGTGGCGCGGAAGCTATGTTGACGTGGGGGCCAATCACGGGCAGTCGATCGAATCCATTCTGTTGTTTCGACCGTCGGCGGAGATCGTCTCGTTCGAAGCAAATCCGAATCTAGCGAATGCCCTCATTCGGCGATACCGAGCACAACCGAGCATTCAAATCAGGCCCATTGGTTTGGCGAGCGCCGCCGGAGAATTCACACTGTATGTTCCGTCTTACCGAGGCTTTGTCTATGACGGTCTTGCTTCGCTCGATCGCCATTCGGCTGAAACCTGGATCAACGAAAAGACGGTCTATTGGTTCAACCCCACGAAAGTGACGATCGAGCAAGTCGCGTGCAAAACTGAGACTTTGGACAGCCAGAAACTTCGGCCGTCATTCATCAAGATCGACGTACAGGGTTTGGAATATGAGGTTGTGCTCGGCGGAATTGAGACCCTTAAAGCGTGCGAACCGGTCCTGCTGCTTGAAGACCTGCACGCGGACGAACGGACTGTCAGCCTCGTGAGCGAACTGGGCTACGAGGAATATAATTTCGACGGCTCCCGTCTCCGGAAAGGCGCTCACGCCAGCACGAGTCAGAACAGCTTCCTCATAACGGCTGCGCGGGCGCGGGAGCTCGGCGTCATCTAAGCCGCTACACGTGGTTCCTCCACGGCAAGGTCCAGCGGTACTTCGAATTCATGAGCGAGTGAATCGCAGCTAGCTCGCCGATATCGGATCATCGATCAACCAATCTCTCGACAATCTGTCTCGAGGAATCTCCTTGGAACCTTTGCCAGCTTTGCGGCATGATTCTTCATTCTTCCGCGATGGAATAAATGCAGAAAGGCCGATGTTGGAAAGAAATGGAAGGTGACTTGCTATCCTTAGCCAGCAACCGGCAGGCGTTAAACCATGGCGCTCAGAAGGTTAATAGGCTTGGTGAATTCACGCGCGAGAACACAAAACGGAGCGCCGGCGAGAAGGGCGCTTGTTCAGGCAATGCGGTCGACCATACCGACGATCGCGTTATCCTTGGTGAGAGGAATCATTTGCCGGCATAGGTATGATGAATTATTGCACTGCCCATAGCGAAACATGAGGAAGCATAGGCCAGAAATTCATCATTGGATTTCGGGCGGGAGTTCACACGTGAACCGAGCGGCCAAAACTCTCCTTTGCGTGGGTGTTTTGATTATAGGTTCAGTGTGGCTGCTGCATTCTCAGCCGCTCCTCTTGACCAATCGAACCGTGAAGCTGACCGGCATCAATATTGCCGGCGCCGAATTCAATGGAGACGTTGTCCCGGGGATGTACGGCCAACATTATTTTTATCCCCGCCCGTCCACCATTGATTATTACGCAACCAGAGGAATGAACGTGATCCGACTACCGGTCCTCTGGGAGCGGCTGCAACGCCAGTTGCATGCGAGACTTAATGAAACCGAGATGGCGCGCATCGACTTCGTGATCAATCACGCCACGGTAAAAAAGATGACGGTGATTCTCGACGTTCACAACTACGCAAAATATTCCAACGCACTGATCGGCTCATCAAATTTACCGGCACAGGCATTCGGCGATCTGTGGGGTCAGATCGCGATGCGCTACAAAAGGAATCCTCTGGTGATGTTCGGTTTAATGAACGAACCGCACGACATAACCACGGAGACATGGCTGGAGGCCGTCAATATTGCAATCGCCGAAATCAGGCATGCGGGCGCTCACAATCTCATATTGGTGCCCGGCAATAGCTGGACATCCGCGCGCGATTGGACGAGTCCGCACTATGGAACACCCAACAGTGTGACCATGCTGAATGTCGTCGACCCGGGCAAAAATAATGTGATTGAGGTGCATCAGTATTTCGACAGCGATTACTCGGGGAGTCATCCCGAGTGCCAAAATGTCAATATTGGCGTTGAATCGCTTGTCAAATTTACCCAATGGGCACGAACACATCGCAGGACCGCGTTCCTCGGTGAATTTGGCGCGGGCGACGATCCGATCTGCCTTGAGGTTCTCGATCGGGTATTGAAATTCTTAGCCGAGAACAGCGATGTTTGGCTCGGCTGGACCTATTGGCCGATTGGAGCTTGGTGGCCGAAGGATCACCCCACCGGCGACGAGCCCCGCGATAATCAGGATCCGCCTCCGCAGATGTCGGTACTTGAGAAATACACGAGGTATGTCGCGTCACCACAAACGCGCCCGCAATGAACCGTATCGAGACTACCACTTCTGCCTAAAACATTCGCACTCGTTTTGCGAATTCTGTGACTGAAGAACTACGCCATTCGACTGACAATGAGAAAATTGCCGGGTTTAATAATATCAAGCGAATCCTTCGCTCAGCCACTTCTCACAATCGCAGGTACCCTATAAGCATACGGAATGCTCAACATGCTTAATGCGCCGATCGTCTTTTATCTGGGATCTCGCGCGTTTTCGGCAGCGGGAAATTTGCTCGCGGTCGCAATATTTACCCGTCTCGTCGGCCCCGCCGAATATGGACAATATCTGTTCATGTATGCCTGGTCGACAATCGTTTTTGGATTCGCCACGCAATGGATAGGTTTTGCATACTTTGGCGTCTACAAGACACAACGCATCAACGAATACGTGGACTCGCTTGTCCGTTTGACGGCCATTGCCCTGGTGATGCTTGTCGCCGGTTTTGCCGCGATGATGTTGTTGGGGTTCTGGCAGCCGGAATTTCTGATTGCGGTCTGCGTTTTGGTCATTTGCCTGTCGATCTATTTCAACGCGCTGCAAGTGTCGCGGACCAAGCTCAATTCCCGCGCTGGCGCAATTTCAATGATCATGCGCGCCGGCTTGACAATGGCGCTTGGAAGTCTGGTCCTGTGGTGGGGCGGCGGACCGACGGGTCTTGCTTTCGCCGTCTCCTTTGCCAATCTGATCGCGGCTATTCCGAGTTTGATGTCGGCGGATCGGATCGACTTGTTGCATGGATCGCGCGCGGCGTCGTTGGAAATTCTTAAATACGGTTGGCCGCTCATTCTATCGACGGGCCTCTTGTCGCTCGGTCTGACCATCGATCGGCTCATTCTTGGCCAATTTCTGGGGACTGCCGCGCTCGGAATTTACGGCGTGCTTTATGATTTCGTGCGCCAAAGTTTCTATGTCGTGGGAGAATCGATCTCTTTCTCAATGATCACGACTGCAAAACAATATGCTCATGAAGGAAATGTCGAAGCCTCGACCCACGAGTTGCGGACAGCCTTCAATGCCTCGTATGCAACTGCGGCTTTGGGAGCGGCATTTTTCATTGTCTTTGGCGACCAGGTCATACGGGTGTTGTTGGGTTCGCAATTTCATGAGGATGTCGGCCGTCTACTTCCTATTTTTTCCATTGCATTTGGGATTTGGCTGATGGGGCAATTCTACTTTGGGCAAGCGATCTTTTTTTCGGAAGCGAGTTTTCTCGAACCCATCCTTCAGACAACACTCGTGTTGGTGTCTGCAGCAATATCGATCTGGCTCATTCCGATTTACGGCACGCAAGGGGCCGCATTCGCAATATTGGCCGGCGTCTCGGTATATTGCGTTGGCTACATCGTCATCGGCCGCCGGTATTTTCGAATGCCGATCGACTTTGCGGGCGTGAGCATCATTTCGATGTTTGCAGTGCTTTTTGTTTCCGCGGCCTGGATGCTGGGTCGAGTCGCGCCGAGCGCGGCGATCTCGCAGGTCATCGAAGCCGCCGTATTCGTCGGCCTGAGCGCGCTGGTCGTGCACCGGTTCGATTTGCTGCGGCACACATCAACCGGCACGACTTGAATCGATTACACGATCGAGTTGCGATCCTCGAATATGGAAAGATGCGTGTAAGCGAGGTCCCCGTGTCGCGGACGCGAGGGCCCCTTGAAATACTTAGGCCGACTGCCCTCGAAATATTTTCCGATGAGTCCGGGGATCGGACCGTTTGCGTTGATGATGGCAAGAGGGCATCCGCGCCTTGCGAGATAACGCCCCAGCGGCCGGGCGAAGCGCACAAAATCTTCGATGCTGCGGCAGTAGACCAGACGGGCACACGGAACGATTCCCTTCACATTGAGACGATGAAACACGAAGGGGACCGCTTCGGTGGCAGTCGTACACCACAGGCTTATGCATCCGAATTGGGCATGAGTAATCAGCAAATCGCGCTCAAACGCATCGAACG
>Ga0335077_10005961_pt1 | contig 15012 bp, 15 predicted proteins | sample Lox_Sample_31_FD_207151 | JGI IMG/M metagenome (GOLD analysis project Ga0335077, IMG submission 207151) | Soil microbial communities from Loxahatchee National Wildlife Refuge, Florida, United States - Lox_Sample_3.1 | ecosystem: Environmental > Terrestrial > Soil > Wetlands | place: USA... | reverse complement strand
CGTAGGCCGAGTCGCTCAGCCAGGCGCCCTCGCCGGCCCCCCGCTCGACCAGCACCTCGATCCCGGCCGGCCGGAGCTTGGCCACCGCGTCCGGCACCAGGGCCACCCGGCGCTCGCCCGGCGCGGTCTCCTTGACGACTCCTGCCTTCATGCGCGCGACCTCGCATCCGTTCCCCAGCGGCGTCGTGTCCGTCCCGTCCCAATAATTTCCATCATTGCACATCCATCGAAGCACCGATCCCGGCGGGCAAGGCCGTCTCCCGGCCTGAATACGACCATATCCATCATGGCCCAGCCCGGTGACCGCCATGAGCCACTACCGGCCGGGCCTTTGGTCCCGAATCGCCGCGCGCCCTGCGCTCCCTTCAGTATTCGGCGCGCAGGAGCCGGCTGATCTTGTCTCCGGCCGCGATCACGGCGCCGGAGTGCAGGCGGCCGGGGGACCGGGTCAGGCGCTCGATCGGGCCGGATACCGAGACCGCGGCGATGACCCGGCCGCCGGGCCCGCGCACCGGCGCGGACACCGAGGCGACGCCGGGCTCGCGCTCGGCGGCGGTGACCGCCCAGCCCCGCCTGCGCACCTGGGCCAGCGTGGTCGCGCTGAACTTCGCGCCGCGCAGCCCGCGGTGCATGCGGCCGCCGTCCTCCCAGGCCAGCAGGACCTGGGCGGCCGAGCCCGCGGTCATCGGCAGCGCGGCCCCGACCGGGACGGTGTCCCGCAGCCCGCTGGCCCGCTCGGCGGCGGCCACGCAGATCCGCGTGTCGGCGTGCGGCCTGTAGAGCTGGGCGCTCTCCCCGGTGATGTCCCTGAGCTGGGCCAGGACCGGCTGGGCGATGGCCAGCAGCCGGTCTTCCCCGGCCGCGGCGGCCAGCTCCCCGAGCCGCGGGCCGAGGACGAACCGGCCCTGCGTGTCCCGGGCCAGCATCCGGTGGGTCTCGAGCGCGACCGCGATCCGGTGCGCGGTCGGCCGGGCCAGACCGGTCGCCTTGACCAGCTGAGCCAGCGAGGCCGGGCCGTTTTCCAGCGCGCACAGCACGGAAACTGTCTTGTCGAGGACGCCGACTCCGCTAGAGTTGTTCATATTATGAATACTGCCGTCTCGGAATGCGAGACGCAAACCCGGAAGCCAACACTGAAGGGAGAGGGCATGATGGGCCGTACACTCGCCGGGAAGATCTGGGATGCCCACGTGGTGCGCAGCGCGGAAGGCGAGCCCGATCTGCTCTATATCGACCTCCACCTGATCCACGAGGTGACCAGCCCGCAGGCCTTCGACGGGCTCCGGGCGGCCAGCCGCAAGGTGCGGCGCCCGGACCTGACCATCGCCACCGAGGACCACAACGTGCCCACGACCGGCATCACCGGGCCCGGCGTCCCCCTGTCCGGCCCCGGCAGCCCGGTGACCGACCCGGTCTCGCGCACCCAGGTCGAGGCGCTGCGCAAGAACTGCGCCGAGTTCGGCATCCGGCTGCATCCCATGGGCGATGCCGGCCAGGGCATCGTGCACGTCATCGGCCCGCAGCTCGGGCTGACCCAGCCGGGCCTGACCATCGTCTGCGGCGACTCGCACACCTCCACCCACGGCGCGTTCGGCGCGCTGGCTTTCGGCATCGGGACCAGCGAGGTCGAGCACGTGCTCGCCACCCAGACGCTGCCCCAGCAGCGGCCCAGGACGATGGCGATCACCGTGAACGGCGCGCTGCCGGACGGGGTGACGCCCAAGGACCTGATCCTGGCCATCATCGCGAAGATCGGCACCGGCGGCGGCCAGGGCTACGTGGTCGAGTACCGCGGTCCCGCGGTCCGCGCGCTGTCCATGGAGGGCCGCCTGACCGTCTGCAACATGTCCATCGAGGCCGGCGCCCGCGCCGGGCTGGTCGCCCCGGACGACGTGACGTTCGCCTACCTGGAGGGCCGGCCGCACACGCCGTCCGGCGCGGACTGGGAACGGGCCCTGGATGCCTGGCGGGCGCTGCCGAGCGACGACGACGCGGCCTTCGACCGGGAGGTGACGCTGGACGCCGGGTCGCTGACGCCGTACGTGACGTGGGGCACCAACCCGGGCCAGGCGCTGCCGCTCGCCTCCTCGGTGCCGGACCCCGGCTCGTTCGCCGACCCGGACGAGCGCGCCGCCGCGTCGCGCGCACTGGCCTACATGGACCTCGAGCCCGGCACCGCGCTGCGGGACGTCACCGTGGACACCGTGTTCCTCGGCTCCTGCACCAATGGCAGGCTCGAGGACCTGCGCGCCGCCGCCGATGTGCTGCGCGGGCGGCGGATCGCCCCGTCCGTCCGGATGCTGGTCGTGCCCGGGTCCATGCAGGTGCGGGCCCAGGCCGAGGCCGAAGGCCTGGACGCGGTGTTCACCGCGGCCGGCGCGCAGTGGCGGACGGCCGGCTGCTCGATGTGCCTGGGCATGAACCCGGACAAGCTCGCCCCCGGCGAGCGCAGCGCGTCGACGTCCAACCGTAACTTCGAGGGCCGCCAGGGCAAGGGCGGGCGGACCCACCTGGTCTCGCCCGCGGTCGCCGCCGCCACCGCCGTAACCGGCCACCTGGCCGCGCCGGCCGACCTGTAGAGCCGACCTGACAGGAGAAAGCTTCGATGGAACCGTTCACCACCCACACGGGCCGCGCGGTACCGCTGCGGCGCACCAACGTGGACACCGACCAGATCATCCCGGCCGAGTACCTCAAGCGGGTGAGCCGGGCCGGGTTCGGCGAGGGCTTGTTCGCCGCCTGGCGTGAGGACCCGTCCTTCGTGCTCAACCAGCCGCGGTACGCCGGTGCGACGATCCTGGTCGCGGGGACGGACTTCGGCACCGGTTCGTCCCGCGAGCACGCGGTCTGGGCGCTCACCGACTACGGCTTCCGCGCGGTGATCGCTCCCCGGTTCGGCGACATCTTCCGCACCAACGCGACCAAGGCCGGCCTGCTGCCGGTGATCCTGCCCGAGGCCACCGTGGCCGCCCTGCAGGACGCCGTCGAGTCCGACCCCGGCACCGAGATCACCGTGGACCTCGGCGCCCGCACGGTCCTGGCCGACGCGGCGGGGATCAAGGCCCCCTTCGACCTCGATGACTACACCCGCTGGCGCCTGATGGAGGGCCTGGACGACATCGGCCTGACCCTCCGCCATGTCGACGAGATCACCGCCTTCGAGCTCTCCCGCCCCACTTGGCTCCCCGTCACCGCCTGACCCACGGCCCCTGACCCGCTAACCGCTCTTCTGGGCTCCCGCGTGGGCGCGTGGCCCCGCGCCCCCTCTGCCGGAGCCCACCCAGCGCCCAAAGGCGGGCACGCAGGCGCGGCGGCGCTTCCCGGCAGGCTGTCACATCCCCGTGGACCCAGGGAGGCGGTCCTAACCACTCTGACCACGGGCGTTTACGAAGAGTAGCTGAAATCGGGCATTCGACCACTATACGTACACGCAGCAGGTGCGCAGCGGGATAATTGCGGCCGACACGAGCAGCAATGTGGCCGAGGTTATTGTGCGAGGGCGCCGGATCGCCTACTTTCGGGCAGGTCAGAGGTCTTTAGGGCTCGCGATCCGTATCGGGCCCACGCGACCTGTGGGGGAAGCGCAGGAGTGGAATATGAACAAGCGTGAGCTGATCGATGCGATCTCGGGGCGGCTGGGGGACAAGAAATCCGCGACCGAGGCCGTGAACGCGGTGCTCGAGACCATCCAGTCGGCCGTGGCGGCTGGCGACAAGGTCGCCATCACCGGGTTCGGCGTGTTCGAGAAGAGCGAGCGCCCGGCTCGCACCGCCCGCAACCCGGCCACCGGGGCCACCATCCAGGTGCCCAAGAGCTCGGTGCCGAGGTTCCGCGCGGGCGCCGACTTCAAGGCCCTCGTCAACGGCGAGAAGCCAGGCAAGAAGTAGCCGGCGCACCGCCCCGGCCCGCCAAGACCCCGGCCTGCGGAGACCGGGTCACCGCGGGCCGGGGCGCTTGCGCAGCGCGGTCTGGATGATCCGGTCGATGAGCCGCGGCAGCGGCAGGCCGGTGGCGGCCCACATCAGCGGGAAGCCCGAGGCGGGTGTCATTCCCGGCATCGTGTTGATCTCGTTGAACACGACCTGCCCGGCCGGGGTGTAGAAGAAGTCGACCCGGGCCAGTCCCTCGCAGGAGATGGCCTCGAACGCGGCGCAGGCCAGCCGCCTGACCTCCGCCGAAGCCCGGTCCGGGATCGGCGCGGGGATCCGCATCGTGGTCCCGGCGGCCAGGTACTTGGCCTGGAAGTCGTAGAACGACGAGCCCGCGTCCACCACCACCTGCCCGGGCAGGCTCGCCTCGGGCGGGCCGCCGTCGATGCCCTCCAGGACCGCGCACTCGATCTCCAGCCCGTCCACCGCGGCCTCGACCAGCACCTTGGGGTCGTGCTCCCGGGCCACCTCGATGGCGTCCTCGAGGTCTGCGGCCAAGGCGACCCGCGTGATCCCGACGCTGGACCCGCCGCGGGCCGGCTTGACGAACACCGGGAAGCCCAGCTCCGCGATCTCGTCCAGGACCCGCTTGCGCTCGCCCAGGCCGGGACCGCACCAGTCGCGCTCGCGGACCACCACGTAGCGCCCGACCGGCAGGCCGCGCGCCGCGATGATCAGCTTCATGTACTCCTTGTCCATCCCGGCCGCGCTGGCGAACACGCCGGCCCCTGCGTACCGGGTGCCGGTCATCTCCAGCAGTCCCTGGATGGTGCCGTCCTCGCCGTAGGTGCCGTGCAGCAGCGGCAGCACGACGTCCACCTCGCCCAGGTCGCGCGGCACCTCACCCGGCGCGCTCACCACCAGGGCCCCGCCGGCCCGCGGCGTGATCTCCGAACCGGGTACGGCCACGGATTCCACCGACGGCGAGGACCCGGCCGTCAGCGCCAGCCGGGCCGGGTCATCCGAGGTGAGGACCCACCGCCCGTCGGTGGCGATGCCGATGGGCAGCACCTCGTACCGGTCCCGGTCGATGGCCGACAGCACCAGGCCCGCGCTCGCGCAGGACACGGCGTGCTCTGTGCTGCGGCCACCGAACACCACGGCTACCCGGACCTTCCCCGTCACGCGACCTCCCGAGCACCTAGAGCGCTACGGCCTGCTGAGGGACTCCAGGGCCACGTACGCGTCGGAGATCAGGTCCTCGGGGTCCTCCAGGCCAATGGAGAAGCGTACCGCTCCCGGATCGATGCCGCCGGCCGCGAGCGCGCGGTCGTCCAGCTGGCGGTGCGTGGTGGAGGCCACGTGGCTCACCACCGTGTGCGTCCCGCCCAGCGACGTGGCCACCTCGGAAAGCCGCAGCTTGTCCGCGAAGGCCAGGCCCGCGCCGCGGCCGCCGTGCGGGGTGACGGTGACGATCGCGCCGAACCGCACGCCCTCCGGCCCCGCGTCGAACAGACGGCGCGCCACCTGGTGCCCGGAGTGCTCCGGCAGGCCGGGGTAGTCGATGCGAACCACGGTCGGGTGCCGGGACAGCGCGGCGGCGAACACCGACGCGGTCGAGCAGGCCCGCCGGACCCGCAGCGGCAGCGTCTCCAGGCCCCGCCTCAAGAGGAACGCGTCGTCCGGGGCCAGCGAGCCGCCGGTGTCGATCCGGACGCTGCGGATGTTGCTGATCAGCTCGATGCGCCCGGTGACGACGCCGCCGGTGACGTCGGAGTGACCGCCGAAGTACTTGGTCGCGGAGTGGATGACCAGGTCGGCGCCGTGCTCGAGGGGACGGCAGATCACCGGCGGGGCCAGGGTGGAGTCGATCACCAGCAGCGCCCCGCCGTCGTGGGCGATCTCAGCCAGCCGGCGCACGTCGGCCACGGCCGTGGTCGGGTTGGCGATGGTCTCGGCGTAGACGATCCTGGTCGCCGGCCGGATCGCGGCCTGGACCTGGTCCAGGTCGGTGATGTCCACGAAGTCCGTCTCGACCCCGAACCGGGACGCGACGTTGCGCAGGAAAGAGTAGGTGCCGCCGTACACGGCGTTGGAAGCGACCACGTGCGCCCCGGTCCGGGCGAAGGTCCAGAACACCGTGCTGATCGCGGCCATGCCGGAGGCGAACGCCTGCGCGGCGGGCCACCGCGGCAGGTTGACGCCCTCCAGCGCGGCGACCGCGCGGGCGAACGCGTCGACCGTGGGATTGTCGATCCGGCTGTAGCTGTAGCCGGGCATCTCGTCGTTCAGGACGGCGCGGTACTCCTCCGCCGTGCCGAACGAGAACGCCGCGGTGCGGTACACCGGGGTGCCGAGCGGCTGCTGTGAAGGCGTCGGCGGAGCCGGGAGATGCACCGCGCGCGTGTTCTCCCCGGCCTGCTTGCGCACTATGTCCACGATGTCTGTCCCTCGCAACCACAATCACGGTGAAATTCGCGCCAGGCAAAGGACCCGCTCACGGCCGTACCACTCGGGCCTGGCTGACCGTGACGCTAGCATCGACGCGCCGGGCCGGCGAACGGCTGGTTCTTCTGGTCCCAGTGTGGAGGCAGGATCAATTACATGTGGTCGGTGCTGCTACCCGTCAAGGTCCTCGCCCAGGCCAAGTCCCGGCTCGCCGGGCTGGCCGGGCCGCGCCGGGCCGAACTGGCCCTGGCCCTGGCCTGCGACACGGTAACCGCGGTGCTGCGCACCGGCCAGGCCGCCCGCGCGGTCGTCATCACCGACGACCCGGTCGCCGCGGCCGCGCTGGGCGGGCTCGGCGCGCTGGTGGTGCCGGACGAGCCGCGGGACGGGCTGAACGCGGCGCTGCGGCACGGTGCCGCCTACGCCGCCACGCGCTGGCCCGGCTGCGGCACGGCCGCGCTGTCGGCCGACCTGCCCGCGCTGCGCCCAGCCGAGCTGGGCCGGGCGCTGGACGCCGCGGCGGCCCGGCCGAACGCGTTCGTGGCCGACGCGGCCTGTGACGGCACCACGCTGTACACGGCGGCGCCGGGCGCGGCGTTCCGCCCCGCCTTCGGGCCCGCGTCCCGGTCCCGGCACGCGTCGGGCGGCGCCACCGAACTCGACCTCAAAGCCATCCCGGGACTGCGCCGCGACGTGGACACGCCGGCCGACCTGCGCGGCGCCGCCGCGCTCGGCCTCGGGCCGCGCACCGCCCCGCTCGCCGCCGAGCTCCTCAGATGTGCACCACAGGGCAGGTGAGCGTCCTGGTGATCCCCGGCACGGCCTGGATCTGCGAGGTGACCAGCCGTCCCAGGTCGTCCACGTTGTCCGACTGCGCGCGCACGATGACGTCGTAGGGCCCGGTGACGTCTTCGGCCTGCGTGACTCCGGCGATCTTCCCGATGTGCGCGGCCACGTCGGCGGCCTTGCCGACTTCGGTCTGGACGAGGATGTACGCCTCCACCATGAGGTCCTCCCGGGGCCGTTGTGGGACAGGTGCCCTGAGGGCTCACGCTACCGTAGTGGTCGAGACCGGTGACATACGCGGTGTTTTCTGCGAAGTTCGCGTTATGGAAAGAACCTGCCGTGGTTGCCGGCCGCTCACCTGCACCGATCGCTCGCGCAGGCTTGAAGACCTGCGCTCGCGAGTCGGTCTTGCGTACGCTCACGGGGAGAGGCCATCGCTGGCGACGACGCACAAACCCTGGCCGCGCTGGGCGAGTTCGGTCTCATCGCGGAACTGTCCGCCGCTCTGCCGCCCGGCCCCGGCGTGCTGACCGGGATCGGCGACGACGCGGCGGTCCTCGCGGCCCCCGACGGCCGGGTGGTGGCCAGCACGGACTTCCTGCTCGAGGGGCGGCACTTCCGCCGGGACTGGTCCAGCGCGCACGACATCGGCCGCAAGGCCGCGGCCCGGAGCCTGATCGACGTCGCGGCCATGGGCGCGGTGCCCACCGGGCTGCTGGTCGCGCTGGCCGCGCCGGGTGACCTGCCGTCCCGCTGGGCCCGCGACCTGGCCGCCGGGCTGGCCGCCGAGTGCGCCCGGGCCGGCGCGAGCGTGGTCGGCGGCGACACCGCCCGCGCCGGATCCGTCCTGCTGGCCACCACCGGCCTGGGCGACCTGGCCGGCCGGGCCCCGGTGCTCCGCTCCGGCGCGGCTCCCGGCAACCTGGTCGCGGTGGCCGGCCTGCTCGGCCACGCCGCGGCCGGCCTGGCCCTGCTGTCGGCCGGCTTCACGGATGGTCCCTTGATCACCGCCCACCAGCGGCCGGAACCGCCCTACGACGCGGGGCCGGAGGCGGCCGGCCTCGGCGCCACGGCCATGATCGACGTCAGCGACGGCCTGCTCGCCGACCTCGGTCACCTCGCGGCGGCCAGCGGTGTGCTCATCGACCTCTCCTCGGACCGGCTCGCCCCCGATGACGGCCTGCTCGCCGCGGCCCGCGCCCTCGATTTGGACCCAACGGAGCGTGGTTCGACCCCCGGGCCCACCGGCGCGCTGGCCTGGGTGCTGAGCGGCGGTGAGGATCACGCGCTGGCCGCCACGTTCCCGCGGCACACAGCGCTGCCACCGCGCTGGATGGTGATCGGAGAGGTGCTCACGGGTCAGGGTGTCCTGGTCGACGGCCAGCCCTGGACCGGGCCGGCCGGCTGGGACCACTTCCGCGCAGTGTTAGCCGCGAGGCGAGTTAGCCACGGTGGGACGGCCCCCCTGGCACCCGCGCTAACTGGTGACCTTGCCTGCCTTGATGCAGGAGGTGCAGACGTTCAGGCGCTTGGGCGTGCCGCTGACGACGACGCGCCTGCGCTGGATGTTCGGGTTCCAGCGGCGAGGGGTGCGGCGATGGGAGAACGAGACGTTTTTGCCGAAGCCCGGCCCCTTGCCGCAGATGTCGCAGACGGAAGCCACGGTTCGCTCCATTGGTGAAGGTTGGATTCAAGGCAGCCGTCGAAGCCTACCTGAAGCCCGGTCGCTGCGCGAACTGAGCGGCGATGTCACAAGGCCCTTCTATGCTGCCAGGTGTGACCACGCTCCGCGAACCGCTTACCCGGGCGCTGGGCCCCAGAACCGGCAAGGCGATCCAGACCGCCCTCGGCATCGACACGGCCGGCGACCTGCTGCGGCACTACCCGCGGCGCTACTACACCCGCGGCGAGCTTACCGACCTGTCCTCGCTGCGGGAGGGCGACCACGTCACCGTGCTGGCCCGCGTCGATCACGTAAGCGTTCACCCGATGCCCAACCGCAACTTCCGCGCGCGGGGCGAGGTGATCATCACCGATGACCGCGCCAAGCTGATGCTGACGTTCTTCTTCCGGACGACCAGGGCCGAGAAGGGCTTCCAGCACAATCTCGTGACCGGCATGGTCGGCATGTTCGCGGGCACGGTGTCCAGCTTCCGCGGCCGGCTCCAGCTGGTCCACCCGGAGTATGAGGTGCTGCCCGGAGCGCCGCCCAACGCGGACCTGACGCCCGAGCTGGCGGCCGAGTTCGCCACCGAGCTGATCCCTGTCTACCCGGCCACGGCCAAGGTCAGCTCGTGGGTCATCGCCAAGTCGATCCGGACCATCCTGGAACCCCTGGACGACGGGCCCGATCCGCTGCCCGGGGAAGTCCGGGAACGGTACGGGCTGTACGGACGGGCCGAGGCCATCCGGGCCATCCACCGGCCGCTGGACTGGGCGGACCAGAAGCGGGCCGTACTCCGGCTGAAGTGGGACGAGGCCTTCATGCTCCAGGCCGCGCTGGCGCAGCGGCGGATGGCCGCCGCCGCCCTGCCGGCCATGCCGCGGCCGCACGTGGACGGCGGCATCGCCGGCGAGTTCGACGCCCGGCTGCCGTTCACGCTCACCGCGGGCCAGGTGGCCGTGGGGGAGACCATCGCGAACGACCTGGCCTGCGCCTACCCGATGCACCGCCTGCTGCAGGGCGAGGTCGGCTCGGGCAAGACGGTGATCGCCATCCGGGCCATGCTCCAGGTGGTCGACGCGGGCGGCCAGGCGGCGCTGCTGGCCCCGACCGAGGTGCTCGCCCAGCAGCACTACCGGTCGGTCACCGGCATGCTCGGCCCGCTGGCCCAGCGCGGGCAGCTGGGCGCCGCGGACCACGCCACCGGGGTGGCCCTGCTCACCGGGTCGGTCGGGGCCGCCGCCCGGCGTTCGGCGCTGTCCGACGTGTTCACCGGCGATGCCGGGATCGTGATCGGCACCCACGCGCTGCTGGAGGAGCGGGTCCAGTTCGCCGACCTAGGCCTGGTGGTCATCGACGAGCAGCACCGGTTCGGCGTGGAGCAGCGGGACGCGCTGCGGGCCAAGGCGGCGGACAACCGGCCGCACGTGCTGGTCATGACGGCCACCCCGATCCCCAGGACGGTGGCCATGACGGTCTACGGGGACCTGGAGACCTCGACGCTGACCGAGCTGCCCGCCGGCCGGTCGGCGATCGCGACGCACGTGGTGCCCGCGGCGGACAAGCCGCACTTCCTCGAGCGGGCCTGGGCCCGGGTCAAGGAGGAGGTCGGCCAGGGTCGGCAGGCCTACGTGGTGTGCCCGCGCATCGGCGACGGCCCCGACGCCGACGACGCCGGCGACGCCGGCGACGCCGGATACGCCGACGAGGACGACTTCGACCCGTACACCACCCTGGAGCCGACCGTGGTCGAGCTGAGCGGCGGCGTTCCCCGCGCCGTGGCCAAGGGCGGACGTCGGCAGCCGCTGTCAGTGCTCGACGTGGCCGCGACGCTGGACGCGGGCCCGCTAGCCGGGGTGCGGCTGGGCGTCCTGCACGGCCGGCTGCCCCCGGAGGAGAAGGACCGGGTGATGCGCGCGTTCTCCGCCGGCGAGATCGACGTCCTGGTGGCGACCACCGTGATCGAGGTCGGCGTCGACGTCCCGAACGCCACCGCGATGGTCATCATGGACGCCGAGCGGTTCGGCGTGTCGCAGCTGCACCAGCTCCGCGGCCGGGTCGGCCGCGGGACCGCGCCGGGCCTGTGCCTGCTGGTCACCGAGGCGCCGCCAGGCAGCCCCTCACGGGAGCGCCTCGGCGCCGTGGCCGCCACCCTGGACGGGTTCGAGCTGTCCCGGCTCGACCTGCAGCAACGCCGGGAAGGTGACGTGCTCGGCGCCGTCCAGGCGGGGCGCCGCTCCAGCTTGAAGCTGCTCCAGCTGCTCGCCGACGAGGAGCTGATCGGGCAGGCCAGGCAGGAAGCCACCGCCATCGTCTCGGCCGACCCGGGCCTGGCCCGCCACCCCACCCTCCGCGAAGCCATCGAGGACCTCCTAGGCGTCCAGGCCGAGTACCTCGACAAGACCTAGCCCCGGCCCGCAGCGCGGGGTCGGCGGCGATCTTCCGGGTGGCCTCCCCGCGGCCAGCAGCAGGTAAGCGGCCGGGCCGGGCCGCTGCTGGCCGTGATGGGACGCCGCGGCCAGCCAGACGGCCACCTGCGCGGCGGCCACGGCCGCCGCCAGGCCGGCGTCGGCCGCCCATCGCCGGCCGGGGGTGGACAGGGCGGAGGAGGCTGGCGTGCACACTTGAGGGGTGGCGCGTGTGATCGCCGGCGAGGCGGGTGGCAGGCGGCTGGCGGTCCCGGCCGGCCGGGACACCCGCCCGACGAGCGACCGCGCCAGGGAAGGGCTGTTCGCCACCATCGTCTCGATGGCGGGCTCGATCACCGGAGCGCGCGTGCTCGACCTGTACGCGGGATCCGGCGCGGTCGGCCTGGAGGCCCTGTCCCGGGGCGCCGGGCACGTGCTGCTGGTGGAGTCCGCCGCCCGCGCCGCCCGCGTCATCCAGGAGAACATCGCGGCGATCGGCCTGGCCGGCGCCGAGGTGGTCACCGACCGGGTGGAACGGGTGCTGGCCCGCGGGCCGGACCCCAAAGCCCCCTCCGACCCCTCGGCCCACGGCGGCCGCTACGACATCGTCTTCGCCGACCCGCCTTACGCGCTGGCGGGCGAGGAGGTGTCCGGGATGCTGGCTCTGCTGCTCGGGGAGGACGGCAGCGCCCGCACCCGGGGGGGCTCCACCCCCCCGGATCCCCCCGGCACACCCCCCCGCGAGGGCACCGCCGGCCGGGGCTGGCTGGCGCCGGGGGCGCTGGTGATCGTGGAGCGGGCCACCCGGTCCGGGCCGGTCGGCTGGCCCGCGGGTTTCGTGCCGGACCGGTCTCGCCGATACGGTGAAGCAACCTTCTGGTACGCCCTCGGGCCGAGCGGCCCGGACTCCGCTGAACCGTGAAAGGGGTGGCATCTGTTGCGCCGCGTCGTCTGTCCGGGTTCCTTCGATCCCGTCACCAACGGGCATCTCGACATCATCGGCCGTGCCTCGGGGCTGTACGACGAGGTGATCGTGGCCGTGCTGATCAACGTGACCAAACACAGCCTGTTCACGGTGGATGAGCGAGTTGAGATGCTCGGCGAGGTGACCGCCCACTACGGCAACGTCGAGATCGACCGCTTCCATGGCCTGCTGGTGGACTTCTGCGCGACCAACGGCATCACCGCCGTGATCAAGGGCCTGCGGGCGGTCAGCGACTTCGAGTACGAGATGCAGATGGCGCAGATGAACTACCGGATGGCCAAGGTCGAGACGCTGTTCATGACGACCAACCCGCTGTACTCATTCCTCAGCTCCAGCCTGGTCAAGGAGATCGCGAGGTACGGCGGGGACGTCAGCGGGCTGGTCCCCGGCCAGGTCCTGTCCCGGCTGCGTCCACGCCTGGCCGGGGAATGAGCGGGGGACTGAGCGATCCAGCGGCCGGCCCGGGAATCAGGCCCGGGAATCGGGCCCGGGAATCGGGCCCGGGAATCAGGCCCCGGAATCAGGCCCGGGAATCGGGCCCGGGAATCAGGCCCGGGAATCAGGCAGGGCCCGGTCAAGTTGGGATTACCGCGCGCCGCCGGTAGGCTGGGCGCTCGGTTCCGCGATAGCTATACACACGAGTACACTGTCATGCCCAACACACGCACGAACGCGCCTCGCGGCGCGCTTGTCTTCGACATGCGCGCGCTCGGCCGCCAGGCCGGTTCCGCGCGGTCGCAGCAGCTGACCGTTCCGGCCCCGGACGACCTGCGTCTCGAGCTCGCCAGGGTGCCGGTCGGTGCCGACGTGCACCTGGACGTCCGGTTCGAGGCGGTGACCGAGGGCGTGCTGGTCACCGGGTCGGCGACCGCGCCGCTGGCGGGCGAGTGCGCCCGCTGCCTGGCGCCGCTGGCCACCACGGTGACGGCCAGCTTCCGCGAGCTGTACCTGTACCGGCAGGACAAGCACGACCGGCACGAAAAGCAGGACAGGCACGACAAGCACGACAAGCAAGACAGGCGCGGTCGGCATGACAGCCGCGAATGGTTTGACGAGAACACCGAGCAGGACGACGAGGAGCTCTACTACCTCGACGGCGACCTGCTGGACCTGGAGCCGGCCCTGCGGGACGCGGTGGTGCTCGCGCTGCCGATGTCCCCGCTGTGCCGGGAGGACTGCCCGGGGCTGTGCGTCGAGTGCGGCGTGCCGCTGGCCGACGCGGGCGCGGATCACGGGCACGAAGACGCACCGGACCCGCGCTGGGCCGGGCTGAAGCAGTTCAACGACCAAGCAACGCCGCGCGCCGGCGCCATCGACCTACAGGAGGGCTGACGTGGCCGTTCCCAAGCGCAGGATGTCCCGCAGCAACACCCGATCGCGACGCTCGAACTGGAAGACCACCGCGCCTGCGCTGGTGAGCTGCCCGCAGTGCCATGACCTCAAGCTGCCGCACGTGGCCTGCCCGACCTGCGGCACGTACCGGCGCCGTCAGGTCCTCAACCCGTCCTGAGCGTGGCGATGGGCGTCGTGAGCCAGGCTTGGGACGGGGAAAACGCCGGACGGGATCCTGCCGAACTCCGGCATGCCCTCGGCGTGCCCATCATGCCCAAGTCGCTGGAGCGCGCGCTGACGCACCGCTCCTACGCCTACGAGAACTCCAACCCGCCCACCAACGAGCGGCTGGAGTTTCTCGGTGACTCGGTGCTCGGGCTGGTCGTCACCGACACGCTGTTCCGCGGCTACCCGAACCTGCCCGAGGGACAGCTGGCCAAGCTGCGCGCCGCCGTGGTCCAGATGCGGGCCCTGGCCGAGGTGGCGGCGCGGGAGCTGAGCCTGGGCTCCTATGTGCGGCTGGGCCGGGGCGAGGAGGTGACCGGCGGCCGGCGCAAGCCCTCGATCCTCGCCGACACGCTGGAGGCGATCATCGGGGCGGTCTACATCGACTGCGGCCTGGCCGAGGCCAGCGCGCTGGTCCACCGCCTGTTCGACCCGGTCATCGCCAAGTCGGCCGGGCTGGGCGCCGGGCTGGACTGGAAGACCTCGCTGCAGGAGCTGACCGCGGCCCAGATGCTCGGGGTGCCCGACTACCAGGTCGAGGAGAGCGGGCCGGACCACCAGAAGTCGTTCCGGGCCGTGGTCCGGGTCGGCGGGCGGATGCTCGGCACCGGGGGGGGCAAGACCAAGAAAGAGGCCGAGCAGCACGCGGCCGAGGCGGCCTGGAACACGATCAGCGCGGAAGCCAACGGGCCGCAGGACCAGGGCCTCGATGGCGAGGCATCCCCGCCCGGGCCCTGACGGCACCATGCCCGAGCTACCCGAAGTCGAGACCGTCCGCCGCGGCCTGGAGCACCACGTCACCGGCCGGGCCATCGACACCGTCCGCGTCCTGCACCCGCGCGCCGTGCGCCGCCACCTGGCCGGCCCGGCCGACTTCGAGGCCGGGCTCACCGGGCGCAGCCTGGATACCGCGCACCGCCGGGGCAAGTACCTGTGGCTGTCGGTGGGCGAGGACGCCCTGCTCGCGCACCTGGGCATGAGCGGGCAACTGCTCGTCGGCGAGCCGGACCGGCCGCTGTCCCCGCACGTGCGGATCTGGTTCACGTTCTCCGACTCCGGTCCCGACCTGCGCTTCACCGACCAGCGGACGTTCGGCCACATGTGCTTCGTGCCAGACGGCGCCGAACTCCCCGGCCCCATCGCCCACATCGCCCCCGACCCGCTCGAGCCGGCCTTCGACGCTGCGGAACTGACCCAGCGGCTGCGCAGGCGGCACACCGGGGTCAAGCGGGCCCTGCTCGATCAGTCCCTGATCAGCGGCGTCGGCAACATCTACGCCGACGAGGCGCTGTGGCG
>Ga0335077_10005959_pt1 | contig 15013 bp, 11 predicted proteins | sample Lox_Sample_31_FD_207151 | JGI IMG/M metagenome (GOLD analysis project Ga0335077, IMG submission 207151) | Soil microbial communities from Loxahatchee National Wildlife Refuge, Florida, United States - Lox_Sample_3.1 | ecosystem: Environmental > Terrestrial > Soil > Wetlands | place: USA... | reverse complement strand
GGACGCGGACGGCAACCAATACCTCGATTTCCTCGGCGGCATTGTCACGATCAGCGTCGGACACTGCAACGACCAGGTCAACGCCAAGGTCCACAAGCAGCTCGACACGCTCCAGCACGTCTCCACGGTGTTTGCCAACGAGCCGCAGGCCGCGCTCGCCAAGAAGATCGCGTCGATCACGCCCGGCGGCCAGCTCACCAAGAGCTTCTTCACCAACTCCGGCACCGAGGCCAACGAGACCGCGATCCTCACCGCGCGCTGCTATACCGGCAGCACCGAGATTGTCGCGCTCCGCCACTCGTACCACGGCCGCTCGGCGATGGCCATGACGCTCACGGCCGTCGGCTCGTGGCGGCTCGGCCCGTCTCAGGCCGGCGTCATCCACGCGCACAACGCCTATTGCTACCGCTGTCCTTTCGGGCTCACTTATCCCAACTGCGAAGTGCGCTGCGCGTCGGATATGGAGGAGCTGATCCGCACCACGACCGGCGGCCGGATCGCCGGGTTCATCGCCGAACCCATCCAGGGCGTCGGCGGCTACATCACGCCTCCCAAGGAGTATTTTCAGATTATCGAGAAGATCGTCCGCAACCACGGCGGGATCTTCATCAGCGACGAAGTACAGACCGGCTGGGGCCGCACCGGCGGCAAATGGTTCGGGATCGAGCACTGGGGTGTTACGCCAGATATCATGACCGGCGCCAAGGGCCTCGCCAACGGCAGCCCGATCGGCCTCACGGTTGCGAAACCCGAGGTCGCCGACGGACTGAAGGGCGTCACGCTTTCCACGTTCGGCGGCAACCCGGTTACGGCCACGGCCGCCAAAGCCGTCATCGACTTCATCGAAGAGCAGCGTTTGATGGACAACTGCACCACCACCGGCGCCTACCTTCGAACCCGCTTGGAAGAACTCAAAGACAAGCATGAGCTCATTGGCGACGTTCGCGGCATGGGGCTCATGCAAGCCATCGAGCTCGTCGAGGACCGGAAGACCAAAGCGCCCGCGACCGCGCAATCCGCGATGCTGATGGAGGCGGCGCGCGAGAATCGCATCCTCATGGGCAAAGGGGGCCTCTACGGCAACGTGCTCCGGGTCACTCCGCCCATGAACATCGGCCGCTCCGACGTGGACCAGTTCATCCAAGCCCTCGACAAGAGCCTCGCCGTGTGTAGCGCCATGGCTGCGGGGAGCACCAGGTGATTCCGCACACCATCGAGCGTTTCCCCGATCTTCACCCTCCGCTCGACGCTCAATCCGCGCTTGCCGAAGCCAACCGCTGTTTGTACTGCTTCGACGCGCCGTGCACGGCAGCATGCCCCACGCACATAGACGTGCCGCGGTTCATCAAGAAGATCGCCAGCGGCAACCTGCGCGGCTCCGCGCAAACCATCCTCGACGCCAATATTCTGGGCTTGAGCTGTTCCCGCGTCTGCCCGGTCGATGTGCTCTGTGAAGGCAGTTGCGTCATGCACGGGTACAACAAGAAGCCAATAGAGATTGCACTGCTGCAACGCTACGCGATGGAGCGCCACCACATTACCCGGCCCGTGCCTTCCGCCCCCCGTGCCCTTTCTGTCGCTTGCATAGGCGGAGGTCCCGCATCCCTTTCCTGTGCCGCGGAACTCCGGCGCCATGGCGCCGCCGTCACTGTCTTCGACAATCGTCCCCAACCTGGAGGCCTCAACACGTACGGTGTGGCCGAATACAAGCTCCGCCCCGCCGACGCGCTCCGTGAAGTCGAGATGATCCGCTCGATGGGCGTAGAATTCCGCCAGGCCGAAATCGGTACCGCAATCCGGCTCGCCGATCTCGAATCCAAGTATGATTTCATCTTCATCGGCGTCGGCCTTGGCGCCATGGAGCGTCTCGGCATCCCCGGCGAACATCTCCCCGGCGTGATCGACGCGCTGCGCTTCATCGAGCGCTACAAGACTCAGCCCGATTTCCAAATCGGCAGCACGGTCATCGTGATTGGCGGCGGAAACACGGCGATCGACGCGGCCAATGCCGCCGTCCGTCTCGGAGCCGCCGACGTCCACCTGTTCTACCGGCGCACGGAGAAACAGATGCCCGCCTTTCCCTTCGAATACGATCACTCCAAAATCGAGGGCGTCCGTTTCCACTGGCTGGCGCAGCCCGTGGCCATCCTCGAAGAGAATGGCCGCGCCGCCGCGGTCAAGTTCGCCGACACCAGACTGGCAGCCGGCGTTCCCGAACGCGTGCCCGGCACCGACTACGAAGTCGCTTGCGACATGGTGATCCCCGCGCTCGGCCAGAGCCGTTCCACCGAACTCTTCCCGGTTGAAACCAACAAGGGAATCATCGTTGTCGATCGACCTACCGGCCGCACCAGCAACCCTAAATACTATGCCGGCGGCGATTGCGTGAACGGCGGGCGCGAGGTGGTCGACGCCGTAGCCGATGGAAAGCGCGCCGCGCAAGGAATGCTCGCCCATGGCTGATCTCACGACCAACTTCGCCGGTATCCGCTGCCCCAACCCTTTCTGGCTGGCGTCGGGACCGCCGACCAACTGCGGCGACCAGGTGATGCGCGCCTTCGACGCGGGCTGGGGCGGCGCCGTCTGGAAAACCATCGGCGAGCCTATCGTCAACGTCAGCTCCCGCTACTCGTCGGTAGACTGGAACGGCCAGCGCATGATGGGCCTCAACAACATCGAGCTGATCAGCGACCGTCCCATCGAAACCAACCTGCGCGAGATCAGTGACGTCAAGAAACGCTACCCGAAGCACGCCGTAATAGCGAGCCTCATGGTCGAATCCAAGCGCGAGGCCTGGCACGATATTGTCAAGCGCAGCGAAGACTCCGGAGCCGATGGCCTGGAGCTCAATTTCGGCTGCCCGCACGGCATGAGCGAGCGCGGCATGGGTTCCGCCGTCGGCCAGGTACCTGAGTATACCTGCATGATCACGGAGTGGGTCAAGGAAGCCGCGCGCACGCCCGTCCTGATCAAGCTCACGCCCAATATCACCGACATCCGCGTGGCTGCCCGGGCGGCCAAACGCGGGGGCGCCGACGCTCTGTCCGCGATCAATACCATCAACTCCATCACGGGAATCGATCTCGATACCTTCACGCCGCGGCCGTATGTCGCCGGAAGCTCCGCCCACGGAGGATATTGCGGGCCCGCCGTCAAGCCGATCGCACTCCACCTCGTGCAGCAGATCGCCAGCGACCCGGAAGTGCAGCTGCCTATTTCCGGCATCGGCGGTATTTCGGGCTGGCGAGAGGCCGCCGAGTTCCTTCTGCTTGGCTGCGGCACGGTTCAGGTGTGCACCGCCGCCATGCACTACGGATTCCGCATCGTCGAAGATATGATCGACGGCTTGAGCAACTGGATGGACGAAAAGGGCTTCCGGACTACCGACGACCTCCGCGGCCTTTCGCTTCCCAAGGTCACGGATTGGAAGCACCTCGATCTCACCTACAAGATCGTCGCCCGCATCGACAAAGACAAGTGCATCGGATGCCAGCTCTGTTACGTCGCATGCTGGGACGGCGCGCACCAGTGCATCCATCTCGACAATCACAAAGGCCCGGCGGAGATCACGGTCACACCGATTCCTAAACTCGATGCGCCTCGCGTGGCGCCCTCGCGAGTTCCGCGCGTGGACGAAGCCGAATGCGTAGGCTGCAACCTCTGCTGGCTGGTTTGCCCGGTAGAGAACTGCATCACGATGGAGCAGGTGGACACCGGCCGCCCCGCCCAGACCTGGGCTCAAAGAACCGGATTCCAGCTATGATCACCCTCATTCAAAGCGGCACCGTAGTCACCGCGGCCGCCAGCACACGGGCCGACGTGCTCATCGAAGGCGAAACCATAAAGGAAGTCCGTCCCGGCATACCCGCCAACGGCGCCCGTGTCATCGACGCCGCCGGCCTCTACGTCATGCCCGGCGGCATCGACTGCCACACACACCTCGATATGCCGTTCGGGGGCACTACCAGCGCCGACGATTTCGAAACCGGCACTCGCGCCGCCGCGTTCGGCGGGACCACGTCTATCGTCGATTTCGCCATCCAGGCGCGGGGCACCCGCATGCGCGACGCCCTCGACACCTGGTGGAGAAAAGCCGAGAACCGGGCCGCCATCGACTACGGCCTGCATATGATCGTCACCGACCTCGCCGGCGCCGGTCTCGAAGACATGGACGACATGGTGCGGGAAGGCGTGGCCAGCTTCAAGCTCTTTATGGCCTACCCCAACGTGCTGATGGTGGACGACGCGACTATCTTCAGGGCGCTCTCGCAGACCGCGAAGAACGGCGCGCTCATCTGCATGCACGCCGAGAACGGCAGCGTGATCGACGTGATCGTCGCCCGCGCGCTTGCCGAAGGCAAGACCGCCCCGGTCTACCACGCCCTGACGCGGCCGCCGCGTGCGGAAGCCGAAGCCGTGCACCGTGCCATCGCCATGGCCGAGATTGCGGGAGCGCCCGTCTACATCGTGCACCTCTCCTGCGAAGACGCGCTCAACGAAGTTCGCGAAGCGCGCGACCGCGGCGTTCCCGCCTTCGCCGAAACCTGCCCGCAATACCTGCTGCTTTCCATCGAAGAGCTCGAGCGGCCCAATTTCGAGGGCGCGAAGTACGTCTTCACACCGCCACTCCGCCCCAAGCATCACCAGCCGAAGCTTTGGGACGGTCTCAAGCAGGACAACCTCCAGGTGGTCTCCACCGACCACTGTCCCTTCTGCTTCAAAGACCAGAAAGTCCTCGGCAAGGACGATTTCACCAAAATTCCGAACGGCGGCCCGGGCATCGAGAACCGGCTACAACTCATGTATCACTACGGCGTGAACCAGGGGCAGCTCTCGTTGAACCGCTTCGTCGAACTCACCTCAACCACACCCGCGCGCATCTTTGGCATGTACCCGAAGAAGGGCGAGATCGCGCCGGGCAGCGACGCCGATCTGGTGCTTTGGGATCCCAGCGCGGCGCACACCATCAGCGCCGCCACGCACCACATGCGGGTCGATTACTCCATGTTCGAGGGCTACCAGGTTACCGGCAACGCGCGCACCGTGATGTCGCGGGGGGAGGTCATCGTCGACAAGGGCCAGTGGCTCGGCAGGGCAGGCCGCGGGCAATACCTCAAGCGCACCGCGCGCGGAGGAGCATGGAAGTAAGGGACTCATCGCTTTATAACGAGGATCTCGCGCCGATACCGCCGGCGAAGCGCTCCTGGGGCACGTACAACTACGCGTCGCTCTGGGTCGCGATGTCGGTCTGCATTCCGACGTACATGCTGGCCTCGGGCCTGATCGCAGGCGGCATGAGCTGGTGGCAGGCAATTTGCACGATCCTGCTTGGGAACCTGATCGTGCTCATCCCGATGTTGCTGAATGCGCACGCCGGCACGAAGTATGGGATCCCGTTCCCGGTGTTCGTGCGCGCCAGTTTCGGCGTCCGCGGAGCGAACATTCCGGCAGTGCTGCGCGCGCTCGTCGCCTGCGGCTGGTTCGGCATTCAAACCTGGATCGGCGGCCAGGCGATCTACACGATGCTGAAGATCCTGCTTCCGGCGCTTGCCGCGAGTCCCGGCGCGTCCTGGGCCTGCTTCTTCGCGTTTTGGGCGCTCAATATGGCCGTTATCTGGCGGGGCATCGAAACCATCAAGTTCCTGGAAGGCATCGGGGCTCCCTTCATGCTCGGCATCGGCCTGCTGATGCTCTGGTGGATTACGGGCAAGGCTGGAGGCCTGGGCCCGGTTCTCAGCGCGCCGAGCAAGTTCCGCTCTTCCGCCGAATTCATCCGGTTCTTCATCCCCTCGCTCACCGGCATGGTGGGCTTCTGGGCGACAGTCGCGCTCAACATCCCGGATTTCACCCGCTACGCCAAATCACAGAGGGCGCAGGCCTGGGGCCAGGCGATGGGCCTGCCCGCCGCCATGACGCTCTACTCCTTTATCGGCGTCGCGGTGACATCCGCATCCGCCGTACTGTTCGGCGAACCCATCTGGGACCCGGTCGCGCTCCTGGCGCGCTTCAACCAGCCGGTAGTCGCATTGGTCGCGCTCATCGCACTGCTGCTGGCGACGCTGAACACCAACGTTGCCGCCAACGTGGTCTCGCCTTCCAACGACTTCTCCAACCTCAGCCCGCGCCTGATCTCGTTCCGCACCGGCGGCCTGATCACCGGCGTCATCGGCATTCTCATGATGCCGTGGAAACTGCTCAGCGATTTCAGCGCCTACATCTTCGGCTGGCTGGTCGGGTATTCCGGCCTGCTCGGGCCCATCGCCGGGGTGATGATCGCCGATTATTTCCTGGTGCGCCGCTCGCGGCTGAACGTGACGGATCTGTACCGCCGCAACGGCATCTACGAATATGAGAACGGCATCAACAAACGGGCCGTTGCTGCGCTGGCGACCGGCGCCGCGGTGGCGCTGCTGGGCCTGGTAGCGCCGCCGTTGCGACTGCTTTACGACTACGCCTGGTTTGTGGGGTTCGGCGTCGCGGGCGGCGTCTACGTGACGCTGATGCAGCGCCCCCAGGAACTCCTGGCTACTCCGCCCGAATCACGGTGACCGGGTCGATGGCGATCGCGCGCAGCGCCGGGCTCATCGCGCCGAACAGCGTCATGGCTGCGCAGAGGCCGACCGCCGCGAGGTAGGTAGACGCGTCGGCCGGGTCAACCCCCGCCAGCAATGCCTGAATACTCCTGGCAGCCAGATATGCAATCGCCGCCCCGAAGACAATCCCAGCAACCGTGAGGCGCGCGGCATCGCGGGCGACCATGGCCAGAATCGAAGAGCGGCGTGCGCCGAGGGCCATGCGGACGCCGATTTCCTGTGCGCGGCAGCCCACGGCAAAAGACAGCAGGCCGTGAATGCCGATCCCAGCCAGGAGAAACGCGATCAGTGCGAATCCTCCGAGCACGCGTAGCTGGACCGCGCGAGGAGCGGTTTCGCCCTCGACCACATCGCTGAGCAGTTGAACGTCGGAGACGGGAAGCTCCGGATCGGCCGAGGCAATGATGCGGCGGACGGGCGCGGCCAGCGCGCCGGGATCCGAGGCGGAGCGCACCACGAGATCCTTGGGCGCGTACCAGATCATGTTGCCATCGCCGATCTGGCGGCTGGAGAGATAGACCTGCGGCTCGCTTTCCCGCTCCAGCCCGCGCGCACGGATGTCCGCAGTCACGCCGATGATCGTGCGGTCCGCAAGCGCGAAACCTATGTGCCGCCCGATCGGATTCTCGCCGGGCCAATACCGGCGCACAAAACTCTCGCTCACCACCGCGACCCCGGGATGCTGCGCATCGTCGGAGCCGGCCAGCCCGCGGCCGAGCCGCAACGGAATCCCCATCGCCTCGAGGTAGCCCGGAGTTACGAACCGGCCTAGAGCGCCGCGGCCGGGTCCACTCGTGTCCACACCGGGGATCGTAACCGGCCAGATGCCGCCGTGCGGCGCCAGCGGAATGAAGCTGGTGTATCCGGCGCCGGTGACGCCAGGAAGCCGCCGGACTTCGTCCAGGACCTTCGAGTAAAACTGCCAGCGGAGAGCCGTGCTGTTGTATTTCGGAACCGGCAGCGAGGTGCGCAAGGCGAGCACGCTTTGGGCACGGAAGCCGGGATCGATGGACTGCACCCGCCGGATCGCGCGCAGCAGCAGGCCAGCCGTTACGAGCAATATCACGCAGCCGGCAACTTCGACCACCACCAGAGCGGCACGCATCCGGCTCCGGCCTCCACCGCTGCGCGGGCCTTCGTGCAGGCCGGTGAAAACGCCACGACCGCAGGCGCGGAACGCGGGGAACACGCCAAACGCGAGGCCGGTAGCGAGGGTAAGCACGGCTGCGAATGCCACCACGCGCAGATCCATGACGGGCATCTCCGCGACTGGCAACGAGTTCGGCACCAGCCGTACCAGCAGCGGCAGAGACACGGCCGCGAGCGCGACACCGCCTACACCGCCGGAAATCGAGAGCACCAGGCTCTCCGTCAGCAGTTGCCGGACGATCCGCTGCCTGCCCGCGCCGATCGCGGCGCGCACTGCCAGTTCGCGGCGCCGCGATACGGCGCGCGCCATCAACAGATTCGCCAGGTTGGTACAGCCGATGAGAAGCACGCACGCCGCCGCCGCGAGCAGCGCTTCCAGCGCCAGGCGCGAGCGCAGCGTGACTTCATCACGCAGGGTGGTCACCAAAGCGCCGACCTGTCGGTTCTCCTTTGGCCACTTCCGCTCGATCTGCGCCGCAACGAGGCTCATCTCCGCCTGAGCGCTCTCCAGCGCGACGCCCGGCCTCAGTTTGGCGAGGACACGCAAGTAGGTGTTGTCGCGTTCCTCGAAATCCTGCGCGGCAAAGCGCGCCGGCTTCCAGAATTGAACCGTGCGGCTTGGGAAACGGAAATCGGCAGGCATGACGCCGATGACGCGATGCGGCACGCCGTCGAAGAGGAGCGTGCGGCCGATCACACCCGGGTCGGCGGCGAACCGGCGGCGCCAGAACCCGTCACTCAGAAGCACCGTGAGAGACGCGTCCTCGCGGTCGTCTGCCACCGTAAACAAACGGCCGATGGCGGGACTCGCGCCCAGCATCGGCAGAACATCCGCGGTAAATGACGCGCCCTCCAACCGCTCCGGCTCACCGCTGCCCGCCAGATCGAGCGACACGCCCGCGTACGCACCCATGGATTCGAACGAAGTCGCGGCGCGTTTCCAATCGCGATAGTTGGCCGGCGACACTTCGTTGCGGGAGTAGCCCTGGCCGCGCATATCCTGCCAGACCTTGACCAGCCGCCCGGCATCCCGGAACGGCAGGGGCCGTAAGAGCACGTGATCCGTAAGCGTGAACGCCGCGGTGGTGGCGCCGATCCCGAGGGCTGCGACCGCAATCGCGGTAAAGGCAAATCCGGGCGCGCGGCGCAGGGTTCGGGCGGCATACGCGAGATCGCCGCGCAGGATGTCCCAGTGGACGGCAGGCGCATTGCGCAGCGTATCGAAAACGGCGCCAGACCAAATCAGAAGCACTTCCAGCGGACCCGAAGACTGCTCGCGCCGGCGGGCGAACACCGCGCACATGTCTTCGCCATACTCGGCACGAAAGGATGCCGGATACAAACGGAGCAGCAGGCGGCACAACCACATCACGCCCTCCCCGGAGCCAGTCCGCGATGGCGCGCCATGCGCACGAGCTGCGCCATGCGGTGAGATTCCGCCTCGGCCACGGCGCGGCCGAATGGTGTGATCCGGTAATAGCGGCGCCGCTCGTCATCGAGCTCAGGGAGCGGCCGCTCGCGCGGCTCGACGATCAGTCCCTGTTCCAACATGCGCTGGATTGAGCGGTAGAGCGTGCCGGCGCTCAGCTTGAGCTCGCCATTGGTGCGCGCCGCCACATCCTGGATGATTGCGTAACCGTGGCGGTCCTCGCCGGCAACGGCCAGAAGGATGTGAAACGTTGCCGGAGGCAGGGGAAGCAAGGAAGCGGGATCGGAATCGCCCATGCGGCAATTATAGCCACTATGGATATATTGTCAATGGCTATAGTTGCGTCACTTTTCGCGCATCAGCCCCAGCGCGCGAATCCGCTTGTGCAAATTGGTCCGCTCCATACCGAGTGCGCGCGCCGCTCCGCTCACGTTCCAGTTGGATTCCTCGAGCGCGCGCAGGATGTGCTCCCGCTCGGCGGATTCCCGCGCCTCCTGAATCGTGCTCTTGGGGCCGGCTTCCCGCTGGACCCTTATCTCGACCGGGATCGAATCGCGCGTAAGTCGCTCGCCAGGCGTGAGAATCGCCATGCGCTCGACGACGTTGCGCAATTCGCGGGCATTGCCCGGCCAGGGATAAGTCTCCAGAAGCGCGAAAACCATCTCGTCCAGATGCTTCCGCTTGAAGTTGTTCCGGGCGCAGAAGTCCTCGAGGAAGTACTCGGCGAGCAGGCGGATATCGTGCGGCCGCTCGCGCAGCGCGGGAACGCGAATCGGCACCACGCTGAGCCGGTAATAGAGGTCTTCGCGGAACTTTTCCGCCGCCACCATGCCGCTCAGGTCGCGGTTGGTCGCGCTGATCACGCGCACGCTGACGCGGATGATCTGCTCGCCCCCGACGCGGTGGAATTCGCCCTCCTGCAGCACACGGAGCAGCTTGGCCTGGGAAGCTCCGTGAAGGTCGCCGACCTCGTCGAGGAAGATGGTGCCTCCGTCGGCCAACTCGAACTTGCCGCGGCGGGTGGCGGTGGCCCCGGTAAAGGAGCCTTTCTCGTGGCCGAACAACTCGGTCTCGATCAGCTCGGTAGGAATCGCAGCGCAATTCACTTTCACAAACGGGCCAGCCGCGAACGGGCTGCTGTTGTGAATGTGGGCGGCGAGCAGTTCCTTCCCGGTGCCGGATTCACCGATGAGAAGCACGCGCGCGTCGCTGCGGGCCGCCATGGATGCCTGTTCCACGGCCCGCTGCCACGCCGGGGTGGCCCCGATCATCTTGGGTGCCGCGCCGATCTGCTCGCGCAGACGTTCGTTCTCCTGCCGCAGGTTGGATTGTTCAATCGCGTTCTTCACCGCAAGAAGCACGCGATCGCGGCTGAGCGGCTTTTCCAGAAAGTCGAATGCACCTGCGCGGGTGGCTTCCACCGCATCCGCGATGGTGCCGTGTCCGCTGATCATGACCGCTGGAGCCGTGGTCCCGCCTCCGTTGCCGTTGCTCCGGAGGGCCTTGAGAACGTCGATTCCATTGCCGTCGGGCAGTTTCATGTCCAAAAGGTACACGTCCGCGCGGCCCGCATCGGGGTAGCGCTTGAATTCGGCAACGCTCCTGCACACGTTCACCGAATAGCCTTCGCGCTCGAGAATCATGCGCAGCGAGCGGCCAATGTTCTCTTCGTCATCCACGATCAACACGCGTTTCGATGCCATTGGTTGCCACCGGCAGCATCACGCGAAAGGCTGCGCCGCCGAGTTCTCCTTTCACCAAAACAATGTCGCCGCCACTGAGGAGCGCGCTCTTGCGGGCGATGGACAGCCCCAGGCCCATGCCGCGTTTTTTGAACGATATGGTCGGCTGGAAGAGATTCGCGCGGACCTGTTCGCTCAGGCCGGGCCCGGAATCGTGCACCTCGACCGCGACCCGTCCATTGACCGACGCCGTGATTCCAAGCACGTGGCCGCCTTCGCCCGCCGCCTCGGCGGCGTTTTCCAACAGATTCGTGAGAATCCCTTTGACCAGATCCTGGTCGGCCATGGCGGCGGGGATCCGGTCCCCAAAACGGCAGTCGTACGCGATCTCAGGATGCGCGGACTTGAGAAACGCGATGCGCTCTTCGAGCAGCGAATTGAGATCGAGGGGCGCGGGCCGCACCGGCGGTTCGGCGGCGAACTGCGAGAACGCGCGAATGCGGCGCTCCAGGGTCTCGATTTCGTCCACCACGATCTGCGCCGCCTGGGTCATAAACGCCGTATCCGCTTCTTCGTGGCGCACCAGCATCTCCTCGACGGTAAGCCGGATCGGGGTCAGCGAGTTCTTCACCTCGTGCGCCATCTTGCGGGCAAGAGTCTGCCAGCTTGCCATCTGGCGCAGGTAGACCAGGCGCTCCGTGCTCTCCTGGAGCCTGTCGGCCATGTGATTGAAGGCCTGGATCGCGCGGCCGATTTCGTCGTCGCGGCGCGCCGGCACGCGAGCGGCGAGGTCGCCGCCGGCGAGCTCGCCCAGACCGGCTGTGAGCTGCTGGATCGGAAGGCTGATGCGGTGCGCCAGGTAGATGAGCACGGCAAGCGACAGCAGCCAGATGCCGGCGGCCAGCAAGATGTAGGTGAGCTTGACGCCCTTGCGCAGGTCGCGTGTATTCGCCTCGGCCACGGCCGCACGCGCCTCGCGAATCTCGCGAGCGATGGCCTCCATGTGGACATCGCGCAGCGAGGCGGACCAGACCCAAACCTCGTCGCCGTGGCGCACCAGATAGTCGAGGCGATCCCCTTCATTGCCGCCACGGAAGAACCGCTCGCCTTCCAGGGAGCCCGAAAAGGTCTTCACCGAATCCGGCCAGGCGGCGCGCTCCAGAGGCGAGTACTTTCGCGGCCGCGATTCGCCCGCCTGGGCCTGCCGCTTCAGCTCCGTGCAGGCCAGCGTGTAGAAGTCCCGGGTTACGCGGTTGAGCGTTTTGGAGAGGCTGTCGAGGCGCGCGGTGTTGGAGGTATCGATGGACTCTTCGATCAGCGAGGTCGTCACCCAAATAGTCGCCGCCAGCGGCGCCAGGGTGGCGGCCAGAAAGACGAGGATCAGCCTGTTGCGGAGCCGGTTCACCCGCGCGATCCGCGTCCGGCAAGGCGGGGCAGGTCAGCCAGCCGCACACGCCGTTCCAGCGGCCCCCATTGAGTCTGTTCCGAGTTCTTCTTGCCCAGCCATTCGATCATACGCGCAATGCTGAATCCCGGCATTCCTTCAGCGGCGATCTCGCGGGCATTCGCGGTATGAATGTCGAAACGGAGCCAATAAAAGGTGTCCACCGAGAGGCCGAGCGTGGAAAGAGCAAGGCTGTCGAAACACCAGCTCTCGGCAGCCTGCGTGGATAAGCCATCCACGTGGGAGGGCCTGCTTGCCAACTGCGTCACCGAGAACCGCTCCTCCCAAAGAGCATAGCTCACCACAAACCGGCCTTTCTGTTGGCGCAGTGTCATGGTTCGGGAATCGTTCAGCAGCTCTAGGTTGGCCATGTAGGCCACGGCATCGCCGTCTTTCAGCCTTTCCAATGCTTTGCCAGTCAGGAAATGCAGCGAGGGCGCGGTGACGCGCAGCGTGTCGCCGTCGTAGCGGACCTGAAGCGGCTGGTCTTCGAACGCGCTGGACAGACATACCGTGAGGCCGGCCATGAGCCAGCTTCTGCGGCTGACAAGGGTCTCGCGCGCGCGCGGCGTCATTAATCGATCATGTCCGTCAATAGATAATTCCCATCATCACGACCGGATCGACGTGGCCGGAACGGACCGGAAAGGCAAGCGCAAGCGTGAAGATGCTTTCTTTCACCCCCACCCCCAGGGAATGGCGTAGCGTGGCGGGTTGTCCGCCGTCCCAAACAGAGCCGGCGTCGTAAAAGGCCCAAAACGGCCCATACCGATACTCGACGGCGTTGTGAACGAGGCGGTTTCCTCCGATTGGATCGATGTCGTACTTGTTCCAGCCGCGCAGATAATACGAATTCCCGGCAACGAAGCGGTCGACCAGGGGGGCCCGTCCGCTGATGGTGCCGACGTTGAACGCGTCGGTCAACTGGTGCTTGCCGTGCTTGGCCCGGTATACCACGCCGGCCGTGTGGCTGGTGTAAACGAAGTCGGAGCCAAGCATGCGGGTGGCCGCCCGCAGCGTGTAATCCGCATCCAGGTCCTGCTGGAACGGAACTTCCGCGAGCACCTGGTGGAAGCGAAGCGACGTGATGAAGGCGTTCGCGGCTTCGATGTGCGATTCCGGATATTGATTTTCGAAGCGCTGAAAGCCGACCCCGAATTCGAGTGTCAGCGGCTTGGCCAAAGCCACCGTGAGAGTGGGTTGAAAGTTCTGGCGCGTGCGGTAGGTGGCGGAGGTTTCCTCGGGGTGCGCTGCCGCGGCATCGATCGTATTCTGATTCCACTGCTCGTGGTAGCTTTCAGCCTGGAACCGGAGGCCGAGCCTGTCGGTGCCAAGGTGCTTGTTTTCGTAGCGCGCGCTCATACCGGCATACCGCTCCATCAGGGTGTCGCCGTCGCTCGCGGCGCCGAAGAGGAAGCTGTTGTGCTGGACGGTGAATCCCACCGCCCCGGCGCCGCTCCAGCCGTCGCGCGAGTTGTAGACAGCCTTGCTGACGGTAGCGTCGATGTTGGCGCGCGGCTGTTTGACCTCGAATTCGACGCGCACGTGCTCCGGCGTGTCGGCGCGGAGTACGTGATGGCTGACTTCCTTGGCGGAAAGCTCTTTCTTGAGCCGGTCGGCGAGCCCATCGAGGACGCCCGGATTCAGTTTCTGTCCTACAAGGGCCGCGAGGTCCTTGCGCAGTCCGGAGCTGAGTTTCTCGCTGTGGGAGTCTGTGACGTTGGTGCGCCAGCCTTTGCCCGCGACGGTCACGGTGTCCACCGTATACCGCCGGTTCACGTTCAGATCGGATTCTTGGTTTCCGGCAAAGAGCAGGCCGCCCAGGCACAGGCAAGCCAACCAGGCGAGTTTCATGTCCTGCCGGACTGCACGCTTCAGACCAAAGCTAACCAATAGAAGCAAAAGGAGATAATTCGAACGAAGATGTGCCCTGCGTTCACAGGTGTGGAGGGGAAAGAAAGGAAAAACGAGTGCGGCGGATGGCACCCGGCAGCGGCGGAGACTAGAGGGCCTTCGCCAGCTCGTTTGCAAAAGCGCTGCGCGGAACCTGTTCACGATTCCGTCCGGCGCGACGGCGCCGCTCGGGGCGTTGATCATTGCGAGGCGCGGCGGAGGCCGGCGCTCCCTGCCCGGTCCCACGGGGGGCATCTTTGCCCTTCGGCGGCTGGGCCGGGTTGGCGCGCAGGAGGCGGTCCTCGAGCGGAGCGCGGTCGAAGCGGCGAATGATCGCCTGCATCTCATCGTTCGTCGGTGCTTCGACAAAAGCGAAGCCCTTGGATTCCTGGGTTTCGTGGTTTCGGATCACCTTGACCGAGTCAGCGACGAGGTCCTCGGCTGCCAGCCATTGTTTGATGTCATCGGCGGTGACCCACGTGGGAAGATTGCCAAGAAAAACGGTAAAGCTCATTCTGATTGGTCTTTTAACTCCGTGGTTGGATTTGCGGACTTCAAGCGGAAGGATTCCGATCTGCATCTAAATAGTATCAGAGACACTTGGCGCTTGGCAAATGATTGATTTATCGGACCGCCGCGGCGCGTCAAGGACGCTCCAGAATCGCCCGCCTCAGCTTCAAATATGCCTCCCCGCCAAGAAATTTGGCCATCTGTTTGGCCTTCCACAGGGAACTCTGCCGCCAGCGCGGGATTCGCCGTCCGGCGGCCAATCCCGCCGACCACTCCGGCCCCATGCCCCGCTGTACCGCGTAACGCCCGAGCA
>Ga0335077_10005958_pt1 | contig 15014 bp, 14 predicted proteins | sample Lox_Sample_31_FD_207151 | JGI IMG/M metagenome (GOLD analysis project Ga0335077, IMG submission 207151) | Soil microbial communities from Loxahatchee National Wildlife Refuge, Florida, United States - Lox_Sample_3.1 | ecosystem: Environmental > Terrestrial > Soil > Wetlands | place: USA... | reverse complement strand
CTGAACGGCGACGGCCCCAAGGCCATCTACCTGCGCGCCGACCAGCCCGGTGTGGTGACTTCGGGGACGATCGAGGCCGACAGCGACGTCGAGATCCTCGACAGGGACGTGTACATCGCCACCGTCAGCGAAGGCGGCAAGCTCGACATGGAGATGCGGCTGAAGCGCGGTCGCGGCTACGTTTCCGCCGACAAGAACTTCGATGAGGACCTGGGGATCGGCTTCATTCCCATCGATTCCGTGCACTCGCCGGTGCGCAAGTGCAACTATGTGGTCGATGCCGCACGTCTGGGCCAGATCACCGATTACGACAAGCTCACGCTGGAGGTCTGGACCAACGGCTCGGTCGGCCCGGCGGATGCGATTGGGCTGGCTGCGAAGTTGCTGAAGGACCACATGAACATCTTCATCAACTTCGAAGAGCCCATGGAGCAGGAGATCCACGAGGAGCGCAAGCCGGAGATCCGCAACGAGAACCTGAATCGCTCGGTCGAAGAACTGGAACTCTCAGTGCGCAGCTATAACTGCCTGAAGAACGCCAATATCCAGACCATCGGCGAGCTGGTGCAGAAGACCGAGGCGGAGATGCTGAAGACCAAGAACTTCGGGCGCAAGTCGCTGAACGAGATCAAGGAGATCCTGGCTTCGATGGGGCTGAGCCTGGGTATGAAGATCGACGAACACGGCAATGCCGTGCCCGGGGCTCCGCCGCCGCCGGCGCCGGCCCTGGGGTATTCGTCGTTCCGCGAAGGGCAGTACTGACAGGAAAACCAATATGCGTCATCTCAAAGCAGGATGGAAACTCGGACGCAACACCGCACACCGGCGCGCGCTGCTGCGCAACCTGGTGACCTCGCTCCTTCTGGAAGAGCGCATCGAAACCACTCCGGCCAAGGCCAAAGCCATGCGCCCGCACGTGGAGAAGATGATCACTCTGGGCAAGCGCGGCGACCTGTGGGCGCGCCGCCAGGCGGCCGCTTTCCTGATGACCCAAGCGTCCGTGCGCAAGCTGTGGGAGATTGCTCCCCGCTTCGGTGACCGCGAAGGCGGCTACCTGCGCATCGTCCGCACCGCCTTCCGGCGCGGCGATGGCGCCGAAAAAGCCTTCGTCGAACTGGTGGGCAGTGAGAAGGTCATCGAGGAAAAGCGCGAGAAACGCGCCGAAGCCCGCGCCAAGAAAGCCGAAGCCACCCGCAAGGCCATGGAAGAAGAGACCAAGCAGGCTGAGGCCGAAAGCGCGGCAGAGGCACAGGGCGGCGACACCGGCGGAGAAAAGAAGGAATAGCAGTCAGCCGTCAGCATTCAGCTCAAACGCACCCGCTTTGGGTGCGTTTTCTTTTGGAGACGCAGCCAGCTAAGTCTCTATGGCGGAGAGTTGACGGCGGCGCAAGGCGTACCAGATCACGAGCTGGGCAAATAACGCTCCGCAGAAGTCCAGCAGGACGTCATGCGCGCTGCTGGTGCGGGAAGGCACGAAGCTCTGGTGCCACTCGTCAAGAATGGCGACCGACAGGCTGACCACCAGCCCGAGGAACGCCCAGCGTATTTGCCAAAGGTTGTTCAGGTGCACGCGGATCGCGCGGAACCACAACGCGCTGAGAATAGCGTACTCGGTGAAGTGCGCCGACTTGCGGACCAGGAAGTGGATCTGGTTGAAGGTCAATGGGTCGATCTGGCCAAGCGTCCAGGCCAGCATCGCGCGCAGAACCTCGCCGGTATGCTTGGCGGAGAAGGGATCGGTGGAAGCCAGCAGCACCATTCCCATCCAGGCCACGGCCGGCACCCAATACCACAGGATGTTTCGCAAGCGGCGGGTGGTCTCGTGGCGGACTGCCGTCTCGAGCATGGCCCTCATTCGACGCGGTAGTTGGGAGCTTCGCGGGTGATGATCACGTCGTGCACGTGGCTCTCGCGCAAGCCGGCGCCGCTGATGCGCACGAAGCGCGATTTCTGCTGCAGCTCGGCGATGGTGGGCGCGCCGCAATAGCCCATGCCGGAGCGCAGGCCGCCCACGAGCTGGTAGACGACGGCGGCGAGCGTGCCCTTGTAGGGCACGCGTCCTTCGATGCCCTCGGGAACCAGCTTGGCCAGGCGATTGCCGTCGGTCTCGTCGAGCAGCGCGGTGGAAGCGTCGCCGGTCTCCAGGCTCTGCGAGTAGCGGTCGCTGGAGCCGGCGCCCATGGCGGAGAGCGATCCCATCCCGCGATAGGACTTGAACGAGCGTCCCTGGTAGAGGATGGTCTCGCCCGGACTCTCCTCGGTTCCGGCGAAGAGCGAGCCGATCATGACGCCGCTGGCGCCCGCAGCCAACGCCTTGGTGACATCGCCCGAGTACTTGATGCCGCCGTCGGCGATGATGGGCACGCCGGCATCCTTGGAAGCGCGGTAGGCCTCGGCGATGGCGGTGATCTGCGGCACCCCGGCGCCGGTGACCACGCGCGTGGTGCAGATGGAGCCGGGGCCGATGCCGACCTTCACCGCGTCGGCGCCGCTGCGCACGAGTTCGCAGGCGCCATCGAAGGTGCCGACGTTGCCGGCGAGCACTTCGAGCTCCGGGAAACGTGACTTCACGCACTTCAGCGCCTCGATTACACGCGTGGTGTGGCCGTGCGCGCTGTCGATGGCCAGCACGTCCACCTTGGCCTTAACCAATTCCTGCGCCCGCTCCAGATAATCTCCGGTCGCGCCGATGGCGGCGCCGACGCGCAGGCGGCCGTGCTCGTCCTTGGCGGCGTTGGGGTATTTGAGCTTCTTCTGGATGTCCTTGACGGTGATCAGCCCCTTGAGCTCGTACTTGTCGTCGACCACCAGCAGCTTTTCCACGCGATGCTGGTGCAGGATCTTCTCCGCCTCTTCCAGCGTGGTGCCGACCGGAACGGTGATGAGGTTCTCCTTGGTCATCACGTCCTTGATGGGGCGGTCGATGCGGGTCTCGAAGCGCAGGTCGCGATTGGTGAGGATGCCGACCAGCTTCTTGCCCTTGGTGATGGGCACGCCGGAGATCTTGTAGCGGCGCATGACTTCGAGCGCGTCGGCAATCTTGGCGTCCGCCGACATGGTCACGGGATCCACGATCATGCCGCTCTCCGAGCGCTTCACCTTGTCTACCTCGCCGGCTTGCGCTTCGACGGACAGATTCCGGTGGATGATGCCCAGGCCGCCCTGCTGTGCCAGCGCAATGGCCAGGCGCGACTCGGTCACGGTATCCATGGCGGCGCTGAGGATCGGGATGTTGAGCGTGATGTTGCGCGTGAGCCGGGTCTGGGTGTTGACGGTGGCGGGAACCACGTCGGAACGCGCCGGCAGCAGCAACACGTCGTCGAAGGTCAGAGCCTCGGGGACGGGGAAATGGATCATGTGTGTCTCGCAGACAGGCCTATTCTACAGGAGGTGGGGCCCGCGGGCGTCAGGTGGCGGGTTTGTCTTTTCGATAATCCGGGCGTATCATAGTTTGTTAAGCTGTTGTGGCGAAGCACATCAGTGGGCGCGAGCCCACTTTATTTTTGGCTCGGCGTCAGGGAGGGCCAAACCTGCGGGCAAGATACCCGCGCGATAGCCGGCGGGATGTCGGCGCTACGAATGGCGATCGATCTGGAGCATGTACGCGGGGTCGTGGAGCGGGTGACGGCCTCGAGCGGGCTGGAACTGGTGGAATTGGAGTTTCGCGGCGTGGGCGGCAAGGCGCGCCTGCTGCGGGTGTTCATCGACAAGCCGGGCGGGGTGACGCACGCCGATTGCGAGGCGGTCAGCCGCGAGGTGGGAACCATCCTCGATGTCGAGGACGCGGTGCCGGGCGGGTCGTACACGCTGGAGGTTTCCTCGCCGGGCTTGGACCGTAAGCTGAGCCGGCCGGAGGATTTTGCGCGGTTTGTGGGCAGCCGGGTGAAGCTGACAACCCGTGAGCCTATCGAGGGCAACCGTTTCTTCGAAGGGCGGCTCGAAAGCTTTCAGGACGAAACGTTGGCTTTGGCGCTCAGCGTGGGGAAAACCAAGCGCGGAAAGCCGGAGCCGCCAGCGCGACAGGTGGAGATCGCGTACTCGAACGTCGAGAAGGCGAACCTGCTGCCGGAAATCTAGGGAGCCGGAAACAGGGAGTAGGAAAACCGACTATGGCGAGTTTGCTTTACCAGACGATTGAAGGCCTGAGCCGGGAGAAAGGCATCGATCCGCAGATCGTGGTCAGCGCGGTGGAAGACGCCATCGTGGTGGCCACGCGCAAGTATTACAAGAGCCAGGAGAACCTGCGGGCGGAGCTGGACAAGGAGTCGGGCGCGATCAAAGCCTTCGCGGTGAAGACCGTGGTGGAGACCCCAGAGCAGGTCGAAGATCCAAACCTGCAGATCACGCTGGAAGATGCGAAAAAGGTCGATCCCAGTGTAGAGGCCGGGGGCGAGGTGCGCTTCTACAAGGCTACCGACGTTCTGGGCCGGATTGCGGCGCAACTGGCCAAGCAGGTGATCTTCCAGAAGGTGCGCGAGGCCGAGCGCGACACCGTCTACAACGAGTACATCGGGCGGGTGGGCGAGATCGTCACCGCCATGGTGAAGCGCACCGAAGGCCCGGACGTGATCTTCGAGGTGGGCAAGACGGAAGCGCGCATGCCGCGCAAGGAGCAGTCGCGGCTGGAATCGTTCGCTGTAGGCGAGCGCGTGAAGGTGGTCATCGGGCGGGTGGAAAAATCTTCGAAAGGCCCGCAGGTGGTGGTTTCGCGGGCGGCGCCGGAGCTGGTGCAGCACCTCTTCCAGACCGAAGTACCGGAGATCTATGACGGCACAGTGGTGATCCGCGCCATCGCGCGCGAGGCCGGCGAGCGCACCAAGATCGCGGTTATGTCCAAGGACAAGGACGTGGACTCGGTGGGTGCCTGTGTGGGCATGAAGGGCATGCGCGTGCAGTCGATCATCCGCGAGCTGCGCGGCGAGAAGATTGACATCATCGAGTGGCACGACGATCCGGTGAGCTTCGCCGAGAAGGCGTTGCAGCCCGCCAAGGTGGCCCGGGTGTCGATGGTTGAGGGCGGCGATAAGCACCTGGAAGTGATCGTGGACGACAGCCAGCTCTCGCTCGCCATCGGCAAGAAGGGCCAGAACGTGCGGCTGGCGGCCAAGCTGCTGGGATGGAAGATCGACATCAAGAGCGAAGAAGAGAAGCGGCAGGAGGTAGAGCTGCAGATGCAGGCCCTGGTGGGCTCCTCCAACACGCCGCTGGACCGCGTCGAGGGCCTGGGCGAGGGCATCATCGAGAAGCTCATCGAAGCGGGCGTGACCACGGTGGAGGCCCTTGCCGATATGACTCCGGAGCAACTGGAGGCCATCAACGGCATTGGTCCCAAGACAGTGGAAAAAATCAGCATTGCGGTTAATAATTACTTTTCCAGCTTAGAGGCAGGGGAAGCAGTGGTCGAGGAAGGGGCCGAGGCGGCGGCAGAAGAGCCCGCGGTGGCCGAAGAAGCGGCCCCGGAGGCAGCCAGTCCGGAAGTGGAAGAGGCTGCGGCCACGGAAGAAACCGCAGAGTCTTTGACGCCGGAGGGAGTTGAGAGTGCTCCCGCCGCCGATGTAGCAGAGGTCCCGGCCGAGGTTGACGAGCTTCACGCGGGCGAGGCTTCGCAAGAGCCGGAAGAGCCGAAGTCCGAAGGCTCGGCGGAGAAGTGAGAAATAGAGTTGAGTTTGAGTGCGTGACCGCTGCGGGCGCGCCAACATCCAATCACTATCAACCCGAAATACCGTGAGGCTGCGATGAAGACTTAACGGAAATTCGGAGAAACAAAGGGCGGATGCAACCGAAGGTTCGAATCAACGATCTGGCCAGGGAGCTGGAAGTCAAGAGCAAGGAAATCCTCGACCTGCTTCCCTCCGTTGGCGTCACTGAAAAGAAGACCCACTCCAGTTCCATCGAGGCGGACGAAGCGGAGAAGGTGCGGCAGCACTTTACCGCTCATCGCGAAGCAGCGCCTGCAAAGGACACGCGCGCCGGACGGGCGGGCGCCGAGGAGATCAAGCCGAAGTTCGACCTCTCCCACATTTCCAAGCCCGGCGACGTGCTGAAGGCGATCCACGAGAAGACGCACCCGGCCCCCGCGCGGCCGGCAGCACATGCGCCGGAAGCGCCGGCGCGCCCGGCGGCTACCGTGGCGCCGCGTCCGGTTGCCCCAGCCGCGCCGCCCCCGCCGCCAGTGACGGCTAAGCCTGCTGCCGCCGCGGTTGCTCCTCCCGCGCCGCCAGTGGTCCGTCCGGTAATTGCAACGCCAGTTATTCCGCCGCCCGCGCCGCAAGCTGCGCCGCCGGCCGTGCCGACGCAGGAAGCCGCGCCAATGGCGCCGCCGCCGGCCGAAGTTGTAGTTACGCCACCACCAACGGTAAGGCCGGCAGTTCCTGCTGCACCCCCACAATCTATGACTCCTCCGCTCGCAAAAGTTCCGCCGCCGGCCCAGGCACATCCGCCCAAGCCGGGAGCGCCTCCCACTGCGCCTCCTGGGGCTGGCCGACCGGTGCGGCGCGTGATCATGCCGCAGACCGGCCCCCGACCGGTCTACCTGGCTCCGCCGCAGCAGCCACCGCGTCCGCAACCCACGGCGCAAGGTCGGCCTGCGCCAGGACGTCCGGTTCCAGGGCAGCCAATTTTCCAGCGTCCGCGCCCGGCAGCACCCGGCGCACGTACGCCCTTGCGGCCCGGCGAACGCCGTCCCATGCATCCCACCCGGCAGTCGCCCACCGGTGCTCGCCCGCTGGGAGTAGGACCGGGCTTGCCGCCGCCTTCAGCGCGTCCCGCGGGACGTCCCGGCGCACCGGCACGGCGTCCCGGACAGCGTTACGTTCCGCGCGGCGTCAAAGAAGGCCCGATGAAGGGCTTCCGACCGCCGCCGCGCATGGACGCGGCCTCGGCGGAGCCGCTGCCCATCAGCCGCAACATCGTTATCACCGAAGGCATCAGCGTGAAGGACCTGGCCGAAAAAGTGGGCGTGCGGGCCAAGGACGTGATCTCACGGCTGCTGGCACGCGGCGTGATGGCCACCGTCAACCAAACGCTCGATGCCGAGCTGGCGCGGGATATGGCGCGGCAGTTCGGAGCCGACGCCCAAGTCATCACCTTCGAAGAATCCGCTGCCAAGGAAGCCGCCGAGGAGTTTACCGGCGGTGAAGAGGCGGCGGGACAGGGAGTGCCGCGTCCGCCGGTGGTCACCATCATGGGCCACGTGGACCACGGCAAAACCAAGCTGCTGGATGCCATCCGCAAGACCAACGTGGCCGAAGGCGAAGCCGGCGGGATCACGCAGCACATCGGCGCCTACAAGGTGCAGATCGTCGATCAGCAATCGCCGGCCTACGGGCGGGAAATCGTGTTCCTCGATACCCCGGGTCACGAGGCCTTCACGCGCATGCGCGCGCGCGGCGCCAAGGTCACCGACATCGTGGTGCTGGTGGTGGCGGCCGATGACGGCGTGATGCCGCAGACGCTGGAGGCCATTGACCACGCCAACGCCGCCCAGGCGCCGATCATCGTCGCCCTGAACAAGATCGATAAGCCCGAAGCCAACCCCGAGCGGGTGAGGAAGCAGCTCGCCGACCGCGGCCTGGTGCCTGAGGATTGGGGCGGGCAGACCGTGTTCGTGGAGGTTTCCGCCAAGCAGAAGACCAACCTCAACTTGCTGATGGAGATGATCTGCCTGGTTGCCGACCTGCAAGAGTTGAGGGCGACTCCCGATCATCCCGCAACCGGCGTGGTGATCGAGGCCAAGCTGGATCGCGGCCGCGGCAATGTTGCCACGGTCCTGGTGCAGAATGGCACGCTGCGAGTCGGCGACTATTTCGTCATCGGCAACGTGTTCGGCCGCGTGCGCGCCATGTTCGACGATCGCGGCAACGCCATGGAAGAGGCGCCGCCCTCGACGCCGGTCGAGGTGCTGGGCCTGGAAGGCCTGCCGCAGGCGGGCGATCAGATGGTGGTGGTGGCCGAGCGCGACAAGGCGCGCGAGGTGGCGCAGTACCGCGAGCAGAAAACCCGCGAGGCGCAACTGGCAAAGAGCACGCGCGTTTCGCTGGAAGGTCTGGCGGAGCAGATCAAGGCCGCGGGCGTCAAGGAACTGCCCATCATCCTCAAGGGCGACGTGCAGGGCTCGGTGGAAGTGCTGGCCGACATGCTGGGCAAGATGTCCAACGACAAGGTGAAGATCAAGGTGCTGCACGCCAGCGTGGGCGCCATCACCGAGACCGACGTGCTGCTGGCGTCGGCGTCAGATGCAGTCATCATCGGCTTCAATGTTCGCCCGGAACGGAAAGCACAGGAGATCGCGGAGCAGGAAAATGTGGAGATACGCCTGCACACGATCATCTACGAACTGCAGGACGAAATGAAGAAAGCCATGGTCGGCTTGCTCGAGCCCACCATCAAGGAGCATCACCTGGGCCGGGCCGAAGTGCGGGAGACGTTCCGCATTCCCAAGGTGGGCACCGTGGCCGGCTGCTACGTGCAGGACGGCATCATCAAGCGCGACTCCGAAGTGCGGCTCCTCCGCGACAATGTGCAGGTCTTCAAAGGCAAAATCAGCTCGCTGCGCCGCTTCAAGGAGGACGTGGCGGAAGTCCGCAACGGCTTGGAATGCGGCATCTCCATCGCTAATTACGGCGACGTCAAGATCGGCGACGTGATCGAGGCCTTTGTGACCGAGCGCATCGCGGCCGAAGTGCCGGCGTAAATGCAGTAGCCAGTCGCCAATTTGAATTCGTCAGCGACTGGCGACCGGCAACTGGCAACTGATGCCCATTGCCTTCCTCACCCTCGAACTGCGCATTGAAGGCGCGCATTCCCTCAAAGACAAGCGCCAGGTGTTGCGCAGCATGAAAGACAAGCTGCGAAACAAATTCAACGTAGCCGTCGCCGAACTCGATGCCACTGACCTCTGGCAGCGCGCCACCATCGGCGTGGTTTCCATCTCCGGTTCGCAGGATTATCTCCAGGGCTTGATGCAGAACGTGGAGCGGGAAGCCGGGCGCATCGCGTCGCGCACGGGAGCGGAGATCACAGACTCGTTCGTGGAATTCCTCTGATCGTTGCTCGAGCGGCGAAATCTCGATTCGAAATGTCCAGAGCTAGCCAAGACTAGCGAGCGTAAGAGCATCGCGGGTTTTTCGAAAAATGTTCTGCCGAAACGAAAGTAACTTCTCTGGATTCATCCCGGCTGTTATTCTCTTACGTTTTCGCTGAGCAAGACGATGCCGGAACACCGTAGTCGTGAATATCACATGCAGCGTCTGGCAGAGGCGCTGCGCGACGAGATTGGCGCGATCCTGGAGGGTGAACTGGCGGACCCGCGTATCGGCCTCGCCACCATCAGCGAGGTGCAGTTGGCGCCAGATGGCCGCTCGGCGCGCGTGTTCGTGGCGGTCGCCGGCGATGAGAAGCAGGCCCAGGAAACCATGGCGGGCATCGAGTCAGCCAGGGGTTTTATCCGGCATGAATTGACCGAGCGGTTGCAGCTCAGGCACCTGCCGGAATTGCATTTTCTGCTCGATCAGTCGGAACAGTACGGGGCACGCATTGATCAACTGCTCGATCGCGTCAACAAGCGCCGGCGGTGAGTTGGGAACGATGGGGCCATGCTGAACGAAGTGCTGGAGTGCATCGCGGCGAGACAGCGGTTCCTGCTGACCTCGCACGCCCGGCCCGACGGTGATGCCGTGGGTTCGGCGCTGGCTTGCGGCCAGATCCTGCGCCATCTGGGCAAGCAGGCCGATGTGGTGCTGAGCGACGGAGTACCCTACATCTACCGGCCGCTACCCTACGCCGAGCAGGTGGTTCAGACCAACCTTGTGAATGGCCACTATGAGGCCGCTATCATCCTTGAGTGCGACAGCCTCGCGCGCACCCGTCTGGAAGGCCTGGAGCGGAACTTCATCATCAACATTGATCACCATTACAGCGGCAAACTGTTTGGCCACGTCAACTGGATCGATCCGCAAGCATGCGCCACCGCGGAGATGATCTACCGCCTCGGCCGCGAGGCCGGGGTGAAGATCGACAAAGAGGTTGCTACCTGCCTCTACACCGGGGTCATGACTGACACTGGCTCGTTCCGCTTTGCCGGAACCAGCGACCGGACTTTTGCGCTGGCGGCGGAACTGGTGCGCTGCGGCGCCGATCCCGTGCAGTGCGCCCAGAACGTGTACTTCGCCAATCCCACATCGAAGATGCGCCTGCTGGGCGCAGCGCTCTCCACCCTGCATCGCGAAGGCAGCGTGGTATGGATGCATATCACGCGGGAGCAGATCGACTACTGCGGGGCGTTCGATGAAGATGCGGAAGGACTCGTCAACTATGCCATCTCCGTCGCCGGCGTGCAGGTGGCGGTGTTTTTCCGCGAGATGCCGGACCGTCGCTACCGCGTGAGCCTGCGCAGCAAGGGCCCGGTAAACGTGGCGGCGGTGGCTGCTACCTTTGGTGGCGGAGGGCACGTCAACGCCAGCGGTTGCTCGCTCGATGGGCCGCTATCGGTCGCGACCGAGCGTGTGCTGGCGCAGGTGCGGCTGCATCTCGCCGAACATCTTGGAGCGGCTGCCGCCTCCGCCGACTGATGGCTTAGAGTGATTTCGCATTTGCTGTAGCCGGTGGAAGCGCCGGACTTCAGCCCGGCGGAAAAGACGGCTTTGAAAACAAAGGGCTTGAGCCCAGGGCCTAAAGGCCGCAGGTTTTTCGGGGCGCTTTTCGCCGGCCGGAAGGGCGGCGCTTCCACCGGCTACACCTTTTCCCAATCTGCTCTAGCCTACGCAGACTGTTACACTCCACGACATGTCGCGGCGCAGGACCACGCTGATCGAGCTTGTGACCGTGGCCGGCTTCTGCGCCTTCCTGTTTTATTTCGGTTTGTCGGCCTTTGGCCTGGTGGGCGCGGATGAACCCCGCTACGCGCAGGTCGCGCGCGAAATGCTTGCGCGCCACGACCTGGTCACGCCCACCCTTTACGGCAAGCCGTGGCTCGAAAAGCCGCCACTCTACTACTGGCGGGCGATGCAAGAATACTGGCTGTTCGGAGTGAGCGACTGGGCAGCGCGCCTGCCGGCGGCGACCGCAGCCAGCTTCATGGTAGCGGTGGTCTATTTCTTTCTTCGCCGCTTCCGTCCCGGCTCCCAGCTCAATGGTGCGCTGATGACCGCCGCTTCGGCGGGCGTGATCGGCTTCGCGCGCGGCGCAGGCACAGACATGCTCGTGACGGCAGCATTCCTCGCCGGCATGCTGGCGTGGTTTGCCTGGTACGTGAGTGATCGTCGGCTGTGGCTGGTCTTTTTCTATTTCTTCTTGGCTTTGGGCGCGCTGGCCAAGGGACCGGTGGCGCCGTTACTGGCGGGGCTGATCGTAGTGATCTTCGCTTTGGTTCAGCGCCATAGGCGTTTGATCAAGCGCACGCTGTGGCTGCCCGGCATCCTGCTGTTTCTTGCGGTATCGCTTCCGTGGTACGTGGCTGTGCAGCTTCGCAATCCGCAGTTTCTGCGGGAGTTCATCCTCCAGCACAATCTTGAGCGCTTCGCCACCAACATGTACCACCACCGGCAGCCGTTCTGGTACTTCGTACCGGTATTGTTGCTGGGCGTGATGCCATGGACGTCGCTCGTGATTGCCGGATGCATTGAGACGGTCAAAGCATGGCGCGACCAGCCCACTACGCGGGAAGGCACGCTGCCGAAGTTCCTTCTGATCTGGGCGGCGGTGGTGCTGGTGTTCTTCTCCATCTCTGCCTCGAAGCTGCCCGGATACATCCTGCCCGCGGTCCCGGGGTGCGCGGTTCTCGCCGCGGGCTGGGTGAGCCGGCGCGAGAGATTAGGGTGGGCCGTGGTTATGGCCCAGGGCGTGCTCTCGGGAGCGCTGCTGGCGCTGGCGCTGCTTTATCCTCACCTGCTTGTGAATCGCCATCGGGTTCCCGGCGAGGCAGGCTGGCTCGCTTGTGGTATCGGGGCGGTTGTGTTCCTGGCGACCGTCAGTGTGCTCACTCGCAAAGGCACGGCGGCGCTGCGCCTGGTGGTGCTGACGCCCGTCGTCGTCGGCTTGGCGTTTCTGCTTCGGATCGGCGCGCCGGCGATCGACAACGCGCTTTCGGCGCGGCCGGTCGCGCGCGCGATCACCCAGATGGAGGACCGCCCGTTCGAAGTCGCAGTATTCAAAGCCTCACGCGAGACCGAATACGGACTCGCCTTCTACCGCAACCAGCCCATCCCGCGCGATGAGCCAGGCGCCATTCTTCCGCAGGATCACCTGGTAGTCGTGCCCGGAGCCCACGCTGATGATTTCGTGAAAGCCGTGTCTCCGCGACGTGCTTCCCGTCTGGGCGAGTTTGCTCCGCAACGGCTCGAATTCTACTGGGTCTCGCCGCCACCGCGTATGCAGATGGATCATCAGCACTGAAAAAGCATTCAGCAATCAGCATTCAGCAAGATTGACCACCGGGAAACTGTCTGCTGGCAGCGCGAAGCGGCTTTGTGCCGACTGCTGGCTTTTCTCCCGAACCACGCACTAGACTCGCGTTTCCGGCGGAATTGAGCCATACTCCCGCCTCAGCGCCAGCTATGGAGATTGTCGATCTCAGACATTTCGGGTCGGTGGACCTGCGCCCGCTGCTGGAGAAGGAATCCCAGCAGTGGTCGGAGGCGCTGGCCTGGGACTATCGCGGCTCGGCGGAGATGATCCTGCGCTACGTGGACGCCAAGATCCTTCCAGGCTACGCGGCTGTGTCCAAAGGGCGAGTTTGCGGATATGCCTTCTTCGTGTACGAGGGCAGCAAGGGAGTGATCGGCGATCTTTACGTGGAGAACGGATGGCGCAATGGTGGGCACCAGGCGCGGGCGCTCGAAGAACAACTGCTGACCCACGTGATCGAGACGCTGCAGCACTCGCCCGGCATCCACCGCGTGGAGGCGCAGTTGCTCATGCATCCCGCCGACGCCGTGGCCCGTCCGTTCCTGGAGGAAGGATTCCATCGCCATCGCCGGCTGTTCATGGTGTGGCCCCTGAACGGCGGACAAGAGACCCTCGCGGCGCCGGCCTTGCCGCCGGAGATCCAGTTGCGGCGCTGGAGCGAGGGCGACTTCGGCAGCGCAGCCACCGTGATCACCGTCGCCTACCGCAATCATGTAGATTCCGAAATTAACGACCAGTATCGCAGCGTCAGCGGCTCGCAGCGCTTTCTGAACAACATCATCCGCTTTCCCGGCTGCGGCGCCTTCGACAACGACTCCTCGCTGGTGGCCATCCACCGGCCTTCAAAAACCATGGTGGCGCTGATCCTGTGCTCGCGGGTCAAAGACGACGTCGGGCATGTCACCCAGGTGTGCGTGGTGCCGGAGCAGCGCGGACGCGGCCTCGGCGAAGGATTGCTGCTGGCTTCCGCCCAGGAACTGCGCCGCCGCCGCTTTAGTTCACTCTCGCTGACCGTCACGGAAGCCAACACCCGCGCGGTCGAACTTTACAAGAGACTCGGCTTCCATGTGGCGCGGGTTTTCGATGCGTTTGTGTGGGAAGGCTGAGGGGATTGGGCCATTGAGCGATTGTGTCATTGGGTCATTGAAAACCGCCCGAACCACCGCAATGACTCAATGGCTCAATGAATCAATGGCGCAAGATCCACATCGCCCAGCCCGCCGCGATCGTTCCCACCACGAAGAACACGAAGCACTTGGCGCCGTATTTGATCATCTCGCGCTGTTCGCCGCGCTGGGTGATGCCGAAGACGATGGACGCGAAGAAGGCGAAGATCAGGGCGGCCGAGAAATGGGAAAGCTGCAGGCTCTGGGTGATCATTTTTTCTTCCCCATGGCGATGTCGTAAGCATCCACCGCGCTGATGATGTTGAGCAGCCCGGCGACGATGATGTACTTAGTGCCGTAATCGGCAGTGGCCAGGTTGATGGCGCCGATGCCGATGCCCAGCGCGCGGGCCACGATGTAGAGCCCGCCGGCGCCCAGGTCGCCGATGAATCCCAGGATGTCCAGGATGTCGCCGGTGTTGAAGGCATACACCCGGCCTTCCATCAGCACGCCGAGCACGAACATCGTCATCACCGACAGCATCAGCAGCAGGCCCCGTCCCCAGCGCTTCTGGATCAGGTGGCCGGCGCCGGGAATCAGCCAGCCCAGTGCGGGCGCGAACAGGGACATCATGGTGAGAGGCTGCGGCGGCGCCGCGCTCTTGGCGCTGGAAGATCCGGCCATGTCTGTCTTGTCTCTTGCCATCAGATGATCACAATTTCCCGCTGGATCCTGCCCGTGACTTCGGCGGAGTCCGCCCGCACCAGCACGTCCACCTCGCTGCGCACCCCGAACTCGGGCAGGTAGATTCCAGGCTCGACGGAGAAGCAGGTGTTGGGCAGGATGGTGCGCTCGTCGCGGGTCTCGAGGTTGTCCATGTTGGGACCGTTGCCGTGTACGGAAGTGGCGATGGAATGGCCGGTGCGGTGGATGAATTGCGGCCCGTAGCCGGCACGCGTGATGTGCTCGCGGGTGGCTTCATCGACCTGCCAGCCGGCGATGGGGCGTCCCATGACTATGGCGTTCTGCACCGTCTTGACACCGACATCACGCGCCCCGCAGACCAACTCGAAGATCTGCCGGATGCGGTCGCTGGGCGCCTTGCCGACGAACCCCGTCCAGGTGATGTCGTAATATACGGCGCCCGGCGTCTGCAGTTTGCCCCAGATATCGAGCAGAACGAAATCCCCCTCGCGGATCGGTTTGGAAGACTCCGCCGTGGGCGAATAGTGCGGGTTTCCGCTGTTCGAGTTCACCGCGACAATCGGCGGATCGTTCTCGTGGGTGAGGCTCTCGCGGCGGAAGGCTTCGTCGATCCACTGCTGGATGGCAAACTCGTCTGCGCCTTTGCCGTTGCGCACGCGGCGCCCGATCTCGCGGAAGGCTTCCTCGGTGATGCGGTCGACGGCATCGCGCGCGGCGAAGTGCGAGCGCACCTGCTCGTCGGTCCATGTGGCCTCGAAGCGCGAGACCAGGTCGCCCGAGCTGACGATCTCCTTGCCGAAG
>Ga0335077_10005956_pt1 | contig 15016 bp, 10 predicted proteins | sample Lox_Sample_31_FD_207151 | JGI IMG/M metagenome (GOLD analysis project Ga0335077, IMG submission 207151) | Soil microbial communities from Loxahatchee National Wildlife Refuge, Florida, United States - Lox_Sample_3.1 | ecosystem: Environmental > Terrestrial > Soil > Wetlands | place: USA... | reverse complement strand
GCAAGATCTTTTATTCGTACCGAAGCGCCTCGATGGGGTCCAGCGAGGCGGCTCGGCGGGCGGGATACAGGCCGAAAAATACACCGATCGCGATCGAGAAGACGGAGGCCAGCATGATGGATCTCAGCGAAATGATGGTCGGCCAGTGAACGAATGTCGAGATGATCCGGGAACTGGCCACACCCAGGATCACGCCGAGGATCCCGCCGGCCAGCGACAGAACCACCGCCTCGATGAGGAACTGCAGAAGGATATCCCGGCTTCTCGCCCCGACCGCCATCCGGATGCCGATCTCCCGCGTCCGCTCGGTGACCGAAACCAGCATGATGTTCATGATCCCGATCCCTCCGACAATCAGGGAGACCGATGCGATGCTTCCCAGAAGCAGCGTCATAATTTGAGAAGAGGCCTCGGCGGCCGCCGCGATATCGGTCATATTCCGGACGGTGAAGTCGTCATCCTGTTTGGGCGGGATATGGTGCCGTTGATGGAGAAGCCGTTGAATTTCCTCCTCCGCCGCGACGGTTTCCTCCGGAGAATTGGCCGAAATCATAATGGCCTGCACGTAGGTCACACCCATGATGCGTTTTTGGAGAGTCGAAAGAGGGATGATCACGGTATCGTCCTGGTCCTGTCCCATCGCGGACTGGCCTTTGGGTGAAAGAAGCCCGACGACCCTGAACGGGACGTTTTGGATTCGGATGATCTGGCCGATCGGATCCTGCGAACCGAACAGGTTGGTCGCCACCGTCTTGCCGATCACCGCCGCCTTCGTCGCGCCGTCGTAATCCGATTGGGTAAAGGAGCCTCCCGAATCGAAGGACCAATCCCGCACCGCAAAATAGTCCGGCGTGCTTCCCGTAACACCCGTGGACCAGTTCTGGTTCGCGCTCACCACCTGGGCCACCGTTCGAAGCGACGGAGCCGCGAGACGGACCGAGGACAATTCCTTCTGGATTGCAAGCGCGTCGTCCTCCGTCAGGGTGGTCACCGATCCGGAACCGGCGTGAACCCCTCCCTGGGTCGTGCTGCCCGGGAAAACCATCAGCAGGTTGGAGCCGATGCTGGCGATCTGGCTCTCGATTTGCGCTTTGGCGCCCTGCCCGACCGCCACCATGGCGATCACGGCCGCCACCCCGATGATGATTCCCAGCATGGTCAGGACGGATCTCATGGTATTGCGGGCCAGGGCCCTGCCCGCAATCTTGAAAATCATCAGAAAATTCACGGGGACTCCTCCGCTTCCTTTGAAACATCCAAAAGCCCTTTGGACAAGACCTCCTTCGCATCGGCATGATGAGAGACGGACCGATCGGAGCGAATGGTTCCATCCCGAAATGTGATAACCCGCGCGGCATAGGTGGCGATGTCCGGCTCATGAGTCACCACCATAATCGTGATGCCATCGCGATTCAGCTCCTGAAAAAGGGCCATGATCTCGACCGAGGTCCGCGTGTCCAGGTTGCCGGTCGGCTCATCCGCCAGGATCAAGGGCGGCCGCATCACCAGCGCCCGCGCGATCGCGACCCGCTGCTGTTGGCCTCCCGAAAGCTGGTTCGGGTAATGGTACCGTCGGTCTCCCAAGCCGACCCGCTCCAACGCCTCGCCGGCTTTCGCGGCCCGCTCGCGACCCGAGAGGCCGTCGTAAAGGATCGGAAGCTCCACATTCTCGATCGCGGTCGTCCGGTGGAGGAGGTTAAACCCCTGAAAGACGAAGCCGACCTTGTGATTCCGGATCCGGGCCCGATCATTCGGTCCGAGTCCCCCGACATCCACACCGTCTAAAAGATACCGACCGCGGGTCGGCCGGTCCAAACATCCCAGGATGTGCATCATGGTGGATTTCCCCGATCCCGACGGCCCCATAATCGCGACAAACTCTCCATGAGGAATGGAAAGAGACACCCCTTTCAAAGCGGCCAACTCGATCTCGCCGGTTTGATAAATTTTCCAGAGGTCCTCGATCTGGATCAACGGCAGCGTCATCTTTTAAATCCCGCGATCCCCCCGTTAGAACCGCATAAACGGCGGTCTTCCCCCGCCTTGCGACGAACCGTTCTTTTGGATCTTTTCGACGATCGCTTCATCGCCCGGCTTCAACGGTCCCGAGACCACTTCGGTAAAGTTCCCGTCGTTCAATCCCAAAGCGACCGACACCGGAACCGGAGCGCCGTTCTGTAAGATCCAGACCTTGGCGGCATCGGCTTTGCCCGCCTTGGGCGAACTTTCCGCGCCCGGGGCTCTTTCGGGACTATAACGGAGCGCCGCGTTGGGAAGTTTAACGGCGTTGTCCCGATGGCCGACTTTGATCGTGATATTGGCCGTCATTCCCGGCTTGAGCTTCAGATCGGGGTTCTTGACCCGGATAATCGCATCATAGGTAACGACGTTCTGAACCACCAGCGGCTCGTTGTAGATGTCGTGGACCGTCCCATGAAACGGAGTCGTGGGATACGCGTCGACGGTGAACTCCGACTCCTGACCGAGCCGCACCTTCCCGATGTCGGCTTCATCGACGCTGGTGTCGACCTGCATCTCGGTCAGGTCTTGCGCAATGGTGAAAAGCGTGGGGGCCTGAAGCGAAGCGGCCACGGTCTGGCCCACGTCCACGGTCCGTGAGATCACGATCCCGTCAACGGGAGACCGGATGGTGGTGTAGCGAAGGTTCGTCTCGGTCAGTTTGAGAGAGGCCCGGTCCTCCAAGACTTGCGCCTCGGCGGCCTTCTGTTCGGCCAAGGCGGAGTCGTACGCGGTCTGCGTGGTATCCTTGTCGCTTTGGGCGACTAAGTTCTTCGAGAGAAGTTCCTCCATTCGGCCGAGGTTGCGCTTGGCGTCCACGACGACCACCCGCGCTTTTTCCTGATTGGCCTCGTCGTTGGCCAGCTTCGCCCGGGCCTGCTCCACCTGGGCTTCAAATAGCGCCGGGTCGATCTGGGCCACGATCTGTCCCTTTTTCACCTCGGAGTTGAAATCGGCGAAGAGCCGCTGGATCGTTCCGGAAACCTGGCTTCCCACCTGAACGGTGACGACGGCGTTGACCTTCCCGGTCGCTGAAACGGTGGCCGTGATCTCGCCCTGTTCCACTTTCTTGGTCTTATATTGCACGGCCGATTTACCGTCCCGGAAGAAAAAGAACCCCAGGATGGCGACGATCAGAAGACCGACGATCAGGTACCACTTTTTTCTTAAAAAGGTCATGTCACCTCATTAACATAGATCACGGATTCCGGACTATTCCTTTCGCCCCATCGCCTTTTGCAACTGGGCCTCGGCCACCCGGTAGTCGTAGAGGGCCTGAACCTGGGAGGTCTTGGCATTTGTCAGGAGCACTTGGGCGTCGGTTTGCTCCACCGTTGTCCCCACACCGGCCTGAAACCGGCCGTTCGCCAGATCCAGGTTTTCTTCGGCTTGGCGAACCACGATCTCCGAGGTCTGAACCCTCTTTTCAGCCTCCGTGAGATTTGAAAAAGCCTGGTGGACTTCGAGAATTATATTCTGCCGAAACGCCTCTTCGTTCGCCCCGATCACGACCTGATTGGCCCGGGCCTGCGCGATTTGGGATTGCATCAAGTAACCGGAAAAAATCGAAAAGGTCAGGCTCACCCCCGCATCCCAATTCCGGACCAACGGGAAATCCTCCCCGCCATAGGAGTAGTCGGCCACGCCGGAAAGCACGGGGAAATAATTACGTTGAGCCGAGCGAACCGACGCCTCCGCGGCCTGACGCTGCGCCGAAAGCGAGAGTAATTCCGGCCGGTTCGCAAGGGCCTCCTGGATGGCCTGATCCTCGGAGATCTCGAACTTTTGAAAACTCAGCAGGTCTTCCAACTCCCCAATGGGCCGTTCCGGCACGCCCATGGTGTTCGCCAACGTCACTCGGGCCACCGTTTCAGCATTCTGGGCGTTGATGAGATTAAGTTGCGCGTTGGTAAGATTCACTTCCGCCGTTGTGACGTCGTATCGCGTGCGCGTGCCCGCCTGGAAAAATCCTTCCGCCTGTTTAAGATGCTGTTCGAACTGTTGGACCGTCTCATCCTGGACCTGAACCAGGCGCCGGGCCTGCAAAAGGCCGAAGTAGGCCACCTTGACGTTGACCGTAACCGTTTGCCGGGAAGCCTCTTCACTCCAGCTGCTCCCCTGCATATTTTCGCGCGCGGCCTCGACGTCCGCGCCGACCTTCCCAAAATCGAAGATGCGTTGTTGCAGCGTGAGGGTCGCCGAGTAGTTGTTAAACGACTCGTTGAGGCTCCCGGAGGAGGAACCTCTCAAAGAGGTATTCCCCAGAGCGGCCGAATTGCCGGAGCTGTTGACATTGGCGGTCGCGCGCTGATAACTCGACCCGAGGCTGAGCTGGGGGAAGAAATTCGACCGGGCCACATCCACGAGCGCCTGCTGAGCCTGCAAGGCCCCCCTCGCGGCCAGGAGACTGGGGTGATGACTGAGCGCGATCTCGACGGCTTCGTGCAGGGCCAGACGACCGGCGGCCGCCGAGGGCTCTCCGGCGGAAACCGGGGCTGAAACGATCAGCAGGGACATCCACAGTCCCAAACTATAGACGCGACAACGAATCCGATCCATGCCCATACCTCGAAAAGGTCTTACTTGACCATTGTGGGTTCCGACGTTCTCTCCTCCACGGATTCCCTCGAAGCGATATGCTCCTGCACCGCGGGCGGACGACGCTTCCGTCTGCCGGTGAGCCGCTCCTGGAGCGATTCCAGATAAAGGTAGATCACCGGGGTGATGTACAGGGTCACCAGCTGAGAAACGATCAGGCCGCCCACGACCGTCAGACCCAGGGGGCGCCGGGCCCCGGCTCCCGCTCCTATGCCCAGCGCGATCGGAAGGGTGCCCATGAAGGCCGCCATCGTCGTCATCATAATCGGCCGGAACCGGATCAGACAACCCTCGACGATCGCGTCCAGGGGGCTCTTCCCCTCTTTGCGCTGCGCCTCGAGCGCAAAATCGATCATCATGATGGCATTTTTCTTCACGATGCCGAGCAGCATCAGGAGTCCGACGAAGCCGTAGACGTTAAGCTCCATATGGAAGATCAGCAGGGTCAACAACGCCCCGAACGCGGCGGAGGGAAGACCCGATAAAATCGTCAAGGGATGAGTAAAGCTTTCATAGAGAATCCCCAGCACGATGTAAATAACCAGAACGGCCAGAAGCAGCAGAACCCAAAGGCCCTGAAGCGAAGACTGGAATGCCTGGGCCGTTCCTTGAAAACTGGCGTTGAGCGTTGCGGGGGTGCGCAGCTCACGCGCGAGTTTTTCAACCTGCCGCACGGCGTCGCTGAGCGAGACTCCGGGTCGAAGGTTGAACGAGATCGTGGCGGAGGGAAGCTGGCCGAGATGGGAGACGGTGAGCGGTCCGACGCTCTGGGTCAGCTTGGCCACGGCGTTCAAAGGAACCAGCGGTCCGGAAGCCGAGCGGATGTAGAGCTTCGAGATGGCCGCGGGATCCCGTTGGTACTGCGGCTCCAGTTCCATGATCACCCAGTACTGGTTGGTGGGCGTGTAGATCGTGGAAACCTGCCTTTCCCCGTAGGCGTCGTACAAGGCATTTTCGATCTGATCGGCCGTGACGCCGAGCGCGGAGGCCCGGTCCCGGTCGATATCAACGACGACTTGGGGGCTGTGGATCAGAAGATCGGTCGTTACGTCCTGGAATCCCGGCAGCGCGCTCATTTTCTCCTCGAGCACGCCGGTCCAGTGATAAAGCTCCTGGGGATCCGTGTCCTGCAGCGTGTACTGGTACTGGCTCTTGGTCAACTGTCCTCCGATCCGGATGATCGGCAGGTTCTGCAAAAAAACGGACACCCCCGGAACCGTCATCAGCTTGGGGCGCAACCGCTGAATCACCTCGTCCGCCGTCGGACGCTGCGAGGCCGGCTTGAGGCGGATGAAGACTCTGCCGGTGTTCAACGTCGCGTTGGGACCTCCCGCGCCGATGGAGGACATAAACGATTCCACCGCGGGGTCCTGCCGGACGATCTCGGCCACGGCTTTTTGATGTTCCATCATGGCGTCGAAGGAGATGTCGTCCGACGCCTGGGTGAAGCCGAAAAGGAGGCCGACATCCTCCGTCGGGATGAACCCCTTCGGCATTTCGACAAAGAGATAGGCCGTGGCCAGAAGGAGAAGAACGAAGAACGCCATGAGGGTCCGGCGATAAGCCAATAAACGCTTCAGGCTGCTTTCGTAGGCGTGAAACATCGCCTGGAAGAACCGCTCCGACGCCTCAAACAAGCGCCCGTGCTTCCGGTGGCCTGGCGGGCGTAGAAAACGACTGCAGAGCATGGGCGTCAGGGTCAGCGAGGTGAAACCGGAAACAAGAACCGCCGACACGATCGTCACCGCAAATTCATGAAGCAGCCGCCCCAGCACCCCCCCCATCAAAAGCACCGGAAGGAACACCGCGGCCAGCGAGAGGGTCATCGACAGAATGGTGAACCCGATTTCGGCCGAGCCGTCCAGCGCCGCCGTAAGCACGCCTTTCCCCTTTTCCATGTGCCGCACGATATTCTCCAGGACGACGATCGCGTCGTCCACCACGAACCCCACGGACAGGATCATGGCCAGCAGGGAAAGGTTATCGACGCTGTAGCCCAACAGATACATCACCGTGAACGTGCCGATGAGCGCCATCGGAAGCGCCAGGCTGGGAATCACCGTGGCCGACACATTTCGCAGAAACAGGAAGATCACCAGGACCACCAGCCCGACGGCCAGAAGCAGCGTGGATTGCACGTCGTGGACCGATTCGCGGATCGATTCCGAACGGTCATAGAGCGTCTCCAGGTTTACGGCCGCCGGCATCTGGATTCGAAACGCGGGGAGCAGTTTCTTGATGGCGTCGACCACCTCGATCGTGTTGGTTCCCGGTTGACGCTGGATGGCCAGAATGACGGCCCGGGTACCGTTGTACCAGCTGGCTACCTTGTCGGTCTGGACGCTGTCGATGACGCGACCCAGTTCCTCCAAACGGACGGGGGATCCGTCGCGGTAAGCCACTATGAGACGCCGATAGGCGGAAGCGTCGGTGAGCTGGCCGTTGGCCTGGACGGTGAAGGCCTGATGCGTTCCGTAGAGCGTCCCGGTCGGCACGTTCACATTTCCCGCTTCCACAGCCTTCTCGACATCGTCGATGCCGATTCCACGCGAGGCCAGGGCGTCGGGATCGAGCTGAACCCGGACGGCATACTTCTGTGAGCCGAAGACCTGGACCTGAGCCACGCCGTTGATCATCGAGATGCGCTGCGCCATCAGGGTCTCGGCGTATTCGTCCACGGCCGAGAGGGGCAGGCTCGGGGAGCTCAGCGCCAGGAAGAGAATGGGCTGCTCGGCCGGGTTGACTTTCTGATAGGTCGGAGGCGTCGGCATGTCCGGCGGCAGAGTTCTCGCCGCGGCCGCGATGGCCGATTGGATATCCTGCGCGGCGGCGTCGATGTTTCGGTCCAGACTGAATTGAACCGTAATCTGAGTGACCCCGAGCGCGCTGTTGGACGTCATGGAATCGATGCCCGCGATGGTCGAGAATTGACGCTCCAAGGGGGTGGCCACGGAGGAGGCCATCGTTTCGGCGCTGGCCCCCGGAAGGCTCGCCGAGACCTGAATCGTGGGAAAGTCGACGTTGGGAAGCTGGCTCACGGGCAACAAACTGTAGCTCACGATGCCGAAAAGCAGGATGGCCGACATGACGAGCGTCGTCATGATGGGCCGGCGGATGAACAGTTCCGGAATGCTCATGGGGTTTTCCCCGGCGCTTTTTCCGGATCCATCTCGCCCGGAGGCGCCGTTTTGATCTCAACCTTCACCCCGGAAACGAGCCGGAGCTGGCCGTCGGTCACGACCCGCTCGCCGGGCGCAAGCCCCTGGTTGATCACCGTTTCCCCGTTCACCTCCTGCGCCGCCACGACCGGGCGGGATTCCACCGTCTGGTCGGATTTGACCACAAAAACATAGGAGCCCTGCTGTCCCGTTTGGATCGCCTGCGAGGGCACCACCACCGCGTCCGGCTGCATGGTTAATGTTAAAACCACATTCACGAATTGCCCCGGCCAGAGGGTTTCCGCCTCGTTTGGAAAGAGGGCTTTGAGCTGAATCGTCCCCGTTGTGTTATTCACGGCATTGTCCACAAAGGTCAGTCGTCCATGAGCCGCAGGCGACTTGCCGTTGGGAACGATCGCCTCGACGGCCAACGGGCCGAGCGCCCGGTGCCTCCGGATATCCGATAAATCCTTCTCCGGAACGGAAAAGGCCACATAGATCGGGCGGACCTGGTTGATCGTCACCAGCGGGTGGTCGGGGTCGTCCACCTTGACGAGATTGCCCGGGTAGACCAGAAGGGTTCCGGCCACGCCATCGACGGGGGATCGGATCGAACAGTAATCGAGTTGGAGCTTGGCCTGGTCTACAGCCGCTTGGTCCGCAAGGAGGGTGCCCTCATAGGCCCCGGAGTTGGCGCGAAGTTGTTCATACTGTTCCTGGCTGACGTACTGCTTTTGGAGCAGTTGTTCATACCGGTTGGCCTCCAGCCGTGCGTTTTCGGCCTGCGCGCGGTCACGGGCCAGATTGGCTTCGGCCTGTTTGAGCTGCACTTCGAAGGGGCGGGCATCGATGGTAAACAGAAGGGCCCCCTGCTTGACCTCCTGGCCTTCATTGAAGTAGGCCCGGGTCAGGGTTCCCTCAACGAGGCTTTTGACGACGACCGTGGAATACGACTGCACGTTCCCGATGGCGCGCAACTCGACCGGCATGGGCTTTTGGACGACGGGGCTCACGAGAACCGGAACGGCGGGCGCCCCTTTGGCATCCTTTTTCGGGGTTTGTCCCGAGGATTGGCCGGAGCAGGCCGAGAGGAAGACCGCGACCGCCAGGAACGCCGTTGCCGTTCTCGGAAAGAGCGGCCCGATACGGCATGAAACCCCGACTGTTTGAAAGACCGACGAAGGACGCCCCATCCTCTCCTGCACCCGTGTCCCGTTAACGATCCTCGCGACCGACAACCCCTTTGAACACCATTCCGAGCAAAGCGATTCCATCCAGGATCTTTTGCAATTCCGATGCGGACCGGTCCGCAAGCATTTTTCTCACCAGCGAACATACCGTTTCACGAACATGCCGGAGACGCTGAGAGCCGTTCCGGGTGAGAGTCAGCACCACATGCCGGCGTTTCTGAGGATGCGCTGCGCGGTTGACCAGACCTTGCCGCACCAAGCGGTTCACGACAGAGGACGCGGTGGCCGGGGTGACGCCAAGATGGTCCGCCACGCCGGAGAGATCGGTGCCCGGACACCGGTCCACATAAACCAGCGTCCGCAACTGAGCCACCGAAAGAAACGGCGCGCCATGGCCGCGCATTTCCCGTCGGATGAAGCGCATGACCATGGGAACCGTTTCCATGATTTCCCGAGCGCAACGCTCGTCTGTCGACCTAACGGCCATGCCTGTCTTTGTTCCTCGGACCGTCGTACGGTATGATGAACTAATAATTAGCTTATCTAAATATATCGGATTGTTCTCCTCTTGTCAAATACTTTCAAGACGGCGGCCTTCATTTTACAGGAGGCGGCCGAAAACACAAGGGGCGGTTCATACCGCCCCTTGTCACGTCCGGGAGGGCCCCGATGTTCAACCCTGCTTTTCGGGCATATCGTTGGGATGGGCCATAGGTCCGTGACCGTGCCCGTTCCTTCCGGCTCCCGCTTCGTGTCCCGGCATCATCCTCTGATGCCATTTCTCGCGCTGTTCCGGCGTCAGAACGGCCGCCGCGGCGCGCAGGGCCTTTACCCCTTCCAGACGCATGGCGGTACGGGCGCTTTCGGATTTTTGAAGCGCCGACTCTATCGTCGGCAGTTCAACCTTCTCGTTGAAAATATCCGCCCGGACATCCAGATTGGCCAGTTTCATGTCCGCTTCGCTTTGGATGCGGCTCTTTTCATGTTCAAGCGCAATGGCCTTGATTTTGGTTTCCTGGTCCGCGGATAAACCGAGCGCCTTCTGGGACCGGATCAACCCGTGCAATGCGTGACCGACCCTGTCGCGCATGTCTCCGCGATGCATATCACAGTGGCGGCCCATCATGGCCCTCGGGCCCGAATCGGCGAGAACACCGGTCGCCAGAACGGCGCCCCCGACCAGCAGGGCTCCAAGGACGAGCGCGAGCGATAACCGGGATTTTTTTGTCATTGTTGTATTCGACATTTTGATCTCCTCTTACGAATCGAGAACATCAGAGGCTGTTCTCATTGGCCTTCATACCCGTCAAATGCCGGCGAAGCCTAAGGCATGTCTGTCGCTTCGCCGCCGATCCTCCGCACATCACCTCCCTTGACCCATGCAGTCCGGCGGTCTGAATCATCGGATGCTTCAACGACCGCCGGCCGACCTGATCATCTTTCCGTATGCGATGCCCGCCGTTCACCGGGAACGGCCGCCGCAACGGGAAAATTCACCGACACGCTTTCGCTTCCTGTAGATGCCGGCCGACCGTCCTTCATCCCGGCAAGGTCATGGACCGAGGGCAAGGCGGACGCGTTCCAGCCGCCGCCCAGCGCTTTGATCAAGAGCACGCTGGCGGACATCCGGTTGCCGAGGATGTTGGCCGCGGTCCGCTCATTGGACAGCGCAATGACTTCAACCGTGACCACATCAAGGTAGTTGACGATTCCGGCCTTGTACTGGTTCGTGGTCAACGTTACGGATTGCCGGGCGGCCTGTACCGCCTCATCCTGCACCCGGGCCTCTTCATCCAGGATGCGGAGCGCGGCCAGATTATCCTCCACCTCCTGGAAGCCCGTCAGCACCGTCTGGCGATAGGACGCCACGTCCGCGTCATAAGTCGCCCGCACTTGGTCGGTTTGCGCCCGTCGAAGACCCCCGTCGAACACGGTTTCCAGGATCGCGGGGCCGATCGCCCAGAAGCGACTGGGCCACATCAGCCACGAGGCCAGATCCGAGGCTTGGAAGCCCCCCGACGCGCCCAGTGTGACGGCGGGAAAGAACGCGGCCTTGGCGACGCCGATCTCCGCGTTTCCGGCCGCGACGCGCCGCTCGGCCGCCGCGATATCGGGCCGACGTTCGAGCAGCTCCGATGGGACGCCGACGGGAATGACCGGCGGGATCGCGGTCAGAGGCACGACGGGAATGGAAAAGAGCGAAGCCGGTGTCCCGATGAGCAGCGCGATGGCATGCTCCAGTTGCGCGCGCTGCACGCCGACGTCCAGAGCCTGGGCCTCGGTGGTCTTGAGTAGGGTTTCGGCCTGGAGGATATCCGATTTGGCCGCGACGCCGCTTGCGTACCTATTCTTTGTAAGTTCAAGGGATCTTTGATAGTCAACGACCGCAGAGTCCAGAAGCCCTTTCTGGGCATCGAGCGCACGCAATTGAAAATAGTCCTGCGCAAGTTCGGCGCGGACGCTCAGGCGGGTTGCTTCAAGGTCCGCCGCGCTCGCCTGGGCGCTCGCCTCGTTGGCCTCGACGGTGCGGCGAATCCGGCCCCAGACATCCGCCTCCCAGGACGCCTCGACGGGCAATGAATAGACCTTGGTGTTGCCGGCAAGACCGGACGGTTTATTGGACCGAGTGAACGAGGCACCCGCGGTGACTGTTGGAAAGTAGCTTGACCGAGCCGCCTGAACCAGCGCGCGAGCCGCGCGAAACTGCGCTTCCGCCGCGACCACGTTCTGATTGGAAATGTTGACCTGCTCTTCGAGCGTGTTCAGCAACGGATCATTGAAAAGCTCCCACCACGTCCCCCGGACGCCATCGTCCTTGGGTTCCGCCACCTTCCAGCCGTTCATCTCCTTAAAATCGGTCGGCACCTTGATCGTGGGACGCACGTAATCGGGTCCGACTGCGCACGCGCCGAGCAGCGCGAGTGTCGCTGCGAGCACGACAATTCTCACATGTTTTCGATTCATCGCGTCACCATGACGAGAACAAGATCCTACAGGCGGAGTGCGGCGTTCTCGCGGCCGGCGTGTCTGCAGGCCGGTAGCAGCCCTCGCCCGCATGGAGTCTGCTAGCATGGTCAGGCCGAGTTGGCACAGGTCTGCTCTTAAATGAATGAGATTGCATATGTAATGAACCCGCACATGGCTGCCATCATAACCAAGGCGAAAATGAATATAGCATCGGCAAAACGCTCCACTCGATGCATTCTGCCAATATGGCGCCTGCGCAACACCCAATACGACATAAGGCAGGAGACAAGGAACAAGCCTGCATCCACAGCGAGGAAATCATCAGCGAGCGTATTGGTTTTCTGAATGGTAATCACGACGCGTATTAAGCCAATCACCGTCATGCACGCGCCCACCATAGCTGCGGACACAGAGAAAATATGAATGCAAATATTTTCTTCGAGATGGATATTTGAATTCGGCACCTTCAACATCCGGGCGTCTCCGGTGCGCGCTCGCTGGTGGACCGCTCCGAGCGTCTGGCCCATACGTGGAGACACCTGAGACGAAAACGGTCGAGATACACGTAGACCACCGGCGTCGTATACAGCGTCAGTAACTGGCTCACGATCAGACCACCGACGATGGCGACGCCGAGCGGACGGCGCATCTCTGCGCCCTCGCCGAAGCCGATGGCCAGCGGCACCGCGCCCAGCAGCGCCGCCATGGTTGTCATCATGATGGGGCGGAAACGCAGCAGACAGGCCTGGTAGATCGCCTGTTCCGGGCCCAGCCCGTGCCGGCGTTCCGCGTCGAGCGCAAAGTCGATCATCATGATGGCGTTCTTCTTGACGATGCCGATCAGCAGGATGACGCCGATCAAGGCGATGACGCTGAACTCGATGTGAAAAGCCAGCAGCGCGAGGATCGCCCCGACGCCCGCCGACGGCAGGGTGGAAAGGATCGTGATCGGATGCACATAGCTTTCATACAAGATTCCCAGCACGATATAAACGGTCAGAAGCGCCGCCAGAATCAGCCACGGCTGGCTGTCGAGCGAGGACTGGAACGCGCGTGCCGTGCCCTGGAAACTGCCGTGGATCGACGTGGGCACGCCGATGCGGCCGAGCGCGTGCTCGATCGCACGCGCCGCGGCGGACAGCGAAACACCGGGCGACAGATTGAACGAGATCGTGGTTGCCACGAACTGGCCCTGGTGGTTCACGCTGAGCGGCGTGTTCGTAGGTTCGTAATGCGCGAAGGCCGACAGCGGTACTTGCGCCGCGGTGGACGTGCTCACGTAGACGTTGTTCAGCGCCGACGGACTTTGCCCGTACTGGGGCGCGGCTTCCATCACCACGCGGTACTGGTTCAGAGGGTTGTAAATCGTGGAGACCTGGCGCTGGCCGAAGGCGTCGTTCAGCGTCGCATCGATCAGTTCCGGCGTCACGCCGAGGCGCGCGGCGGTGTCCCGGTCGATGACGAGCGTGGTCTGCAGGCCCTTGTCCTGCTGATCCGTGTTCACGTCGGCCAGTTGGGGCAGCTGGCTCAAGGCCCGCAGGATGCGGGGCCCCCAGGCGCGCAGCTCGTCCAGCTCGTCCGCCTGCAGCGTGTACTGGTATTGCGCGTTGCTCTGCCGTCCGCCCATGCGGATATCCTGCGCCGGTTGCAGGAACAGGTTCGCGCCGGGCTCGCGCGCGAGCTTGCCGCGCAGCCGCTCGATCACCAGGTCAGCGGAAAGCTTGCGTTGCGCGAGCGGCTTGAGCGAGATAAACATGAAACCCGAGTTGACCCGTGAACCGCCGGTGAACCCGACCACGCTCTCCACGGCCGGGTCCTGGCTGATGATTCCGGTATAATCGGTGAGTTTCTGCCGCATCGCCTGAAACGAGATGCTCTGATCCGCCTGGATATTGCCGATCAACCGCCCGGTGTCCTGTTGAGGAAAGAAACCCTTGGGTACGATCACGTAAAGGTAGACGTTCAGACAGATGGTGCCAGCAAGCAGCAACAGCATGAAACGCCCGTGCCGGAGCGACCAGGCGAGTGACGTGTCATACCAGCCCAGGACCGCGGCGAACGCGCGCGCGCCGGCGTGATAAACGCGGCCGCGCGCGCGCGCCGCATCCGGCTTCAGCAGCCGCGCGCACATCATCGGGGTGGTCGTGAGCGAAACCGCGAGCGACACCAGGATCGCCACCGACAGCGTCACCGCAAACTCGCGGAACAGACGCCCCACGATCCCGCCCATGAGCAGGATCGGAAGAAACACCGCGATCAGCGACAGACTCATGGAGAGCACGGTAAAACCCACCTCGCGCGCACCGACGACCGCCGCCCGCATGGGCGCCACGCCCTTTTCGATGTGACGCGAAACGTTTTCCAGCACCACGATGGCATCGTCGACCACGAACCCGGTGGCGATCGTGAGCGCCATGAGCGAGAGCGTGTCCAGGCTGTAGCCGGCCAGGTACATCACGCCGAAGGTGCCGATCAGCGACACCGGCACCGCGACGCCTGGAATCAACGTGACGCGCGCGTTGCGCAGGAACAGAAACACGACCAGGATGACCAGCGCGGTCGATATCATGAGCGTGCGTTCCACGTCGTGCAGCGAGGCCCGGATGGTGGGGGTGCGATCGAGCGCAACCGAAAGGTCGATCGCGCTGGGGATCGAGGCGCGCAGCGCCGGCAGGAGCGCCTGCACGCGATCGACGGTCTCGATGATGTTCGCGCCCGGCTGCTTATACATGATCAGGAGGACCGCCGGCTTGCCGCCGGCCAAACCGGCGTTGCGCAGATCCTGCACCGAGTCTTTCACATCGGCCACGTCCGACAAACGCACCGCGGCGCCGTTGCGATAGCTCACAATCAGCGGCAGGTAATCGGCCGCCGTCTTCGCCTGGTCGTTGGCGTAGATCTGCCAGTGCCGGCCTCCGTCTTCGACGGCGCCCTTGGGCCGGTTGGCGTTCGTCGTCGCAATGGCGCTGCGCACGTCCTCCGACCCGATGCCGTACTTGTTCAGCGCCGCCGGGTTCAACTCCATTCGCACCGCCGGCAGGGCGCTGCCGCCAACGGTCACCTGGCCGATCCCCTGCACCTGCG
>Ga0335077_10005954_pt1 | contig 15017 bp, 13 predicted proteins | sample Lox_Sample_31_FD_207151 | JGI IMG/M metagenome (GOLD analysis project Ga0335077, IMG submission 207151) | Soil microbial communities from Loxahatchee National Wildlife Refuge, Florida, United States - Lox_Sample_3.1 | ecosystem: Environmental > Terrestrial > Soil > Wetlands | place: USA... | reverse complement strand
CACGTCGCTCGAAACTCTCGAGCGGGAGATCTGCGAGCTGGCCGCCCATATCGCGGTCGCGACGTGCCGGTGGCTCGAGCTGGTGGCGGAGTTCGACGACCGGGGTGGCTGGGCGGAATGGGGGGTGAAGTCATGTGCGCACTGGCTCTCGTGGCGATGCTCGATCGCGCCCGGGGCGGCTCGGGAGCGGGTCCGTGTGGCGCACCGATTGCAGGAGCTGCCGCTCGTGCGGGAGGCGTTCTCCAAGGGAGAGCTGTCCTACTGCAAGGTGCGTGCGCTCACGCGTGCGGCGACGCCGGCGACCGAGGCGGGGTTGTTGGAGATCGCGCGACACGCAACCGGCGCCCAGCTGGAAAAGCTCGTTCGCTGTTACAGCGGTGCGCTGTCGGCGACGCTCGGCGCGGCCCAGCAGTCGCTGGAGCGACGCTATCTGCGGTGGAGCTGGGAGGACGACGGATCGCTGCGGCTCGAGGCCCGGCTTCCCGCGGACGACGGGGCGATCGTGTTGAACGGGTTGCGTGCCGCGGAGGAGATGCGGCGCGCGGAGGGGATGCGGGCCGAGGAAATGGCGACCACGGAGCCGATGGTGGCGTCGCCGGCGGGTGCGGCTCGGGCCGATGCGCTGGTGGCGATGGCGAGGTCGGCGTCGGGTGCGGGCTGTGAGCTTGTCGTGCATGTGGATGCGGAGACGCTCGCCTCCGACGCCGTGAGCGAGCGATGCCACCTCGCGGACGGGCCGACGGTGGCGCCGGAGACCATGCGGCGCCTCGGGTGCGACGCCGCGGTGGTGCGAATCGTCGAGCGAGATGGGCGGCCGCTGAGCGTCGGCCGGCGCACGCGCACGATCCCGCCGGCGCTGCGGCGGGCGCTGCGCAGCCGGGATACCGGGTGCCGGTTCCCCGGCTGCACGCACGAGCGGTTCCTGCACGCGCACCACATCCAGCACTGGGCGAGGGGCGGGCCGACGGCGCTCGAGAACCTGGTTCAGCTGTGCTCCTACCACCATCGCCTGGTGCACGAGGGTGGCTTCCGGGTGGAGGCCTCGGGGCCGGGTTCGGTGCGGTTCAGGCGGCCGAACGGACAGCTGGTGGCGCCGGCGCCAGAGTGCGCGCGTGCGCGTGGGCCGGCGCTGGGTGAACAGCATCGAGCCCGGGGTGTTGCGGTGGATGCGAATACGTGCCGGCCGCTGTCGGCGGGGGACCGGCTCGACTACGGCCTGGCGGTCGAGGTGCTGCTCGCTACGCTTGAGCGTAATGGACGAGCTGTATCGCGAGAACATCCTCGATCACTACAAGCATCCGCACAACTGGAGCCCTCCGGGGGAGGGGATCGAGAGCCCCGATCTGGAGTTCCACGATCTGAACCCGCTTTGCGGGGATGAGCTGACCGTGCAGCTGGCGCTGGACGGGGAGGGGAGGATCGAGGACGTGCGGTTCTCCGGGCACGGGTGCGCGATTTCGCAGGCAGCGGCGTCGATGGCCTCGGACGAGGTCAAGGGGATGCCCGTGGAGCAGCTGCTGGCGCTGGATCGGTCGTTCGTGCTGGACCTGCTCGGGATCGATATCTCAGCGACGCGGATGAAGTGCGCGCTGCTGTCGCTGAAGGTGCTGAAGGGCGCCTCGCTCGGCCATGCGGTCGAGTGGGAGCCGGCTGCGTAACGCGGACCCGCCAAATCCTAGTTTCGCGCTAGGATTTAAGCCGTGCCGCAAGTGATTGAAGTCTGCCCTCTGAATGAGCTCGAGCCGGGCGAGATGCGCCTGGTCGAGTGGGAGGACCTAGAGATCGGCGTGTTCAACTGCGCCGGGACGGTGTATGCGATCGAGGATCGCTGCTCGCACGACAACGGCACGCTCGTGGAGGGAACGCTCGACGAGGAGAACTGCACGATCGAATGCCCGCGACACGGGTCGTTGTTCGATCTGAAGACCGGTAAGCCGAAGACTTTGCCCGCGTACGTCCCGGTGGACACGTATCCGGTGATCATCGAAGACGAGAAGATCAAGCTGGAGGTGGAGTAGTGGCCGTAGAGCTCACGGAGAATCAGCAGCTGGCGGCGATCAACGCCGACTATGAGGAGCGATACGGGTTCCGCGACGCGGAGAACTACCTGTACAAGGCGCCCAAGGGACTGAACCGCGAGATCGTCGAGAAGATCTCCGAGTTCAAGTCCGAGCCGCAGTGGATGCGGGAGTTCCGCCTGAAGGCGCTCGACCACTTCCTCTCGCGGCCGCAGCCGACGTGGGGGTCGCCGCTGATGGCGGAGGTCGACTACGACAACATCCACTACTTCGTCCGTGCGTCCGAGAAGGCCGGCCGCTCGTGGGACGACGTGCCCGAGGACGTCAAGCGAACGTTCGACCGGCTCGGGATTCCCGAGGCCGAGCGCAAGTTCCTGTCAGGCGTCGGGGCCCAGTACGAGTCCGAGGTGGTCTACCACCAGGTGCGCGAGGACCTCGAGAAGCAGGGCGTGATCTTCAAGGACATGGACTCGGGGCTGCGCGAGCACGAGGACATCATCCGCGACTACTTCGCCACCGTGATCCCGCCCAACGACAACAAGCTGGCGGCGCTGAACTCGGCGGTGTGGTCGGGCGGATCGTTCGTCTACGTCCCCGAGGGCGTGCACGTGGAGATGCCGCTCCAGGCCTACTTCCGGATCAACACCGAGAACATGGGCCAGTTCGAGCGCACGCTGATCATCGCCGAGCCCGGCTCGTACGTGCACTACGTCGAGGGCTGCACGGCGCCGACCTACAGCAGCTCGAGCCTGCATTCCGCGGTGGTGGAGCTGATCGCCAAGCCGGGCGCGCGGATCCGCTACACGACGGTCCAGAACTGGTCGACAAACGTGTTCAACCTCGTCACCAAGCGCGCGGTGGCGCACGAGGACGCGACCGTCGAGTGGGTCGACTGCAACCTCGGATCGAGGCTGACGATGAAGTACCCGAGCGTGTACCTCGTGGGCGAGCGCGCCCACGGCGAGATCCTGTCGATCGCGTTCGCGGGCAAGGGACAGCACCAGGACGCCGGCGGGAAGATCATCCACGCGGCGCCGAACACGACCTCGAACATCTTCGCCAAGTCGATCTCCAAGGACGGCGGGCGCGGGTCCTACCGAGGGTTGCTCGAGATCGCGAAGGGCGCGCACGGCGCGCGGTCGAAGGTCGTATGCGACGCGCTGCTGCTCGACGAGCACTCGCGCTCTGACACCTACCCGACGATCAGGATCGGCGAGGACGACGTCAACGTCGGCCACGAGGCGACCGTCTCGAAGGTCGGCGATGACCAGCTGTTCTACCTGATGTCGCACGGCATCCCGGAGGACGAGGCCTCGAAGCTGATCGTCAACGGGTTCATCGAGCCGATCACGAAGGAGCTCCCGATGGAGTACGCGGTCGAGATGAACCGCCTGATCGAGCTGCAGATGGAGGGCTCGATTGGCTAGCGCGTCGGCTCCCGTGGTCGAGCTGCCCACGTTCAAGGGCCGCCCGGGCTGGGAGTTCACCGACATCTCCGGCCTCGACCTAGCGGCGTACGAGCGGGTCGCGGGCCCTGACGGAGACGGGGCTGCCGAGCCACTGTGGGAGCTGCCCGAGCCCGAGCTGCCGGACGGCGTCGTCGTCGGGACTCTCGACGACGCCGAGAACCGGGAGCTGATCGAACGTCACCTGGGGTCGCTGGTGTCAGGCGACGACGACGCGTTCGTGGCGCTGAACGATGCCGGCGCCCGCGCCGGTGCGTTCGTCTACGTTCCGCGCGGCGTTTCCCTGGCCGAGCCGATCTCGCTGCGGAGCGTGCAGGCCCGTGCCGGGACGCTGCTGAATCGGCGCACGCTCGTCGTGCTCGAGGAAGGCGCTCAGGCTGAGGTGTGGGAGCAGTTCCTCTCAGGCGAGGAAGACGTCGACGGCGTGTTCAACACCGTCACCGAGCTCATCGTCGGCGACAACGCCCGGCTGCGCTACGTGTGCGGCCAGGGGCTGTCTGAGAAGACCTGGATCTTCGGCGCGCAGCGCGCCGAGGTCGGGCGCGACGCGTCGCTCGACTGGGTGGCGCTCGGGTTCGGGTCGACGCGCGGCCACGTGCGGATGGAGACGCGGCTTGCCGGCGAGGGGTCCGAAGCGCGCGTCACCGGCGCCTACGCCAGCCATGCGCGGCAGCACATCGACTTCGACACCACACAGGAGCACGCGGCGCAGAACACGACGTCGGACCTGGCCTTCCGCGGCGTGCTCACTGGTCGATCGACCGCGGTCTGGAAGGGCAACATCATCGTCGACCCGGGGGCGCAGAAGACCGACGCGTTCCAGGAGTCGCGCAACCTGCTGCTGAGCAAGCGCGCCCACGCCGACGCGATCCCCGGGCTAGAGATCCAAGCCAACGACGTGCGCTGCACCCACGCGGCCGCGGTGGCGCAGGTCGATCCCGAGCAGCTGTTCTACCTGCGCTCGAGAGGTCTGCAGCCGGAGGTCGCGAAGCGGCTGATCATCGAGGGATTCCTGTCGGCGCTCGTGGAGCGGTTCGAGGAAGGCCCGGTGCGGGACGTGCTCAGCGGCGCGCTCGAGCGGCGTCTCGCGGCGATTCTGGGCGACTAAGCGGGCGGCGCCAGCTCGTCCAGGGCCGCGAGCTCGTCTTCCTCAAGCGTAAGCTCGGCTGCCTCGTAGTTCTCCTCGAAGTGCGCGACCGAGTTCGTGCCCGGAATCGGGAGCATCACCGGCGAATGCGCGAGCATCCACGCGAGCGCGACCTGCCTGGTGGAGGCGTTGTGGGAGCGGGCGATCTCCGCGAGCGTCGAGCCACGGTTGGTGAGGTCGCCGGTGGCGAGCGGGAACCACGGCAGGAACCCGAGCTGATCACGCGCGCAGACCTCGAGCACGTCCTCGGACGCCCGGTCGGCGATGTTGTAGCGGTTCTGGACCGAGACGATCTGGACGATCTCCCGGGCGCGATCGAGCTCCTCGATGGTGACGTTGCACAGCCCGACGTGGCGGATCTTGCCCTCCTCCTGAAGCTCGGCGAGCGCCCCGACCGAGTCCTCGATCGGCACCTTGGGATCGACCGCGTGGAGCTGGTAGAGGTCGATCCGCTCCAGCCGCAGCCGCTTGAGCGATGCCTCGCAACATCGCCGCAGTCGATCGGGCCTGCAATTTCGCTCCCAAACGCCCGGCCCGGGCCGCTCGAGGCCGCCCTTGGTGGCGATCACGAGGTTGTCCGGATAGGGGCGGAGCGCCTCAGCGATCAGGTTCTCGGACACTTCGGGGCCGTAGGAGTCGGCGGTGTCGATCAACTCGACGCCGGCCTGCACGATCCGGCGGAGCAGCGCCCGGGAGGCCGCCGGATCGGGAGGCTCGCCCCAGATGCCAGCGCCGGTGATCCGCATCGCGCCGTACCCGAGCCGTTTGACCTCGAGGTCGCCGCCGAGGGGGAACGTGTCGCTCATCGCGCGGGAGATTAGTTATGACCGGCGGCGGCGTACGATCCGAGTCGAACATGGCCAAGCAACTCCCGATGCTGGTCCCACTCGGCTACGGCAAGTTCGTCCGCGCCGATCGCGTGTTCGCGCTGGTCCCGCTCGAGGGCTCCGACCGCGGCGACGGCCGCCGCACGCTCGTGTACGTCGAGGGGATCGACGAGCCGATCGTCGCCTCGCGATCAGAGGGAGCGATCCTCGGCGACGTCGCCGGCGCGCTGGGACGCGGTTCGGCCCGGTTGCGGGACGGGTTCGAACTGCCAGGCCAAGAAGCCCTGTTCTGACCTTAAGCGGTCCATAGCTATCTGGACGAATGTTCGATTAGGGCCTCGCAGGACCCTGCCGATACGCAGGCATACGATTGGACGGTCAGTGTCGCCTGGGGGCGCACGCCGACACAAAGCGAGGTAGAAATGCGTGGAGATGTCTACCGTCCTGGGAGGCGGCGGACAGGTTCAGTTCTGCTGGCCGGTGTCGCAGGGATCGCGCTCGGCCTTGTGCTGATGCTGGCATCGGTCTCATCGGCGTATGCGAAGACGCCGGCCGGACACCGGAGCGCCGGGCGGCGGCCGGCGGTCGTCGTGATCGCGGTTTCGCACCGGACGGCGGTGAAGCCGCCCGTGGCGCGCGCCGCCGGACATAAGATCGCTTGAGCACGCCTACGCCAGCGATGTCGCGCCGGCTTGGACCGAACGGGTTCACGCTGTGGGTGACCGCCGTCGTGGCGCTCGCCGTGGCCTCGCTGGTGGCGTTGCCATGGGTCAACCGGTGGCAGGTCGACGATCCGGCGCTGCTCGTCGTGCTGTCGGCGTTCGTGCTCGCGGGTGAGCTTCTGCCGATCCCCGTACCGCGGCGGCGAGGCCTGGCGAATGTCACGATCTCGGCCGCGTTCGCGTTCGCGATCCTGCTCCGGTTCGGCCCCGGTCCGGCCGTGGTGATCTACGTGTCGAGCTCGGTCATCGCCGACACGCTGCACCGCATCTCACCGCTCAAGATCCTGTTCAACGCGGCGCAGTACCTGCTCGCGATCGTCGCTGCCGCGTGCGTGCTGTCGCTCGCCCACTCGCTGCCGATGGGGCCGATCACCGGCTCGGAGCTTCCGATCGTGCTCGCCGCCGCGACCGCGTTCTTCGCCATCAACCATGTGCTCGCGTGCGTGGCCGGAGCGCTGCTCGCTCGCCTGCCCGTGGGCGCCTACCTGCGCGATGACCTCGAGTTCCAGGCCTGGACGGCGGGTTGCGTGCTCGCGTTCGCGCCGGCGCTGCTCGCTTCCGCCGATGTGAGCATCGCGCTCGTGCCGGTGTGCTTTGTTCCGATGCTGGCGGTGTACTTCGGCGGCCGGCAGGCCTCGCTGTCCAGCCATCGCGCCCATCACGATGCGCTGACTGGCCTTCCGAACCGTTCGGCGCTGTCCGAGACGCTCCAGGAGGCCCTCGACGCGGCCGAGCGCGAACACCGGGCGCTGGCGGTGATGCTGCTCGACCTCGACGACTTCAAGTCGATCAACGACACGCTCGGGCATGAGCTCGGCGACCTGACGCTGCAGAGGGTCGCGACGCGGCTGTACCGGGCGGTCGGCGACACGACCGTGCTCGCGCGGATCGGCGGCGACGAATTCGCGGTACTGATCGACGGCTCGCAGGCCGAGGCCGAAGCGGTCGCCGGGCGGTTGCTCGAGGCGCTCGACGACCCGTTCGAGGTCGACTCGGTGGCGCTGCACATCTGCTCGAGCATCGGAATCGCCTGCTTCCCGCAGCACGGCCGCACCGCGCCCGAGCTGATCCGCCACGCGGACGTGGCGATGTACTGCGCCAAGGACTCAGACGCCGCGGTTCACACCTACGCGGAGGCCGACGACGAGTACAGCATCGACCGTCTAGCGCTGGCGGCGCAGCTGCGCCGGGGGATCGAGCGCGGCGAGTTGGTCGTGCATTACCAGCCGAAGGTGCCGCTCCAGGGCGGCGGCACTCTGGCGCTCGAGGCGCTCGTGCGCTGGAACCATCCGCAGCTCGGGTGCATCGGTCCGGACGGATTCATCCCTCTCGCCGAACAGACCGGGATCATCAAGCCCCTCACCGAAAAGGTGCTGGAGGCCTCGCTCGAGCAGTGCAAGCGCTGGCGGCGGGAAGGCCTCGAGGTGACCGTCTCAGTCAACGTGTCGACGCGCAGCTTGCTCGACCACGACCTGCTGACGATCATCGGAACGCTGCTCACGCGGCTCGACCTGGACGCCAGCGCGCTCCAGCTCGAGATCACCGAGAGCCGCATCGTGGCCGACCTGCCGCGCGCGCGGGCCGCACTCGAGCAGCTGCGGGCGATGGGCGTGATGATCGCGATCGACGACTTCGGAACCGGCTATTCCTCGCTCAAGCAGCTCCAGCAGCTCCCGGTCGACGAGATCAAGATCGACCGCTCGTTCGTAACGCGAATGGAGACCGACCGCCAGGACGCGGTGCTCGTGCACTCGATCATCGACCTCGGCCGGAACCTGGGGCTGCGGGTCACTGCCGAGGGCGTCGAGACCGAGAACGTCAAGGACGTTCTCGCGGAGCTCGGCTGCGACTACGCCCAGGGATTTCACGTTGGCCGGCCGGTGATCGCGCAGGAGTGCACGCGTTATCTGACTCCGGCGCCCCCGGGTCAGCCGAGCGCGCCGGTGATCGCGCTGTTCAACTAGCCGGCGACCTGCTGGTACAGCGAGGGCAGGCTCGGGTAGCCGCTCGAGGCCCAGCCCGAGTTCTGCAGGGCTGAGATCTGCGTCGCGGCCGGCTGGCCGGCGGTGCTGAGGATCGCCTGGATGCCGGAGCTGGCCGTGCCGTATCCGGGGATCGTGTTCTGGCCCTTGAGCCAGCCCGCGGTGGCATCGGCGGCGGTGGTCGGGTCGCTCCAGATCGAGTCGCCAGCGCCATAGGTAGCGCTGTCGGTGTAGCCGATGTTGAGCCAGTCGTTGTTGTTCTGCGCCTGACGGGACTGGGCGGCGCCGCCCGACTCCTCGGCGAGCAGCCATGCCGAGACCACGCCTGGGTCTAGCCCGGTGTCGGAGGCGAGGCGCGCGGCGAACTGCTGCTGGTCCGAGGTCAGCATCGACTGCGCGCTCGACGGGAGCGCTCCTCCGGTGCTCGGGACCGTCGACGTCGAGCCGACGTCCTGAGCCTGAGCCAGCGCGCTCGCGAAGCTCGAAGACGACGAGCCGGTGCCGGTGTCCGCGGACGAGGTCCCGGTTACGCTGGGGGAGGTGGCGGCGGCGACCGAGGGGTCGAACGCGGTCTGGATGGACTGGATCTGCGCCTGGATCTGCGCGACCCGGCTCACGGCATCGGTGTAGCTCATCGACAACCAAGTGATCGACCGGGCGGCGGGTGACTTGAACGCCCGCTGATAGCTTGTGGCCGTGACCGAGCTGTCGGCTGAGCAGAAGGTGCAGGACGTCGAGGCACTTTTCGGCGCCGGGCGGCCGTATGAGTCGCTTGCGCGCCTCGGCCAGGTGATGCGCGGTGGCGCCGACGGTTCGATGCTCTCAGACGCCATCGTGATCCTCCACCGCACCCATGGGATCGGCGCCGCAACCGGCGCGCTGGCGCTCGCCGAGGCGGTGGGTACGCCGGCGGAGGAACTCGAGCGCCACCGTGGAGAGTTCGAGACGTACCGGATGCAGCGGCTGTTGCCCGAGGTCCTCGGTCGGGTCGTGTTCCAGGCGCTAGCCGACCCAGAACCCGGCAACTACGACGTCGAACGCTGGCCGGACGGCAAGCCGACCCGCACGCGCGAGGACGTGGTCGGGACGATCCGGTACATGGCCGAGCACGCCGAGGAGCTCGAATGGGCTGCGGACCGGTTGGACTCGGATTCGCGCGAGGTCCTCACGCAGCGTCTCGTGTACCTGACGCTCGACCACGAGCGAGCTCGGCTCGGTCCGTCGATCGAGCACCTGAAGGAGCTGACCGAGGTGGCACGCACCCGGCTGCGGACGGCCGAGCGCGTGCGGGGCCTCGGCTACATGGACGCGGTCAACCAACGCGACTACCTGTACAGCCACCGCTTCGACCTCCACGAGATCGGCTTCCCGGTCGTGCTGGAGACGTCGATGTTCGGCGTCCAGGCCACCTATCAGCTGCAGCAGTACTGGGCGCCCAGCAACGCGGAGGCGCGGCCGCGGAAAGGCGACGTCGTCATCGACGGCGGCGGTTACCTCGGAGAGACCGCGCTGTGGTTCGCCCACGTCGTGGGCGAGACGGGAAGGGTCATGACGTTCGAGCTCGAAACGGGTGCCCTGGGTGTCCTGCGTGAGAACCTGCAAGCCAACCCGGAGCTGGCGGCACGGATCGAGATCAACGAGCACGCGCTGTGGGACGAGCCGGGGCGCGAACTCCCGATTCTGGTCAGCGGGCCGGGCACGACGCTCATGAACGGGGCTCCCGGCCAGAGCGCGGACGGCCCCGGCCCCGTTGAGCAACTCGTCTCGACGACCACGATCGACGCGCTCGTCGAGTCGGGTCGGCTCGAGCGCGTGGACTTCATCAAGCTCGACATCGAGGGCGCCGAGTCACGAGCGCTTGCCGGCGCCGGACAAACGCTACGGCGCTTCCGGCCGCGGCTGGCTTTGGCCGCCTACCACGAGTTCGACGACATGTGGGCCCTGATGCGGCAGATCGACCAGCTCGAACTCGGGTACCGGTTCGCGATGGCCCATTTCACACCGCACCATGAGGAGACCATCCTCTACGCATGGGTCGAGGAGGATCGATGAGCACCGACGTGCCGCTCGTCTCGGTGCTGACGCCGGTCTACAACTACGGCCGCTATCTGGCCCGCACGCTGGACAGTGCGCTCACCCAGGACTATCCGGCCGACCGCATGGAGATCGTGATCGTCGACGACGGCTCGACCGACGAGACGCCGGACGTCATCGCCGAGTACTCGGCCGAGCACCCGGACCGCATCCGCGCCTTCCGTCAGGAGAACCAGGGTTTCATCGCCGCGACCAACGCCACTTTCCGCGAGGCGCGCGGCGAGCTGTGGGCGTTCCTCGACTCGGACGACATCTGGCCGCCCGAGAAGACCCGGGAGCAGGTCGAAATCCTCCGCCGGAGCCCGGAGGTGGGGGCCGTCTACAGCGACACCGAACTGATCGACCCCTACGACAACGTGCTCACGCCGTCGGTGTGGACGTTGTACACGCAGTCGCCGATCGTTGGCGGCGGTGGCGCGATGTACCGGATGTGCAGCGAGCCGTCCGGCAATCCGGCGCTCAACTCGACGATCATGCTTCGCGCTGAGCTCGCCGACCAGTTCGCGCCGATCCCCGATGGCGTGCCGTACGTCGACTGGTGGGTGATGGCGCGGATCGCGCGGGTGGCGCAGCTGGCGATCAACGAGTCACGCGTCGGCTACCGCACCCACGGCGCCAACATCACGCTGGGAGCGACCGGCCAGCGGGCGGTGCGCGAGGTTCTGAAGGCCGTGCAGATGCGACGGCAGTTGCTCCTCCGCGGCGCGGGCGACGAGCTCACGACCGAGCAGCTGCTGATGGTGTGGCGCGTGTTCGAGCAGGCCGCGGCCCACACCGCCTCGATCGCCCAGTCTGTGTTCCTGCCGCTGATGCCCGCGACCGAGGCCGAAGTCGAGCGCGGGCACGCATACGCCGCGCAGGCGGAGTCGGCCACCCGCGCCGGGCGCTATCAAGACGCGCTGCGGAGTCGCGTGATGGCGGTCGCCGCCAATCCGTGGGACGCCGAATCACGCGAATGGATTCTCGACCTCAGCGCGTTCGCGCTCACGGACGCCGAGATCGAGGACCACCTGACCGAGGCGCGCGGGTCGGTCGTGCTCGCATTCCTGGAGGAGCTCGAGAAGGAACCGCAGCTGCTGGCCGCGTATGCGGGTGTGGTTGGCGCCGATGACGACATCACGCTCGTGGTCGATGCCACCGAGGTGGAGGAGGCGGCGGCCCTCGCGCGGGTTCAGCAGGTGATCGGCCAGTCGGGGGTCGACGCGGCGACGATGCCGGATGCCCTGCTCGTGGGCAGGGACGCCAAGGCCCCCGGGAAATCGCTCAAGGTCGAGTTGGAGCGTCGCGCCGATGCGGTGCTGACGCGTCGTCCCGCCCGGCTCGGCGTCCCGGCCTACAGTCCCGACCGGCTGGACACGCTGCGCGCCGACCTCGCGGCGCGCAAGAGCATGCTGGCGTCCGAGCGTTAAGCCGTCGCGGCGAGCGCGGCGCGGTCGCGACCGGACACCGACCGCGTGGCCGCGACGACGGCGCTGCGGTTCCAGGTCTCGATCATCTCGCCGAGCGCACGGACCTCGCCACGCAGGCTGTAGTAGTTGACGTGGTGGCAGAAGATCGTGGTATCGACGACGTAGGTCGCCCGTCCCCCGTAGACCGCCTCGGCGAACAGGACCTCGTCGACCCCGGGGCCCTCGCCCATCATCGTCAGGTAGTCGTCCGAGCGGAACGCCATGACCGTGCACGAGATGCCGCGGCGCTCGTCGATGTCGCTGACGTCCATCAGGCCTTCGGGGCCCCAATCGTCGCGACCGAGCCGGCGAACCGACCCGTAGTCCTCGCAGAGCTTGACCAGCGCGCGGGGGTCGGCCGAGTACAGCGCGTTCATCGCGCGCAGCTTCGTGTCCTCGCCAGTGACCGGGTGCGGTCGGTGCCACAGCCACGGGTGGCTCGGCGCGAGCTCGGCGAGCTCGGGGTCGAGGTGCTCGAGGAAGAACCGCGAGGTGAAGTTGTTGACGGTGACGGCCGGAACCTTCAGCTCCATCGGACCGAGCTTCCAGTCCTCGGGGCGCGAGACGAGCAGAACGTCCTCGTCCAGCTTGAGGATGGTCTCGCCGGGCCACATCGCGGAGACCTCCTTGAACGCCTCGTGCGCGTACGGGATCGTGTCCTCGCCACTGCAGAGCTCGTGGTTGCGGCCGGTGCCGACGCTCCAGCGCCGGGCGATGCACTCGATCGCGTCGGTGCGCTCGGGAACGTTGCCGTTGTTGATCACGAGGATGTCCTCGGTCGGGAGCCAACGCGTCAGCGCGTCAAGGCACAGATCCAGATGCTGGGGTTCGAGGCAGGCGAGTACGACGGCTTTCATATTCGGTGTCCTAGGCAGCGAGGTGTTCGGTGTCGGTTTCGGCGCTCAGCGGAGACCAGCGCTCGACGGCGGCGAGCGCGCCGGCGACGACCTGGTCCATGTTGAGGTACTGGTAACGAGCCAGGCGGCCCACGAACAGGACGTCCGGGCGGGCGTTCGCGAGCTGCTCGTAACGGTGGTAAAGCTCCCGGTTCTCCGGACGCGGGATCGGGTAGTAAGGATCGCCCTCGGCCGACGGGAACTCGTAGGCCAGCGTGCTGGTCTCGGCGACCTGGCCGGTGAGTTGGCGGTACTCGGTGACGCGCGTATACGGGATCCGCTCGTTCGGATAGTTGACCGTGCCGGTCGGCTGGACGAGGCGGCCGCCGGGAGTCGCGCGGAGCTCGTGCTCGAAGCGCATCGAGCGGTACGGGAGCCGCCCGTGACGGTACCCGAAGAAGGCGTCGATCGGTCCGGTCCACACCAGTGGGATTCCCGCGTACTGTTGCTCGACGTCGGCGTACTCGACGCCTGTCTGCACCGTGATATTCGGGTGATCGAGCATCCGCTCGAACATGGCCGTGTAGCCGTCGGCCGGCATCTTCTGGAAGCTGTCGTTGAAGTAGCGGTCGTCGTCGCCTGAGCGGACCGGGATCCGCGCGCACACCGACGCGTGCAGTTGACTCGGGTCGAGGTCCCACTGCTTGCGCGTGTAGCCGCGGAACAGGCGCTCGTATAGGTCACGCCCGACCTTGGCCACGACCGAGTCCTCGGACGTGTGCATCGCTTCGCGCGGCTCGGCGACCCATGCGAGGTAGGCGGCGGTCTCCTCCTCCCCGTACAGCTCGACGCCGTGCAGGGCCATCACCGTCTGGCGGTTGATCGGCATCGGCACGAAGCGCCCGTCGACCTCGGCCACGACGCGATGCTCGTACGGCCGCCAGTCGGTGAAGCGGGAAAGGAACTCGACGACCTTGTCCGCGTTGGTGTGGAAGATGTGCGGCCCGTAGGAGTGGACCAGGATGCCGTTCTCGTCGAGCGTGTCGTACGCGTTGCCGGCGATGTGCGGGCGACGGTCGATCACGAGCACCCGGAGCCCGCGCTCCTCGGCCAGCTTGCGCGCGCTGACCGATCCGGCAAACCCTGCGCCGACGACGAGCACGTCCGGACCGCGGTGGTCGCGCGGGCGAGCAGGGCCGAATTCGAGGGAGGCCATGCCCTCGTAGTCGGCCGGGAGCCGGCGCGCTTGAGGGCCGTCGCTCATGCGGCGACGCGGAGCGGGCGCGGCGTGGCCGCCGGCCAGCGCTCGACCGCCGCCAGCGTGCCGCCCACCACCTGATCCATGTTCAGGTACTGATAGCGGGCGAGCCGACCGACGAACAGGACGTTCGGAAGCGCCTCGGCGAGCTGCTCGTAGCGGTGGTAAAGCTCGCGGTTCTCCGGGCGAGGGATCGGATAGTAAGGGTCACCCTCAGCCATCGGATATTCGTACGCGAGCGTACTCACCTCTGCGGATTGACCGGTGAGGTGACGGTACTCGGTGACACGCGTGTACGGAATGCGCTCGTTCGGATAGTTGATCTGAGCCACGGGATGTACGAGCCGACCGCCGGGCGTGTGACGGGTCTCGTGCTCGAACCGGAGGCTTCGGTAGGGCAGGCGCCCGAGCCGGTAGCCGAAGTAGGCGTCGATCGGGCCGGTCCACACGAGCCGCTCTCCGAGCAGCCGGGCGGGCACCTCGTCGAACTCGACGCCGACCTGCACCTCGATCCCGGGGTGGTCGAGCATCCGCTCGAACATCACCGTGTAGCCGTCGGCGGGCATCTTTTGGAAGGCGTCGGTGAAGTAACGGTCGTCGTCGTTGGTTCGCACCGGGATGCGCGCGCACACCGACGCGTGGAGCTGGGAGGGATCGAGGCTCCACTGCTTGCGGGTATAGCCACGGAACAGCCGCTCGTACAGGTCGCGGCCCACCTTCGACACGACCGAGTCCTCGGAGTTGTGAAGTGCCTCGCGTGGCTCGGCCAGCGTCTCGAAGTAACTCGCGACCTCGGCCTCGGTCAGATTGAGGCCGTGCAGCGTATTCACCGTCTCACGATTGATCGGGATTGGGACGAACTGTCCGTCGACCTCGGCGAGCGTACGGTGCTCGTACGGCCGCCAGGCCGTGAAGCGCGACAGGAACGTCGAGACGCGATCGGAGTTGGTGTGGAAGATGTGGGGGCCGTAGTTGTGGCACAGCACGCCGTGCTCGTCGATTGAGTCGTACGCGTTACCCGCGATGTGGGGACGGCGGTCGATCACCAGGACGCGCAGGCCGCAGTCCTCGGCGAGCAGCCGGGCGCTCACTGATCCGGCGAACCCGGCGCCGACGACGACGACGTCGTAAGGAGAGACGATTTTCGAGGAACTCGTCACACCCCAGTTCTCGACTGGAATGCTCTGAAATTGAGCCCGGTTCTCGTGCCGCGAGACCG
>Ga0335077_10005952_pt1 | contig 15018 bp, 11 predicted proteins | sample Lox_Sample_31_FD_207151 | JGI IMG/M metagenome (GOLD analysis project Ga0335077, IMG submission 207151) | Soil microbial communities from Loxahatchee National Wildlife Refuge, Florida, United States - Lox_Sample_3.1 | ecosystem: Environmental > Terrestrial > Soil > Wetlands | place: USA... | reverse complement strand
GCTTCGGTGAACGAAAGAGTGCTTGCCGTGCCGGGGCCGTTGTTCGTGACGACCACCGTATAGGTGATGTTCGTGCCATCCACCACGGGATTCGGCGAGCCGGAGTTTGTGATCAGGAGATTCGCGGTGTTGAGCGCGCCGACGATCGTCAGCACCGTCGCCGAGTTGTTCGTAAGGTTCGGGTCGTTCGTCCCGGAGGTGACGGAAACGATGTCGGCGATCTGCGTTCCGGTGACGGTCCCGCCGTTGACCTGAACGACCACGGTGAATGTGGTGGTTCCGGAGGCGCCCGTGGGCACGTCCGCGTCCGTGCAGGTGATGACGCCCGTGCCGTTCACGGCGGGCGCCGAGCAGCTCCATCCGGCGGCTCCCGCGCCAGAGATCGCGATCGATTGAAAGGTGGTGTTCGCCGGGATCGCTTCGGTCACCACCGCGTTGAGGGCGTCGAGCGGACCCGCGTTGGTGACGGTTTGGGTGTAGGTGATGTTGCTTGCGGGGACCACTGGGTTCGGCGAGCCCGCGTTGGTGACAGCGAGATCCGCACCCGCGCAGTACGCTCCCGACTGGGTACCGGGCGTCTGCGTGATCGTCACGCCGGATGCGAACAGGCCCGGCTGTCCCGCGGTGGCTCCATACGCGTCGTTCGCGAGAGTGGACCAGCCGGGCGTGCCGCCGCTGACGTTGACGCTGGTAGGCGCTGACGATGCGAAGACCACGCCTCCGCCGCCTCCCGCACCTGGACCGTGGCGATTTCCCGGAAATGTGCCGGGCGTGTCTTCGGGCCAGGTGACTCCGCCATTGCCGCCGACCGCGCTCACGGTGAGCCCAGCAAGCCCTCCGCTGTCTGCCAAAAAGACAATGGTGCCGCCCGCTCCGCCCGCTCCGCCGCCATCGTTCATCACTTCGAGCGCCGTCTGTCCGTTCGCGGTGACCGTGCCGGTGCCTGTGACCGAGCCCGCGCGAACCAATACGATTCCGCCGCCGGCAGCGCCGCTGCTGTTGACCCCGGTAGTGTTCGGACTCGTGTCCGTCGTCGGATCCCAGGAGGTGCCGTTGTTGGTGGTTCCGGCGCCGCCTCCGCCGCCCATCACGATCGCGCCGGTTGACGCAGGGAAGGAGGCTCCGCCGAAGCCGCCGACAATGCCTGCGCTGCTCCAGCCGAAGCCGCCGGTGCCTCCGGATCCGCCATTGGCGCCGCCGCCTCCGCCGCTGTTCTGGTCGTTCGCGGTCGGGTGCGCGTCGGTGGCGCCGCCACCTGCGTTTCCCGGCGCGCCGCGCGCGAAGCTGCCGTTTGGGTAACCTTCGACGGCATTTGTCGTGACTCCGGTGATCGTCGCGTTGGTCACGTAGTGGGGCGTGCCGGCGATTCCTTCGCCCTTCGAGTTGTTCGCCGCAGTTGTGGATAGCGTCACTTCATCGGTCGGCAGAGTGCCGGCTGCTCCCGTGAGCTTGCGGGAACCACCCCCGCGGAAGCCTTCCGTATCGACAGCCACCGTGCCGCCCAGAGTGAGCTGAGAGGCGACATCCACAGCAAGCACGCCGCCGGTCGCACCATTCCAAGCCAGGGCGGTGAGCCCGGAGCTCAGCGTTGCCGAAGTGTACTGAGGAACTCGAATCACTTGAAACGACGTTTGTCCCTGTGTGGCGGTCGCAGCCAGGTTGGAATAGCTGTTGAGCAATCCGCCGCCCGCCCCGCTGCCTGTGAACTTGAACGTTCCGCCCGTGATAGGAACGCCATTTGTGGCGGTGACAAATTCGAATTGGCCGGAGCCACCCAGGCTCGTCGATCCGGATGCGGGATCGCCGGGCACGCCGTCGCCGTACGAGTTCGTGTTGGTTGAATTGATCGCGGCTGCCTGCATCTGGATGATCAGCACCAGATCACCGGCGGCGATGGTCGTTTGAGATGCGGGAGCGCCTGCCGCGTGGCCAATGGCAAACTGGGTGACGCCGGCAGCGACGGTCTCCGCCGTGTTGAAGGGCTTGTAGTACGTGTTGACCACTCCGCTGAGCGTTCCCCCGGCGCCGTCCTTGCCGGGCGTCGCGCAGACGAGCGGCTGCACGACCGTCAGCACGGTAACGGAATTGTTTCCCGCAACCGGATCGGTTCCCGTGGTCGAAACGGCCACCGTGTTCGTCATCGTTGTCGCAGTGCTGGAACTCGTGCCGGTGACGGTAACGGTGATGGGGGTTGCGAGGGGATAAGCTACTGCACCCAAATTGCACGTGATCGTACCGCCCGATGGCGCTCCGCAGCTTCCCTGGGTCGTGGTGGCCGTCGCACCGGCTAGCGCCGCGGGCAGCGTATCAACCAGGGTGACACCCGCGTCGGAGGAAAGGCCGAAATTCTGAACCTGAATCGAGTACGAAATCGGCGACGACACGAACACGGGAGTGGGAGAGGCCACCATCGAAACCGCGAGGTCTGCGTCTCCCGTCACCTCGACCAGGACCGACGTCGAAGTCGCATTGTTGGACGACACCGGATCGGTGGTCGCAGACGTTACGTCCGCGGAATTCACGATGGTGGTGCCGGCGGCTGTCGCTGCTCCCACCGTCACAACAAATGTGAAGTTGCCGCTCGTCGTGATGCTACCCAGGCTTGCACTCGCCGTGCAGATGACTTGCCCGGTCGCGCCGACTGCCGGAACAGTGCCGCAAGTCCAACCCGCGGGAGGCGTCATGGACGCGAACGTAGTATTGGGCGGCGTCTGCTGATAGAGCACGGCGGTGGTCGCAGAGTTCGGGCCGTTGTTGGTCACAGATTCGGTGTAGGTGATCGTTCCGCTCGCCGCCACGACGAGAGGCGAAGCCGTCTGCGTCATGGAGAGGTCGGCGCCCGCGACCGTAACCGAAAAGCTGGCTGAGTTGTTCGCCGAGTTCGGGTCCGAGGTCGTCTCGCTGACGGTGGCGGTGTTGGTGATCGTCGAGCCGACGATGGCTTCCGGCCGGACCGACACCACAATCGTGAAGTTGCCGATATCTCCGTTGTTGACGGTGCCGCTCGCGGTGCAAATGATGGCCCCCGTCGCGCCGACTGCCGGCACCGTGCCGCAGGTCCAGCCCGCGGGCGGCGTGGCGGACTGAAAGAGCGTTCCGGCCGGAGTGCTTTGCGTCAGTGTCGCGCCTGTGGAAGATCCGGGGCCGTTGTCCGTGACAGTCTCGGAGTAGGTGATGTTCGCGCCGGTCGCGACCGGATTCGGAGTCGCGGACATCGTCACGGAAAGATCGGCCTGCGCCGACGCGGGAGCAGCGCACAATAGCGCCGGCAAAATCACGAGGAGCGAAGGGACCAAAATTGCGCGAAAACGCGCCACGCGGACATTGGCGGCTCGCCGCGTGCGATGGATCAGGGTGCGAGCGGCGTGCAGGAGCGCCGTGCCGGGCCCATCGACGGATATTCTTCGCCCGTTGCGCTCGATGGAGATGACTTTTCCAAGCACGCGCTGCGCCGGCTCGTCGTTCTGCTGGCCGGCATCGCCGCGCGTCACCGCCGTTTTTGCGACCGCATCCCACTCGACCACGCGATGCAGCAGCAGGCTGTTTTCGATGCGCGTCAGCGCGATATCCCCGCGCTTTGTCGTGCCTGCGGCAGCAGGCGCAACCTCCACAGTGTCGCCGTCGAGCACGTTGGGCTGCATGCTCTGGCCGTGAGCGCGGAAGCGCACATTCACGCCGCGCTCGAGAGCTGCTTCGCACACCAGCGCGAATTTGCGCGAATCGATCTTCACCGGAGTGTCAGGCTGCCGCACGGCGAATGGCCTCCACGGCGCTGATGTCGGGCGAAAAGCGGAACACGGAGCACGGAATCGAGCGAGCCACGCGATCGAGAAATTCAAGCGTGAACTGCACGCCCTTGGGCGAATGATGCGGCACGAAACTGCGTGCGAAAAGTTCGGCCGCCGCGCGCCCCGGCGAAACGGCAATGAGCTCCGTCGTGTGGCTGTGCTCGAGCAGATAGATTCGCGAGAGCGGCGCGCAATCCGGAGAAGCGATTCCGGCGTCGCCGTGCCACGGAGTGCCGTACATCCAGATCCGCCCGTCGCGCACGCGAAGAATCATGCGATCGTCGCTCAGGACTCGCGTGCCGGGCTGCGCCATCCACAGGCGCGCCGTCGTGCTCTTCCCCGCCCCGGAATGCCCCAGAAAAAGATGTCCGCGCCCCGCGTCGTCCACGATGCCGACCGCGTGCGTTTCCACTCCTTCGCCGCAGGCGAGGCGATGAATCATCAGCAGCTCGTCGAGCGGATACTCGAGAGGGTAGATCGGGCGGCTGGTGTCGAAATACGAGCGGTACATCACCAAGTGCCCGCAGCGGAATTCGGGATCAAACCACGCCGCCTTATAAGGCGCGGAGCCGAGGTGCGGCGTCGTGAAGTAAAAACGATAGCCGCCCGACTCCTCGAACACCGACCACAAGCCGCCGGAGTCGAAGAGCGCTTTCGCGCGTGGGAGCTCCAAGTCGTCCGTCCAACCGACTTCGATCCTCACGTCGCAGGCATTCGACTGCACCGCGAAATCGCGCAGGCCCGGATCGAGAGCAAGCAGCATGTCGCGGCCACTGCGCAGGCCGAAGGTCGTTCCTCCCACACGAAACGCAATCCTGTTCTCGCCCTCGCGTTGCGAGCGAACCGGAGCTCCTTCCCAGCCGATTTCGGATTGGACGAATGGCATGCGAATGATTCGCCTTTTCAGGATCCCGGCGTCCTGCAAAAGAGTGCGCTGCACGAACTGTTCCCCGGACCGGCGACGCCGCTGATCTTGCAGTGGCCCAGCACGGCCTCATCAGGGCGCAAGCTGACGCGAACGAGCTTGGGAGCCTCGTAAGGCTTCCGTTCGTTCTTCTCGGATTCGTTCGGTTCGCTCATTCAGCTCCGCTGACTGGTCTCATGCCTGATGCGCCGCACACGATCCGCATCCGCCGCTGCCGCACCCGCCGGAAGATTGCAGTATGTTGAGAGCCGGGGGCGCCGCTCGTCGGCCGGCCCATAGGCTCGGGTCCGATTTCTGATTGCGAATCCGCTCGGCGGACGCCATCAGGCTGTCGTGCGTCTCGCCCGGCTTGCAGCAGCTGCAATCGCCGTGTTCCGGCACGTCGAAGCCCAGCGCGTAGGCGCGCAGGTGCGCCACCTGGCACAGAAAATCCACCGGCGATTCCGGATCGCCGTTTTCCAGTTCGCCATTGGCCGGGCACATTCCGCAGATTGACCGAATCTGACAGCGGTCGCAGATCGTGGGACGCGTGCGCGGCTGATTGCGAATCTCGAGCAGGCGGCCTTCCCAGCCCTCGCGGAAACCCTTGCTCCGGATGTTGTAATCCTGCTGATGGGAGATCACGCAGATGCTCATCGCCCCGGTGGGATCGATCGCGCAGCCGTTCATGCCGCCGCCGCAGAAGTAGCGATGATTGTCGTCCGGCGTCACGACGATCGGAGCGCTGAGTTCCCGCTCGATCAGCCGCCCGTATTGTTCCGCGCGCTTTGGATCGAAATAGTCAAGCGCCACGGCCTCCTCGGGAGTGAGTCGCACGGCGACTGGGCTCTGCGAGCAATCGACCCGCGGATTGATCAGCGAATCGAACTTGAACTCAACGTGAAAGTCCTCTTCGGCCATCCGCTTCATTTCGTACACTTCGTGCTGATTCACGCTGGTCGGCACCGTTTTCAGCTTCAAGGGGATGCCGCGGTCTAGCAGGAGCCTGATGCCCCGCATGCAGCGGTCGTAGGAGCCGGGAACCTGCGTCAGGGTTTCGTACGTTTCGCGGGTGGCGCCGTACAGAGTGATCTCGACTACGAAAGGCCGCCATTCGGCGAGATAGTCGGCGATCCGCGGCGTGATCAGGGTCCCGTTCGTGAACAGGGTGACCAGAAAACCGCGTTTCTTCGCCTCGGTGTAAATATCCAGAAAATCTCTTCGGCCGAAAATTTCCCCGCCCGTATAGGTGACCCAAAGGCAGCCGGCGGCGGAGAGTTCATCGAGCAGCTTGCAGTGTTCCTCGAGGGTGAGCTCGCCCGCGCGAGCCGCCGCGTCGTTCATCGGCAGATTGTTGTAACAGTGGAGACACGCGAGCGGGCAGCGGCGCGTGACCTCGATCGAAACTTCGACGGGGGCACGCCGCCCGAAGTGGCGTTCGTGGATCGCGCGGCTAAATGAAGTGTAGGTTGCGTCGTTCATCCCAAGCCCCGGCCGCCCCGCCGCGGAAATTCCAGTTGGACTACTCCTTCTCGATGAGTCCAGCCTCAGTGAGTTCCGCTATGAATTTCAGAGTGTCCGCGATGGCCTCTTCCGTAGAGAGGCCGTATTCCGACTGGAGGTGAGCGGCGAGATCCGCCGCGCTCCGATGGTCTTCGATCATCGACCAGAGCCGCGTGCCGGTTTCGTTGAACGTGTAGATGGAGTCCATGTCCGCCGCGCCCCGCCGGATCGGCACGACGACCGCCTCATCCGCCACCACGCGCGACACGACATTGCTGCTGCGCTGAATTCCCGCCGTCGAATTCCCTCTTGAGGCAGACATACTCTCTCTCCCAAGCGAACACTCGCACCCCCGCAATCTCATCCTGCGGAGGGCGAACGACTTACACGGCTGCTCGCTAAAAGAAGCAGCTCCCCGTTGCTTCTAAGCTAACTAGGGGTATCGAGAGGCACAACATCAAAGTGGCGGAAGGGTGCCAAAACGTAACTCCCGCAGGCCGAATCGAACGATGGGGCGATTATTTGGCGGATCTGATGCTTCTTTTAGAAAGCAGGGAGGGGTGGTACTGGAACTAGAAAGCGCGAAAATTTCGGGAGGCGATTCTAAGGAGAGCGAAACGAGAGATTGCGCTCAGTGATGAGAGCCGCCGGAGAGCTCGCGAACGATGTCGCCGACGAATCCTTTGGCGTCTCCGAAGAGCATGAGCGTGCGGTCGAGGTAGTAGAGCGGGTTGTCGATTCCCGCGAAGCCGGGGTTCATGCTGCGCTTGATCACCATCACGGTACGGGCCTTGTCCACGTCCAGGATCGGCATGCCGTAGATGGGGCTGCTGGTGTCGGTGCGCGCGGCCGGATTGGTCACGTCGTTCGCGCCGATAATTAGCGCGACGTCCGTCTGGGGCAGGTCCGAGTTGATCTGGTCCATCTCGAGCAGCCGGTCGTAGGGGATATCGGCCTCGGCCAGCAGGACGTTCATGTGTCCCGGCATTCGGCCCGCCACGGGATGGATTCCAAACTTGACGTCCACGCCCCTCTTCGTCAAGACGTCGTAAAGTTCGCGCACTTTGTGCTGGGCCTGGGCCACGGCCATGCCATAGCCGGGCACCACGACCACGCTGCTCGCCGCCCCGAGGATGGCCGCCGCCTCGTCTGGCGTGGCGCTGCGAACCGTTCTCGCCTCGCCGGCGGCCGCCGCCGAGGTCTGTACCTGGCCGAACGCGCCGAATAAAACGTTGGTGAACGAACGGTTCATCGCCTTGCACATAATCACGGAAAGAATGAAGCCGGATGACCCGTCGAGCGCGCCGGCGACGATCAGGAGCTTGCTGTTCAGCACGAATCCCATCGCGGCGGCTGAAAGCCCGGCGTAGGAATTCAAAAGGGAGATCACCGTCGGCATGTCCGCGCCGCCGATGGGGATGATCAGCATCACGCCGAAAACAAGCGCGATTCCAACCATGACCAGAAACAGCACTGGATGCGCCGGATTCAGCACCAGCAGAACGCCGAGAACGATCGCCACCGCCAGGATCGCAAGGTTGACGAGGTTCTGTCCCCGGTACGTAACCGGACGCTGAGGGATAAACTTGAGTTCCTGCAACTTCCCCGCCGCAATCAGGCTGCCCGTAAACGTCAGCCCTCCGAGAATCACTTCGAGCGACAGGACGGACATCGTGAACTTGGGCACGTTGGGCGAGCGCAGGAAAAATTCCGCGGTTCCGACGAGCGTCACGCAGCACGCCCCGAACGCGTGGCTGATTGCGGTCCGCTGCGGCACGGCTGTCATCTGCACCAGGCCGAGAGGGATTCCAATGGCGGCGCCGATCGCCAAGGCCACGATCACCCAGTGCAGGTCGATGATGCCCTTCTCGAAGAGCGTTCCGCCGACCGCCAGCAACATACCCGCCTCGCCGGCCAGCACGCCGCGGCGAGCCGTGGTTGGCGCGCTCAGCCACATCAGCGACAACACGAAGAGCGCGGTCGCGATCAGGTAGCAGATTTCGATGAGGAAGCTCGCCGGAAGGGTCATGTTCCCTGTTTCTGCGGTTTGGTGGATTTGAACATCCTCAGCATGCGGTCGGTGATCAGGAAACCGCCGACGATGTTGCTGGTTGCCGCCACGATCGCCACCATCCCCAACCAGAACGCGAGCCTGCTTTCATGCCGGCCCGCAAGCAGGATAGCGCCGACCACCGCGATCGCGTCGAGCGCATTGGTCAGCGACATCAGCGGCGTGTGCAGCAGAGGCGACACCCGTTTGATCACTTGAAATCCCAGGAAGCCCGCCAGCATGAACACGAACAGGCTATTGATGAGGACGTCCGCCGACATATCGCCGTCTCCTTATGCGCTGCCCTGACTGGCAAGGGCAGGCATCGAATAGAACTCCCGGACTCTGGCGTTTACCAGTTCTCCGCCGCGCGTCAACAGCGTCTCGCGAATGATCTCATCACCCAGATTGAGGTTGAGCTTGCCGTCCTTGACCATATTCAGCAGAAAGGCCGTGAGGTTGCGCGCGTACATGTGGCTCGCGTGGTAGGGGACCGTGCTGGCGAGGTTGATGCGGCCGATAATCGTCACCCCGCTATCGACGATCGTCTCGCCCGAGCGCGTGAGTTCGCAGTTCCCGCCCCGCTCGGCGGCCAGATCGACGATCACGGAGCCGGGGACCATTCCGCGAACCATCTCGGCGGTTACGAGCGTCGGCGCTTTTTTCCCGGGTATCACCGCGGTCGTAATCACCACATCATTTTCCGCAATGACTTTTCCCAGCAGCTCTCGCTGGCGCGCGTAGAAGGCGTCGCTCTGAGCAGTCGCATAGCCGCGTGCGTCTTGCGCGTCTTTCGCTTCCACAGCCAGTTCGACGAATCGCGCGCCGAGGCTCTGCACCTGCTCCTTCACCACGGGCCGCAGGTCGTACGCGGAGACAACCGCGCCGAGCCGGCGCGCCGTCGCGATGGCCTGAAGTCCCGCCACGCCCACGCCGAGGATCAACACGCGCGCAGGGGTGATGGTTCCTGCCGCAGTCGTGAGCATCGGGAAAAATCGAGGGAGTGTATCCGCCGCGATCAGCACGGCCTTGTAACCGCAGGCGGTCGCCATCGACGAGAGCGCGTCCATGCTTTGCGCGCGCGTGGTGCGCGGCATCAACTCCACCGAGAAAGACGTCACGCCGGTGCCCGCGATCTCCTGCACGATCTCGCGCGATCCGAGCGGACGCAGAAAACCCATCAGCACCTGATCGCGCTTCATCAGCGCGACATCGGCCTTGCCGGTCTTGTCATTGGAACCGTAGCAGAGCACCTGCACGACCACTTCCGCCGCGCTGAACACTCCCGCGCGATCGGGCGCGATCTTTCCGCCCTTCTCCACATAGGCGGCATCCGGATAGCCGGCCTCAACGCCCGCGCCCTTTTCGACGAGCACGTCCACCTTGGCCTTGGCCAACGCGGGGATCACCGAAGGCACCAGTGCCACGCGACGTTCTCCCGGGAACGTTTCTTTGGGTACGCCGACAATCACTGACTTTTCCTCCGGATTCGCGCGCTTTCAACGAAGCGCGCCTCAGTTCGCGGACGCCTTCACAAAGCGCCCTATTCTATACAAGTCGGGAGATAAATCCACCGGAAGATGTCGCGAAGTGCGGGCGGCTTCTGATTGCCCCACTAACAAGGAGCGCAACTAGGTCCGGGGATCGGGACGCAAGGAATAGAGGATGCGGTTGATTTCCGCTTGGGAAGGCTTCCCGTTCGCTTCAGTCTCCGCCCCAATGAGAAGCTGAATTTCACGGTCTTGTTCGTCGAAGGCTTGGATACTGACCATGCTGTCCTGCGTTGGACTGCCCTCTTGGAAGCCGCGAGTCCATGCGGTCTGAAAGGAATACAACTCACCGTTAGCTCTTGTGATCCAGATCCCTTTCAGTGTGAGGAGAACCGACTTTGCTACCATCTCCTTGGGCGACGAAAACAAACGTAAGTCACGCGGAGTCAGACACAAGGTCTTGGAACGCAGGGCATAGCTTGAGCTCGTAGCCTGATCACCGAAAACGCTCGCGATGTCCGCCCCGCGCTTCGCTGCCTCTTGTCTCATGACCCCCAATTCATCCGCACCTCTTAAGATGGAAATTACCTGCCCGCCCTTGAAATCGAGTATAACAATCGACTCACCCTTCCGTTCGTTCTTCACCTCCGTCCAGGGTGCCTCGAATTCATAACCGAGGTAGGAAAACTTCCTGCCGGAAGATCGATCCATTGAGAGGTCCGTGAGGGGTGTGGGTACAATCCACAATTGAGGCGAATCTCGAAGATTCCACTTCGTGTAAAGGAGCCCGCCAATTGCCGGGCCGTAGAGGGCGATAAATAGACAAAACGCAATCGCAACGATTGCACTGAGCGCTTGGATGCGCCTAATGTTCATTGGAATCGAGGAATTCTCAGGCGCCGATGACTTCTTCGGGATCGCCAGATGGCGGAATTGTACACCGCTTGGCGGTAAAGCATTCCGACAGAACTCATGCATAACGGTCCAATCGAAAAGCGACCGCCGCAAGCCGGAGGCGTTCGTTCTCATGGAGCCGTGTGCTTGTGATCGTTCGGGTGGATAATGGATTTGACCGTAATACGTTCGCGCATCGCAGAGTGCGATCCATGACTTTTCGACTGATCATACTGGCCGCGGCGTTTCTTCTCCTCGCCGCGCAAATGCCCCAACAACAGGGCGTGATCGAGATGGACGGCCAAACCTTCTCGCCGCCGGATCCGCGAGAGAAAGCCGAATATACGTTTGCGCGCTTCCGCTACGATCTCAGCGACGAGTTCGGGTATGGGCGCTACGGATTCCAGCGCTGGGCCGCGGACTGGCCGAAGGCGGATCGCCAGTTCATCCGCGGCGTGCGGCGTCTCACGCGCGTCGAGACGCGCTCCACCGAGCAGATCGTGGACGCCAACAGCGACGACCTATTCAATTGGCCGTGGATCTACATCGAGGACGCGGGCGGATGGGTGCTATCGCGCGCCCAGGCCGCGCGATTGCGGGAATACCTGCTGCGCGGCGGCTTCATGATGGTCGACGATTCGCACGGCGACTCGGAGTGGCAAATCATGGCGGCGGGCATGCGCATGATTCTCCCCGGCCGCCCCATCGAGGATCTGGCGAATCAGGACGAGATTCTCCACGTCGTGTACGACCTCGACGACCGCGTGCAGGTGCCGGGCACGCGGTTCATCTGGGGGCGCTGGCGCTACACTGCCGATAGCGCAAAGCCGCACTGGAGCGCCATACGGGATGAGAAGGGGCGAATCCTCGTGGCGATCTGCCACAACTCGGACGTGGGAGACGCGTGGGAATGGGCCGACAGCGCCGACTACCCCGAACACCCGGCGTCCGTGGCCTACCGCATCGGAGTGAACTACATCATTTATGGGATGACGCACTGAGCGGGACGAAATCCCGCGAGGCGATTCCGCACTGGAAGAAGGCTGTTACTGCTGCGATTGCGCTGCGCCGCCCGGCGCATCGACGCTGTCGCCGATGGCGTCGCCGCTGACCACGAGCTCGACGCGGCGGTTCTGCTGGCGGCCTTCGGGAGTATCGTTGGATGCGACCGGCTTCGTCTTGCCGAATCCGCGGGCCGTGACGGCCGTGGCCGGGACGAGCTGGTCAACCAGGTAATCCCGCACCATTCCTGCGCGCTGCTCGGAGAGGCGCTGATTGAAATCGTCGCTGCCGACGCTGTCCGTGTGGCCCTCGACCTGGATCTTCAGCCCCGGATACGCAAGAAGAATGCCGGAGATCTTCGCGAGCTTCTCGCGCGCGCCGGGCTTGAGCGTGTAGCTGCCCGTATCGAAGAGCACGTCGGACATGTTCACGATCAATCCGCGCACCGTGTCATGCGTTTGCAGGATGCTGCTCAGCTGCGCGAGTAGCTGCTTGCGCAGTTCTCCCTTTTCGGCTTCCGCTTGCGCGGCTGCCTGCCTCGCCTTTGCGGCCTCGGCTTCGGCCTGAGCCTGCTGTTGCGCGGCCAGTTGCGCGGCGCGTTGCGCATCCTGTTGCTGAGCGAGAGCTGCGGCCCGGACCTTTTCGGCGTCGGCTTGCGCGGCTGCTTGTTGCTGCGCGGCGAGTTGCGCGGCTTTTTCCGCTTCCTGCTGTTGCGCGAGAGCTGCGGCGCGGGCTGCATCGGCTTCCGCCTTGTCGCGCGCGGCCTTCTCAGTAGCGATTTGCGCTTCGAGTTTCGCTTTCTCCGCGTCCGCGGCTTGCTGTTTTGCGAGAGCTTCGCGTGCTTCCGCGGCCTTGCGCTCGGCTTCCTGGCGCTCGTCGTCCAGACGCTTCGTGGTGATCGAGAGGGCGTCCTGCGCGGTCTGCACGGCTTCGCGCGCGGTCATGTCCACGGACTTGCGATCGGCCTTGTGATTCTGGGCGTCCTCGGCCTGCTGTAGATATTGCTGCGCTTTCTGGAAGCTGGGGCCGGCGTATTTCTCCGAACCCGCCGCCTGCGCGATCTTCAAGGCGTTGCGCGCTTCATAGAGGCTGAGCGGCACGCGAGGATCGAGACGCGCGGTATCGCTGCCGGTGGTGATCGTCGAGTACTGGCCGCGCTGGAGCAGGTCAAACTTTGCATCGACTTCTTCCACGCTGCCTTGCGTGTCCGGGCGGACCTCGTTCTCGAGCACCACGACGTCGCTCGGCTGCGCGACCGCGAAATACGGCTCCGCGGTCACGATCATCGCAAACGCTTGGAACGCCGCGGCGCCGTCCACCTTGGCCTTCATTCCATTGAGCTGAAGCTCTCCGAGGTTCGTGGCGCGACCCTCGGGAGTGATTGCCCACAGCACGTACGTCAGGAATTGCGGGCCGTACTGCGTGGCGGGCAGCAGCTTGTCGAATTTCGCCGAAATGCTGACCACGCCCTTTTTTCCCTGCACCTGCGCGTCGCCTTTCGCGAACGGCATGAGAATCGTGCCCTTGAAATCCACCGGCGTGGAACCCTTGGCGTGGCTGTAGTTGATCGCCTTCGTCGTCCGCGCGACCACCGTAACGCGATAGAGCGGGCTCGACTGGCCCGACGCGCTCGACTGATTCGCCTGGGTCGCCTGGATTTGGGTGTCGGGCGTTCCCTGCTGCTGGGCGTACATGCCGGCCGGCACGAAGACGGCGATAAACCCGCCCAGCGAAAGTACCAGACACAAGGTCTTGCAGCGGCTGCTCATGCGAGTTCCCCTTTAGGAATAATCCCCAAGCTCTTGCATTCAAGCGTAGCAGCAGCGGGGACGGCCATCGCGGGGAGGTAAATAGGCTGTGCCTAATTCGGCAGCAAGAGGGGCATGAATCATGCCCCCGGCGGGGCGTAAAGGGTCAATGCGCGGGCTCAAGAACCAGCTTCTGCACGCGCCAGTTCAAAAGCTCGGCGACGTACAGCTCATTCTCCGACGGGCACGCCATTTCGTGAATCCAGCCGAACTGCTTGAGCTGCTTGCCCGACTCGCCGAGTACGCCCAGCACGGTTCCGTCGAGACTCAGCTTGTATATGCGGCCGGGGAAGGCGTCGGCGCTGTAGAGGAACTGCTTCGGGCCCGGCGTGATGCAGATCGCCCAGGGCGCACCCGGAGCGATCGCCCCGGTTGTGGCCGTCGGCTTGGGACCAATCGCGGCACGCGCGTCCGGCGGCACGGGCACGTCGATCGTAATCTGCCGGAGGAATTTTCCGTCGCCGTCGAACACTTGAATTCGTCGGTTGCCGCGGTCCGCGACATACACGTTGCCTTGCGCATCGACCGCGATGCTGTGCGGCGTATTGAATTGACCGGGACCGTCGCCCGGCTCGCCCCACGACTTGAGCCAGTTCCCGTTCTTATCGACCTTCGCGACGCGCGAATTGATGTAGCCGTCGCTGATGAAGGTGTTCCCGGCAGCGTCCCACGCCACGTCCGTCACCTGCCGGAACATTCCGTCCACGGGCGGCAGCGGCGGGCGCACGTGTTTGAGCGGACCCGTTCCCTCATCCGACGCCTCCTGCTTGCGCCCGAAGACCATCACCACGCGCCCGGCCGGATTGAACTTGATGACCATGTCCGAGCCCTTGTCCGTCACCCATATATTGTCCTCGGGATCGATCTTCACCGTGTGCGCGTACGACCATGCGTACAGGTTGTGGCCGATTTCGCGAAGGAAGCGGCCGTCCGCGCCGAACTCCAGCAGCTGCGCGGCGGACGCGCCATAGGCCGGCCCTGTCGTATTCCCGCGCGAGAAAACGAACACGTGCCCCTTGGAATTCACGGCCACGCCCGCGACCTCTCCGAAATAGAGATCGGGCGGCAGCTTCAGAAAATCCGGAACGGAGCGGTACGCGATTTGCGGCGCCTGTTGTTGCTGCGCGTGAGCGCTCAGGGCCGCCAGCAGAATGAAACATGCAAGGGCGCAACGTCGCATAGAGCCTCCCATCGAATTCGCCTGCACCATGACTTTCGCGGCCGCAAGCGTATAATACGCGGCGCTCCGCTGGAAAGCCGTCCGGCCCGCGCGCCGGGGGCGAAACAGCCGTTACACTGCAAGGAGGGCCGCATGGCCGAAACTCGAAGCGAACGAGTCGTGAAGAAATTCTTCAAGACGCTCAGCAGCGGAGACCTCGAGCGGCTGCGCAAGCTGCTTCACGAAAACGCGGTCTGGACCGTCATGGCGATCGGAATTCCGGGCGCGGGCGAGAAGAAGGGGCATCACCAGATCATCGACGAGTTCCTCCAACCCGCGCGCGCCATGTTCGCCCCCGGAGATCCGAAGATCCATCTCGACCGCGTGATTTCGAAAGGGCCCGTCGTGGCAGTCGAGGCG
>Ga0335077_10005950_pt1 | contig 15018 bp, 13 predicted proteins | sample Lox_Sample_31_FD_207151 | JGI IMG/M metagenome (GOLD analysis project Ga0335077, IMG submission 207151) | Soil microbial communities from Loxahatchee National Wildlife Refuge, Florida, United States - Lox_Sample_3.1 | ecosystem: Environmental > Terrestrial > Soil > Wetlands | place: USA... | reverse complement strand
TAGGAAGACCCTTGTCATACCGGAGCTTCGTCCTATCTCTACGGCAACACGCCACACCAGATCACACCGGCACATCCCTTCGCGCCACGGCGCCCGGCGCGCCTTAATGATCTTGAAACGGCCGTGGTAACTGAACGTGGTGGCAGGCCGCGTCGCTGGCCACCGTGGACGGTCTCGAGGGCCTGTCGATCGGGAACCTGGCCGCGGCGATCGGCATGAGCAAGAGCGGCCTGTACGCGCACTTCGGCTCCAAGCAGGAACTCCAGCTGGCCACCGTGCAAGAGGCGGGGCGGATCTTCGCCGAGGAGGTCGTCCAGCCCGCGCTGGCCGCGCCGGCCGGCCTGACCCAGCTCGCCGTGGTGTGCGAGGCGTTCTTCGGCCACCTGCGGCGGCGCACCTTCCCCGGCGGGTGTTTCTTCGCCGGCGCCGCACTGGAAATGGGCACCCGTCCCGGCCCGGTCAAGGAGGCGGTCGCCGCGTTCCAGTCCGGGTTCGTGGAACTGATCAAGGGCTTCGCGGTCACCGCGATCGAGCAGGGCGAACTCCCCCCCCCCGGTGAAGACCCGCAGCGGCTCGCGTTCGAGCTGAACGGGATCATCCTGGCCACCGACACCAACTTCGTACTGCACGATGACCCCGCCGTGCTGGACCTGGCCCGCCAGGTCGTGCTCCGCAGGCTCGGCCTGGACGCCAGCTGACACCACGGGCGCGGGCGGATCAGCGCAGCCGGCGCCGGGCATCGCCAGCGGGCTGGCTGACCGGCCACATTCCACCAGGCTCTAAGGTACGAGGATGGTTCTCACGCCTGGCCTGGTCTCCTTCGTCCGGATCATCGTCGCCGACACCGACACATCGACGGCGATGGGCAGCGGCGACGTGCCGGTGCTCGGCACACCCCGCCTGCTGGCACTGGCTGAGGCGGCCGCGGTGGCGGCCATCAAGCCCAGCCTGGAACCCGGCCTGACGTCGGTCGGCACGTCCGCGGCCCTGGAACACAAGCAGGCCAGCCCGATCGGCGCGGAGGTCGTGGTCGAGGCCGAACTGGTCGGGGTGGACGGCCAGCGGCTGCTGTTCAACTTCATCGCCCGGCAGAAACCGGCCGCTGCGCCAGCCGATGACGAGGACGCCGTGGTCGGGGCGGGCACGATGGAGCGGCTGGTGGTGGACCGGGACCAGTTCCTGGCCCGCATCCGGGAGCGGTCGCGCTGACCTGCGGCGGCGGTACCGCGACGGCGACCCGATGACCGGCGCTGGCCCGGCGAGCTGGTCGAGCGGTCATGGACTCCGGGGGCAGCCGGACGCGGCCCGCGGCGATGTTCTGCGCCAGGTGCGCGGGGTCGGCGGTGCCAGGGATCAGCAGCGTGCCGTCGTAGTGGGCGAGCAGCCAGGCCAGGGCCACCTGGGCCGCGCTGGCGCCCAGGCCCGCCGCGATGGCGGCCACGGTGGGGTTTCCGGTCACCTTGGGCCAGTTCGGGAACGCGGAGCCGAGCGGGAAGAACGGGACCCAGGCGATGCCGTGCTCGCGGCACAGCTGGAGCACGGGCTCGGCCGAGCGGTCCAGGACGCTGTACGCGTTCTGCACGCACGCGATGCCGGCCGGCGCAACGGTTTCACCGAGACTGGTGAGCTGGCGGGCCCCGCCACGACGGCGCCCGGATGGAGAAGATCATGGCCAAGCAACTCCGGGCGGCGGCCGGGCGGCCGGCCAGACAGGAATACGGATGCTAGACATCGAACAGAGCTCCGGGGTGAGTGTGCTGCGACTGCGTCACGGCCAGGTCAACGCGCTCGACCTGGAGCTGCTGCAAGCAATAACCGCGGCGCTGGGCGACGTGGACGAGCACGCGGCGGTGGTGATCACCGGGACCGGGACCACGTTCTGCGCCGGGGTGGACCTGCGCCGGGTCGTGGCGGGTGGCCCGTCCTACGTGCGGGAGTTCCTGCCCGCGCTGACCGCCGCGTTCATGGCCATCTTCGACCATCCCGGGCCGGTGCTGGCCGCCATCAACGGGCACGCGATCGCTGGCGGCTGCGTGATCGCGGCCGCCTGTGACGTGCGGGTGATGTCACAGGGCACGATAGGCCTGGCCGAACTCAGCGTCGGTGTGCCCTTCCCGGTGGCGGCCCTGGAAATCCTGCGGCACGCGGCCGGGCCGGCCGCCAGCCGCCTGGTGCTCACCGCGGACCTGCTCGGCCCGGCCCAGGCCCAGGCGGCCGGGCTGATCCATGACATCGAGGAGCCCGGCGCCCTGCTGGACTCGGTAGCTGGCGTGGCCCACCGGATGGCGCAGATCCCGGCCGGGGTGTTCGCGGCCAGCAAGCGCCAGCTGCAGGCTCCGGCGCGGGAGCGGATCGCCGCCCGCGGCAGCGAGGACGCGGACGTCCTGGCCACCTGGTCATCGCCCGCCACCCAGGCGGCCATCACCGGCTACCTCAGCCGGCTCAGGCAGCAGCGCACGCTCAGAGGATGAACGGGACCAGCATCTTGGTTGACCGCTTGTACTGCGGATACGTGCCGGGGAAGAGATGGGCCATGTTGCGCTCCTCCACAACGGCGCTGTAGAGAAAGTAGGACCCCAGCAATAGCACCGCGACCAGCCAGTACAGACTGACCGCGATCGTCGTGCCGATCATGGCCAGGACGATGCCGGAGTAGATGGGATGACGGACCCGGTGGTAGGGCCCGGTAGTGACCAGCTCCGGATCCTCCTTCTGGGACATCGGCATGCCCCAGTTCCGGCCGAGGTAGACCCGGGCCCAAATGGCCAGGGCCAGCCCCAGGACGAAGACAGCCAGGCCGATGCCCTGCAGCCACGGGTTGTTCGTTACCGCATGATCTTTGAACGCCCTGGCCCGCAGCAGGAGGAGAACGACCAGCAGGATGGCGATCCGGACGCCGGCGAACCTGATCCAGCTCGTCTGGCCCGCCTTGACCCCAACGGATGCCGCCAGCCAGTAGATCCAGAAGGCTGCCCAGCCGACGAGGATGATGATGTCCACGACATGCATGAAGGAACTCCTTAACTGGTACGGCTCCGCACGCCAGTACCGTCTCCATGCGCCCTCATCACGGACCGGCCGCCCCGCCCCGGCCCGCCGCACCACCAGCCTACGACCGCCCCGGCCAGGCGATGCACGCCACCGGCCGAGAACGCGGCGCAGACCGGGTGCCGGCCGGGCCATTGCGGGAAAGACCTCGGTCCCGCCGGGGCGGCAGGGCCGAACTTCCCCCCCAGGGCCGGTCACATCACCGCCAGCTGGCCGCCGTCGATGACCAGGCCGGTGCCGTGGACACATCCACCCGGCCCAGAGCCTGTCCAGCCGCGGCCACCATGGCGGCGACGTCGGCCTCCCGGCTGACGTCACAGGCGATACCCGGTGCGCGGCCATGCTGGCGCAGCAGGCGGAGTGCCGCGTCCAGTTCTGCCCTGTCCAGCCCAGCGATGAAGACGCTGGCCCGTTCCTCGAGGAAGCGCACTGCTGAACCGATAGCCTTAGCGGCGATGAACGCTACCGCGCCGCCTGGGAACCTGTTCTTTGTCGTCGGGTACGACGGTTCACCGCCGGCCATCAGGGCGCTCGACGCCGCGGTCAGGCTGCTGTACGGCCGGAGCGGCAGCATCGAGGTGGTGTACGTCGCTCACCTGCCCAGCATCGACGCGCTGTCGCCAGGCGCCGTAGCCGAGATGGAAACCAGCTTCGACGATGTCGCGCGCGAGCTGCAGACCGTGGCCGGTGAGCAGCTGGGCGACCGCGAGGAGCGCTGGCGGTTCGAGTGGCGTCAGGGCCTGATACCAGATGAGCTGATCGCCGCCGCGGCGGACATCGGGGCCGCCCACCCCGGCGACAGCGTGGTGATCGTGGTCGGCAGCTCGTCGCATGCCATGCACCGCGTCGTCGGCTCGGCCGCCGTCAGCCTCGCCCGCCGCTCACCAGTGCCCCTCGTGGTCGTGCCTTAGGCTCCCCCGGACCCGGCGGGCCGCGGCGGGCACGGCCCATCGCAGGTGGACGTGGCGTTTCCGGTATGCCTATCGTGGTCTGATATAGCCGCATTGCGCCCGTAATCCCAGCCGCAGTACTGGGCGATAGTCGCGGCGGACCGGGTATCGATCCGTGCCGCGCGCCATCCGAAGGGGCACAGATCCCGTGTCATCCGCCACCCAGGGCCGTCCGGCAGCCGCCGCCGACCGGCGCTGGCTGGTCCTGGTCGTGGTGGCTATCGCCCAGCTGATGGTGGTCCTGGACTCCACGGTCGTGAACATCGCGCTGCCGTCGGCCCAGCGTTCGCTGGGGTTCCCGAACTCCGACCGGCAGTGGGTTGTAACGGCCTACGCCCTGGCCTTCGGCAGCCTGCTGCTGGTGGGCGGCCGGCTCGGCGACATGTACAGCCGCAAGCGGATCTTCATCACGGGCCTGACGGGATTCGCCCTTTCCTCGGCCATCGGGGGTGCCGCCGTCTCCTTCGAGATGCTGGTGGCGGCCCGGGCGCTGCAGGGGGCGTTCGGTGCCATCCTCGCCCCGTCCGCCCTCGGCACCCTGGTCAGCACGTTTCAGGACCCGCGTGAGCGGGGACGCGCGTTCGGGGTGTTCGGCTCGGTCGCGGCGGGCGGCGGCGGCGTGGGCCTGATCCTCGGCGGGGTGCTCACCCAGTACGTATCCTGGCGCTGGACGCTCTACGTCAATCTGGTGTTCGCCACGATTGCCGTGGCCGGCGCCCTGGCGTTCATGCGCAGCAGCCGGCCCACCAGCCGGCCGCGGATGGACTGGCCCGGGGCTGTGCTGGCCGGCGCCGGGCTGTTCTTCATCGTCTTTGGCTTCTCCCACGCCGAGACCGCCGGCTGGACCGCCGGGCTGACCATCGGCTCGCTGATCCTGGGCCTGCTGTTCCTCGCGGCGTTCGTGGCCGCCGAGCGGCTGGGCAGTCACCCGCTGCTGCCGCTGCACGTGATACTCGACCGCACCCGGGGCGGCTCCTACGTCGCGGTCGGACTGTCGGGAATCGCGATCTTCGGCATCTTCCTGTTCCTCACGTACTACCTGCAGGAGATCAAGGGATACAGCCCGGTGAGCAGCGGGCTGGCCTTCCTGCCGATGATCGGCTGCATTCTGCTCAGCTCCAACGTCTCCAGCATCGTGACCCTGCCCCGGCTCGGGCCGCGGGTCCTGATCACCACCGGCATGCTGTTCGGCCTCGGCGCGATGACCTACCTGACCCAGCTCACCGTGACGTCCAGCTACGCCGGCGGCGTGCTGCCCGCCCTGCTCATCCTGGGCCTGGGCTTCGGCATGATCTTCGCCCCGGCTATCAACACAGCCACGGCCGGCGTCGCGCGCCAGGACTCAGGCGTGGCTTCCGCGCTGGTCAACACCATGCAGCAGGTCGGCGGATCGATCGGGACGGCTGCGCTGAGCACCATCGCGCTGACCGCGGCCACCAGCTACCTCGCCGCGCACCACACCGGGCCGCAGGCACCGGCGGTCGCGGCCACCCACGGTTACACCGTGGCCTTCACCGTGTCGGCGGGAATCTTCGGTCTCGGCGTGATCCTCGCCATCGTCCTGCTGCCATCCCGGCAGCGGCTGGCCGAACTCAGGGCGGCCGCGGTCGCCGCGACCGAAGCCGCGCGCCCCGCCGCCGCGGCCGCACCCGCCGGCGCACCCGCCGGCACCGCACCCGCCGCCGCGGGCCGCGGGCCGGCCGTTTCCACTCTCGATCTGACGTCGCAGTTCGACGCGCACGCTGTTCATGCGATTCCGGTTGCCCTGGTCAGCTGCTCACCGGTGATAAATCCCGCTTCGCTCCCGGCGGGCAGGCCCATCGGGTAAATCGCGGCCGGGAGGGCCCGAAGGAACTTTCGCGTCCGCGGCATGGCAGCACCGGCCCGAACGGACGTCGGCACGGACTAACCAGGGACTGACCAGCCCTGATAGCCTGGCGTGTTCTACCGGCCACTGACCGGCACCGATGGCACCGGGTCTGCTGCGGGCTGGCCGTGCCGGTGCCGGAGCGCAACCGCTGACCAGGAAGACGTGATGAATCGGCTGCCCACCGCCGCAATCACGGCCACCTTCCTAGCCACCCTGGTCACCGGCGGCCTGGCCGTCACCCCGGCCGGCCAGGGCCGCCCCGTCCACGGCACCAGGCAGGCCGCCCAGCCGGCCCCGCCCCCCGCCCGGGGCGGCCACCCAGCGCTGCCCCGTCCGCGTTTCGGTGTCACCACCGACAGCATCACCAACCTGAACGCCATCATGGCCAGCTCCCGGCACCTGCCGGACAAGCCGACCACGCGGATCTACTTCGACGTCAGCCACGGCCCCCGCTACTACCTGCGCGCGGCGACCAGGCTGCACCGGGTCAGCTACCTGATGGGAGAACTACTCGACTCCGCCGACGAAGCCAAGATCACGGTCAGCGGCTACAACCGGCGAGTCAAGGCCTACCTGGCCACCCTTGGCCGCCGCATCGACATCTGGGAGATCGGCAACGAGGTCAACGGCGACTGGACCGGGCCCTACCCCGCCGTCGCGGCCAAGCTCACCGAGGCCTACCGCGCCGTCAGCGCACGCGGCTACGCCACCGCCCTGACGCTCTACTACGACATCGGCTGCCACGACGGGTGTCACGAGCTGCACCCGCTGGCATTCTCCCGCCGGTACGTGCCACGGGCGGTCCGCGACGGCCTGCGCTACGTCCTGCTGTCCTACTACCAAGACGACTGCCGCAAAATCCGGCCCACCAGCGCCACCTGGACCTCGTTCTTCCGCAAGCTGCACGCCCTCTACCCCAGCGCTCTCGTCGGCTTCGGCGAGATTGGCCTGAACGACCCGGTCACCCGTAGGACCAGGCCGACCGCGGGATCCTTGATCCGTTACTACTACGGCCTGCGGATCCGCCTGCCGTACTACATCGGCGGCTACTTCTGGTGGTACTACCGCGAGGACTGCCTGCCCTACACCACGAAACCGCTCTGGCGGGTGCTGGCCACCGGATTCAAGAATGAGGCCGCGGCCATACGGCACACCCGCCCGCGGTGGGGGCGGGGTGGTAGGGCACCCGCCGGCGCCGGGCCGCGGTCGTGCGTGCGCTGGTCAGGCCCGGCGTCGTGCGTCCATCAGCCGCAGGATGAGCGGAGTGAAGATCAGCTGCATGGCCAGTTCCATCTTCCCGCCTGGGACGACGATGATGTTGGGCCGTGACATGAACGAATCGTGCAGCATCGACAGCAGGTAGGGGAAGTCGATGCCCTTCGGGTTGGCGAACCGGATGACAACGAAACTCTCATCGGCGCTCGGGATGTGCCGGGCGATGAACGGATTCGACGTGTCCACCGTCGGGACGCGCTGGAAGTTCACGTGCGTCCGGGAGAATTGCGGGCAGATGTAATTCACATAGTCCGGCATGCGCCGCAGCACCGTTCCCATCACGTCCTCGCTGGTGTACCCGCGGGTGCCCTTGTCACGGTGCAGCTTCTGGATCCACTCGAGGTTGATGATCGGGACAACCCCGACCAGCAGGTCCGCGTGCTGGGCGACGTCCGCCTTTTCGGTGACCACGGCACCGTGCAACCCCTCGTAGTAGAGCAGGTCACTGCCGGGGTCGACGTCTGCCCACGGCGTGAACGTCCCGGGCTGCTGGCCGAAGGGCCTGGCCTCCGGTGCGTCGTGCAGGTACTTGCGGACCTGGCCGCGACCGTGCTCCCCGTATTCGCGGAACAGGGTTTCAAGCTCTTCGAGCAGGTTCGCCTCGGGGGAGAAATGGCAGAAGTGGTGGTTGCCTTCCTGGTCGGCGTCCGCCGTGGCGGCCTTCATCTGCTCGCGGTCGTACCGGTGGAACGAGTCGCCCTCGACGATCGTCGCGTTGATCCGCTCACGCAGGAAAATGTGCTGGAACGTCCTGGTCACCGACGTGGTGCCGGCCCCGGACGACCCGGTGATGACAACGATCGGGTGCTTGGCTGACACCAGTCCTCCTGCGCTCAGGGGATCCGGAACAGGGAACGGCTGTTGAAGAGCGAGTCATCGAAGGCCGGCCGCTGTTCCCTGGCCTGGTCGCGGTGATAGCGCTCGATCCGCTCGACCTCGTTCCTTGATCCAAGTATCAGCGGCACGCGCTGGTGCAGGCTTGCGGGCTGGATTTCCATGACCCGTTCGCGTCCCGTGGTGGCGCCGCCGCCGGCCTGCTCGACGATGAAGGAGATCGGGTTGCACTCATACAGCAGCCGCAGCCGCCCTGGCTGGGCTGGCTCCTTGTCGTCCTTGGGGTACAGGAAGACCCCGCCCCGGGTCAGGATGCGGTAAGTCTCGGCCACCAGTGAGGCGATCCAGCGCATGTTGAAGTCCCGGCCGCGCGGTCCGGTACTGCCCGCCAGGCACTCGTGGATGTAACGGCGCACCGGCGGCTCCCAGAAGCGCTCGTTGGAGGCGTTGATGGCAAACTCGCCGCAGTCCTGGGGGATGCGCAGCCGTGGATGGGTGAGCATGAACGCCCCGATGTCGCGATCGAGCGTGAATCCGTCGACACCATCGCCGGTGGTGAGGATCAGCATCGTGGACGGTCCGTACAAGGCGAAGCCCGCGCACACCTGAGCCGTGCCTGGCTGCAGGAAGTGCCCGGCCTGCGGCTCAGCTCCCGGGTCAGGGCTGTGCAGGATCGAGAAGATCGTGCCCACCGAGATGTTGGCGTCGATGTTGCTCGAGCCGTCCAGTGGGTCGAACACAAGCAGGTACTTCCCGCGCCGCCCGGCCGGCACGACAGGGCAGATGTCTTCCATCTCCTCCGACGCCATCGCGGCCAGGTGCCCGGTCCATTCCGTCTCCCCGACCATGACCTCGTTACTGATGAGGTCTAGTTTCTTCTGTACGTCGCCCTGAACGTTCTCCGTCCCCGCGCTGCCCAGCGTGCCGGCTAGCGCGCCGCGGCTGACCTGGTTACTGATGATCTTCACGGCCGTCGCGACCGCATTAAGCAGCCCTGAGAAGTCGCCCGTCGAACCGGGATGACGGTGCTCGCACTCGATGGTGTACCGGGTCAGTGTCTTGCGTTCCTCACGCATGCCTGCTCAGGCCCTCATTGCCGTGGTAACCGGTGGCACCCGGTGGCAAAGCGCGGTGGCCACCTTGTCCAGTCCCAGCAAGGCCGACCTCCTATCACGCCGCGATCGTGACCTCAGTCACCCTCTCGCAGGGTATGAACGCGCTGCCATGACCGCCTCACCCGGCAGAGGGGTCAGCAGGGTGAACATACCCACCCCGTGCCATCCCTACGGAGGGCCCTCACTTCAATCATCTGCCGGGCCAGGGCCACGGACTACTGCCAAATGGCCGGCCCGGACGGGGACCTTATACCCGCGCTTGGCCACCGCCGGGGCGCGGGATCAGGGCACGCCCCCTGGGGTCCCCCGGGCTGCTCGCCCGAACCGGCCCCGTGTCGTCCGGCCGGGCTGCCGGTGACGTCGTGCGTGATCAGCGAGCCAACGTCACCGGTCCGCTCCTCGTGCGGGTGACGGATCGCTTGGCCGGATGCGCGCCGTGACATCGCCCAGGACGGTATGGCCGTGGATGCGGATCACGTTATGGCGTTGCTCCGCGGGCACGGCTGGCACGGCGTTACGCAGCTCGCCCCGCAGCACGCCGCCGGACATCTCGACATGCATGCCTTCGGCGACGAGCACATCCACGTCGCGGAATACCGCGTAGGCGTCGATGACGACCTCATCCGGAGCGCTCCTGGCCCGTGACAAGTCGATGGTCACGTCACCGAGGAGCGCGACGGCGATCAGTTCATCCTCGACGTCCCAGGCCTGTGCGCGCTTGCCGGGCCTGCCTTCAATGACCGGGTCCAGGGCGAGAAGCCAGCGGCGTCGGTGGCCAGCTCCAGCCCGCTGCGGTGCTTCAGGGTTGCCGTCCACGGGCCTCACCTGGCCTGCCCCAATGCGAAATTAGTTGATTGAGTCTATCAGTTAAATTAGCCTGCTGCCATGCCGCCAGCCAGGGATGACGTGCAATCGATGGTGGTGGCGCTGTTCAGCCTGACGGCCGGGCTGGAGCGGGCCAGGCGGCAGAGAAAGGCCGCCAGCGCGCTGAGCCTGCTGCAGGTTATAGCGGGACGCGACGGCATCCGGCCGTCGGACATCGCTGATCTGCAGCTCGTTCACCCATCGCTGATCACCCGCCAGGTCCGGGAGCTGGAGGAGGCGGGTTACGCACGGGTAACCGGGGATCCTGCGGACGGGCGCTCGTGGCTGGTGGCGCTCACGCCGGCCGGGCAGGACGAGATGCGGCGCCTCCAGCAAGTGGGGCTGGACCGGTTTGCCTTGTTTGTCGCCGACTGGGAGCCGGCTGAGGTTCGGGCGCTGACGGCGCTGCTGGACAAGCTCCGGACGTCTATGGCCGCCGTCGGCCAGCGCGAGCAGCGCCCGCCCGGCCGCCGCGAACGGCCGGCGACCGCGGGCCGGCGGCGCCGGGCCGGATATGACCCTGACCAGGTAGCCAGGATCGCGGGGACTCACCATAACCCTTAGTGTTGGGGAAGTCGCTTAAAGTAGCATATGTTTGAAGCGTGCAGCCCCAGCGGCCCTTCCCCAGGCCGCGCAGCCTCGCTCGTGGGATTTCTGCCTGCCGGCCGAGGCTTGGCGCAGGCGCCTTCCGGTCCGGGGCAGTAGGGGGAAATCGCATGGACAAGCCGTCCAGACGGAGGGATGCCACCGGCGCGGAACCCGGCGCGGCCGCCGGGTCATCGCATGATGCGATCATCGGCCTGACCCAGCAGGGCATCATCTGCAGCTGGAATCCGGCTGCGGCACGCCTCTACGGATATGCCCCGGAGGAGATCATCGGCCGCGAGGCGCAGGTGCTCTACCCGCCGGCCCGGCGTGATGAGGAGGCAGAGGTCCTGCGGCGGGTCACGGACGGCGAGCGGGTGGAACCGTACCGCACCGACCGGTGCCGCAAAGACGGCTCGATCATCCGGGTGTCGCTGGCCGTGTCGCGGACCGGTGCCGCGGCCGGGGCCACCGCGGGCGCGGTCACGGTCTCGCGCGAGCTGCCCGGCCGGCCGGATGCCGGGGACCGGCGCGAGCGGCGGTCGGGCCAGGAACGGCGGTCAGGCCGGGAACGGCGCCGGGCCGTGCGTGACAAGGCGCAGGTGGAAGCGCGGTTGCGGCAGGCCCAGCGGCTGGAGAACCTCGGCGAGCTGGCCGGCGGGGTGGCCCATGACTTCAACAACCTGCTGGCCGTGATCCTCAACCATGCGTCGTTCGCTACCCGGGAACTCACCGGTGCGGCCGGGCCGGACTGGGCCCAGCGCCGGGACGCGGCCATTAGTGATCTTGGGCAGGTCGAGCAGGCCGCCCAGCAGGCAGCCCGGCTCACCCGCCAGTTGCTCGCCTTTGCCCGCCGGGAGGTGATCCGGCCGCAGGTCCTCGATCTGGACAATGTCATCACCGCGGTGGAGGAAATGCTGCGCCGTACCCTGGGCGAGCACATCGAGCTGGCCACCGGGCTCGCCGGTGACCTGCAGCCGGTCCTCGCCGACCCGGGCCAGCTCGAGCAGGTACTGGTGAACCTGGCTGTCAACGCCCGCGATGCGATGCCCGGTGGCGGCACGCTGACCATCGATACCAGCAACATCATCGTGGACGCCGACTACATCGCCGGGGGATCCGGGGCCCGGCCCGGACACAATGTGCGGCTGCGGGTCAGCGACACCGGCACCGGGATGACTCCTGAAGTTATCGAGCATGTATTCGAGCCGTTCTTCACGACCAAGCAGGAAGGCGCCGGCACCGGGCTCGGCCTGGCCACCGTCTACGGGATCATCACCCAGGCGGGGGGCGATATCCGGATCTACTCCGAGCCCGGCGCGGGCACAACTTTCAGCATCACGCTGCCCGTCACCGCGCAGGCAGCTGTCCCCGGACTCGAGCCGGTGCGGTACCAGCGGGCACCCCAGGGGGAAACGGTGCTGGTCGTCGAGGATCATGCCGCCCTGCGTGCGGTTACGGAACGCATCTTCGCCCGCAACGGCTACCACGTCATCACCGCCGCCAGCGGCCCGGAGGCGCTCGCCGTCGCCCGTGGCTACCCAGGCGAGATCCACCTGCTCGTCACCGACGTCCTCATGCCGCGCATGTTTGGCAATGAAGTCGCGGAGAAGCTGCGGCAGATCAAGCCAGGCATCGAAGTCCTGTTTATGTCCGGCTACGCCCGGCCCGTGCTGGCTTCCCAGGGCGGGCTCGACCCAGGCGTTGCCCTGGTGGAAAAGCCATTCTCCGAAGCCGAGCTGCTGGGCAAGGCCGGGGAGGTACTCAACGGCCACTTCCGCGCGTTTGAAAGCCTCGACGATCCGCCGGCCTGACCCCGGCTGCATCCCGGCCCAGGCCGCCTGCCTGCTGCGGCCGCGGAGTGCACGGACAAGCCAATTCTGTGCGGTCGCCGACAAGCCGTAAACGACCATGACGGCACCGCGAGCAGCCGCCGCCGCCGGCTACTGCCAGCTTCGGCCGGCGCCTGGCCGCTGGCCCAGCCACTGCGCGTAGGACCTGGAGTCGTCCGGGCCAAATTCCACCGCACCGGGCAGCGCGTGCGCAAACACCAGCGCAGCGGTGGCCTCGAGTTCACTGCGGAGCAGGCTGGCGGGGCCGGTCGCCTCGAATCCCAGAGTCCACCAGTCCTGGCCGTTCGTATGGACGTCGGTGAGTTCCACCCCGCACCGCGGCTGCTGGCCCAGTCCCGCGCCGCGGGCCCCGCCGGCCCGCTGGCTGATGAGAACTGGCTGATCCGCCGCCTCTTGCGTACCGGCCTCCAGCTCGCCGGGTCGGCGCGGCCCGGGCGGAACGGCTCAACGGGAAAGGACCACTTCTGCCAGGACTCCATGCGCCCGCGGGCGCGGCCCGGCACGTCCAGGATTCCCGGGCTGCCGCGGTAGGTCTTCACCTCCAGAGCGCCGCCGCCGCGGATCTTCACTGACAGGCCGCGCAACTGTGGGTCCAGGAGATAGATGTCCTCGCGTGATTCCGTCCCGGCTGGGAACCGGCCGAACCATCCGGCTACCGCGCTGCCCACCTGGCCGGGGAAGATCCAGCGCACCTCCAGGCTCCAGACGGCTTCGGCGACCGGGCGCCCAGGCCGTTCAGCGGGCATCGTCAGTGGCCATCCCGGGACGGGGCGCCGCGGATCGGCAGGCCAAGCCGATCCCGGTACCGCCTTGGACGAAACCTTCCTCGATCATCGCCAGCCTGGGCAAGGTCTCCTCGATTCTTACGGCCTGGCCCATACGCCTCCGCCCCCCGTAGGCCACCAGTCCACCTCGTGGCGGGGCCAATTCCATCGTCCTGATGGGATGAAAGATTCCGCCTAGGCCAGGACAGCTGTCGTCCGGGGGCAACTCTATTTCGCGGCGCTCACCTCGGTGCGCCCGCGACGAAAACGGGCGGCAGCAACTCAACGCTCGCGGGAATGTGCCAGCGGCTGGCCGGGACCTGAGAACTGGGTTTGCTGTCACTCCCGCCTCCTGTGGCACAGGAGTCAATAACCCTCAGTGATTGGTTTGCTAACCGTTCATCTGCCGGTTACGCACGCTCTCGTCTGGGCTATTCGTCACTTTCCAAACCGGGCCAGGGTGGCTGCGGCCGGATTGAAATCATCACCCCGCGGGGGTGGTGAACGCGTGCTGCAGGCATGTATAGAACGGGCATAGCGGCTGACGATGAACGTTGCCGAACGTAACGATCATGTCGGACCTGGGCTGATACGGCGCAGGGTCAGGGCGGTACTCCGGAGCGCGATGGGGGCTGGCAGTGGGTGCTGAACGGGATCGGGTAGCTGGGTTCGGGCGGCTGGAGGACGGGCTGCGGCAGGGCGGGGAGTGGTACCGGTGGGGGCCCTACGTGAGCGAGCGGCAGTGGGGCACGGTGCGGGAGGACTACAGCGCCGACGGCAACGCGTGGGATTACCTGCCGCACGACCAGGCCCGGTCCCGGGCCTACCGATGGGGTGAGGACGGCCTGGCCGGGTTCTGTGACATCGAGCAGCGGCTGTGCCTGAGCCTGGCGCTGTGGAACGGCCGGGATCCGATCTTGAAGGAGCGCGCGTTCGGGCTGACCGGCCCGCAGGGCAACCACGGCGAAGACGTGAAGGAGTACTGGTGGTACCTGGACGCGGTGCCCAGCCACGCCTGGAACCGGTGGCGCTACCACTATCCGCAGGGCCCGTACCCCTATCAGGACCTGATCGATGTCAATGGCCGCCGGAGCCGGTACGAGCCCGAGTACGAGCTGCTGGATACCGGCGCGTTCAACGACGACAGGTACTGGATCACCGAGGTGCACTACGCCAAGGCGGGCCCGGATGACCTGCTGATGGCCATCCAGGTCACCAACGCCGGCCCGGAGCCGGACACGCTGCATGTGCTGCCCACCGCCTGGTTCCGCAACACCTGGTCCTGGGGTGACGACGAGCCCCGGCCGGCGCTGCGGGCTTCCGGGGACCGGTCGGTCGCCGTCGACCATCCGTTCCTGGGCGCCCTGGAACTTTCCGCCGCGGCCGGCCCGGACGGCACCGCCCCGGAGCTGCTGTTCTGCGAGAACGAGACTAATCTGGCCGGGTTGTACGGCGCCGCGCCGGTCACGCCCTACCCCAAGGACGGCATCAACGACCACGTGACCCGTGGCGCGGCCACCGTCAATCCGGTCGGCACCGGGACCAAATGCGCGTTCTGGTACCAGGTCACCGTGCCGCCCGGGCAGACCACCGAGCTGCGGCTCCGGCTGCGCCCGGCGGGCGCCGGGCCGCGCCGGTCCGCGGCGAATACGGCCGCCGCCCTCGGCAAGGACTTCGATCAGGTGATGACGCAGCGCCGGGCCGAAGCCGACGAGTTCTACGCCGAGCTCACGCCGGCCGGTGCCAGCGCGGATGAGGGGCTGGTGCTGCGGCAGGCGTCGGCGGGGATGCTGTGGAGCAAGCAGCTGTTCTACTACGACGTTTCCCGGTGGCTGGACGGGGACCCGGCCCAGCCGCAGC
>Ga0335077_10005949_pt1 | contig 15021 bp, 11 predicted proteins | sample Lox_Sample_31_FD_207151 | JGI IMG/M metagenome (GOLD analysis project Ga0335077, IMG submission 207151) | Soil microbial communities from Loxahatchee National Wildlife Refuge, Florida, United States - Lox_Sample_3.1 | ecosystem: Environmental > Terrestrial > Soil > Wetlands | place: USA... | reverse complement strand
AATCTCGGCAAATACAATCCGGATGCCCCTCCCAGCCAGCAATTCGCGAATCCCGTCCATTGCGTGGTACTGTCCAACGACAACCTGCTGTATGTCTGCGATCGCGTGAACGACCGCATCCAGGTATTCAATCCGGACGGCACGTTCGTGAAGGAAGTCTTTATCGCCAAACGGACGCTGGGCTCCGGGTCGGCCTGGGAGATCGCTTTCTCCAAGGATCCTCAGCAGAAGTACATCTATCTCACCGACGGCGAAAACGAAAAGGTTTACATCATGGACCGCGCTTCGATGGAGATTCTGACCAGCTTCGGCGATGGCGGCCGCATACCGGGTGAATTCTACGGTGTCCATAGCATCGCGGTGGACTCCAAGGGCAACATCTATACGACCGAGACGTTCCAGGGCCAGCGTATCCAGAAGTTCGTGTACAAAGGCATGGCGCCCGTGACGCAGAAGGACCAAGGCGTCATCTGGCCGGCCAAAAAGAGTTAGCTAGGGGCGGCTCAGCCCCCTAGCCGGTCTCCTATTTACGAATATTACTGCGCCGATTGAAACTTTCGATTGGACCGACGCGCGCTCTACGGATAAACTTTGTTCTACGCTAGAGCGTCCGTCTGCCCTGTCTTGCTGGCGATCCCGCTCCGCAAATTCACTTTCGGAGGGGATTCCGAATGCAGATATTACCGCAAGGCCATGTGGTCCCTGCCCAAACGCCGTTGGGTGAGGCGTCGCGTATTCAGCAGGTCTTGGATGAGATCTACGAGAAATACCAGAACGTGGACGATGGCGCGGTCGCTACCTACATTCCCGAGCTAGGCAAAGCCAACCCAAAGGACTTCGGGATCTGTCTGGTCACCGTGGCCGGCCACGTTTTTCGGGCAGGCGATTGGAACAAAGAGTTCACCATCCAATCGATGTGCAAGCCTCTGGCTTTTCAAATGGCGCTGGAGCAATGTGGGGTCCCTGAAACGCTCAAATATGTCGGAGTCGAGCCGAGCGGCGACGCCTTCAACTCCATCGAGCTCGATCCCAAAACAACCCGGCCGTACAATCCCATGATTAACGCCGGTGCGATCGCGATCGCCTCGCTGATCAAGAAATCGCCCGTAGAGGCGGGTGTGCAAGCCTACGTCGATAAATTGAGCGAGGCCGCCGGGAGACATCTTCGCATCGACGAGGCTGTGCTGCAATCGGAAAGCCTTACGGGTAACCGAAATCGAGCGATCGCCTATCTCATGCGGAATTTCGGGATTATTGACGAGCAGGTCAACGAGGCGCTCCATCAGTACTTCGCGCAATGCTCGCTGTTGGTAACCTGCCAGGATATGGCCATGATGGCTGCGACTCTCGCCAACATGGGAAACAACCCGGTCACAGGCAAGCTCGTCTTCGATTTCCAATACATCAAATACGTTTTGACGGTGATGTTGACTTGCGGGCTTTACGACTATGCGGGCTCCTGGGCATATGAGGTCGGGCTGCCGGCGAAAAGCGGAGTGGGCGGCGGGATCTTTGGCGTCGTGAACCGGCAGTTGGGAATTAGCGTGTATTCGCCGAAGCTGGACGCACAGGGCAACAGCGTGCGGGGAATCCTGGCGTGTAAAGACCTGGCCAGCCACTTCGGCTTGCATGCGTTCGAGTTCACAAACGTTGGATCGAGTTTCATGCAGTGGCTGCTTTAGGTGCTGGGCTCAAGACCGCGATCATGCGGCGCTTCACCGGCGATTCAGTATCATCAAGACATGAAACGCCATGTTGGACTAGTTTTCGTGGTGCTGATCTCTACACTCGCCGTGCTTGCCCAGGAGAAGAGACAAGGTGGCGAACAAGGCCGCCCGGCCAGCCGGGACGTGGGCCATGGGCACATACCTTCGCACGGACCACCTCCGGCGAAGGGGCAACCGCCGAAGGCGCAAGCGGCGCCGCGCGAGCAGCAGCGCCCGCCGGAGAACCGCAGTTTCGCCGATCGCGCGGGGCATCCGGAGGCTCCCCACGTTCACAAGAACGATCAGTGGGTCGGACATGACACGGGCCGCGGCGATCCCCGCTTTCATCTTGACCATCCTTGGGAGCACGGCCGCTTCACGGGAGGTTTCGGGAGGAGCCATGTCTTCCGGCTCGCCGGTGGAGGTCCTTCCCGTTTCTGGTTCGGTAATTTCTATTTCAGCGTGGCCCCGGCCGATATCGATTTTTGCGGCGATTGGCTTTGGGGCTCCGATCAGGTGGTGATCTACGAAGATCCGGATCACGACGGATGGTATTTAGCCTATAACGTAAGGCTGGGCACCTACGTCCATGTTATGTATTTGGGAAACCCTTAAGCACGCCGTGGGCGCGGTCACGGTAACGATACGAGTCCCATCCAATACAGGCTTTTGCTGCCGCCTGCTTGCAGGTCGTACTTGCGAATAAATTCCAGCTTTCCGTCGCCGCCGATGCGAAAAACAGCTAAGCTGGCGGGCACGACTTTCTCGTCGGAGCCCTCGCGAACAACCATCGGCGTTTGATTGGCGGCAACCAGGAGCCTGCCGCTCGCGTCGAGGGAAAAGGTGCGCGGCTCGGCTCCGCGTGTGTCGATGTTCTGAATCCGCGTCGGCTCGCCCGTTTTCTGATTGATTGAGTAGACTGCAATGCTATTTTCGCCGCCGGAAAAGACTGCGCGGCCCGCCGAATCGGCAGTGACGGCGCGGTTGGCCTGATACACGAACCGCCCATTGGGATGGACGTGAACAGTTCCGGCATTCTGCCGGGATGCGACATGGCTGGAATCGGCCAAGCTTTCCTGAGTGAACGAAGCCATCGGACGAAGCGTACCGTCCTTCAGTTTCTCGTAGACCTGGAGCTTGTGCTGGCGTTCGAGCGAAAGGAGAACCCACGGCCGCGTCGGATGAAAATCGAGATGCCGGGGCTGAAAATTGAAACCGCCACCGGGGGCGATCGAAATCTCGTTGCCCAGCACGCCATCTTCGTAGCTGAATATTTTCAGCGCGCCTGGATCTTCCGGTTTGTTGCCCGCGGGGCCGTTGCCTCGCGTGACCAGGATCGCCATACGATTCGACGGGTCCACGCGCACTTGATGAGCATAGATTCCGGGATCCACAGGCGCGGCCGGCTTGACTGGGTCGGGAGCAATGGTTCCGTCGTTGTTCAGACGATACACCATCACTCCGCTTGGATTATTGAAAGCAACTAGCACGTGGGTCCCATTGGGGTCGGTGCTCACATGAATCGGCCGCGACGGAAGCATCGCTGGCGCGCCGTGAAGATGCAGGGCCCCGCTCGTGGAATCAATCTGGAACGCGCTCACACCATGCTGGCTGCCGCTCGGCACGATGCTGGCGCCTGGCGTGGCGTAGCTGGAACCGCCGTTGCTCCACGCAACGTAAAGATATTTGCGCGAGGGATGCGGCCAGGCATATTGGATGTTCGCGGGAAGCGTGACGGACCCTCGCTTGATGAGTGCGCCGCTCTCGACGTTGGCGTCGTATTGCATCAGCTCCGCACCAATAGCGGCGTAAAGCACTACGCGGTCCTGCGCCCGTCCGACGGACGCCATGAGCAAACTGAGAGCCGCAAAGGCTACAAGCGAAACTAATCTACAACGCATTCGTGTGCTCACTGCAAGATAGCTTGCCATCTTCTTTGTTCTCCAGGCGCGCTGCTCGGTGGCGCAGCATCCCGAACACGAGCGACGCCACACCGCCGAGCACCAAAAATATCGCCAGCCAACGCATGGCGTTTGCAAGTAGGGCTAAATCGAACGTTGGCCATTGAAAGCTGAATTGACTCAACTGGCTCGCGCGTTCCGTTACGCGGTGCCAGGCGATGTCGGCTGCCAGTGCAGCGAAGACGATCGTCTCGGTTCGCTTGGACACTGTAAAACGCAGGAGCGCGCGCAGCCCGGGCACGATCAACAGAAGCGCTAAAAACTGTCCCAGCTCGATGCCGGCATTGAACGACAGCACCGACGTCAGCACGTGCGATCCCGCGAACTGGAGCGCCGGTTTAATGGCGAACGAGAAGCCAAACCCGTATATGAGCCCGAATCCGAAAGCCAGGATCCAGGGCTGGCGGACCACCCCGCCGGCGATGCACTCGAAGGCCATGTAAACAACCGAAGCCGCGATGAGTGTTTCGATGAACAGCGGGAACCACAGCGCGTCCGATCCCAGTTTGTAAGCCGCGCCAATCAACGTGACGGAGTGCGCTAGCGTGAACGCAGCCCCAAAGGGAACAATCGCAGGAAAGCTACGCAGCAAGAGCGCGGCGCAAAACAGAAAAAGCAAGTAGTCCGATCCCGTCAAAATGTCGGAGAAACCGAACGGAACGAACCGCTGCACGGTTTGGCTCCTAGTCGGATCGAAGCGGAAAAGCCCCGGATCGCCCTGATACTCGAAATCCTTGACCGTGCCGTTCGGCGCCAGGAATTGAAGACTGGTGGAGACGCGCGTGCCGAGGCCGGCCAGCTTGGAGTGAATCGCGAAGCTGGATTGGTCCGAGTGAATCGGATAGTCAAACAAGATGTCGAGCATTGCCTGATCGCGAACCATTAGCGTATCGCTGGCCAGTTTGGGTCCCGTCATATGAGCCAGGGCGGCTTCATAATTGGCGAATGAGTTGTCCGACGGTAGCGAAACACCGGCCGCCACCACTTCTGGCTTCGGAAGCAGGGTACCGCCTTCGTACAACTCAAGGTTGTCGGCGATCCACCAGCGCGCCGCGCTGGGGAGCATCGGGTCGACCCGAACCAGATCCAGTTCGCCGTTCCCGCCGCGCAAAGGAAAATTGATCCCATATAGCGCTTTGAAGGGCAGACGAATCAGCAGATGAAGCCGCTGGCCGGACGGCTTGGCAAACGCGCGAATGGCCAGATCGTCGGGGATGTCGCGAGCCGCGGCGCCAAACGGCAGCGCAAGAAGAAGTACCCCGCTCACGGCCCAAAGATTCCGCACCTTAATTCTGCCCCACCGGAATGTTGAAGGCTACGGTATTCACGACGCCTTTACGCTGCGACTGCACCCAAACCCGGTAAACGCCGGCGCTGGGGAAAGTCAGGTTAAACTGAAGCTGCTTGTATTCTGCCCCATGGTCGGTTGCTTGAATCGGATGGCTGTGGATCATGTCCACCAAATCGGAACTCGCTGCCAGCATGTGCGCCATCGCGCCCAGATACGGCTCGATCCCATCGTTCGGCCTCAACCGAAAATACAGCAGCGCCTTTTGACCAGCGGCCGGCTGAGGTGGTTCGGAGACGAGTTCCACGACGATGTTTTCGGCATGTTGAGGAGCAAGTTCCGGGGCGAGCTTGGCTTGCTCAAAACCGGACGTAGCGCCTGGGACCATCAGCGTATTGACCACCAATTGCGGCGTGCCGCCCTTAGGATAGAAATCGCTCAAGATGCGGTACATACCCGGCTTGGGAAGCCGCACTCCTAAACGAAAACTCGCATCGGTTTGCTGTTCGGGATGCGTGTGCAGGAAAAAACTCAAATCCTGACTGACGATGAAGAGGTGATAAAACTTCTCGTGCACGATTTCGAAGTTGCGCACGGGCTGGTGAGTCTTAGGGTCCTCGATGCCGAAGTTGAGCTGTACGCTTTCACCGGCGTGGATCGCCCGAGGCTGCGGTGCAATCGTCACAGGATATTCTTTTGACTCGGGGATGCCCGCCACCAGCTTCATCCCGCAGCGCGGACAGAAGCCGGGAGTCTTCGAACTCACGTCCCGATCCATCGGGCACATGAATCCGACGCTGGCGTCCTGAAGCGCGGCGAGGCCGGTTAGCGAGCTGGCCCAAGAATCAGGCGACCCTTCCGCCCATAATCCCTGCATCGATGTTTGCTGCAGGTTCGATGAGGCGGTGAGGAATACGCACAGCGCGGCTGCGCCCAAGAGCGCGAGAACACGGCCCATGACGAACCATTATCTCTCCCGCGGAGAGACAGCTCAATATCGGCGGTCGACTTCTAAGCAGGCTTTGTGCGGCTCCGCACCGGCTCCAAGTTAGGTAGCAAGACGGTCAGAATACCGATGGCCGGCAGGAACGAGCACACGTGGTACACGTAGGCGATGCTGGTGTGGTCGGCCAGCTGTCCCAAAAGCGCGGCGCCCACGCCACCCATGCCGAACGCAAAACCGAAAAACATGCCCGAAATCATCCCGATCTTACCGGGAATCAGTTCTTGCGCGTAAACCAGAATGGCGGAAAACGCCGAGGCCAAAATCAGCCCGATGATTACGCTGAGGATTCCTGTCCAGAAGAGACTGGCGTAGGGCAAGATCAAAGTAAACGGAAGCACGCCGAGGATCGAGCACCAGATGACCAGCTTGCGCCCGATGCGGTCGCCCACCGGCCCCCCGATAATCGTTCCCGCCGCCACCGCGCCCAGGAAGATGAACAGGTGAATCTGCGCGCTCTGCACCGAAACGTGAAACTTGCTGATCAGATAAAAGGTGTAGTAGCTGCTGAGGCTGGCAAGGTAGAAGAACTTCGAAAAGATCAGCGCGATCAACACTGCCAATGCCACGACAATCCTCTTCGTCGAGATGGCCGAATGATGCTCGCCATGCGCGGCGCGCGCTTTTCCGCCGGGAAGCCGATGCAATTTCGACCAGGTTCCGACTTTCGTGAGCACCACCATCGCGATCAAAGCCGTGACGGAAAACCAAGCGACGCTCGACTGGCCGCGCGGCAGAACAATGAACGCCGCCAGTAGCGGTCCAACCGAGGAGCCGGTATTTCCGCCTACCTGAAACAGCGATTGCGCCAGGCCATGCTGCCCGCCGGAAGCCATTCGAGCCACTCGCGACGACTCCGGATGAAATACCGCCGACCCAGTGCCGACCAACGCCGCTGACAGGACTAAAGTGGCGAAGCTGTTCGCGGCTGCCAACGCCAGTAATCCGACCAAGGTGAGCCCGCTCCCGACCACCAGCGAATAAGGCTGCGGCCGCCGGTCTGTATAAAGCCCCACGATCGGTTGCAGCAGGGACGCGGTCATCTGAAAGGCGAGCGTGATCAAGCCGACCTGTCCAAAATCCAGCGCGTACGTCGATTTCAGCATGGGGTACAGCGCCGGGATGAGCGACTGCACCATATCGTTCAGGAAATGACAAAAACTAATGCTGATCAAAATCGCGAACGTGGTTTTCGCGCGCGCCTGCGCAGTCATCTCGGTCTGAACTGCTGGAGTCAAGTTTTCTCCCGAAAAAGGCTGGTTTTCAAGCCTCTAACTAGGTTAGCGGTTTTAGAACTGATTTGCCTGAAAACACGCGGTAACGCTCTTCAAGCGATCAGCGCCCTTACGATATAATAGTTCGGCCAAGAACGGAAGACGGGCAAGCGCCCTGGTTAGAGGAGGTAGAGATGAACGGATCACCAAAATGGACGCCATACCTGCTGAGTATCGTTCGCTTTGTCCTTGGATTTATGTTTATCCAGCACGGCCTGGAAAAGCTCTGGGGCTTCGCTGGGGGAAGAATCGACCATAACTTCACCTCGATGCATGGATTCGCCGGTCTGCTGGAGTTTCCTGGCGGGCTGCTGCTCATGCTGGGTCTGTTCACCAGGCCGACGGCGTTCATCCTGTCCGGAGAGATGGCTGTGGCGTATTTCCGCTCTTGGGCGCCGCGCGGCTTCTGGCCCATCACCAACGGCGGTGAGTTTTCGACGATCCTTGCGTTCGCATTCCTTTGGTTGGTTGCCGCCGGCCCCGGTCCCTGGAGCCTGGACTACCTGATTCAGAAGGCATTCAAGCGCGCGACTCCGGAACTGGCCATGCGCAGCGCACCGGCCCGGACTTGAGGAGGAAAGGACGAAGACATGGCTGACAAGCTTGCTTCCTGGGAAGGCTACCTGCGGTCAATACTGCGTATCATCGTCGCTTTCACCTTTTCGCTCCACGGCTACCGGCTGGCATTGGGCTTCTTTGCCGTTGCAAGAGGAGGCCGTCGTAACGCTCCGCCCATGGCGCTCGATACTCTTCCCCATATACTCGGCTATCTCGGGATTATCGGCGGCGTGCTGCTCTTCGTGGGATTGTTTACGCGCGTGACGGCAGCGATCCTGGCGATTGAGGTCGCAATTGCATATCTCTCTTCATCGGCGCTCCGTGGCCCCTGGACCATCCGCAACGGAGGCGAAGAGGCGATCGCGTACCTGTTCGTGTTTCTCTATATCGCCGCGGCCGGCGCGGGCACGTGGAGTCTGGACTACTGGATCGAGAAAAAGCGGCATAAACCCGTGGAAGCGGATTTTCGCGCGGCCAGCGCTCATGCCCGGACTTAGCTGGCCGGTCTTCAGATGAGCGGCCAGCACTATCGCGAGAACCAATGGTGGGTGAGTTCCTATAACTTCCTCCCGGAGGTTCGCAATACATTCGATCTTCCCGAACGGGTCGTGATCCACGACGCCACCCTGCGCGACGGCGAACAAACTCCCGGTGTCGTGTTCAGCGTCGCCGACAAAGTCGCGATCGCCGAGAAACTCGACGAGATCGGCGTCGACCGGATTGAAGCCGGCATGCCCGTGGTATCCGCCGAAGATTACCAGGCCATCAAGGAAATCTCGCGCCTGGGCTTGAAGTCGCGGATCTTTGCCTTCGCGCGCGCCATGAATGCCGACATCGACAAGGCCGTCGAGTGCGGCTGTCACGGCGTCATCATTGAAGTCCCCATCGGTTACCCGAAACTGAAATACCAGTTCCACTGGACCTGGGAGGACGTGCTCAAAAAGAGCGTCGGCGTCATCAACTACGCGAAATCTCGTGGCTTGTATGCCGTTTACTTCCCCTACGACACGACGCGCGCCCGCGAAGAGGACTTGCGCAATCTTCTAACCCGGATCATGCAAGACGCGCCCCCGGATTCAATCGGCATTGTGGATACCATGGGCTGCGTTCTGCCCGAAGCCATGAAATATTTAGTGCGGCTCGTCAAATCGCTGACCAATCTGCCGGTGGAAGTTCACACGCACAACGATTTCGGAATGGCAGTCGCCACTGAACTCGCGGGCGTCGAAGCAGGCGCGGAGTGCGTTCATAGCTGCGCCAATGGGCTCGGCGAACGTACGGGAAATGCGGCGCTGGAGGAATTGATTGTCGCGCTGCATGTGCTTTACGGCTACCAGACCCAATACGACTTGGGTAAGCTGCCCGAGCTGGGTGAATTGGTCCGCCGTTTGAGCCAACAGGGTTTCGCAGTGAACAAACCGATTCTCGGCGAGCGGAATTTTACGCGCGAGTCGGGCATTGGCGTGGATCTGGTCGTCAAGGAGCCGCTGGCGATGTTTGGAACGCATCCGGCTCTCACCGGGCGCAGCGGCGAAGTTGTGCTGGGCAAGAAGAGCGGCAAAGCATCGATAACGTATCATTTGGAACAGATGGGGATCACAGACGCGGATGACGAGGCCATCCTCGAGATGCTGCGCCGCGTCAAAGAGAAAGGCATTGAGAAGCGAGGACTAGTTAGCCAGGAAGAATTCAGGGAAATTGTCGACAGCGTTCTTGTCGCCAAAAGATAGACGCCCGTCTTTTTAGCACGTCGAACTGTAAGCCGTGTCCATGTTGCTCGGCGACCCAGCGCATGAGCAACGTAATCCTCCACTCCGTCACATGCAAAAACTGCTAGCGGCAAACCGGGGCGAGATCGCCATCCGTATTATGCGCGCGGCCACCGAACTCGGGCTGCGCACTGCCGGGATTTATTCCAAGGAAGACCGGCTGAGTCTGCATCGCTTCAAGGCCGACGAGACTTACTTGATCGGCGAAGGCAAGGGCCCGGTGGAAGCGTATCTGGATGTCGAGGGAATCGTCGGACTGGCCGCGGAGAAAGGAGTGGATGCGATCCATCCGGGCTACGGCTTTCTCTCCGAGAATCCCGCCCTGCCGCGGGCCTGTGAAAAGGCAGGCATCACGTTCGTCGGCCCGAGCGCTGAGCTGCTCGAATTGCTCGGCGACAAAACCGCGGCGCGGCGCCTGGCCGAAAAGGCCGGCGTGCCGGTTGTGCCGGGGACCGAGCGAGCCGCGTCGAAATTGGAACACGCTCGCAAAGCTGCCTCGCAGATCGGCTTTCCAATTATCATCAAGGCGGCGTTCGGCGGCGGCGGGCGAGGCATGCGCGTGGTGGAATCGCCGGCCGATCTCGAAAGCCGCTTCGAGGAGGCAACACGCGAAGCGGCGGCGGCGTTCGGCAATGGCGCGGTCTTCCTGGAGCGTTTCATACGCCGTCCCCGGCACATCGAAGTTCAGATTCTTGGCGACCAGCGCGGCAACATCGTGCACTTGTACGAACGCGATTGCTCGGTGCAGCGGCGGCACCAGAAAGTGGTCGAGGTCGCGCCAGCTATCGATCTCGAACCCGCGATTCGCAACGCGATCTGCGATGCCGCGGTGCGTCTGGCGCGCACGGCCGGCTATTACAATGCCGGCACGGTGGAGTTTCTCGTCGATAGCGAAACCGGCGAGTGGTACTTTATCGAAGTTAATCCGCGCATCCAGGTGGAGCATACTGTCACCGAGATGGTGACCGGAATCGATCTGGTGCGCTGCCAGATCCTGGTGGCGCAAGGCCACGCGCTGTACAGCCCGCAGATCAATTTGCCGCCGCAGGAGAAGATGCCGCTCTACGGCTACGCGCTGCAATGCCGCGTGACCACCGAAGATCCTCAGAACAATTTCGTACCCGACTACGGCAAGATCCATACCTATCGGTCGCCGGCGGGCTTCGGTCTGCGGCTGGACGGCGCTTCGGCATACGGCGGTGCGGTGATCAGCCCCTATTACGATTCGCTCCTGGTGAAGGTGACCGCCTGGGGGCGCGAATTCCGGCATGCCTGCCAGCGAATGGACCGCGCTCTGCGCGAGTTTCGCGTTCGCGGCGTGAAAACGAATATTCCGTTCCTGGAAAACGTCGTCAATCATCCGGTCTTTCAGTCGGGCCGCGCCACCACGCGATTCATCGAAGAGACGCCAGGCCTGTTCGCGTTCCTCCAGCGCCGCGATCGCGCAACCAAGCTGCTCACTTACCTGGGCGAGGTGATCGTCAACGGCAACCCGGAAGTGAAGGGCAAGGAAGCTCCAGCTAACTTCAGGCGTGCTCCGGTAGCATCGCACGATCTCCATGCGCCCACGCCCGGAACGCGGCAATTGCTCGAGAAGCTGGGTCCAGTCAAATTCGCCGAATGGACGCGCAGTCAAAAACGGCTGTTGCTCACGGACACGACATTTCGCGACGCCCACCAGTCGCTCATGGCTACGCGGGTTCGCTCATACGATCTGGCGGCAATCTCTGGTTTCGTCGCTCATCAGCTATTCGATCTCTATAGCCTGGAAATGTGGGGCGGCGCGACGTTCGACGTCGCCTTGCGCTTCCTGCTGGAAGATCCCTGGGTTCGGCTGCGCCGTTTGCGGGAGCTGATTCCGAACATCTGTTTTCAGATGTTGCTGCGCGCTTCCAACGCCGTTGGCTACACAGCCTATCCCGATAACGTCGTACGCGAGTTTATCAGCGAAGCCGCGTTGCAAGGGATCGACATCTTTCGGATTTTCGATTCGCTGAATTGGCTGCCGAATATGAAGGTCGCTATGGAGGCGGTGCTCAAGACCGGCAAGATCTGCGAAGCCGCGATCTGCTACACCGGCGACATCCTCGATCCCAAACGCGACAAGTACCCGCTCGCCTATTACGTGCAAAAGGCCAAGGAGCTGGAGCGTATGGGCGCGCATCTGATCGGCATCAAGGACATGGCTGGAGTCTCGAAGCCCTACGCTGCCGAGAAGCTGGTGAAGGCGCTAAGGGATGAAGTAGGCACTCCCATCCACTTTCACACGCACGATACCAGCGGCATCAACGCCGCCTCCATCCTAAAAGCGTCCGATGCCGGCGTGGACATCGCCGATGCCGCGGTCGCGTCGATGAGCGGCACCACCAGCCAGCCAAATTTGAATTCCGTGGTAGCCGCGCTTGCGCATACACACCGCGCTACCGGCCTCGATCTGGACGCGCTCAACCACTACTCGGATTATTGGGAAGCCGTTCGCGGGTATTACAAGCCGTTTGACAATGCTCCCAAAGCAGGAACCGCCGAAGTATATCTCCACGAAATGCCAGGCGGCCAGTACACGAATTTGAAGGAGCAGGCCGAATCCATGGGCCTGGGCGAGCGCTGGCCCGAGATCGCGCGGGCCTACGCCGATGTCAACCGCGCGTTCGGCGACATCGTGAAAGTCACTCCTTCGAGCAAGGTGGTCGGCGACATGGCGATTTTCCTGGTTTCACACGGTTTGACGATGCAGGAATTCGAATCGCGCGCCGAAGAGCAGAATCTCAACATCCCCAACTCGGTAGTCGAAATGTTTTCCGGCTCCCTGGGACAACCCGACGGCGGGTGGCCCAAAAAATTGCAGCGGATCATTCTCCGCGGGGCCAAACCCATCAAAGGCCGGCCCGGCGCGCATCTGAAGCCCGTCGATTTTGGCGAAGCGAGCGAGCTGTTAGAAAAGAAAATTGATCGCAGGCCCGTTCACGACGAGCTGCTGAGCTATCTCATGTACCCCGAGGTCTTCGTCAAGCTCGCCAAGGCGCAACAAAACTACGGCGATGTGGACGTGCTGCCTACGCCGCAGTTCTTCTACGGCATGAAAACGGGCGAAGAGATCACCGTCGAGATTGAGCCCGGCAAGACGCTGATCGTCAAATTTTTGACCCTGAGTGAAGTTCATCCCGACGGCACTCGGACGGTATTCTTCGAACTCAACGGCCAACCCCGCGAAGTAACCGTCCGCGATAAGTCGCAAGTACGTACCGAGGCGCCCAAACAATTCGCCGATCCTGGCCAGACTGGACAAGTAGGCGCTCCCACGCCGGGAGTCATAAGTTCGATCGCAGTCGACCTCAACCAGCCCGTTCAGAGGGGCGACCGTCTGTTGGTGCTGGAAGCGATGAAGATGCAGAGTACCGTCTACGCGCCGGTGTCCGGCAAGGTAGCAAAGAAATTCGTGAATCCGGGCCAGACGGTGGAAGCGAAAGAACTGCTGCTGGTGATCGACTGATCAGCGCAGCCAAATGGACCATACGGTGTCCACTGTGGCATGCGTGATCGACGACGCCAGCAGCCGCCTTCGTGCCAGCCACGCGCGGCCATAGAAAAATCCGGCGATGGCAGCCAGGATCACGTAGCGCCAGTTGAAAAACGCCGTTCGTTTGTTGAAATGCGCAAGGCCGAACAATACCGCTGTGATCCATAGCGCGTGCCGCGTTCCCAGACGGCGCTCCAACAGGTTGAGTAGCAGCCCGCGGAAGAACAGTTCTTCCGGCATGGCGACGAAGAAAAGCGTGAACAACCACCCGGCGCCGAACTGAATCGGATTGCCTGACGTCCGGTGCAGGTGCAGAAAGTTCAACAAGAACCCGAGCGAAAGTGCGATCGGAGTGAAGTAGAGGAACTCGCGAAGCCCGACGGCGGGATCGAACGAGCGAGGACGAAAATCGAAGCCGATGCCGCCGATCGGTCGAACGACGAGATACGCGTAGAGGCCCGCATCCAACAAAAGCAGCTTCGGCATTCCACTGAGTCCGGCCACCGGCCACGCGCCGTCAAAAAAATGAAACTCCACGGAAAGGCCGAGAATGGCCAAGGCCGTCCAGTCGTGCCATCGTGGTGCGTGGGAGCCGGCTTGATTCAAGAGCAACGTTACAGCCAGCACGATTCCCAAAAGCCCGCAGCAGAGATCCCAGCGAAATTCCCCACGGGGCAAGGTGAAGACGAGATAGGGCACGATCAACGCTACTGGTGCAAGCAGCTTTGCGGTTGAACTTGTAAGCTTGCGCCGCAGCCACGCATCCAGTCCGAATCCGAACGCCCAGTACGGCGCCAGCAGCATAGCGAAGCTCAGCGCGGCGGAAGCGACATGCCCGTCCAGGCGGGCAGCAACCCCGAAGTACTCAGCCAGCGCCCAGAAACCGCCTAGTAGCGCGACAATGGCGAGCAGCGCGACCCACCGGACGGCCTTGAACGAACGCGCTTCGGCCGGGGCCGCCTCACTCATCTCGTCGATATGCACCGAGGCCGGGCCGGTAGGACTTCTCATCCAGAAATTGCTTCAGACCTTTGTCCCGCCCCTGTTCGCGATCCAGGAAACGCATCTGATCAAACTTGGCGAACAGATAATCGTCGGCGTCGTCCCAGGAAAGGTCCCCTACACGCCTGCAAGCGTGCTTAGCGGCGCGCAGGGTTGCCGGATTCTTCCCGAGCAGTACGTTGGCCAATTCGCGAGTCCGTTCGCGCAGCCGGTCCAACGGGACCGCCTCGTTTACCAGTCCCATCGCCGCCGCCTTACGGCCATCGAAAGTCTCGCCAGTCATGGTGTAGTAGAGCGCATCACGCTGGTTCATGACCGACGTCACCGACTTCAATACGTTGCCGGCGGGGATGATTCCCCAGTTGATCTCCGACAGCCCGAAGGTGGCCTCTTCCGCGGCAATCGCCAGATCGCAGGCGACCACGGAATTGAAGCCGCCGCCGAAGCACCACCCGTTCACCATCGCGATGGTCGGTTTCATGTAGTAGCTCAAGCGGCGCCAGTTGACCTGCGCGCTCAGCCGCGTAAATTGGACGCGGGCCTCCGGCGGCAAAGGATCGGTGGCGCGAAAGAATTCCTGCATGTCCATGCCAGCCGAGTACGCTTCGCCCGCTCCTGTGAGCACAAGAACGCCCGCGCGCTCATCGGCCTCGACAAAATCGAGGACCTGGAGCATCTCGGCCATCAGCTCCGGACTAATCGCGTTGCGCTTCTCGGGGCGATGCAAGGTGACCCAGGCGATCCGGTTCTCGACTTCGACCAGAACGGTCTTGCCTCCGGGCTGTTGAGTATCGTTCTCGGACATTTGCGTCGTATGATAGCACCTGAGGTTATTGCCGAGAAACGATTTCGAACTATGCCCAGCGCGCTGTTCACTTCCATCCAGCTTCGCCAGCTTACTCTGAAGAACCGCATCGTGATTTCGCCACTGTGCCAATACAGC
>Ga0335077_10005948_pt1 | contig 15022 bp, 12 predicted proteins | sample Lox_Sample_31_FD_207151 | JGI IMG/M metagenome (GOLD analysis project Ga0335077, IMG submission 207151) | Soil microbial communities from Loxahatchee National Wildlife Refuge, Florida, United States - Lox_Sample_3.1 | ecosystem: Environmental > Terrestrial > Soil > Wetlands | place: USA... | reverse complement strand
CTCGCGAGCGGCTCGCACACGATTCTGCTGAAGCTGGCAGGGATGCCGGATTATTCGCGGACGATGGATGTGCCCAGGTCCAGCAAGCTTACTCTAAAAGCCATGTTTGCTGCGAAGGCGGAACCCTGAAGGCTAAGTAGCATAGGCTTCAGCCTGTCTAGCGCTCACAACCGAAAGCTGCAATGGTTTGGCGGGCGCTTACTTTGCCGCGCCCGTCTTCCAGTAGGCTTGTTGGCCGATGTAATCGTCGTCTGGCATATTCCTGAGGATCGCTCGCTTCAATTCCAGCGGATCGACCGGGGCCTGCTTCTTGTAGGCGACTTCTCCTCCCGGGAGAATCAGCATGGTGTAAGGAACGGCGGCGTTCCATTCGGAATCGAACGCGCCAAGCAGTGGATAAATGTCGGTAGAGCCGAGCATGAAATTCCGCGTGGTGGCGTGCAACTCGTTCAGGCGTTTCAGCACCCCCTGCTTTTCGTCCGGGTAATTGATGCTGACGGTCACCAGGTCGAACGCGCGCCGCCCGTACATGCGGTACATGGTCTGCAATTCCGGCATCTCCTGCACGCAGGGAGCGCACCAGGTAGCCCAGAAATTGACGAGGACCATCTTCCCGGTTTCATTCTTGCGCAGGGCTTTCAGTTCTTCGGCGGTTACAGGCTTTACGTCGACGGGCTTGCTCTCGATTGCGGCGAGTGCCTGCTTGCGGCTCTCTTCTTTGTAGAGCCACTTGGTGGAGCAGCCTACGGAAGGAGTCTTGGCGACGGCGACTTCTTTTCCGGCCAACAGGGCATCGAGGGCGTTACGCGCGTCGCGGACGGTGACCAGCGGTTCGCGCGGATTATTGTCGACGCGGCCCTGGTAGCGCAGCTTGCGCCCCGCATCGAAGATGAAGACGTGCGGCGTGGCGGAAGGACCATAGGCCGTGGTGGCGCTTTGCGTTTCGCCGTCGTAAAGATACGGGAAGGTGAAGTTGCGGTAGGCGGCGCGGATTTTCATCTCCTCCAACGAATCGCCCACGTCGGTGTAGCCCAATTCGTCCAGGCGGACGGCCCGCGGGCTGTTGGGCTCGATGGCCACCAGCGCCACGCCGCGCTCGCGGTAATCGGCCGCGAGTTGCTTGATGCGCCCTTCATAGAGCTGCGCGGTGGGGCAGTGATTGCACGTAAACACGATGATCAGAATCTTGCTGGCGGCGTAATCGGCGAGACAGTGAGTCTTTCCGTCAATGCCCGGCAGGCAGAAATCGGGAGCGTTCGCGCCGATGGCAAGAGGCTGCGGGCTGCGCACGTCGTCGGTGCGAGCCCCCGCAGTGAATGCCGCGGCAAGCAGCAGGCAAACCGCAGCCACCACAACGAGCTTCCAGACATTCCGTCCATTTGCCGATTTCATCGAATTCCCCTTTGCGATGGAGCTAGCAAGCTTCGCTTGACGAAGCCTCGCCGCGCCGGCACCAGTTGGCCGCATTATACGCGGGCAAGCGCGGAGTCCGTTGTGACGTGGTTCCGTTGCCGCGAAAAGTCCCGTGTGTTAGCATCGGCAGGTTAAGAAGAGCGGACCAGGGATTTTTTCGATTCTCCTTCGCCCCGCGCTCCGGGACCCAGGCAGGGCCGCGCTCTCCTTTCCAACCTACAACTTCGCCAGGCGCAGGCCCGCGCCTGCTTTTTTGTCGGCGGACCATCGCCCGGTGACTTTGTGAGTCACACCCAAGCGGAGGTCTATCATGAAAATCTACGCCACCAAGGACATCAGAAACGTTGGCATTGTAGGTCACGGCGGCACCGGAAAGACGCAACTGGTGTCGTCGTTACTCTTCACGGCCGGGGCCACCCAGCGCTTCGGCAAAGTTGCGGAGGGGACCACCACCACGGACTGGGACGACGAAGAAATCTCGCGGAAAATCTCCATCCAGACCGGCCTGGCGCAAGCGGAGTGGCCGTGCACGCTCTGCAACAATCAGAACGTCAAGCTCAATTTCATCGACCTCCCCGGCTATTCCACGTTCATCACCGAAACAAAAGCTTCCCTCATCGCCGCCGATGCCGCGCTTATCACCGTGGACGCGCACGTCGGCGCTCAGGTCACCACCGAAAAAGTCTGGGACTATTGCGCCGAGTACGATATTCCCCGGGCGTTCGTCCTCACCTGGATGGATCGCGAACTCTCCGACTTCGGGCGCTGCATGGAATCGCTGGTCGAACTGTTCGGGCGCAACGTGGTCGCGCTGCAGATGCCCATCGGCAGCGAAAAAGGTTTCCGTGGCGTGATCGATCTCGTCTCCATGAAAGCCCACCTCTACACACCGGACGGAGACGGCAAAGCCACAATCGAGAATATTCCGGACGCGTTGAAAGATGAGGCGGAGGAAGCGCACGAGAAGCTCGTTGAGATGATCGCCGAAGGCGACGACGAGATGATGGAGGAGTTCTTCCGCGAAGGCACCATTCCGGTCCAGGATCTGATCCCCGCGGTGCGGAAAGCGATTGTCGCGGAGAAGATCGTTCCCGTACTGATGATTTCGTCCACGCGCAACGTCGGCAACGCCAGCCTGCTCACGTTCCTCGCCGACGTGTTTCCGCATCCGGACGAGCACGCGCAGGTCGGTTACAAGGAACCCGCAGGCAAGGGCGACCGGATCGACCGGAAATACGACGATTCCCAGCCGCTTTCCCTGTTCGTGTTCAAGACGCTCGCCGATCCGTTCGCGGGCCGCATCAATTATTTCAAGGTGAAGAGCGGCGTGCTGAAAAATGACGCCACGCTGCAGAACTTCAACCGCAGCACGCCCGAGCGTTTCCAGCACACCATGCTGGTGCAGGGCAAGCAGCTCACGGAAGTTCACGAGTTGCACTCCGGCGACATTGGCGCCATCGCCAAGCTGAAGGAAACGGTCACAGGTGACACGCTGGGCGACAAGAACGCGCCCATTTACTACCAGCCGGCGCTGCTGCCCGAGCCTTCCATCACCTTTGCCGTCGAACCGAAGTCCCGCGCCGACGAGGACAAGATCGGCGTGGCCATTCACAAGATTATGGAAGAGGATCCCGCGTTGCGTTTCTCGCGCGACCCGCAGACCAAGGAATTCCTTCTTGCCGGGAACGGCCAGCAGCACGTGGAAGTCGTGGTGGCCAAGCTGCAGAAGCGCTACAACGTCAACCTCACGCTCAAGCCGCCCAAGGTGCCCTACCGCGAGACCATCCGCGGCAAGGCCGACGCCGAGGGCAAGCACAAGAAACAGTCCGGCGGCCACGGACAGTTCGGCGTGTGCCGCGTCAAGTTCGAGCCTACCGAGCGCAACAAGGGCATCGAGTTTGTCGACGACATTTTCGGCGGCTCCATCCCGAAGAACTGGATTCCGTCCGTCGAAAAGGGAATCCGCGACGCCGCTGCGCGCGGCTACCTCGCGGGATTCCCGATGACCGACTTCCGCGCGATTCTCTACGACGGCAAATATCATGACGTCGATTCCTCGGATATTGCTTTCAAAATTGCTGGCTCGCTCGCGTTCAAGGAAGCCATGAAGCAGGCGCGGCCGGCGCTGCTCGAACCGGTGATGCGTGTGGAAGTCTACGCGCCGGACCAGTTTTCCGGCGACCTGATGGGCGATTTGAGCTCGCGCCGCGGCCGCATCGAAGGCAGTGAATCGCGCGGGCACAACGTCATCGTCAAGGCGCTGGTGCCGCTTGCGGAAATGCTTTCCTACGCGACGGACCTGACGTCGATGACGCAGGGCCGCGCCAGCTACTCGATGGAGTATTCGCACTACGACTACGTGCCGGGTGAGTTGGCCGACAAGGTCATCGCCGCGCACAAGCCGCACGGCGAAGCCCTCGTCGAGGAAGAAGCGTAGCTTTTGCAGGGCCCGCCTTCTGCCTGCCCCGGTTCAGCCGGGGAGGTGGGCCATGGCGTTCCACTTAGCCCAGATCACCCGCAAAGCGACGCGCTGCATGCGTGTGTGGAGCAACCTTTTGTGCGCGCTGGTGTTTCCTGAATAGCAGCATCGGTACAGCGTGATCGCAGTCGTTGGTTGAAATGGTTTCGGGCACTTGAACGCCGCCTGATCGGCGTGGGGGGATCGTTCCGTAGTTTCCAGACACTGATCGCACCGCTGCACACGCCATATCTCTCGCTCCAGTCTGCCAACCGGGTCCCAAAATCCAAACAAGCAGGTTCGGAGGAATCCAAATGAGTCGCGTTCGTGTGCATAGGTGTCGTGTTCTATTCGTTGTCTTCTGCGCGGGGTTGCTTGCCGCACTGGCTACAGCGCAGGAGCAGCCGAAAGCGGAAGTTTTCGGGGGTTATCAGCACACCCAAATCAGCAGCACAGGCGCCGATGGGTGGAACGCTTCATTCACGGGCAACGTCAATCGCTGGTTCGGCGTGACCGCTGATTTTAGCGGCGTCTACAAAAATTTCAGCGGGGCGGGCGCCAGAGCCTATACGTATGCCTTCGGGCCCACGTTTTCGGTGCGCCACGGACACGTTACGCCCTTCGCGCACGTGTTGCTCGGGGGCGTCCACGTTTCGGCGGGGTTCGAGAGCCTGAGCGCCTCGACGAACGGGTTCGCCACGATGATTGGCGGCGGCGTCGATGTGCAAGCGGCAAAGCATGTGGCAATACGCGTGTTCCAGGGCGATTGGATTGTGTGGCAGGTACAAGGCGTCACAAGCAAGAGCAGCGGCCGAGTGTCGGCCGGGCTAGTCATCCGCTTTTGAGGCAAGCTCGCAGATCCAAGTTCGACAGCTGAGGCCGGGCCAAAGAAAGCGAGGCGGCGATCGTTGGCGGACGGCCTCAGACAGCCGTCCCCACAGCTGCGGGTTGTCCGACGTTCGCTTTTCCACTAAGCTTCCCTTGATTTGAGAGGAGACGCTCATGGACGAAGCGAAGCAACAGGAACGGCGGAACTTCTTGCAGGGTGCGGCAGCGGCCGCCACGGTGAGCGCCGTTTCCCTGGCCCTTCCGCGCTGGAGTTTGGCGCATCCGGCGATTGCTACCGCAGACCTGGACGCGATTCGCGCCGAAATCGAGAACCGGCATGAGGAATCGCTGCGGCGCCTGCAGAACTGGATCCGCCAGCCGTCGATCGCCGCGGAAAACCGCGGCATGAACGAAGGCTGCGCGCAAATGATGGAACTGCTGAAGGAAGCGGGCTTCTCCGCCATCACGAAGATTCCCACCGACGGTCAGCCGGGAGTTTACGCCACGCTGGATGCGGGCGCGCCGAAAACGCTCGGCGTCTACTACATGTACGACGTCAAGCAAGCGGACCCGGCGGAATGGTCTTCGCCGCCGTTTGCAGCCGCGCTGGTCGAAAAGCCGGGGCTGGGCAAAGTGGTGATGGGGCGCGGCGCGGTCAACCAAAAGGGGCCGGAAGCCACGTTCCTCGCAGCGCTTCATGCGATTCGGGGCGCGGGCAAAAAGTATCCCGTGAATTTTGTGTTTGTCGCGGAAGGCGAAGAAGAGATCGGCTCGCCGCATTTCGGACAGATCGTGCACAAACCGGAAATTCAAGCCGCGTTTGCGAAAAGCATCGGCGTGTTCATGCCGTTCGCTTCGCAGGATCTGGATGGACAGGTGACGACGTTCTACGGCGCGAAAGGGGTGGTGGAACTGGAGCTGATATCCAGCGGCGAGAAATGGGGCCGTGGTCCGCGCAAGGACGTGCACTCGAGCAACAAGGCGCGGTTGGACAGCCCGGCATGGCATCTAGTGGAAGCGCTCGCCACACTGGTTTCGCCTGATGGCAACACGCCGGCGATCGAAGGTTTCGCGCGCAAGGTCAAGCCGTTGAGCGAGGCAGAGAAGAACATGATCGCCGCGGCCGCCAAGCGCCTGGATGAAGCCAGCGCCAAAAAACAACTCGGTGTGAGCCGCTGGGTGCACGACGTGAGCTGGCAGGAGGCTCTGGAACTTCTGGTTTCGCGCCCGACGGTGAATATCGAAGGTCTGGTGGGCGGGTACACGGGACCGGGCGGCAAGACCATTTTGCCGGGCCGGGCGGTGGCCAAGCTGGATTTGCGGCTCGTTCCGGACATGACCAAGGATGACGCGGCGGCCGCGTTGAAGAACCATCTGGCGAAACACGGTTTTGCCGACATCGAAGTGAACGTGACCGGCGGCTACGATCCGACCTCGACGCCCATGGACGCGGCCATCTGCAAGGCGGAAGACGCGGTGTATAAGAGCGAGGGCATTGACCCTGTGGCGCTGCCGCGGCTGGCTGGCTCCTGGCCAGGCTGCGTGTTTACCGGGGAGCCGTTGAAGCTGCCCGCGGGCCACTTCGGACTCGGGCACGGAAACGGTGCCCACGCGCCGGACGAGTATTACCTGATCGAGTCGAAGAACCCGAAGCTGCGCGGCATGGATGGCGCGGCGCTGTCCTACGTGGAGTATTTGCATCAGGTGGCGGCGACCTGAGGTCGCCAGCGCGGCGGACGGCCGCAGACGGTCGTTCCTAAACACAAGAACAACGCGGGACCATCGCGAAATCCGTTGTAGAATCAGCGCGAGTTGTCTATTCGCCTTAAGTCGGTCCGTTGTTTCGCTCCACAAAAAGGAGTCGCCATCCACCATGATTCGCAGACTGAGCATTTCCCTGTTTGTTTGCGCGTTCTTCCTGGCCTTCATCGCCGTCGCGCAGGATTTGCCGACGGCAAAGCCCGAGTCGGTCGGGCTGTCCGCCGAGCGCTTGGATCGCGTCAGCAAAGCGGTGCAAAAGAGCATCGACGACAAGCGCATCGCCGGCGCGGTCACGCTGGTGATGCGGCGCGGGCAGGTTGCATGGATCAAGGCACAAGGCATGCAGGACCGCGAAGCCGCCAAGCCCATGCGCGCGGACAGCATCTTCCGCATTTGCTCGATGTCCAAACCCCTCACAAGCGCCGCGGTGATGATTCTTTACGAGGAAGGGAAATTCCTGCTGGAGGACCCTGTCTCGAAGTACCTGCCGGAGTTCAAGAATCCCAAGGTGCTCGTCAAGCCCGCGGGTGGCGGCAAGCCGTACACGATTCCCGCGACGCACGAGATCACCATCCGCGATCTGCTGCGTCACACGTCGGGCCTGACCTACAACTGGAACGACGATCTCGGCGCGATGTACCGCGACGCGAATGTCGCTCACGGCCTGCTGCCTTATGACGGCACGATCGGCGACAATGTCGAGCGCCTCGCCAAGCTCCCTCTGCTCTTCAATCCGGGCGAACGGTTTGAATATAGCCTCAGCGTCGACGTGCTGGGCCGCCTGATCGAAGTGGTGTCCGGCAAAACGTTCGACGAATTCCTGCGCACGCGCCTGTTGGAGCCGCTCAACATGAAGGACACGTATTTCTTCCCGCCGGAAAACAAGCTGGACCGGCTCGCCACAGCGTACACCTACTATCCCGACAAGGGGCTCAACCGCTTTCCGGATACGCCGATCACCGAAGGAACCTTCAGCTATTCCGCCGACTATCCCTACCATGGCGCGAAGAAGCTGTTCTCCGGTGGCGCCGGGCTCAATGCCACCGCCGTGGACTACGCGCGCTTCTGCGAGATGATGCTCGAAGGCGGCAAGCTCGGTGGTGTGCGCATCCTCAGCCGGAAATCGGTGGAGTTGATGACCCACGATCAACTGGGAAAGATCGGGCCGGACCAGTCGTTCGGGCTCGGCTTCGGCATCGACGGCGAGAAGAGCCCGCTTACCGAACTGGGCACGCCGGGATCGTTCGGCTGGGGCGGGTTTTTCTACACCACGTTTTCGATCGATCCCAAGGAACAGATGATCGTCGTGTTCATGGGGCAGCTGCACCCGACGGGGGATTTGTCGCTCGCGAGCCAGGTGCACGAACTGGCCTACCAGGCCATCAACGATTGAGCTTGAGGGGTGAACTTCAATGGGCCCAGCAGGACACTGCGCCATAGGATTGGCCGCCAAGCGGGCGGCTCCGAACGTACCGCTGGCTGTCTTGCTTCTAGCCGGGATGGTTCTCGACTTCTTAGCGATGGGCTTTGTGTGGGCGGGAATCGAGGGAGGGGCCGCGGTGGGGAACCCGTGGTCCCACGGCCTCTTGATGTCGCTGGTCTGGTCAGCCGCCGCCGGGCTTTTGGCCGCTGGCCTCTTTCACGGCCGGCGCGCGGGAGTGGTGGTGGGTCTAGTGGTGTTCAGCCACTGGGTGCTGGACCTCGTTTCCCATCCGATTCCCTTTCCCAGTTTTTCCCGGCGTTCCTGGCAGTGGGATTATGGACATCCTTTGCCGCCGGACCTTCCACTGCTCTTCGGTGGGTCGCCGCGACTGGGCCTCGGCCTGTACAACGCCATCAGCGCCAAGGCAGCCACGGCGCTGGAGCTTGGGATGCTTCTTCTTGCGGGAATTGTCTACGCGAGGTATCGCGTCAAAGAGCGGAAGGGTTGAAACGGACACAGATCCCCTATTCGCGGTTTTCCCCGAAGGTGTAAATCAGGCTGACCGAGCCGCGCAAGTTGGTTTGCGTCTGCAAAACCGCATTCGAGTTGAAGAAATGCGTCTGAAGATAGTCCGCGCCCACGCGCAAGGATAGGGAGCGCGACACCGGGAATTGAATGCCGCCGCCACCGGCCCAGGCGAATTCATGTACGTAGCCAAGCATCAGCAAGCCGTTGTTGTCGAAGTTCGCGCCGGTTTGCCGGGCCGCGCCGGCCAACACGTGCGTGAAGACGTTCGTTCTCCGGCGGCGCAAAGGATAGAAGACCGGGCCGGCCATGTACGTCAAAAGGTCCGCGCTCCGGCCGGTGTTGAACGAATCAAACGTGCGCGCGTAGGCGACATCCAATTTCACGCCCAACCGCCGGCTCAGGTCGGCGTTGGCCATAAGCTGGGCGCCGTTCAGGGCCTGCCGGGTCTCCGAAGGGACGGTTCCGCTGACGTACGAATACCCGATACCCGCTTCAATCACCGGCCCGGCCCCGGCGATGATGGGCGCCTGAGCGTGCGCCACCGGCAAAAACAGCATCACTAGGAGCGAGAGCTTCAAGATGGGTTTCATGGGCTTGCCGAGGAGGTTTTGCCGTTCCTCGCCTCCGCTTCAGACACCGCCTCCCTGGGAGCGAGTGTCCGTCAATTTTGGTTTGGGGCTCTGCGTTGAGGGTTGGGAAGTAGATTATATTGGCGGAACAAATGGGGATTCAACGGAAGAGAAGTACAGGGCCAATTTTTAAGTGCCCCAGCATCTATGAGATAAGGGGCATAGCGGACCTGTCCGTTGGTCCGGAATGGCCTCCAAGCCACACTTTCTTGCCTCGAGACCCAGGTCTATCTCTTCGGCCCGACGAGACTACGTCAGATTCGGAAGGAACATGCCGGTGTGCCGTTTGTGTTCCTCAAATGCTTCCCCAAACTCGCGCGTAAGAAAACCCTCCTCCTTCCTGGCCTTGGCGTAGAGATTGGCGGTGGCAAGCGCAAGGGCGATCAGGCCGCGATACTCGCCTAACGCGATCGCGGACCCGGCGAAGCCCAGCAACATGCCCGTATAAATGGGATGCCGGATGCGCCGGTACGGCCCGGAACGGATCAGTTCATGGCCTTCTTTCACCGTAACCGTGGCGCTCCAGTTCTCGCCCAAATGCCGGCGCGCCCAAATGGCGAACGAGACGCCAAGGAACGTGAGAGCAACTCCGGCGCAGCCAATGGCGGCAGAATCCGGAAGGAAACGTGTACGCAACCAGCCGCGACCGGCCTGGTCGTTGAACATGAGCACGTACGCCGCCGCCATGATGCAGATCTGGACTAGCCGCTCGCCGAGCGGCTCGCGTCGTTTCACCGCTTTGAGTTTTCGGGCCGAGACGAGCCAATAGACCAGGAAGACGATCCACGCGAGACTGGCCAGATGCAGCCAGAAGTACGGATCGTTGTTTTGTTGTGCGCCGCCGAACGGGCTGGCCAGCAGCAGTAGCTGAATCATGGGATGTTCGTATTGTACCCGCGGCAGGCCGCATCTTGCGAAGGCTGGATCCCACCGGAAGAAAAGAGCGCGGTAGAATCGCGGTTCTCGCTTTCGCCTGAGACACACGAAACGCGCGCTTTTGTCTGAATCGATTCTGGCGCCAAATTGGTGGTTGCCGGACAGCTCCGGTGTGAGCGAAGATTCGCGCTAATGAAAAACAATCCGCATTCCCGGCAAGGGGCTCAGACTCGCGCTATTCACGCCGGAGAGCCGCCGCGCCACGGCGTGGACGCGCCGGTAACCTTTCCAATCGTGCGCTCCTCCACTTTCGCCCTGAATTCCACGGAAGAGCTGAAGCGTTGGGCGGAGGGACGCAGCCAAGCGTTCATGTACACGCGCGACGCCAATCCCACGCTGGCCGTCGCCGCGAAGAAAATCGCCGCGCTGGAAGGCGCCGAGGACGCCGTGGTGACTTCCGCGGGCATGGCAGCGGTTTCGAGCTCACTGCTCAGCGTGCTCCGGCAGGGCGACGAGCTGATTTCCACCTCGCAGGTGTACGGCGGAGCGTACCGGCTGATGCGGGACATCTTCCCGCGCTTCGGCATTACCGTCCGCCACGTGGAGTCTTCGCTCGCGGGTATCGAGAAGCTTCTCACGCCGCGCGCGCGATGCCTGTATGTCGAAACGCCCACGAACCCCACGCTTTATCTCGTCGACCTGCGCAAGGCCGGCGCGTTCGCGAAGAAGCACGGACTGGTGAGCATTGTGGACAGCACCTTTGCCACGCCGATCCTGCAGAATCCGGTGGCGTTCGGCTTCGACATGGTGGTGCACAGCGTCACCAAGGGGCTCTCCGGGCATTCGGACCTGCTCGGCGGCGTGGTGGCCGGAGGCGGCAAACACATCGAAAAGGTGCGCCACATGGTCACCTATTTCGGCGGCGTGATGGATCCGGAAGTGGCCTTCCTCTTGATGCGCGGGATGAAAACGCTGAGCGTGCGCGTCGAGCGCCAATGCGAAACGGCGATGCGCGTGGCGACGTTCCTCGAGAGACATCCCAAAGTGGCGCGCGTGCATTACCCTGGTTTGCGATCGCATCCCGATCACGAACTGGCAAAGCGGCAGATGCGCGGGTTCGGCTCAATGCTGGCCTTCGACGTGAAGGGCGGGCTGCCGGCGGCGCGCCGGTTCTGCGACCGTGTGAAACTCTTCCTGCTGGCCGCGAGCCTCGGCGGCGTGGAATCGCTGGTCATCCTGCCGATCTACGGCTCACACTACCGGATGAGCAAGGAAGAACTGAAACGGGCGGGAGTGGAGCCTGGGACGGTGCGCGTTTCCATCGGCCTCGAAGACGCGCAGGACCTGATCGGCGATATTCAACAGGCGCTTCGCTAGCTCACGGGTGCTTCCGCCGGAGCATCCCAGGACTCCTTCTCCGGCAGCATGGACTTCACGATATCCTCCAGCTCGTGCGCGCTCTTTACGTGGTCGGGATAGTTGTGGGCGGAAAGGTCGAAAGTGGTGCCGTACTTTGCCCGGACCCCCTGGAGCTCCTCCTGAAGGCGCACGGCAATGCGCTTGGCGTTCAACGTGTCCGTTTCCGGGAGCACGATTCCGAAGAGATCATCGGCCAGCCGGTAGATGGAATCTGTGGGCCGCAGCCGCTTGGACATGGCCTTGGCGGCGTCGCTGAGCGCGGCCTTCTGATCGTTCAGCGTGGCGCGCGGCCCGGCCTTGGCTTTAGCCACGACGAGGGAAAGCGTTTTTTCCATGGTCAGAGCGCGGCGGAACTCCATGGACAAGCGGTCCCAGAAGTAATTCTTGTCCGGCATGGACTGCAGCATGTCCGCGCTGGCCTGAATCTGCAGGGCCACGTTGCGCTCCAGCTCGGCCAGGAGCTGATCCTTGAGTTTGTTGAAGGTGCGCTGGCGGTCGAAGAGATAGCTGAGGAACAAGACGGTCAACGCGCAAAACCCGAAAAACGCCACGCGCATGGTCCACTTGTTTCCTTCAGGGTGAACGAATACCAGCGGATACATGAACATGGCGAGACCCGCGGCGAGGACCAGCACAAACACCGCGGACAAAACTGTGAGTTGGATGCCCCGCCGCTCGAGCCTGTCGAGCTCCTGCCGATCAATCGTAGCCATCGCGCACCTGTGGTGGAGCGGCCGCCCCTCGGAGCGAAGGGTACCTGGGCCGCCCAAACAAACCCAGATTCGGAAATAGGAGCGCGCGTGGCAATAGGCCAAGGGGGAGGATGTGATGAAAAAGGTAGTGGCGGCGGATGGAAACCGCGGGGCCCATGGAGCTTAACTTTTCTGGCCTGAGGGACTTAAGCGTCAGTCTGGCGACGAATACTCGGTCTGGTCAACGAACTGGGCCACCAGGCCCTTCGGGCCGACGGCCCATCCTTTTCCACTGATAAATGTGACGGCATTCAGGTTGGGCGATTCGATGTGCACCCAGTGCACGCCGTCGCGGCTGGTCTCCGCGCCGTTGGGGCCGACGGCGACGAACCCTGCGTCAAACGTGTCCACGCTGGAGCGAAAGCCCGCAGGCAACTCTTCCGCCAGGCGCCACGTTTTCCCTTCGTCCGGCGAGTAGGCGGCCGTCATTTCCTTGCGGTCCGGCTCACCGTAGTCGCCGCCCACAACCACCACGGTGTCTCCTGCGCGGACAATAGAGAAAATTCCCTGCGCAGGCTTGCCGCTCAGGACGGGGGTGTCGCTGACCGTCCAGGTCCGCCCCAGATCGGCCGAATGAAAAACGCGTGCGGCCGGCCCTCCGGTCGCAAAATAGAGCTCCGATTTTCCGAATAGCAGAAGCGCGGAGTTACTGGCCGCGAACGCGCCCTCCTGCGGCAGGGCGGCGGGCATATGGTCCCGAGGGAGTTCCTTCCAGGTTTTTCCATCGCTTGTAGAGAGCAGCAGGAACTTGCCTTCGGCCGGATCACTCAAAGCGTAGCAGTGCTTTTCGTCGGAGCAGGCCAGGGCGTCCAGAAAGAACGACTTTCGCTTGTCCGAGTACTGGAGTTCCCAGGTGCCGCCCGCGTTCGCGCTTTTGTAGATGCGCGATTTCTCGCCCTCGCCACTCGACATCACGTACACGGTCGTGCCATCAAAGGTCTGCACGCCGCGAAAATCGAGCCCTTCCTGCCCCGGGATTGACTGCGAAGTCCAGGTTTGCCCGCCGTCGGCGGACCGCAGGATCGTGCCTTTGGAACCTGTGGCCCAAACGCTGGTGCCGTTGCGCCGCACCACCACGGCCACCCCGCGCAGGTTCGCATCGACGCCGGTGGACTGCACACTCCACCACGAAGCCCCCGCGGCCAGCATCAGCGCACAGACGAACAGTAGGCGCATAGAAGGTGAGTTTAACAGGCTTTCGGGGAAGTTACTTCTTGGGAACCGTGGTGGAGATTACCGTGCGGGCCTCGGGGTGCCTCGGGCTCCAGTCTTCCGGAGGGAACGCCACGCGCCAGAAGGTCGGGCACGGCCTGGAGAATTCCAGTCCGATTTCCGCCTTGCCGGAGCGCACCGGACCCAGAAAAACCACAGAGCATTCCTGCTCCTCTTCCGTGTGCTTGTGCTGCATGTGAACGGTGCTGCCGCTCGTGAGGCGCGCTTTCAATTGAACCAGCGCCCCATGCGCGTTGATCGCCAGCGTAATGGCCTCTTCCGTGAACACATCACCCTGGGAGTCGTTGCCGCGGATGCGCACGGCAACCTGCATCAGCACCCTTTGGCTGCGACGACGAGGACCTGAGTGAGAAGAATTGGACGTTGTAGCCATAAGACCTCGTACACTCCACTATACCTGCGGCACCCGTGCTGTCGAGTGCCGAGCAAATTCGTCGTATGCAAAAAGGATATGTTGGATTGCAAACCGCTAATCTTGATCAGGGGAAAACGCCCTCTACGGTCTTCCCCGAGGGAAGGAGAGGCCCCTGTTTGGATGATGTAGCAGAGCGTCGCTTAGGAACGCTGATCGATGGAAACGTATTCCCGGGTGTCGTGCCCGAGGTAAACCTGGCGCGGCCGCGCGATTTTCTGTTCCGGATCGAGCAGCATCTCTTCCCACTGCGCCACCCAGCCGGACATGCGGGGAATGGCAAACAGCACGGGAAACATGGTCATGGGGAAGCCCATGGACTGATAGATCAGGCCGGTGTAGAAGTCCACGTTGGGATAGAGCTTGCGCTTGACGAAGTATTCATCCTCGAGCGCAATCCGCTCGCACTCCAGCGCGATCTCAAGCAGCGGGTTTTTCCCCATCAACTCGAACACTTCGTAGGCGATCTTCTTGATGATCCGGGCGCGCGGGTCGTAATTCTTGTAGATACGGTGACCGAAGCCCATGAGCCGCGTCTCGCCCGCCTTCACGCGCTTGATAAAGTCCGGCACCTTTTGCACCGAGCCGATCTCCATCAGCATGCGCAGCGCCTCTTCGTTCGCGCCGCCGTGCAGCGGGCCGTAAAGCGCCGCGATGGCCGCCGCCGCGGCGGAGAAGGGATCCACATGGGAGCTGCCCACACCACGGATGGTGTTCGCAGAGCAGTTCTGTTCGTGGTCGGCATGCAGGATGAAGAGAACGTCCAGCGCCCGCTCGAGCGTCGGGTTCGGCCGGTAGCGCGTCTCGCTGGTGCGGAAGAGCATGTTCAAAAAATTGCCCGGGTAGCTCAGTTCGTTATCCGGATAGACATAAGGCATCCCCAGCGTGTGGCGGTAAGAGAACGCCGCAATCGTCGGCATTTTGCCGATCAGCCGGTAGGTCTGCTTCTTCCGCGACTCCGCGTCAAAGATGTGCTTGGCGTCGGGATAGAACGTGGAAAGCCCCGCAATCGTGGACGTCACCATGCCCATGGGGTGAGCGTCGTAATGGAAACCGTCCAGGAATTTCTTGATGCTCTCGTGAATGAAGGTATGGTGCGTAACGTGGTACTGCCAGTCCTTGAGCTGCGTGGCGTTCGGCAACTCTCCGTAGAGCAGCAGATAAGCGGTTTCGAGGTAGGTGGATTTCTCCGCAAGCTCTTCGATGGGATAGCCACGGTAGCGGAGAATTCCGCGGTCTCCATCAATAAAAGTGACGCGGCTGATGCAGGAAGCGGTGTTGTTGAAGGCC
>Ga0335077_10005947_pt1 | contig 15023 bp, 14 predicted proteins | sample Lox_Sample_31_FD_207151 | JGI IMG/M metagenome (GOLD analysis project Ga0335077, IMG submission 207151) | Soil microbial communities from Loxahatchee National Wildlife Refuge, Florida, United States - Lox_Sample_3.1 | ecosystem: Environmental > Terrestrial > Soil > Wetlands | place: USA... | reverse complement strand
GCACGCAACTGGCGATCCTGAAGCGGCTCACCAAGTACGAACCGTTCAATACCATCGCGCTGCGCCAGCAGATCGCGCAGCGGGTGATTGAGACCGGAAAGTACGTAACCGTTTAGAAATGCCACGAACTGGCACGGATCTGATGCAGGATGATCCGTGCCATCCGTGTCTTCACCGCTTTCGGGCATTGGCTCCCAGCTTTCGATTATGAAGACATTGAACGAAATCTACTCCTCAGTCTCGACGCGCCGCCGTTACGAAGTCTGGTTTCTGCGCATAGGACTGGCGAGCGGCGGTGGAGCGTGGTGGTTCCGCTATTTGCTGATGAATCCTGGACGATCCGGGTGCGCGGGAAATCCGCGCGGGGAGCCAGTTCAGGTCTGGGCCACGTGGTTTCCGCCCGATGGCAAGCCTCAAACCTTCATCCAGGGATTTTCTTTGGATGGTCTTGATCTCAGCGCCAGAGGCCAAGCCCCGTTCCACTTCCGAATCGACAACCACGGGATTGAAGAGAACTCCTGCCAGGGCGCGCTAGAAGCTGACGGGCATTCGATTTCCTGGGACCTGCATTACCGCTCCACTTTTCGGACCACGCTGAGCGCCAAGGGCTGGATCGGTTTTTCGAGAACGCCGCATTCCGACGCGCGTTTTTCGGGGCAGATCATTTTCGATGACAAGAGTTTTGCAGGGGATCCTCTGGGGTTCGGGGTGCAAGGACACAATTGTGGCTACCGGCATCGCAACCACTGGACCTGGGCACATGCGTATTTGCCTCGGTCCGATGGACGAGTGAGCACGCTCGAAGCATTGGTCTACGACATGCCGTTCGGGCTGGTGTTTCGAAAAGCGGTGTTGTGGCACGATGGAAAAACGCATGTTTTCCGTGGCCTGGAGGAGAAAAAGAGAGACCCGGAGAACCTGCAGTGGGAGTTCGGCTGCGTCAGCCGAGGCGGACTTCACCTGGATGTTGCGCTTGACGGTCGCGGGTCAAACCTGCATCGCCTTGCCTACCTCAAGACCGACTGCTCAGGCAGCTTTGAAGTCGCTAACAACAGCCTGGCGCGGGCAGCCGCTCAGGTACTGCAACCGGGCGGACCAATCGAGAAGTTTGAGACCACGACCGGCGCTGTATTGGAGATGGCAGGCCGCTGTTGAAAGCGCCTGCTTGCGCCGGGACGGTTTCGGCCCCGGTGTTGTGCACGTGCCATCGGTGACCGACATCACTGAAAGATTCTCCCTTCCGGACTAGAAATCAAGGCGTTCTCACTGCGGTTGAATAGCTACCGAGTTGCCCCCGTTCAGGGCGAGTCGGCAAGGAGATTACATGCGGCGCTTGCTTCCCTGGGTTCTTGCCTTATTCCTGGTATCAACTGCTCTCCCCTGTTTCTCACAACAAACCGACATCAGACAGTTCGTCGTTTTTGGCGCCTACACCTATCTGGCTACGCCGTCGTTGAATCTGGCTCAGCGCGGATTCGATGGCGACCTTGGTTACAACTATCGCAGTTGGCTGTCGTTCGGCTTCGATTTCGGCTACTACACTGGCCACTCTTCGCTGCAGACTAGCGAACTTAATCCAGCATTCCTAACGACAATTGCGCCGCTTCTGCCAGAGCTCGCAGCACTGGCGCCGGGAGGAGTGCCTTACAACATTACGACGCAGACGTATGAGGCCGGACCGCAATTGAATTACCGGCATTTCAAGAAGGTGACCTTCTTCGTGCGTCCGGCGCTTGGGGCACTACACTCGAATGTCAAAGTGTCGAGGGCATTTCTCGCCTCGCTTCCCGACGGAGCCGCGGGAGTGCTCTGTGGCGCCGTCCCCTGCTCGCCACATGACACCGTGCCGTTCTACGGCTTCGGAGCCGGGATGTCCTGGGAGATCACCCCGCACTTTGGCCTTCGTGCAACCACCGACTTCGCTCACTATGATTTTTTCTCGAGCCTGCTGAATGGCGGTCGCAATAGCGTGCGGGTCTCGATTGGGCCCAAGTTCAGCTTTGGAAAGAATATTTTGCAATAGTCGCGCTGTTTCGTTGGCGGGCCAGTCTTCCTCCAAGCCACTTGAGCTAGCGAGGTGGCCCACCACGAAATCCGTTGGCGATAGGCCCTGCAATTCACCGGGAGAGCAGAGCCGAAATGGCCGAGACTCTCATCGACGTCTTTTACTCCGTGGTTGAGCGGAACCACGACCAAGTCATGCTGTACAAGCAGACGGTCAAGTGGATTCCCCTCTCCTCGCGCGAGCTTTACGGCAACGTGATCGGGACAGCGCGAACGCTCGCCCAATGGGGTATCGGCAAGGGCGATCGTGTCGCCATTCTCAGCGAGAACCGTCCGGAGTGGGCGGTGGCCGATTTTGCCAGCCTGCTGCTGGGCGCGGTCGACGTTCCTATTTATCCCACGCTGACGGGAGAGCAGACGCTGGCTATTCTTCAGGATTCGGGGGCACGCATCGCCTTTGTCTCGACCGTCGAGCAGCTTGAGAAAGTGCTTGCCATCAAGGGCCGGACGGCGATCGAGAAGGTGGTGGTCATGGATTACGTGGGGATTCCCGAGGGAATCCCCATGCACCGCATGATGGTGAACCAGGACACCGGGCGCGATTCGGAAATGGACGCACGCGGCAAGTCCATCAGGCCCGATGACCTGGCAACGATTGTGTACACCTCGGGGACGACCGGCACGCCCAAGGGAGCAATGCTGACCCATGGCAATTTGGCATCGAATCTTTTTTATGCGCGGGACTACTTCGATCTTGGTCCCGGCCAGGTAGGCATCTCTTTCTTGCCGCTCTCGCACGTGACGGCGCGCCACCTCGATTACGTTCTCTTCCAGTGCGGCGTGACCATTGCCTATTGTCCGAATTTCACTCTGATGCCACAGTACCTCAAGGAAGTCCGCCCTACCATCTTCGTCGGAGTTCCACGGGTATACGAAAAGCTCCGCGACAGGGTGCGGCGTGAAGCCGCCAAAGGCATCAAGCGGAAGGTCTACGATTGGGCACTGCGTGTCGGCCATGCCCACCGGGACGAAATTCTCGCCGGCAGACAGCCCACGTCTCCCAGATGGAAGTTGGCCAATTCGCTCCTTTACTCGAAGATTCGTGGAGGGATGGGAGGGCGGGTGCAGTTCTGCGTTGCTGGGGGCGCGGCCCTGGGCCGCGACTTGGCCGGGTGGTTCGCGGACATCGGCATTCGCATCCATGAAGGCTACGGTTTGACCGAAACCTCGCCCGTTATCGCCATCAATAGTCCGAGACAACACCGCCTGGGAACTGTCGGTAAGGTGTTATCCAACGTGGAATGTAGGATCGCCTCAGATGGAGAGATTCTGGTTCGCGCTCCATCGGTATTCAAGGGCTATTGGAACAAGCCGGAGGAGACCAGCAACGTCTTTGAGGATGGATGGTTTAAAACCGGCGACATCGGCTATCTGGACGCCGACGGATTCCTGACCATCACCGATCGCAAGAAGGATTTGCAGAAGACCTCGGGCGGCAAGTTTGTCACTCCGCAGCCGATCGAACTGGCGCTGACCAGCAGCCCCGTGGTGGCGTACGCAGCCGTATTCGCGGAAGGCCGAAAATTTGTATCGGCGGTAATTGCGCCGGAATTCTCGGCATTGGAAGAGTGGGCACGGGCCCAGCAGATAAGCTACGCAAACCGGCAGCAACTCGTCGCACATCTTAAGGTGCAGGCACTCTACGAGGGGATTGTCGCCGAGGTCAACAAAAACCTCGCCCAGTACGAGACCATCAAGAACTTCCTGGTGGTACCGGACGAGTTCACCATCGCTGACGGCCAGCTCACGGCCTCGATGAAGATGCGGCGCCGGGCGGTGGAACAGCGGTATCGGATACACATCGAGGCCCTGTATGGCAACGCCGAGCGTTCCAATTCCGGCGCTCGATCCGCATGTGCGGGAGAGAAGGTCTAACATTGCTAGCGGCGGCCTAAGCAGCGGCTCATCCGGATCTTCCGCGCCAGCCCCCTCTCTCTTCGAGAACTATCTGCGGGGACTGGCTCCCGAGCAATTACAGCAGGCGTTTCGCAGCCTGGTGCCCGAGAGCGCCACCCGCGAGGAGCGGGTCGCAGCAATACAGGCTGCCCTGGCGAGTGAGGCCGGACGCACCGTCCGGGCGCAGATGGGCAGATGGATCGTCGATCACCTCATTCCGGTCGAGCATTTGGTTCCCGAGCCGTATACGGCATGGCGGCAGCCGGTGCGGGAAGCCATGCTGTTCGTGGCTGATCATTTCTCGGATGCGCGCCTCGCCGTCAAGCTGCTGGAACAGATCGAACTGCCTCCCAACGCCCGCCCGGAGACGCGCCTGCTGCAACTGATTGCAAAAGTCCCCGGCCTGCAAAAACTCGGACAAGTGCTGGCGCGCAACCGGCACCTCCGTCCCGCCCTGCGCAAGGCGCTTGCGGAACTGGAGAACGGTATCCACGACGTGGACGCGGCCGGTGTGGAGGCGATCATTCGCCAGCAACTGGGCCCGAAACTGGAACGCTTCGCCGTGGAGATCAAAGCTAAGCTCCTGTCGGAGGCCAGCGTGAGCGCAGTCATCTGCTTTACCTGGCGCAATCCCCAGAGCGGCGCACGGGAGCGGGGCGTATTCAAGGTCCTGAAGCCGCACATCCCCCTGTACTTTGCCGAGGACATGGAGCTGCTGCAGGAACTGGCGCGGTACTTCGGGAGCCGGCACCGCGAATACGGATCTGGTGCGAGCGCGATCCCGGATACCTTCAAGAAAGTCCGGCGGCTGCTTCAGCATGAAGTAGATTTCCCCCGCGAGCAGAAGACGCTGTTGGAAGCTGGGGAGCTCTACAAGCATGTGCGCGGGGTTCGGATTCCAGGCGTGATCCGGCCCCTTTGTACCGACACCATCACTGCGATCACGGAGGAAACGGGCGCCAAAGTGACGGACGAGGTAGCCCGGATGCCTGCCTCGCGCCGGCGGGCAGTGGCTGAGCAACTGGTGGAAGCCCTAGTCGCCGTCCCACTCTTCGCGCCCTCCAAGCATTCTCTTTTCCATGCCGACCCCCACGCCGGCAACCTGCTCTACAACGGTCGCACGGGGGAATTGATCATCATCGATTGGGCCCTGCGTGAGCGGCTGAGCCGCGAACAACGCCGCCAGCTCGCGCTGCTTTTCCTGATGGTTGCACTTCGGGATCCTGTGGGTGCTGCGAACGCGATCACGGCGATGGCGGAACGGCCCGGTCGGCGTGGCTCACGAAAGGCACAAGTAATCCGGGACCGTGTCCGCCGTTTTATGGACGCCCTGCCGCTGACCCGTTTGCCGAGCGCCACGGACGCGATGCGACTGCTGGAGGAGGTGGCGTTTCAGGGAGTGCGCTTCCCTGCCCCCTTAATCATGCTTTCGAAGGTCCTGTTCACGTTGGACGGCATCCTCGAGGACATCGGCGGGCACGGTGCCTCGATGGGCGTGGTCATGGCGCGGCACATTGCGCGCCGCTGGCTGACGGACCGCGCCGCCTTTGCCTCGCCGCTCACCTCCAAAGACTGGATCACGGTGCAGTGCAGCGCGCTCCTCTACAGCAGCCGGCTGTTGATCAAAGGTGAACAGACGATCATAGACCGGCTTCTGTCGCGAACCCCGGCTACCGCTGCGTCCGCGAAGAGCGCTCCGCTGGCGCGCTGAAGATTCGGCAGAACTAATCCAGCGCCCCACAGCGAGACCAGCCACGCGAGAGCGATCTTGCAGGCGCCGCGTCCCGCCAAAGGGCGGAACCCAACCTAAATGTTAGGCTACCAAACGTAGTTGTTATGTCGAGCGGGGCCGTGGGTCCCGCCGCTTCCTAGCCTCCGGCAACGGTCACAAGTAAAACCAATTTGTTTTCAACGATTCAGGAAGAAGCTCCGCGACTTGGGAGGAGGGCGGCGGGTCTGGCAAAGGGGTTGCTATACGTCAAGCCAGGTCGGTGAAAATCAAGTTTGGGTGAGAAGGCTCTACCCCCATAGAGGAGAGATAGACGCTGCTCCGCTGCTCTTCTTTCGGCGGGAGGTTGGGCGGAGGCTTTTAAGAGGACAGGCCGCCATTGGAGGCATGGTGAACCTGGAATTAATGCGTGGCATCATCGAGGCGCTCCCGTTTGCGACCTTAGTCGTTAATCCGGCGGGCCACGTTGAGTGGTGGAACAAGACATCAGAGCAGATCTTCGGGTGGAAGAGCTCCGAGGTGATGGGCCGGCCAAATCCCATCGTTCCACGCGACCGGCAAGATGAGTTTCATGCCTATCAGGAGCTCGTGCTCAACGGTCGAACGTTGCGGGTCAAGTCGGTTCGGCAGAGAAAAGACGGTGCGCTTATCGACGTGAACGCGACAATGGTACCGTTGCGCAATGACTCTGGCAGCATCGAGCATATCCTGGTTCTCTACGAGCCAGCCAGCGAGCCTGTTTTCCTGACAGCACGGAAGGCGGAACTGGCGGCTGGGGATGTTCATCCTTCGGGCGACGACCCGATTGACGGGCCGTTGCCAACGGCGCTCGATCGCTTCACGCCACGGCAGCGCGAGATCATCATGCTGGTGGCCCGCGGATACAGTAATCGGGAGATAGCTCAAAGCATCTCCATGGGCGAGCAACAGATCAAGAACTACTTGCGCGGAATCTATCGTGAAACCCGCCTTGCCAACCGCACCGAACTTGTCGTTTGGTTGAACGAACAGCGGCAGCGAAGGGGGTAGGAGCTGCAGCTCTTACTTGGCGAAAGACGACTACGAGGCACTCTCCTTTAGGCTTCCCCTCTCGTACTCTTGGCAAGAAACGTCGAACGCCTCCAGAATTGCTGTTGTTGCCACTCGCTGGTACGATGTCCCCCGCCAGGGAGGCAGCATGAACTGCAACAGGATTGATTGCTCACGATTTGGAAGACCGGCGATCGCCGCCTTAACGCTGGGTGTGGTTCTGATGTTTGTCGCAGTGCCACGTTCACACGCGGATGATCGGGCAAAGTGCCAGCAGCGAATTGAACAGACGGAGGCTCGGCTCCAGCAGGAGATCCGTGAGCATGGCGAGCGTAGCCCACAGGCAGATAACCAACGCCGCGAACTCAATGAGGAGCGCGAGCGCTGCTGGAACGAGTACCATGCATGGTGGAACGGTAGCGAACATCAGTGGCATAACGAGCGCGATTGGGATCGGGAGCATGAGCGTGACAACCCGACCTACCAGCGAGGATACAACGACGGCCTGAAATTTGGCCGCTACGACCTGAGCAAATACCGCCCCTACCAACCGGAAAAGTACAAAGCTTACAAGAACGGCGACGAGGTCTATCGCAGAGGATTCATTGACGGCTACAACGAGGGCTGTGGACGGCGACCGTAATAAACGCATTGCCTCCGCCGCATGAACTGCGAAGAAGACACGCGGAATGCCCTGATTAGCCGACAATTCGCGCGTGATGTGCTGGGCGCGAACGGCACTTATGATGGTGTCCAGCCGGGAAGGCGGCACGCGCCAAAATTGCCTCGGTTGCTACCATCGCAGTGAGCATGAATTCCCCTGCCGCACGCACCGGGTTTGCCTCAGCCAGACACTACTTTGCCTACGGCGCTCTTTGCCTGTTATGGGGCAGCACCTGGATCGCCGTACGGGTGCTGGTGCATGATGTGCCGCCGTTTCGGGCAGCCGCGATCCGCTTCGTGCTGGCGGCCGCAATCCTGGGCGTCGCCGGCGCGGCGATGAAATTGCGATTCCCGCGTTCCGCGCGCGAGTGGCGCAATCAGGTGATCCTCGGCGTCACCATGATGGCCGTCCCTTACGGCGCGGTGTTCTGGGCCGAGCAGCACATCAACGCCTCGCTGACCGCGCTGCTGTTTGCCTCGTTTCCGCTGGTGGTAGCGATCTGGAGTCCGATCCTGACGGGCGAGACCGTGCCCCGCCGCGCCCTGCTCGGCACGGTCGTCGGATTTGGGGGAATGGCCGCCCTTTTCTTTCAGGGCGTGCCGTACTCGCTGGTGGCGCGCCTCAGCGCCGTCGCGGTGCTGGTGGGTGTGGTTTCATCCGCCTGGGCGACGGTATTTGCCAAACGCGAGGCTTCCGCCACCAATCCGCTGGTCAGCACCGGTATCCAGATGGCCGTGGCCGCAGTGTTGACCACCGCCGTCAGCCTTACATGCGAACGTGGACAGGAATCGCACTGGACGGCGGCATCGTTATCTATGCTGCTGCTCCTGGCGCTATTCGGATCGGCGGTAGCGTTTTCGCTGTATTACTGGCTGCTGCGCGACATTGCCGCCTACCAGTTGGGCACCATCGATCTCGTCGTGCCCCTGGTGGCGACTACCGAAGGGGCACTGCTGCTGCGGGAATACATTCCCCCGCTGATGATCGCCGCCATGGTCGTGGTCCTCGGTGCCGTGCTGGTGGTGATCCGCAGCGAGAACCCGGAACAGGTCATTTCCCTCTCCGGACGGATGGAAACATAAATAAAAGACCGGCCCGGCGCAAGAAGGCTGTGAACGCCCTGTGCCCGTATTGAAGGGGATTGAAAACAAATGACCGTACCAGCGCCTAGATCGAACCTCGGCCGTCATGTGTTTGGAGTGGCGGCCTTGGCCTTTGGCCTTACCACGCTGGCCTGGCACGAGTACAACGGCTGGCATCTGCCGGGGTACATGGTCTACCCAGCCGCCGCTGCCGAGATTTTCGGCGGCGTTGCGATTCAGTTTCGTCGGACCGCAAAAACCGGCGCTGCCGTCCTGGGTGCGGTTTATCTTGTCTGCGCCTTAGCGTGCGTGCCACGCATCGTCGCCACACCGCAGATCTACAATAGCTGGGGCAACTTCTTCGAGCAGTTCTCTCTCGTTACCGGATCGGCGATCGTTTATGCACGCTTGTCTTCGGCATGGTCAGGGAACACGCTGAATCGGGTCGGCCGCATTCTTTTGGGCATCTGTGCCGCTTCCTTCGCCCTCGAACAGGCGATTTATCTTCACCCTACCGTCACACTTGTTCCGAAGTGGCTGCCGCCAACTCAGATGTTTTGGGCCGTAACGACGACTGTTCTGTTCGCGCTTGCGGCTGTGGCTCTGCTTACGAATCGAATGGCACTTCTCGCGACTCGCCTCCTGACCATGATGCTCGTAATCTTTGGGCTACTCGTGTGGATACCGTTACTTATCGCAGCCCCCCGCAATCATACGAGCTGGGGCGAAACCGCCGAGACCTTCGCGATTGCCGGAGCAGCATGGATTCTGGCTGATCTCCTTCGGCGAGTACCGGCTGAATGACCATCGCCCGCGATGACGTAGCGCCTACCGCTCAAGCGATTGGCTTGACAAGGCGGCAGCTAGAGCCTATCCTTGATAGGCGAATAAAAAGCGAATACTTGAACCCAGTCATGCCTTTACCTCGTGCCGACTCCCTTCCCTTGCTTGCGCCGTCGTCTCCGCCGCTGGTCGGGATCGCGCGCCTGGCCGCGCTGGGCGAATCCATCGATGAAGGGCACGAGGTCGAGTATTTCACGCTGCCGGTGAAGTCGTTGCTCAACCGCTGCACCTCCGCGCGCCTGTCGTTTACCTGGACCATCAATCCCTATCGCGGATGCGAGTTTGCCTGCAAGTACTGCTATGCGCGCTACACCCACGAGTTCATGGAAATGCGCGATGGCGTGGACTTCGAGCGCAAAATCTACGTCAAGCAGCAGGCCGCGTGGCTGCTGCGTCAGGACCTCAAGAAGGTAAGACGTGGCGAGGAGATCGCCATCGGGACGGCCACCGATCCGTATCAGCCGGCGGAGCGGCGTTACGGGATCACGCGCGCGATTCTGGAAGAACTGACGCTCCATGCCGGACTCGATCTTGGCTTCGTCACCAAATCAAATCTCATCCTGCGTGACGCAGAGCTGCTGCGTAAGATCGCCGAGAAAAACCAACTTTACGTGAACTTGACTATCACCACGGTGGATGTGGGGCTGGCGCGCATTCTGGAGCCGCGCGCGCCGCGTCCCGATTTGCGGTTGGAAGCCGTCCGCAAACTGAATGAGGCCGGCGTGCCGGCGGGAGTAATCTGCGCGCCGGTGGTACCAGGCATCACCGACGATCCTAAGGCGCTCGACGCGCTGGTGCGTGCGACCAAGGATGCCGGCGGCCGGTACGTCTACGCGAATCCGCTTTTTCTGAAGCCGTGCTCGGCGGCGATCTTCTTGCCTTTCCTCGAGAAAGAATTCCCGCAGCTGGTGGAGAGCTACAGGAGGCGCTACGCCAGCCGGGCGTTTCTGCCGGCGTCGTATCGCAAGCGAATCTCCAGCCTGATGGCCGCACTGCGCCGCAAGCACGGCTTCCCTGCTCGCGAGCAAGCAACGCGCATTTACCAGCGGCACTATCCTCTGCCTGAGGAAACGCAGCAATTAGCGCTGTTCTAGATTTTGTCGGGAGGGCACGGCTTCAGCCGTGCCGAAACGGGCCTCATCAATGAAACGGGGCTTTAGCCCCTGAGGCGGCAGGGGCTAAAGCCCGTTTTTTTTTGCGTGCTTACGGCACGACTGAAGTCGTGCCCCGACACGAGTCTTCCCAAGCAAATGGAGACGCGTAGCAAGTATTCTCCAGGGCTACTTGGTACTTGGTACTGGGTACTGGGCCCTTCAGCGGCCGTTTCTTCTTCGTCCGAACCAGATGCCGGCGGCCAGCCCGATGGCTGCGGCCGCGGCCAGTCGCCGGCCTTCGCCGAAGCGGATGAACCGAGTGCGCGTGGCCGTGATCTCCACCACGCCGAGCGGCATGGCGGCGACGCCGCCGCCGCCACCACCGGCTTCGTCGCCTGGAATGTGCGGCGCCACGTCCCCCGTCAGTGCTGCGGGAACCTGCCCGGCCTTGAGCCGGCTGCCGAATCCGCCGCCAAAGCCGTACGCCACGCGCGCCACCGGAACAATGGTGCGGTCGGCGAAGCTGACCGGATCGCCGTACACCGACTTCACGGTTGCGTTGCTGAGCAGGCTGTCCTTGAACGTCTGGAGAAGATTACGAGGTTCCATGGCGACCCCTCCTGGGGACCTCTATTCTACGCCGTGCGGCGCCGGGACGTGGTTTCGAGATGAACCAGCCAGCCCGCCGCTACAGCTTGCGCAACCACGCTCCCAGCCGGTCGAGGGCTCTTTCGCTGCGCCGGCAATAAACCCAGCGACCGATCTTGCGGCTGCTGATCAGTCCCGCATCGCGCAGAATCTGCACATGATGGGTGATGGTGGGCTGCGTCAATCCGAGTTTTGCCTCGAGATCGCAAACACACAGGCCGGAATCGTCCGCACTGACCTGGTCACAGGAGCACGATCCTTTCGAGCGCAGCAGCTCGATGATCCTGCGGCGGGTACGATCGGCGAGCGCCTTGAGTTGCAGGTCGATCAGTTCGTCAGCTTTGGTATCGACGGGCATGAATATAGATATGTCTCTATCTTATATTAACGACCGACCAAAAGAAAACCGGCCGAAGCGGTACGCCTGAACTGGCGCGGAGGGTATCGATGAATGGCCCGCTTCGGCCGTTATGAAAACCTGCTGCTATGAATCCTGGGCTCTCTACGGCACGACTAAAGTCGTGCCCTGATACGTGATCTCTCACGAAAACTCTTGCGTCTGTACAGCGCGACTAAGGTCGTGCCCGCCCGCGCTAATCCGCAAACCCGTCCGGCTGCGAGAGCGATAAGTGAATCTCATGTTCGTCGTAGCGCTGGCCGGCTTCGAGTGCGCGGCGGTTAAGCTCCAGCATTGCCGGATTCTTGACTTTGTGTTCAAGCACCACCGCCGCCGTCTCAACGGGCAGGCATTCGGTTTCCGACAGCAGGGCGCCCAGCATGACGACGTTAGCCACCTTGGGTGAACCGATGTGGTCCGCGATGTCCGCCGCCGGCACGCAGATGGCGCGCACCTGCGCGGGCGGCTCGAAATTCACCGGCAGCGCGTCGCGGTTGTAGAGGATCAGACCGCCGGCCTGCACTTCGGGGGCGAACTTGCGCAGCGAGACTTCGTTCATCGCGATCAGCACTTCCGGATGCGACACCAGCGGCGAACCGATGCGCTGCTTCGACAGACATACGTGGCAGTGCGCGCTGCCCGAGCGCATCTCCGGCCCATACGACGGGAGCCAGCTCACCTCCAGGCCTTCGAGCATTCCCATCTCGACCAGGAACTGCCCCAGCAGCAGAACGCCCTGGCCGCCGAAGCCTGCGACTTTGATGGTCGCTTCCCGCACGTGCCGATGGTGATCGCTCGCCGGCTTGGCCGCGGGCTCGCCCTCGAGCTCGAGCACTTCCGCAACTGGACGCTGCGCCACGGGCGTGAGTGGAACCGCCGTCTTGCGGTCGCGCATGACGCCAAGCGGGAAAGTCTTGATCATCTCTTCGCCAACCCAGCGGCGGGCGTCCACCGGATCTTTTTTCCAGATCGTGGGGCAGGGGGAGAGTATCTCGACGAACGAGAATCCTAGCCCCGCGACTTGGTTCTCAATGGCTTTGCGGACAGCGCGGCGCGCGTGCATGATGTTCTTGTTGTCGGAAAGTGCCACGCGCTCGATGTACACCGGCGCTTCCAGCGTCGCGAGCAACTCGCAGACGTGCAGCGGAAAACCTTCATTCGACGGCCGGCGTCCCCAGGGCGAAGTAGTCGAAGTCTGCCCTACCAGCGTGGTCGGCGCCATCTGCCCACCGGTCATGCCGTAGATAGCGTTATTGATGAAGAAGCAGGTGATCTTCTCGCCGCGGTTGGCGGCGTGCACGATTTCAGCGGTACCGATCGCCGCGAGATCGCCATCGCCCTGATAGGCAAGCACGATGCTGTCAGGGTGAGCCCGCTTCACTCCCGTAGCAACAGCCGGCGTGCGTCCGTGCGAAGCCTGTACGTTGCCCACATCAAAGTAGTAGTACGCGAAGACCGAGCAGCCGACCGGGCTGATGAAAATGGTGCGGTCCTGCACGCCCAGTTCCTGAATTGCTTCGGCGATCAGCTTGTGGGCCACGCCGTGTCCGCAGCCGGGACAATAGTGCGTCTGGTGCTGCAGGTCGGACTTGCGCTCGTAGCGATCGAAGAACACCGGCGATTTCGCATGCACCACCTGATATTCCGACACGCGTCCTCCTAGACTTCCACCAGGTCAGCGGCATGGGCCAGCAGCCGGTCGCGAATCTCATCCGGCGCCGGCACGTTGCCGCCGCAGCGTCCGTAAAATTCCACCGGCACTGCGCCGTCGAGGGCCAGACGCACGTCCTCCACCATCTGGCCGGTGCTCAGCTCGACAACCAGTACCGAGCGGCATCGCGCCGCCGCGGCCTTCAGCGCCTGCGACGGGAACGGCCACAGCGTGATGGGACGGAACAGCCCGGCGCGCAGACCGAACCTTCGCACTTGCTCGACGGCGGAGCGCAGCACACGCGACACGATTCCATAGCCGACCACCAGAACCTCGGCGTCCTCTGCCATGTAGAGTTCGTGACGCGATTCTTCTTCCTGCGCCTGGCGGTATTTCTCTGCGAGACGACGGACATGAGCTTCGAGTTCGTCGGTCTCAAGGTAGATCGAATTGATCAGATTCTGGCGCGTTTCACGCGCACCGGTCACCGCCCACGGCTTCTGCGGCTGCGGGATCTGGCGTTCTTCCATCTCGAGCGGCTCAATCATTTGGCCGATGAAGCCATCGGTCAGCACGACCGCCGGATTGCGGTACTTGTCCGCCAGCTCAAACGCCAGGATGGTGAGATCGGCCATCTCCTGTATGGACGCGGGCGCGACCACCAGATTGCGATAGTTGCCGTGGCCTCCGCCCTTCACCATGGCGAAGTAATCGCTCTGTTCGGGCGCGATGTTACCCAGACCTGGACCGCCGCGCACCACGTCCACGATCACGCACGGCAGCTCTGACCCCGCGAGATAGGAAATGCCCTCTTGCATCAGGCTCACGCCCGGGCCGGAAGATGCGGTCATCACGCGCACGCCCGCCGACGCCGCACCGTACACCATGTTGATGGAAGCGACTTCACTCTCCGCCTGCACAAACGTCCCGCCCACCTGCGGCAGAAAGAGCGCCGCGGCTTCGGCGATCTCGCTGGCCGGAGTGATGGGATAGCCGTAGTAAGCGCTGCATCCCGCCTGGATGGCGCCTTTGATCACCGCAACATTGCCCTTACAAAGTTGCCGCACGGGAGACCTCCTGGCTTGCAACCTTCGCCGGCGGAATGCGAAAGACAGTGATGGCGCCCGGCTCCGGACAGCAGTAGAAGCAGATGCCGCATCCGGTGCATTTCTCGCCCATGTAGTGCGCGGGATGGATGCCGTAAGGATTCATCTCCGGCACCAGCTCCAGGCACTTCGGCGGGCAGGATTCCACGCACAGCCCGCAACCTTTGCACTCATCCTGGTTGATCCCGACAGACCCGCGTGGTTCGGCCATATCTCTCACCTCACCTCGGCGAACGCGTGACTGTTCAGCCACTTGGTGCGCTCGCAGTAGTCGTAGAGCTGTTGGCGGAAGTCAGGATGCGCGATCTGGATCAGCGCTTCCGCCCGCTGCCGGATGGAGCGCCCGTGCAGATAAGCAACTCCGAATTCCGTAACCACGTAGTGCACGGCGCCGCGCGAAGTCACGACGCCGGCGCCAGGATCGAGCGTGGGCACAATGCGCGAGATGGTGTCGTTTTTCGCCGTCGAAGGTATCGCGATGATGGGCTTGCCGCCTTTCGACCGGGTCGCCCCGCGGATGAAGTCCACCTGCCCGCCGATCCCGCTGTAGAAATAAGTTCCTATGGAGTCGGCGCATACCTGCCCGGTGATGTCGATCTGCAGCGCCGAGTTGATGGCCACCATGCGGTCGTTCTGCGCGATCAGGATGGGATTGTTGGTGTATGACGTGGGATGGAATTCGAAGATGGGGTTCTCGTGCACGAAATCAAACAGCTTCTTGCTGCCCAGGGCGAAGCCGAGGATGAGCTTGCGCGGATGCAGCGTCTTGCGGCGGCCATTCACAACTCCCGATTCGATCAGAGGGATGATGTTGTCGGAG
>Ga0335077_10005941_pt1 | contig 15027 bp, 14 predicted proteins | sample Lox_Sample_31_FD_207151 | JGI IMG/M metagenome (GOLD analysis project Ga0335077, IMG submission 207151) | Soil microbial communities from Loxahatchee National Wildlife Refuge, Florida, United States - Lox_Sample_3.1 | ecosystem: Environmental > Terrestrial > Soil > Wetlands | place: USA... | reverse complement strand
GCGCTCATCGTCGAGAGGAGCTGCAGGCCGACGTTGGTGGGCGAGGTTCGCATCGCCACCACCGGCTCGGGCTCCGCCTGAAAGTTGTCCGGCGCCAGCCAGTTGGTCTCGGCGCCCACGAAGCGGTCGAAGTAACGCCAGTGGAGCAGCGCGTAGCGTAGCGCCTTGGCCCGCGCCTCCGGCGCCAGCCGTTCATCCGGTCGGGCTGGCGGCCGACTCAGACTTGGCGCCACAGCCGGGGCGGCGATCCAGGCCAGGGCGAGTGGCAGCACCGCGAGCGCCAGCTGCCACGGCGGCGAGCCGGCCGCCGGCCCCGCCGCCAACGCCCGCCATCCGACCAGGACCAGCACCACGACCGCCAGCGCCGCGGCGGGCCCCATCGACCAAGCGATCCGGGATGGCCCGGCGCTCTCCCCTTCCACCAGCGAGGCGGTCTGCCACTCGAGCATCCGGCGCCGGGAGACCCCCAACCGCCACAGGGTGCGTCCGATCGCATCCGCCGAGATCCACGCCTGATGTGCCAGGAAGACCAGCGCCAGACCGACCTGCTGGACGCTGGTGGCCAGGTCCTGGCCCGCGGCCCTGTAATAGGCGCGCCACGATCGGTCGCGTGGTGGGTGCACCATGGCGGGCAGCATTGCGATGATCCATGGCGCCGCCACCCCGCCCAGGCCAAGCAGGGTCCAGCGGAGCAGTTCCCCGGGCAGGGAGATCCAGCCGATCACGAAGAAGAGCAGCTGCGCCAACTCCAGCGTGCTGCGCCGCAGATTGTCGAAGATCTTCCAGCGGGAGAGCAGCGAGAGCCGGTTCGGTTCCGGTCCGTCCGGTCCCGGGACTGTCCGGGTGAGCCAGGGGAGAAGCTGCCAGTCGCCCCGGATCCAGCGGTGCTTGCGCCGGGTGAATGTCAGGTAGCGGCCGGGGTAGTCGTCGTAGACGATCACGTCGGTGGCGAGGCCCGCCCGGGCGAAGCTGCCCTCGATCAGATCGTGAGAGAGGAGGGTGTTCTCCGGAAAGCGGCCATGGGTGGCGCGCTCGAAGGCGGCCACGTCGTAGATCCCCTTGCCGGTGAAGCTCCCCTCGCCAAACAGGTCCTGGTAGACATCCGAGACCGCCGTAGTGTAGGGGTCGACGCCGGGATGGCCCGAGTAGATGGAGGCGAACACCGACCGGTACGCGCTCGACAGCGTCACCCCCACCCGGGGCTGCAGGATCCCGAAGCCCCGGACCACGCGCCCCCGTGCGGCGTCGTACTGTGCCCGATTCAGGGGATGCGCCAGCGCCCCGACCAGGAGCGGCGCCGCGTCGGGCGGGAGCGAGGTGTCGGCGTCGAGCGTGATGACGTAACGGACGGCGCGGATCGGTGTCAGATCGCCCATCGTCACCGTGAACGCCCCCTCGGCCGCGCCCAGTACGAAGCGGTTGAACTCCGCCAGCTTCCCGCGCTTCCGCTCCCAACCCATCCACACCCCTTCGTGCGGATTCCAGCGCCGGGGCCGGTGAAAGAGATAGAAGGCGTCCTGGGTGGTCGGGGCGTAGCGGGCGTTGAGGGCGCGGATGCCCTCGGTCGCGGCCTCGAGGACGGCGGCGTCATCGGCGCGGGTCTCGGTGGCCGAGTCAGTGAAGTCGCTCAACACCGCGAAGTGCAGGTGAGCTTCCCGGTTGGCGAGAAACTGCACCTCGAGGTTGTCCAACGCCTCGTGCACCGCCTCCACACTTCCGAATAGAGTCGGGATGACCACCGCGGTCCGGAACTCGGGCGGCACACCGTGCTCCCGGAGGTCGAGCTTGGGGAGGCGCTTCGGCGGCAGGAAACTGGTAACCAGCTGGTTGATGACGCTCACCGCGATGTCGTTGGCCACGATGAAGCCGGGGAGGATGAGCAGCGGCCATTCCTGTCGCGCCGCCGGTCCGCCGAGCCAGAAGACCGCTGCGAGCGCGAGGAGCGTCGCTGTGGCGACTCCACCCACGAACGCCACGCTGGGAAAGCGCCGCACCAGGTGCTCGAATGCCTCGCCCGGAGGCTTCCGGTAGCGGGTGCGCGTGTGGAGCAGGGGGAGCCCGTCGTCAATCAGGTAGTAGCCGACATGGGCCCGCCTCGGGTCGAGGCTCGCCTCCCGCTGGCCCGCGGTGGCGCACTCGATCGCCATCCGCGTCACTTCGGTCTCGGTGAGCCGGGTACGCCGGGCGATCCGTTCTATCACGTGCCGGTAGCGGTCCCGGGTAGCGAAGGTCATGCGCGGGTAGAAGCCGGAGGGGTCGGTGCGGAGCAGGGTCTCCACCCGGCTCTGTTCCTCGACGAAGCTCCGCCAGTCCATCTGGCCGATGGCGCGGAGGCTGGTGATGCTGTTGGTCATGATGACTTGGCTGAGCGCCAGCCGCCCGGTGGCCCGGGCGGTGGCCTCCTCCGCGCTCAGCGCCTCTTCCGCGATCCACTGCTCCAGCCGCACTGCGGCCGGTAGCGCCCCGCCCTCGACCCTGAGCTGCTGCAGGAACCGGGAGATGAAGGTGGGGGTGAGGGGCGGGGGTGCAGAGGCGAAGCGGTCGAGCTCGCCCTCGAGTGCCTCCTGGTCATCCTGGCCCGCCCGCGCGATCCGCGCCGCGGCGGACTCGGCCGAGTCGAGCTCGTCCAGCCGCTGTACCGTGCGGAGCGCCATTCGGCGCACGTTCTCGATGAGTCCGAGGCGGAGCAGGGCCGGGAGTGCCCAGAGCTCCCCCAGCGTGAGCACCGCCACCTGCTGGAAGGCGTTCACGAAGTTGCTCACGTTGGCGAGGTCCACCCGCCCCTCGGTGTGCGAGATCAGGGTGATCGCGAGCTCGTAGGCGCGTGGATAGCCGGCGAGCGGGCCGTCGGCGAGCGCCGGGAGCTCCCGGTAGTACCCGCGCGGCAGACTCTCCCGCACCTCACCGATGTGATCCTGCACGATGTGGTAATTGTCGAGGAACCAGTCGCCGGCGGGGCTGATGTCGCGCCCCAGTGCGGCAGCGGCGGTGAGACGCTGGTGGGCTTGCTCGAGGATCAGGCGCGTGCGAGTGACGCGAGCGAGGAGCGGGGCCCGCCGCCGTGCGCGCGAGCCCGAGGCCAGGTGCTGGGTGCCCGCCACCACCTGGGCCCGTTCGGCGAGATGCTCGGCGCCGAGCAGTTCGCCCCGGATCGGCCCCGCCAGGAGATCCTCCCGGGCATGCCCGCGCGCGCCCATCAGGCGGGCAAACAGACGGCGGGGCTCGAATGATGTGATGGGCGAAACCTCCGGTGGCGGGCGGCGGGCGGGGCAGCCTCGCAACCGCGCGATCGGTTGCGATGGCCCACAGTGGCAGTATAAGGGAAGGGGAGGCCGGAATGAGAGTCTGGCCGGCCCACCTCAGGGCACTTGTCCCGGTGCCCAGGATGGCAGATCGAGGTTCGGCCGTCGGACCGAAGTCCGGGGCGATACCGACAATCGAGCCAACCAGCTACTCGATCCGACTGGCCATCCGGGTGCTGGCCGCCGATTCCTCGAACGTCTTCGGGCTCGTGATGAAGGGTGGGCTCAAGTCGACGTTCGCAGGCATCCCGACCGGTGTTCTGCCGACGCTTCCGGGTGGGGTGATGCACCGGGCCGGGGGCCAGGGGCGCGGTGTCGCAGGCCTACTCATGACCCCACGAGCTCGCGCTCACTTCCCTAATGACATAGTCGCCGTCCCGGGATGGCCTGGGGCTTCGACCGGTCCCAAGGCGTTGTCCTCGGCCCAGGCGGTGAGCGCTGAGTCCAGGTCCGACGGGGACAGCTCCGGGTCGCAGGGGAGAGCCGGACAGCGGTGTCCTTCCACCATGAGGTACCACATCGCGGGGTAGGGCAATTCAGCGCGATGGGGGTTGCCTGGCCTTCCGTGATGCCAGACGAAATGGAACACACGGCCACGGATCGTCAGGTGACGCTGCTTGGGATTCGGGGAAGACATATCGGCTCCGGTGGTTGAGAAAACCGGAGATGGTGTCCCTGCACCAGCCGCGGCGAACAGCGTAGACCGAAGGAAGATAATTTGATGTGGAGATTGCCGCTGGGACGGGTCTGAGCCGGGAGCGGAGCTCCATCATCCTCCGAGGGAAGCCATCTCCTCTGTGGCTCACGGGCCTGGGGTCCTCTCCCATGGCTCGGCCTGCCCTATCCCGGTAAGTTCGCCGAGACGCGGCGCGTCCCGCCAGGTGGATGCGCGGGCGCTGATCGCGGCGCCAGCGCCAGATCGTACGAGCCTCCGGGGGCCACGTGACGCGAAGACTTGGTGGAGATCGGGACAAGGAGAACCGCGGGGCGACCGTCATGCCCTCACTTCGCTTCTACCACTCCAGGGCACTTCGTGCCAAGACCCTCTCGGTGCTCGACGCACTGGAAGCGGCGGACGGTGCGACCACTCAAAGAGAAGCCCTGGCAGACCTCGTCCTCGAGCTGACCGAGACCGGGCTGGAGTATTACTTCGTCAAGCCGGTTCGGGCCGCAAAGGTCGGATTCGTAGCTGAGCAGTCCACCAGGTTGGGGATTGCCGGCATCCTCCGAGTCATGGGTCCAGTTGCTCGGCGAGTCATAGGGGGCATGGACACGGACCAGCTCCTGTCGGTCAGCAAGCACATTCGCCATCTCATGGAGTGACAGGACCAGGCTGCTCCCTGTATCACATGTCCCAGCGTCAACCCGAGTGCCAGCTATCCAGCGCGCCTACCTGTCCCGGCCCGGCCTGCGGTAGTCGCAAGGCCTCGGCGCTGCTCAGCCGCCGGCCCTCCCCGCCGGCATCGCTACCGCCATCCTCGTGTAGTAGACTCTCTCCACGCTTTCCATCCGAGACCGTGCCAGCACCCCGCGGGTCTTGAGCCTGCCGAGGGACATTTTCCTTCTGGACCTGGCCAGGTTGTCATCGACGCGGCCGTGACGGGGGCATGAGCCGGCAATCCTCCTCGGAACAGCAGCCAAACTCCAGCATGAAGCCTATCCAAGCCCAGCAGCGGAGCGTACCGAGTGGCTGTGAGCGCCTCTTTCAGCAGCAGGTCGCCCTGAGGTTGAGGAGGGCGTCCCAGCAGCAGGCAACTGCGCGGGACTGAGCCCCGGGCTAAGGGGATGACCTGCACTCACAGACACAAACAGCGAACGGGAGTGCCACGGGCGTGAGGCGATAGACGGTCCGGTGACGCTGGTGATGCAAAGAGAGCGCGTCCCGCATCTCGGAGGATGCGGGACGCGTCCGTCAGCTGGTCCCTTGGTCAGATCGAGGGAGGCTTCATCCTGCCACCGCAGATCGGGTGAGTCTTCCGTGAATCACCCTACTGTCCCTCCGGGCTCCCCAGCTTGGCTTTCCCCTTCTCGAGCAGCTCCGCAGCCTTCGCCTTGGCGCCCTGCACCTTGGCCTGCAAGGCGGCTTCCTCCTCCTGCATCTTCTGCTTCGCCTTGGCCAGGGTCTCGTCCTTATGGGCGAGGGTGTCTTTGGCCTTTGCTGCTAACTCCTGTGCCTCGGCCACTACTTTGTCCTTGATCCCCATGATAGATCTCTCCGGTCGAAGCGTTGATGTGAATGGTCGCAGTTGCGCCATGCACGGCCCTGAAGCGGGCTACTTGTCCTTCCCCCTCCGACGCTCCAGCTCGGAGCGCTGGGCCCGTTCGGAGGTCTGGACCTCCTGAAACAGGGTCTTCGAGTCGCGAACATCGGCGTTGAGCTTCTTGCCAGAAGAGTTGCGGTGAGTTGTGCGGCGCCCTTTAGGCATTGTGACCTCCCACACCGACGGTCGCGGCCGCGCGGTCGTAGCGGCCACCCTGGGGACTCCACTCTGGCGTTGCACCTGCAAGCACCGGGGAGCGGAGGAGGGCGGGCCACGACGCTGCGCTGCGACTGGCACTGACCGTAAGCGCTGGGCGAGGAACAGGGTGGCGATCGAGGTATCGGGTGCGCAGGCCGACCCAGCTGCCGCGACGGGGCCCGCCGCCCCGGAACTCGAAATGAGATGCTTTCAGTATCCGGTCGGTGAAGCGTGTCTTGCCGCCTTCCCGGACGATACGCTCCCCCTTGATAAGGCCCGCAACGGCCGCGGCAGTGTACCAGCGTCCGGGGGCGAGCGCGGGATAGGTGTCGGCAAAAGCAGGCTTCAACCGGACTTCGCGCAGCATGACTCCTCCTAGCGGCCCGATGGCAAACCTAGCCCGGAAGCTCCAAGGTACTGTGAGGGCGAGATGAAGAAGGGCCAATTGGGAGAAGCCGTCGGGAAATCAATGGGTTACGGGCCATCTGGGTCAGGAGACTGATCCGCTTCTCTCCTTTGGGACACGTCGCTGTCGCCCAGGAGTCACCACTCGCTCCTCTTACCGACAGCCCTCGCTCGGCCGGGGCCGACCGGGCGAGAGCAGCGCCCGGAAGCGCGCGTCACCCTCGAGTGGAGTCAGGGGCGGGCCGCACCGCAGATGGGGTTGGAGGTGCAGGGCGGCACGCGGTTGATAGCGGACGAGCCAAGCCAAGGCCTGGTCGGTCTTGCCCAGCCGGCATGGTCGGCGAGCGCAACGCCCCCCGGCCCCCCCCGCCCCCGAGCAGTTGCGGAATCGCAGGGCGTCATCCGGGGACGGTCAGCACCTCCTCCAACAGCCGCACGATCTCGGTCCAGCCCTGCCGATGTCCCTCCGCCGTCCGCGCTGGCAGCTGGCGGTGGGTGAGGATCAACTCGGTTCCCGTGCCTTGCTCGTTGAACTCGATGGTCACGACCGTCGGCAGCCTGTCGGTGTTCGCGGAGATCCACGTGAAAGAGAGCAGCGACGGCGGGTCGATGACCAGATACTCCCCCCGATGCTCGATCGGGGTGTTCGCGGATCCTTCCATGATGATCTTGAACGCGCCACCCACCTTCGGATCCGCCGTCACCTTTGAACGGATGGAGCTCTTCGGCCGCATCCACTCCGCCATGCTCTCCGGGTCGAGCCACGCCGCAAAGACTCGCTCCCGCGGCACCGCCATCTGCCGGCGCACCACCACGACCGGCCCCGCCTCATCGGCCACCTGCATCGGTCAGTTCCCCCGAGGTTGTTGAGTCTTTGCCGACGCGACGTCCCCCTGCTGCTTGAGCAGGTGCGCCTCCAACGCATCCAGTCGATCCCCCCAGAAGCTCCGGTAGTGCTCGAGCCACATCGCGGCCTCCTTGAGCGGCTCAGGGTTGAGCCTCAGCCGGTGCTCTCGACCATGGACGGCGCGTTTCACCAGACCGGCCCGCTCGAGGACCTTGATGTGCTTCGAGACCCCGTTCAACGAAATGGGGAACCGCTGCGCCAAGCTCCCGACGTTGGTTTCCCCTTCTGCCAAGATGCCGAGCATCGCACGGCGGGTCGGATCTGCAATAGCGCCATAGACTTGGTCCAACATGCCTCCCCCGCTCCAAGTGGGGTATTGTGCTAAACCACTCGGTTGAATATAATGGTCAACCGAACGGTGGAACATTATCAGGTCCGGCACCATTCCGCCAGACCCCAACAGCAAAGGAGCACCGCATGGCACCCCAGGCGGGCACTATCGGAGAGAGCACCATCCAGCATCCCCGCGTGCTCCCCCATGAGGAGTGGGTGAAGGCGCGGGTGGCACTCATGGCCAAGGAGAAGGAATTCACTCGGCTCCGCGACGAGCTGAATCGCGAGCGCCGCCAATTGCCGTGGGAGAAGGTGACGAAGTCGTATGTCTTCGACGGCCCGAATGGCAAGGAAACGCTGGCCGATCTCTTCCATGGCCGGAGCCAGCTGGTGGTTTACCACCTGATGTACGCCCCGAGCTGGGACGAGGCCTGTCGATCCTGCTCGTTCTGGGCCGACGACTTCAACGGGATCGACATTCACCTGGCCCACCGCGACATCACCCTGCTTGCCATCTCCCGGGCTCCCTTGGCCAAGCTCGAAGCCTACCGCAAGCGGATGGGGTGGACCTTCAAGTGGGTCTCCTCCGGCGGGAACGACTTCAACTACGACCTGGGTGTCTCCTTCGCTCCGGAAGCGGTGAAGAACGGCAGCGCGGCGTACAACTACGGCACGATCCCGGTGCCTGGCGAGGAGATGCCCGGCGTGAGCGTCTTCTACCGCGACGCGAAGGGCGACATCTACCACACCTACTCCGCCTACTCCCGCGGAATCGATATCCTGAACGGCGCCTACCACTACATCGATCTCACCCCGAAGGGGCGCGATGAAGGCGAGGCGCCGATGGCCTGGCTCCGCCGCCACGACCAGTACCAGGACTGAGCATGCACGGGATGAGCATGTCGTCCGTAACCTGGTACGGCGCCGTCGGCGGCTACCTGGGGATGTGGATCCTGATGATGGTGCCGATGATGCTGCCATCGCTCATCCCGATGCTGGTGCGTTACCGTCAGTCCATGCACGGCACGGTCGGAATAGAGCTGCATGGACTGACAGCCCTCGCGGTGCTGGGGTACTTCGGCGTATGGGCGGCGCTGGGCCTCGTCTCCTACGGCGCTGAGTTGGGTCTCCACTTATTGAAGCCGCACGCGGCCGGGCGATGGCTGCCGGCCGCGGCAGGATTGCTGCTCCTCGCCCTGGGCGCGGTGCAGTTCACCGGATGGAAAGCTCGGCAGCTGGCGCGGTGCCGCAGGGAGCCGGCGTGCTCAGTCCCAGGAGCTTCGACAACGCTGGGCGCGTTGCGCCGGGGCCTCGATTTGGGCATCGAGTGCAGCCGCTGCTGTGGCAACCTGATGCTGGTGCTTCTCGCCATCGGGATGACCAACCCGCTTGCCATTGTTGCTATCACCGTCGCGATCTCTGCTGAACGGCTGGCACCATCGCCGATCCGGGTAGCGCGAGTGGCAGGGGTGGGGGTGCTGGTGGTGGGGCTGCTGATGATGCTTCGGGGGTAGAGAGGCCGCGGTAGTCACCGACTGGCATCGAGGAACGACGGAGTAGATCCCCCGGTCGCTGCCGCCCGTTCATCCCGAGCGCCGCGAGGGATCTAGTTGGCAATGCACCTGGCCGTCATCCTCCTACGCCCCGCGTTCGGCAGGTTGCCGGCGAACTGCGAGGTCCCGCCAGGGTAGGACATGCCTTGCGCGCGTACCGCCGAGGATTCCAGCTCATGGTCATGTCGGTCCCTGCCTACTATACCGCCGAAATGGTCCGGGCCATGCCGGACGACGGCAACATCTACGAAGTCGTGCACGGGCAATTGCTGGTGACTCCGGCGCCCCGGTTGTGGGAAGAGGTGGCAGGTCGGCTGTTCGAGACCATTCGTGCCTACCTGCGCCAGTATCCGCTGGGCCTGGCCATTGGCTCTCGTTCCGATCTGTCCTGGGGGCTCCGGGACGTTCTGGTTTCGCCCGATCTGTTCGTGGTGCCGCTCGAGGAGGCTCGCCAGCTCGACTGGCTCACTCTCCGAACCGTCCTGCTGGCCGCGGAAGTACTCTCCCCGTCCTCGGCCCGTGCCGATCGCTTCACCAAGCGCCGTCTGTATCAGGAGCGACGCCTGCCGCTGTACTGGGTCATCGATCCCGACGCGCGCTTCGTCGAGGTCTGGCAGCCGGACGACGACTTTCCACGGGTTGAGCGACATCAGTTGGTCTGGATGCCCGCGGGCGGGGACCAGTCATTCAGCCTGGACCTGAGCGAGCTGTTCCGAGCAATCGGAGCGGGAATCGGCCCTCTCCTGCACCCCGCGCTCCGGGGTCGGCCTGGTCTCCTTCCTTAAATAGGCCCCCTTTCTCTGCCGCGTTCCCTTTCGAAACTCGCGCCCTTCCGCCACGTAGGGACCCTGGTACCGGCTGCCAGTGCTTCTTCCGGAGTTTCAGATGAGTCACCCCAAGCTCGCCGTCACGGGCGTCATCGCCCTGATTGCCGTTGCCGCCCTTGCCGCCACGGGCGCGCTCAAGAGCAACAAGAACGAAGGTCCGAAGGCCATCCCCGTCACGCGGGGGACACTCGTCGACAAGGCGCTCGCCGTCGGGACGATCGAGCCCCGGGTGGAGGTGAGCGTCAAGTCAACCTTGGGCGGTGTGGTTCGGCGGCAGTTCGCCCAGGTCGGCGACTATGTGCGCCGGGGCGAGCCGCTGCTCGAGATCTCTCCCAACCCGACGCCCCTCGCACTGGTGGAGCTCAAGCGGTCGATCGACCTCAAGGAGATCGCGCTTCAGAATCTGCAGGAGGATCTCGAGCGCCAGCGCCAGCTCCGCAACCAGGATCTCATCTCCCAGGCTGACTTCGAGATGGCGGAACGGAAGGTGGCGGAGGCGCGCACCGAGCTCGAGCTGGCGCGTGATCGCCTGGCGCTCCAGCAGGCGGGCCGGCTCGACAGCGCGGGCAGCCGGCTCGAATCGGTGGTCCGGGCGCCCATCGACGGCTATGTACTGGACAAGTCGGTCGAGATCGGCGATCCGGTCACCCCGCTGACCGACTATCAGGAAGGCACCGTGCTGATGCACCTCGCGGCGATGCGCGACCTGATCTTCCGCGGCACGGTGGACGAGATCGACGTCGGCCGCCTCAACCCGGGGATGCCGGTCAACATCAAGATCGGCGCGCTGCCCGACGCGGTGGTGAAGGGTCGCCTGGAGAAGATCTGGCTCAAGGCGACGAAACAGGAGCAGGCGACGGTCTTCCCGATCGAAATCCGACTGACCCAGGTGAACGGCGCCACGTTGCGGGCCGGCTATTCGGCCAACGCCGAGGTGATTGTCGCGCGGCGTGACAGCGTACTGATGGTGCCGGAGCGGGTGCTCGGCCACCGCGGGGACACTTCGTTCGTCACCATGCGGGCCGCGGGTGGCAAGACGGAGGAACGCCAGATCAAGACCGGCCTGTCCGACGCGATCAACATCGAGGTGTTGGCGGGGCTGAGCGCGCAGGACTCGGTGCTCGAGCCGCCCCCGCGCGAGATCCACTGAGATGCTGCGTGAGTTCCTGGCCGACATCCGGACCCAGAAGCTCCGCACCACGCTCACGGTGCTGGGGATCGCCTGGGGCACGGTGGCGGTCGTGGTATTGCTCGCCTTCGGGGTCGGCCTCGAGCGCCAGACCAAGAAGCGTTTCCACGGCCTCGGCGACCGCATCGTGATCCTCTTCGGCGGCCGCACCACGCGGCCGTGGGCCGGCTTCCCCGACGGTCGCCGGATCCCGCTGCACGCCGAGGACGCGGAGATGCTGCTGCAGCAGGTTCCGGAGATCACGAAACTCAGTCCCGAGTATATCGACCAGTCCACGCGAGTGCACCGGGGTCTCAAGGCGGCGACGCCGACCATCACCGGAGTCACCCCCGTCTACGGCGACATCCGCAATATCATCGCCCAGGCGGGCGGGCGATTCCTGGACGACCGAGACGTCGCCGAGCGGCGGCGGGTGGCGGTGCTGGGCGACGTTCTGGCCCAGCTTCTCTTCGACTCGGCGGATGCGGTTGGAAAGCAGATCATGGTGGGAGACACACCGTTTCTGGTGATCGGCGTGATGCAGCCCAAGCTCCAGAACTCGTCTTACCAGTCGCGGGACAAGGATCGCGTCTTCATTCCCGCCTCCACCCACTTCGCGCTCTTCGGCAAGCGGGAGCTCAACGACATCGTGTATCGCGCGGCGAGCCCGGAGCTCACCAAGGTGGCCGAGCGGCATGTGTACGAGACGATGGGCCGGAAGTACAAGTTCGACCCCGACGACAAGGACGCGCTCGGGGTGTGGGACACCAGCGAGTGGGAGACCCGTTTCGGCTATCTCTTCCTCGCGTTCAACATCTTCTTCGCAGTGGTGGGGAGCTTCACCCTGCTGGTCGGGGGGATCGGCGTCGCGAACATCATGTACATCGTGGTGCGCGAGCGGGCCCGCGAGATCGGCATCCGCCGCGCGGTCGGGGCGACCCGGCGCGACATCCTGCGCCAGTTCTTCGCCGAGACGCTGCTGATCGTGCTGCTCGGTGCGGTGGCGGGGATGGTGCTCTCGGTCGGCATCGTGTTCGGGCTCGGGAGCATGCCGATCCGGGACTTCGTCGGCGCGCCGGTGATCTCCGGCACCGTGCTTCTCGCCACACTCGCGTTGCTCGCACTGGTCGCCTTTGCGGCCGGGCTCCTGCCGGCCCGCCAGGCCGCCGCGCTCGACCCGGTCGAGGCGCTCCGCTCATGACCGAGAGCTGAGCGACCCTCATGTGGACCATCCTCCTCCAGGAATTCCTGGGCGACCTCAAGGCCCAGCGCACCCGCGCCATGCTCACCTTCTTCGCGGTGGCCTGGGGGACGCTGTCCGTCGCCCTGCTCCTCGCGTTCGGTGAGGGGCTCAAGCGCACGCTGCAGGACGGTCTGCTCGGAGCCGGCGAGCGGATCTTCATGATCTTCGGGGGGCAGACGAGCAAGCCGTTCGCCGGGCTGCCACTGGGCCGCCGCATTCACATGGTGGACGAGGACCTCGACCTGCTGCGGCGCTCCGTTCCCGATCTCGACCGGGGGAGCGTCTCCTACGGAGATTGGGGGGTCACCTACCAGGTGGGGCGCACCAAGACCACCGGCTACCTCGAGGGGGCCGACCCCGACCACGAGGAGATGCGGCACATGTTCCCAGCCGATGGCGGCCGCTTCCTCAATGCGCGGGACATCCTGCTCAAGCGCCGCGTGGTCTTCCTGGGGAACGAGCTGGCGGACCGGCTCTTCGGGGCGGGGATGAATCCGATCGGGCTCACCGTGACGATTGACGGACTCCCCTTCACGGTGGTGGGCATCCTCAAGAAGAAGTTCCAGGATTCGAGCAACAACGGCCCCGATGCGGAGCGCGCGGTCATTCCCAGCTCGACCTACAAGACGATCTACGGCACCCGGTTCGTGGAATCATTGATCGTGCGGCCGCGGGATGCCTCGCTGGGACCGGCGGTGAAACAGCAGATCTACGATGTCCTCGGTCGGAAGTACCGATTCGACCCCTCGGACGAGAGGGCGCTCGGGATGTGGGACTTCCTCGAGGGCGCCAAGGAGAATCTCGCCGTCGGGCTTGGCATCCAGATCTTCATGGGGATGGTGGGCGCCTTCACCCTGCTGGTCGCCGGGGTGGGTGTCGCCAACATCATGTATGTGGTGGTGCGGGAGCGGACCCAGGAGATCGGCGTGAAGCTCGCGTTGGGGGCCCGGAAGCGGCACATCATGGCCCAGTTCATTTTCGAGGCGATGGCCATCGCCGTCTCGGGCGGGCTGGTGGGACTCTCGGTAGCGGTGCTGCTGGTGCTGGGTGTGAGCGCGATCCCGCAGGGCGACAACCCCGCCATGCAGTATCTCCTCAATCCCAGGCTCCCATGGACGATCGCGCTGCTCTGCGTGGGGACGCTGGTGCTGGTCGGGCTGGTCGCCGGCATCCTCCCCGCCCGGCGGGCAGCGCAGGTGGATCCGGTCGAGTCGCTCCGGTACGAGTAGCGGCTGCGCGCGCGAGCGCCCAGGGTGCCGGCATTTGCGACATCTGCGGACCGGTTCAGGGCCCGAGCGAGATGGTCTTTCCGAGCCCGGCATAGATGTAATCGGGTCCGTATTCCTGGCGCAGCGCCGCGAATGCCGGCTCCCCGGTGCAGTGGCCCGGTGCCATCTGGGTGATATGCCAGACGCGATGAAGCCGCGCTACCAGCGGCCCGATGACCGAGTCGGGAGTCGTCACCAGGTGCAGCCCGCCGAACAGGATGCGAAGTGGGGCCTCCGGTGTCGTCGCGGCGGCGACAATGCGCTCGATGCCAGGATGCGAGCAGCCCACGACGAGAATCCCTCCCGAGGGGGTGCTGAGCACGAGCGACAGCTCCCGGAGCTCCAGCGTTCCGGGGGTCTGCGAGACCAGGGCCACGAGCCGGATTCCCGGCGCGATCGTGACCGTGGAATCCACCAGGGTAATGCGAGCCGCCGGCCAGAGCGTTCCCGCGACGATCTGGTCCGGGACCACCCCATCGAAGTAGCGCATCGAATCCGGGAGTGATGGCGCTGGGCGATAGAACGTGCCGGGAAGGCTCGAGCCGAAGATGCCGAAGCCTTCGCGCGGGGCATAGATCGGGACCCCCGGATTGCGCGCGAGCACGACGCCTAGCCCGGCGGTGTGGTCGCTATGCCTGTGGGAGATGACAACGAGGTCCAGCCGGCTGAGGTCCACGTGGAGCCGGTCGACGTTCCGCGCAAAAATCTCCGCGTCATTTCCGGTGTCGAAGAGAATGCGCTTGCCCTGATACTCGATGAGGGCGGAAAAGCCCCAGTCGCGAGTGAGCCCGGGCCCACCGCCGAACGCGTCGTAGAGAATCGTGATGCGAGTCTGCGGAGGTTCGGCGGGCGGCCGGGTAGCGGCGGTGAAGGCCGCCGTGAGGAGAAGGATCGCGAGCATCAGGCGCTCCTTTGGATGGGCAGGCGCGGTATCGCATGACGGAACCCACTCCGAGAAACTGCTCCGCGGTGCGCCAGGACGCCAGCACGATGTGGGTTCTCAAACGACTCAAGGCGTCTCTGCCGAGCATCAGCCATGTTCGCTGCCAGGTTGTCGATTCCCCTGCCCGCGCCCGACATCACCGCTTTTCCAGGTCCGCCACCCAGATATCGCTCTCTTGCGCGCCGATGGTGAAGTAGAACATCCGGCCATCGGTGCTGAACCCGTAGCGAGTGTGCTGGCGGGTAGGATCGTCGAATCGCACCAGCGGCCGGGAGCTGCCGCCCGTCACCGGCACCGCGCGAATCGAGGCGCCGTGCGGGCCTTTTGCCACGTAGTAGACGGTCTTCCCATCGGGCGACCACGCGGCGTAGAAGGCCTCCTCACCGGAGGGTGAGTTGGGCGCGATCAGTCGCGACACTCCCGTGGGAGACATCACTCGCAGGCCATCGGCACTGTGGAAGGCGATGAGGTCTTGAGTCGGAGACCAGTGAGCGAAATCTCCGGCCACGGCAATAGTCCGCATCGGGCTCCCGTCGAGCGGCGCCAGGACGAATGTGGACGCATCAAGGAAGGTCGAAGCCGAGCCGGATTGCCCGCCGGCAGGGATGACTTCGGCCAGGAGGGCATGTCCATCGCGCGACCAGGTGGGATCAAGCTCGTGTGACGGGCTCGTGGTGCG
>Ga0335077_10005939_pt1 | contig 15028 bp, 15 predicted proteins | sample Lox_Sample_31_FD_207151 | JGI IMG/M metagenome (GOLD analysis project Ga0335077, IMG submission 207151) | Soil microbial communities from Loxahatchee National Wildlife Refuge, Florida, United States - Lox_Sample_3.1 | ecosystem: Environmental > Terrestrial > Soil > Wetlands | place: USA... | reverse complement strand
AAACAGGCACCACCGTCCACGACGAGCGGGCTGGTGGTTTGCGGGCGGCTCGATTAGGGACGGTGGAGCCAGTCCCCGACGCGCTCGCGTTTCGCGCCGTGCGGGTTCGGCGAACTCTCAAATTTCCCGGGTGGCCCAGAAGTGGCGGCCGATTGCCCAGGGCATGACCAGCGGCTTTTTGAATTGGCGCCGCACGCCGGCCAATGGTTCTCCACGAACCTCGATTTGATCCACGCGCGCGGGATCGAGGCCGGCCTTGTTCGCCCAGGTGAAGGTGGGAACGGCACCTTCATCGAAACCCATCAGGTGCGCGGCGATCATGTCAGTGGCCAGAGGATTGGCGCCGGCGATGATCATTTCCATGGAAACCAGTGTGCCGTCGGTAGGCCCGTTGCCTTCCATCGCGGTGGACGCGTCCACGATCACGAGGCCGAGCTTGTTGGCGCGCACCATATCGACAATGGCGGCCGCGGTGCCGGAGGGTTCGACTTTAGAAGTGAGATCGTGCATGCGGCCGCGCACGGATTGGTAGACGGCGCCGGGATAGACGCCGATGAGATTCTTCATGCCGAGGGTGACGCCGGCGAGGGAATGGGTCTTCATCATGGGGACGGAACACAGCAGGTCGGTTTCGACAAGCGACCGGTGGATGGTGAGGGTGTCGAAGACGAATGCGTTAGGCACCTTGACGTCCACGAGGTCGCCGGTGTGCAGGTTGACCAGGGGGACGCGCAGGGAGCGCGCGAGCTCGGTGTAGCCGAGCTGATCAAAGACGTACTGCTGCATGCGGTTGAGCAGATCCCTGTTGGAGGTGCGGAAGGTCTCGGAGCCCTGCACGTTGAACCCGCCGGCCGCAGCCGAGCCTTCGCCGATGGAAACGTCTTTGCCCGCGCTCTGCATGAGGCGGGCCACGGAGCGGATGACGGCAGGCTTGGTGGTCGCGGACGGGATGGGCGACGTGAGGTTCGGCTTCAGCATCACGCGCTCTTTGCCTTTCGTGATGGCGCTCATGCCGCCGAGGAGATCAACGGCGTGCTCGACAGCGGCCTCGATGTTGCCGTTGCGGATCTTCACGACGCTGACGACGGGCTTGGCAGGCTTGAGGAAAAAGGCGACAGGAGAGCACAGTATCTCGCGGCGGTTGAGCAGATGAGTCATTTCGACTCCTTTTCTCCTAATACGCCAAAGGGCCGCACGGAGTTCCAGGGCTGGGAGCGGTTACGGTTGCTGGCGATCGAAGTGTACCAGGCCGTCGCGGTAGTCGATGGTCAGCGTGAACAGGCTGAGAACCGGCAGGCCGAGGAAGCCCGAGACTTCGGTCCCCACATTGCGGCTCTGCGGCCACATATCCACGGCGGTCATGCCCGGGCTTCTCTGGCGGAATCCCGCGAACTGTAGAAACAGATTGCCGGTCTGATAGAGATCCGCCACCTGGCCGTTGATTCCCTGGAGACGCATGCGGTCATTGCGGCTGACGTTGCTGACCTCGGCGGCCATGTCGTATGAAAGGACCGTGCGGTCGGCACCGGTATCGAGGACAAACAAGACCTCACGCGAATCGCTGACACGCGTGGGGACCAACAGCAAATGAGAGAACCGGTAGACGGGCGCGAAATGCTGCAGCTCGGGCAACGACATGCGATCGTGGAGCTCGTTGTCGCCGGGATGGTAACCCGGAAGCGGATCCAAGCGCAGCTTCCGGCCCGCAAAATCCAGCGTCACCAGGAATTGCGCGAATACATTGGTTCCGATCAAACCATCCGCGGCGCCGACGGAATCCTGGTTGGAAACGCTGATCAAGGCGTCGCGAAATTCGACATCGCCGATGCGCACTCGATCCACGATGCCGTGGTATCCGGCAGAGAGCCTGGGATCATCGCCAACGCCGCCGAATGTGGCGCCGGCAAGTTCCGCGATTCCGGCTCTCACGGCTGCCCAACGCGGGATCAGAATACCGGAAGCGCCGGTGTCGAGCAGCAGCCTCAATCTCGTGCCGCCCAGGCTGACTTCCAGACCGTAGTAGAGCGTGCGCGTCGCGCTGTTGAACAGATTCAGGAGTGGGACCTCGGTCTTTTGATATCTGCTCGAGAGCGCCATCACGGCGCGCCCCTGCAGCGCCTTATCCAGGCGAATGTGCTGGCGCAGGTCTTCCAGTTCCTTTTCATTACGGCTGGGATCGACCATGGAAGCGTACTGTTCGAGCGCTTGAATGTGTTGCGGGCCCGGCAATCGCGCGGCCCAGTCGCGAAAAATGCGGGGGTCCTTGGGATTAATGGAGTGAGCGCGTTCGAGGAGCGCGGCGGCGGTCTTGCGCATGGAGGTGCACTCGGCAATTCGCGAGAGGCCCCACCATGCGAGAGCAAAATTCGGATCCAGTTTCGATGCCAGGTTGAATTCGCGCTCCGCGGAGGCGAAATCGCCGCGGCGGAACAGCACCTCCCCGGTCAATTCATGAGCAGCGGCTGACTCCGGCGCTTCGGTAAGGGCTGTTTGCGACAACTTCCAGGCCGTTGCGATGCCCTCATTCATGAGAGCCTTGCGCGCCAGGGCGAGGGTGTCCTCGACCGACGCGCCGCTCAAAATGGAGGCGACGAGGGCGAGGGCGATGCGGGAGAGGGCCCGGAATCTCATGACGGGAGCAGAAAGGTCAAGTGTAGCGCGGCTGCCTCTGTCCTACGGTAATCTGTAGCTTGGCGATGAAACTCCGCGAGATCGCGCGTGCGCTGGGCTGTGAGCTGGTAGGCGACGGAGAAACCGAGATTACCAGCGTGGCGGGGATGGAGCACGCGCGTGCGGGTGAACTGACTTTTCTGGCTAACCCGAAATATGCGCACAAAGTGAAAGAGACGCGGGCGAGCGCCATTCTCAGCGAGAAAGCGATCGAAGACGCGCCGATTGCGAGCCTGGTTTCGACGAATCCGTATCTGGATTTCGCGCGCGCGCTCGAATTATTTTATCGGCCGCCCGAACCGAAGCCGGGGATCGACCGGCTGGCGTCGGTGGCGGTCTCGGCGCGGATTGGAGAAGGCGCGTCGATCGGACCTTTTGCGGTGGTGGGCGAGCGGGTTAAGATGGGGCGCAACGCCGTGCTGCACGCGCACGTGGTGATTTACGAAGGCGCGGAGATCGGAGACGATTTCCTCGCGCACTCACATGCGGTGGTACGCGAATTTTGCCGCATCGGGAATCGCGTGACGCTGCAAAACGGCGTGGTGATCGGTGGCGACGGGTTTGGGTTCGCCAAGCGCGCGGACGGGACGCATTACAAGATCGTGCAGTCCGGGCGGACGGTGATCGAGGATGACGTGGAGGTGCAGAGCCTGACGTCGGTGGACCGGGCGACGGTGGGCGAGACGCGCGTCAAGCGAGGGGCGAAGATCGACAGCCTGGTGCAGATCGGCCACGCGTGCGTGGTGGGCGAGGACAATATTATTTGCGCGCAAACGGGGCTGGCGGGGAGTTCGGTGCTGGAGCGCAACGTGCTGCTGGCGGGCCAGGTGGGAATTTCGGGACATCTGACCATCCATGACAATGCGGTGGTGTATGCGCAGAGCGGCGTGGGCGGCGACGTGGAAGCGGGCGCGCGGATTTCGGGCTCGCCGGCCTTCGCGGCAAGCGTGTGGCTGCGCGCGATCACGGCATTCCCAAAGCTGCCGGAACTGGTGAAGCTGGTGCGCGAGTTGAAGAAAAGAGTCGAGCAACTGGAAAAAAAATGAGCGAAACGCGAAGCGACGGCCGCCGGCCGGTGGCGTACAAGAACGACGAGTTTCTGAAAAGCCCGGATGCGCGGATTTTGAGGATTCTTTCCGAGTACCTGGAGCCGCTGGGGCATTTCCGGCACGAGCACATTCGCGACACCATCGTGTTTTTCGGCTCGGCGCGGGTGGAGGAAGACGGGCCCTTAGGGAAGTTCTACCGCGACGCGCGGACGCTGGCGCGGCTGATGACGGAATGGTCGAACCAGTTCGCGAATCATACGTACCGGTTCGTGGTGTGCACGGGCGGAGGGCCGGGGATCATGGAGGCGGCCAACCGCGGGGCGCGCGACGCCAGCGGCAAGACTATCGGGCTGAACATCGGTCTGCCGTTCGAGCAACTGCCCAATCCGTACATCAGCCCGGAGCTGAGCTTCGAGTTCCATTACTTTTTCATGCGCAAGTTCTGGTTCGCGTACCTGTCGAAGGCGCTGGTGGTTTTCCCGGGCGGATTCGGAACCATGGACGAGCTGATGGAAATCCTGACGCTGGCGCAAACCAAGAAGCTGGCCAAGAAGATCCTGATTGTGCTTTACGGCTCGAAGTTCTGGAAGGAGATCCTCAATTTCGACGCGCTGGTGAGGCACGGCGTGATCTCGGAGGAAGATCTCGAGCTGTTCCAGTACGCGGACGATCCGGAAAGCGCCTTCAAGATTCTGAGCGAAGGGCTGATCCAATACCACATCACGCCGGAGGAAGCGGAGACGCCGTCCATTGCGAAGTCGCGAGATCCGCAGGATCCGGAGGGAAAGGTATAGATGGAGTGGGGGCAGTTCAGGTCATGTCGCTCGTCGCGCGACACCCGCGAGCATGGAAATTCGGCGATGGCTCAAGCCAGAGGGGACGGGCACCACCGTCCACGACGAGCCGGCTGGTAGTTTGTGGGCAGCTCGATTAGGGACGGTGGTGCTAGTCCCCGACGCGCTCGATATACCGGCGACTGCCAGTCCCCGTCACATGCCGGCGCTGAAGGTGGTCCAGGGATGGGCGTTCATGTCCCGGAGGTAGTCTTTCTGCCAGGCGAATTCGGGGTGGCGGCGCAGATGGTCGGCGGCTTTGAAGTGGAGGCCGCAGGAGTGGCCGGCTGAGGCGGCCAGGGCGAGCTTCCCGGCCATGGCGGAGTCGGTCACTTTGTTGATGACGGCGCCGCCGATGCCGTAGGCGGGAAGCCAGGGCAGATCGCCGCGCGGCGAAAGATCGATGTGGCCGCACAGCGTGCGCTCGTCCGGCTGTTCCTTTTTGTCGAAGGTGTCGTAGTGATCGGCCAGGAAGCGCTCACCGGCCGCCACGTCGATTTTGCCCTTGTTCTCGTTCATCAATTGTTCCCATCGAACGCGGCGCGCGTTGGCGCTGTTGGAGAGATCCGTCACCGGGAAATCGGTCTCCTGGCTCGCCAGCTTCGGATCCACGGGGAAGTTGGAGCCGACGAAATAGCCGTCCTTGGTGCGCTGGAGATTCACGTTCTTGAGGCCGAGTTCGAGGTCGGCAATCTCGTTGGTTTTGCGGTCGGCCACCAGCCAGTTGTTGGCGTAGCCGCCGTTGTTGCCGTCCTGCATGATGCGGGCGAAATCATCGATGGAAGTCGCATACTGCAAGGCTTTGCGGCCGCGCACGAACTCGGGAATTCCGTTGGAATCCCAGCCGTAGAAATTCGAAATTGTGGTCTCGGTGACCATCATGCCGGCGGTGTTGATGCCGAAGTCGTCGCCGCTGTGGATGAGCCCGGGATAGCCGTCCATGATGAAGTGCTGGCCCTTGGAGGGCACGATATCGAAGATGATGGTCCAGCGCTCGCCGTCCAGGTACTGCGTCCAGTTGTTGTGGCCGATCACCACGCGGCCGTCCTTGGTGTAGCTGCCGGTGGCCACGAAGGCGCTGCAATGATCGGGAGCGGTCACTGAGGCGGGCGACTTGATGCCGTGTTCCTTGTCGTACTGCTTCACATAGTATCCCCACTCCATAGCAGCGTTCATGGCCACGATGTCCCAGAGATCCACCTTGACGCCGCGCGCGCCGGCGCCCTCGGCGATGCCCTTCAGCTCGTCGCGATATTCCGGCTCGATGTGGGGCCACAGCATTTCCTGCGCGGCATGGCGGAAGAAGCCCCAGCTTTTGTTGTTGTCGTGCGTCATTTCGAGCTGCGTGACTTTGAAGCTGTCGGCGATTTCAGTGGCGAGCAGGTAGCCGTGCTGGAAGCCGACGTCGGCCGATGTGCCCTCGAGGCGCACGAAGGTCCAGCCGCTCTTGTCGGGGCGGCGGAACGCGTTTTTCAGGCGAGGATCGGCCTGCGGTTCGCGGGAAGCGAGCGAGACGGCTACGAACAGCAGCGGCGGAGCGACCAGCAGAAGAGCGGTCTTCATTGAGGCACGGGGCACGAATTTCCTCCAGTGCCCTATTATAGTGGGGACGGTATGGTTACGTCGCACAAGCTGACGGCGCATGTGAAAGCTGCGGGTTGAGCGTCCAAGCTGAGTCCGGCGTTGCTGGACAAGGTGCTGGCCGCGATTCCGCGCGTCACGAATGAAAACGTGCTGGTTGGGTTTGACACTGCCGACGATGCCGGCGTGTACAAGCTGACGGCGGAGCTTGCCCTGGTGCAGACGGTGGATTTTTTCACGCCGATTGTGGATGACGCTTACACTTTCGGCGCGATCGCCGCGGCCAACGCGCTGAGCGATGTGTATGCCATGGGCGGCAAACCGCTCTCGGCGCTCTCAATTCTGGCGTATCCGGCGAAGGGAGATCTGGAGGATCTCGAACAGATTTTGAAAGGCGGCGCGGACAAGATTCACGAAGCCGGCTGCGTGGTGCTGGGAGGGCACAGCATCGCCGATGACGAAGTGAAGTTCGGATATGCGGTCACCGGCGCGGTGCATCCTGAGCGGTTTAAGGCTAATTCGGGGGCGAGGGCCGGAGATGTGTTGATGTTCACCAAACGGCTGGGCACGGGAGTGATCACGACCGCACTCAAGCGCGGCATAGCGAGCGATGCGCATGTCCAGGCGGCGATCGAATCTATGCTGATGCTCAACCGGCGAGCATGCGAGACGATGCTCGATTTCGAAGTGCATGGCTGCACCGATGTCACTGGGTTCGGGTTGATCGGGCATGCGCGTGAGATGGCGATGGCGAGCGGCGTGACGGTTGAGATTGGCACTACCGCCGTGCAGTTTCTGCCCGGAGCGGTTGATTATGCGCGGCAGGGGGCGGTGCCGGGCGGCTTGAAGAACAATCGTGAGTTTGCTTCGTGCGCGGTGGAGATGACGCGGGAGATTCCGGCGGAGGTCGAGAGCTTGTTGTATGATCCGCAGACGTCAGGCGGGTTGTTGATCTCGATGGGTGAAAGGGATGCAGGGAGTTTTGAGAAGAGATTGCCGGAGGCGTACCGGATCGGGCGGGTGACGGCGAAAGGGGCAAAAGCGATTCGGCTGGTCTGATGGCGGAAACGAATCCCATCATTGTGGCGCTGGACGTAGAGTCGGCGGAGGAGGCGCGGACGCTGGTTGGGCGGATCGGCTCCGAGGTGAGTTTCTACAAAGCCGGCATGGAACTTTACGCGGCCGCGGGGATGGATTTCGTCAGCGAGTTGATCGACGGCAACCGCGATGTCTTCCTCGATCTGAAGTTTTATGACATCCCGGAGACCGTGAAGCGCGCGGTCCGGCAGGTGGCGCGCACGGGAGTTCGCTTTCTCACGGTGCACGGATCGAGCGCGGTGATGCGCGCTGCGGTGGAGGGACGTGGTGCGTCGCCGCTCAAACTGCTCGCGGTCACGGTACTGACCAGTTTCGATGAGCAGGACCTTGCCGATCTTGGTTACCAGTGCGCGCCTAGTGAGTTGGTGGAGCTGCGCGTGCGGAAGGCGATGGAAGCGGGTATGGATGGGATTGTGGCGTCGCCGGTTGAAGCGCGATCCATCCGTGCGCTGGCGGGGGAACGTGCGATTCTGGTGACGCCCGGAGTGCGGTCGGCAGGAGCGGGCAAGGGTGATCAGAAACGCGTGGCCACGCCCGCGGAAGCGATTCGCGACGGCGCCGATTATCTGGTGATGGGCCGGCAGATTACGCGCGCTGCTGATCCGGCCGCCGCAGTGCGCGAAGTGCTCGATGAGATCCACGCAGTGACCCGTGCGTAGACTGCATGGAGACGGTCTTTCATCTCATTTCGCAGTATGGGCTGGTAGCGGTTTTCTGCCTGCTGGTGCTGGGAATCGTGGGGCTGCCGGTACCCGATGAAACGTTGCTCACTTTTTCCGGGTTTCTGGTCTACAAAGGTCACTTTCAGTTCTTGCCGACGCTGGCTTGCGCGTACGCCGGCAGCATTTGCGGAATCACAGTCAGCTACACGATCGGCCGCACAGGCGGGTTGTTTCTGATCCACAAGTACGGACCGTATGTACGCTTCACTCCAGAGCGGCTGGCCAAGGTGCACCAATGGTTCGAACGCATGGGCCGGTGGGCGCTGTTCTTCGGATACTTCATGCCGGGCGTGCGGCACTTCACCGCCGTTGTGGCGGGCAGCTCCGAACTGGAACCGCACGTCTTCGCGGCATTCGCTTACAGCGGCGGATTTCTCTGGGTGCTCACCTTCGTTTCGCTCGGTTATTTTCTGGGCGACCAGTGGTCGCGGATCGACCAGGAGATTCACGGCATTCTGCTGTGGCTGACGCTCGCGATCATCTGCGCAGGCCTGGTGTACTGGTGGCTGCGGCGCAGGAAGAGCGGGAAGTAAATGCGCAAGAGCGGAATTCGTGAACAATGGCGCTGAACGACCGCTCCCCTGTGGTCTCAGCCAACAGCGGACAGCACTGGAGGCGAATTCCAATGCCACAACCGCCGGTTACAACCGTGCCCTAGAAATTCACCGAGTGCCGGCGCATGCAGTGCAGGCAGACGTATTGGCCTTGGACGGGCCGGGTGATTTCGTGGTGCATCCAACGGCAGATCAGATCTCCGAGCCGCTGGAAGAGATTCGATTGGAAAGACACGTAGCGCTTCATAACCCACACCTCCTGATTCTCGGGTCGGCTTTCGTCGTTTCCCTGTGTTCTTGCAGGTTAGAGCTTTGGAGACCCGATGCGCAATTCGGGAAATGACCCGACAGTGCAGTAAGGCTGATGAAAAGGTTGCGCTTACGTAAAAGGGCTAGTACTTAGTTGGCGGCAGCGGACATGGCCGCGCCCTGACTCTCTTCGACAATGCGGCCATCGAAGAGGCGGACGATGCGGTCGGCGCTGCGGGCATAACGAGGATCGTGGGTCACCATGCAGATGGTGGCACCGGAGCGATGCAAATCGCGCAACAGTTCCATGACCGCTTCGCCATTGGCTGAATCCAGGTTGCCGGTGGGCTCATCGGCCAGCAAGATGTTGGGACTGCCCACCAGAGCGCGCGCCACGGCGACGCGCTGCTGCTGGCCGCCGGAAAGCTGCGAGGGATAGTGCTTCACGCGGTGCGACATTCCTACGCGCTCCAGGGCTTCCTGGACGTGCAGTTTGCGCTCGCGCGCGGGCATGTTGCGATAGGTCAGAGGGAGTTCGACGTTCTCGTAAACGGTGAGATCGCCGATCAGGTTGAACGCCTGGAAAATGAAGCCGATTTCCCGGTTGCGGATACGGGCGCGATCGCGCATGTTGAGACTTTCGACCGGGGTCTGATTCAGGATGTACTTGCCGTTAGACGGCGTATCCAGCAGGCCCAGGATGGCCAGAAGAGTGGATTTGCCGCAACCCGAAGGGCCGGAGATCGAAATGTAATCACCCCGGTTAATCTCCAGGTGGATCCCGGCGAGCGCGTGGGTTTCCACTTCGTCGGTGGTGAAGACCTTAGTCACACCTTGCAGTTGTAGCAGCGGTTCCATCCAGTACCTCCATTTGTCGAGATCTACGAAAGCGTGGACGTAATTGTTCCCGAAAAAGTTCCGGGGGGCGGGTTCAACGCAACAAAACCTCCTCAAAAAACTTCACAGCCCGAGGATCCTGCGACTGGCCCAACCAGAACATCGCCTGCTTCCGCACGGCGAGGTTCTTATTGCCGCGGGCCACTTGAATCAACAATGGCACGCCTTCGTCCGGGGGAAGCTGCTGGAGTGCGAAAACCGCCTTCTTTTTCACTTCTGTATCAGGATCGGCATCCACGGCCGAGTTGATGGCCGCGGCGGCTTTCTGCCCGGCCTTTTGTGCCAGCCAGAACAGGGCCTGGCCGCGGACGTGAGGGCTGCGATCGTTTTTCGCCGCGTCGATCATCGTGGTTACCGCATCGGGCTCTTTGCTGACGCTCAAACCGAAGATGGCCTTTTCGCGCACGTGGTCGCTGGGATCTTGCGTGACGATGCGCCGCAGAAGCTCGTATCCACGGCGGCCGCGGGCGCTGCCCAGCCAGAAGGTGGCCTTGTCGCGCAACGATTCGGGCTGGCCCGGCGTAACAAGTGTTTCCAGCGCCTGGTCGGCCGCGGCATCAGCGTGGAGGGCAATTGCGGTGATAGCGGGATCGATGCGGCGGTGGCGGCTCTCATCGCCAGACTCTCGCGCGAACCGGGCCAGGAGGGAAACGCTTTCGGCGGCGGATACGCCGGTGAGCCAGTGAAACGGAAGCCCGCCGCCGTCCAGTTCGCATTCGGCTGAATACGTGCGGATACGGTCCACGGCGTGGTTTTCAATCCGGAAGAGCACGAAGACTTCGCCGGCGGCTTCGAGCGGAATCGGGCCGGGTGCGCCGGTCACCGTGACTCCGGCCCTGGCGCCTTCGAGCGCGCAACCGCGGCAGCAGCGATTGCCGGCGCCATCTTCGAACGAGCTGTAACAGCACATGTCGTGCCGGCCGGGAATGGCGCGAACCGCGTAACCGATCCATGCCGGACCGCTCTGTTCCGCGACGATGGATTGGAACTCGCGTTCCAGGCCGGAAGCGGCGGCGCGGGTATCGAATCTTGCGTTGGTGATCCGTGGCTGCTGCGCGCAACACAGCCCGGCGGCCAGCAGAAACAGAATGGGTTTCATTTGTTTAACAGCTCCATCAGGTAATCGGTGCCCTCCTTCGACCCCATGTTCGAAAGGCGCTGCACGATTTCCTTTTTGAGTTCGGCGTTGGTTTCCTTGCGCGCGAGCTCAACCAGCGCGTGGCTGTTGCCCTGAACGAACAATGCATTGATGACCGCTTTGCGGATGCCCGGATCGGATTCGTTCCCATACATGGAAACCAGAGCGGCTCCGGTGTGTTCGGCGCCCATGGTGCCGAGGCGATTGATGGCGTCGCGGCGTAATTCGGCCTCTTTGGCGGTTCGGGCAATCTCGAGCAGCCGGTCCGATGCGCCGCCCACGAAGAATGCGTTGATGAGATGGCGCTTGATCTCGAGCGACGGCTCCACCTGATAGAGCTGCCAGAGCTCCGATTGCGCGCCGAGAACCCCAAGCTGGTTGATGGCGAAACCGCGCAACTCGGGATTGCTCTCACCTTTTGCCGCGGCGAGGAGTTGATCCTTTGCGCCGGATATCATCCAGCTATTCAGTACAGCGCGCCTGGAACCAATATCCGCCGTGGCTTTGTATATGTCGGCAAGCTCCTGCCGCGCGCCCAGCACGCCCAACTGGTTAATGGCATAACGCTGAAGATCGGGATTCTTCTCGCCCCTGGCGGCCGCCAGAAGCTGGTCCTTGGCGCCGGCGACCATGAGGCCGTTCAGCACGGCGCGTTTGACGGCCACATCATTGGCTGCGCTGTAAACCTCGCCCAGTTCCTTGCGTGCGCCCATCACACCGAGGTAATTTACGGCTTTCATCTGAAGGTCGGGATTGGAACCGCCCTTGGCGATGTCGACCACGAGCTGTCGCGCGTGCGACGAGCCGCTCTGCGTTAGAACAAACAGAGCGCGCTCTTTGACCTTGGGCGATTGCGAACTATGCAGCAGCTTCTCGATCATGGGGACGGCGCGGTCGGGATCGGAATTCACGAGCCCATTCAATGCCATGAGCTTCAACTCTTCGTCAGAGGACGATTCGGGACTGACCGGTCTGCCGGCCGCTTGCTTCACTTCGATCTCGAGTGCCTTGGCGTCGTCCAGCCAGCGGCTGCTGGGATAGCTCTTGCGCAGCTCGGCGAGAGCGGCGAGTGCCTCCTCGCGCCGGCCGAGTTTGTTCAGCGCGTAGGCCTTCCAGTAAAGGGCGCCGTCAGCCCGCGAACTGCCGCGGGCGATGACCTCGCTGAAACTCTCGACCGCGTCGTCCCAGCGGCCACGGTCGAGACTGCGCTGGCCGCGCTCGTAAAACCGATCTCCCTCGTCGGATCGCGGCGGACGGGGCGTGGCCTGCAGGGCGAAAGCCAGCGGCCCGAGCTTCAATTGGTCAGCGAGGACTTTAGCCTGCTCGCCGGCGGCTTTGGCTTCTCCGACCAGCGCATCCAGGCTCGGTTTCGCGAGCATCGGCGGCGAAGACTTGAGGTCTTCGAGTAACCGTTTCAGATCGCCCCCTTCGAGTTTCGGTTTGATTGCCTTGAGGTCCTCCATCAAACTGTTCAGATCGACCTCTGGCGCCGGCGGTAGCGCCGGAGTCAACAGCGGTTCTGGCAGATCGGGCGGACCCATCAGTTCATCTGGCCCGATGAGTTCGGGCGGAGGCAGCGGAACGCCACACACAACACCTCCAGAGATTCCATCAATAACACCGTCAATGACTCCCTCGACAACGCCGTCGATCACGCCATCCAACACACCGTCCGCGGGGGGTTCCGGCGGCAACGGCTCAACTTGCGGCGCCGGACTTACGACTGCTCGCGGCGTGGTTGCCTGCAGAGGCGCCAAGCTCAAGGTCACGCGCGGGGACAGTGATGGCATCGGCGGCTCTTTGAAATCTTGCGACCGCATCACCGATGCACCCAACGCAATGGTGACGGTCAACCCAGTTCTGAAAACTCCATTCATGGCTTCTCCATTTGCTCCAGGTCGCGCTCAGCTTGCTCCTGGTCGCACTCAGCTTGTTCCTGGTCACGCTCAGCTTGCTCCTGATCGTGCATGGCCTGTTCCTGGTCGCGCATCCCCTGTTCCTGATCGCGCTCCGCTTGTTCCCGGTCGGGCGCCGCGGCCTGCTCATCCAATTCCGCTGACTTTTCATCCATGTCCGCCGAAGGCTCGTCTAGTGATTCCAAAACGGCCTGAGTGTCTTTTGGCGTTTTCCGATTTTCAGGGGATACCGGTTTCTGCGCCAACGCCACGCTGGCGACCACAAACGCAAACATCGCGAATGTCTTCATATCGGCTCCTGTCAGAGCGTCCTGCCGGCCTTGACACTGGCCGCCGGCATTTCCCGCTCTCTCAAATTGGTGCTCACTACGCGGATCTTGAACAGAATGCCTTCAGTTTCGATGCGCTGCCGTATCTCGTCGAATTCCGCGGAATCGAGCTTGGAGGGGCTGTGCGCGATCTCGAGCAGAACACGCTCCAGTTCATCCAGGACGCTGGAAACGGCCCGATCGCCACTCTTGAGCGCCGCCTGGCGGTACAGCCGGTTTTCGCCGACCAGATCTTCGGCGCGCTGCTGCTCATCGGAAATGTCCACCGGCCCTTTGGACTCATTGTTCACCAGTTCGGCCAGAATCATTTGCGAGCGCTCCAGGTGGTCACCCACGGCAACCAGCAGGATGCGTTCACGCACCGGCGCGGAAAGCCCCGCGATTTGCCTGCGCTGTGAGACTCTTCCGGCAAGAAACGCCGCCACCAGCAAGGCCGCCATGGCCGCAGCGGCCACCAGGCGCCTGGGCGCAAACCATCCGGTCCACCAGCGCGCCGGTGATAGCGTCAATTGCGGCGCGATACGCTGCCACACGCGGCTGCCGTAAGTTTCGTGAGGCTCCGGTGCCGCTAGTGCATTCATGGCGTCGAGGACCCGCGTGAGCGATTCCAGATGGGCGCGGCAGTCTTCGCAAGCCGCCAGATGCCGCTCGACCGCGGGGTCTTGACGCTCCCCGTAATAGTGCAGGACCAGCTCGTCTTCGTTCAGATGCTTCATGACCTTGCCGAACTCAGTGCGGGCTCGAGCGTCTTGCGCAGCTTCTGCACGGCGCGAAACACGCTGTGCTTGGCCGCGCCGGCGTTGACACCCAGCACCCTCCCGATCTCTTCGATACACATCCCTTCGTAATGCCGGAGTACGAAAGCGGTCCGCTCCATTGGGCTCAAGCCCTGGAGCGCCGGCGCGAGCAACTGTTTCAGCTCGCCGCTGAAGGCCAGGCGATCGGGCGTGGGATCCGCGGCCGGCAACGCTGCTCCGACTTCCTCGCCGTCTTCATTGACCGGCGTCTGATGTTCCTGGCGGCGTTTGCGCGCACGGATCAGGTCCAGCGAGCAGTTGGCCGCAATGCGATAGAGCCAGGTGCTGAAACTGGCCCGGCCGTCAAACTTGCCGATCTGCCGGTAAGCCCGCAGGAAGGTTTCCTGCACCAGGTCTTCGGCATCCTGTTCATTGCCCGTCATACGAAAGGCCAGACGGAACACACTATGGCTGTGGCGCTCCACCAGCACACGATACGCGTCAGGATTCCCGGCGCGGACCTGTGCCACTGCCGTGGCATCGCTTTGTTCCATCCGGCTGCTCTTTAGACTGTAGAATGGTTCGGCGGTTAGGTGGATGAATGGAGACTCCGGAGCGCATAGGCCATTACCGGCTGACACATAAATTAGGCGAAGGCGGCATGGGGGTGGTGTATGCGGCGCACGACGAGCGGCTCGAGCGGCCGGTAGCGATCAAAATGCTTCGTCAGGCTGGGATGGATGAGCAGGCCTCCAAGCGGCTGTGGCGGGAGGCGCGCGCCGCTGCGGCGGTGAACCATCCGAGTATTTGCCAGATTTACGAAATTGGTGAGGAAGCGGGTGAGCTGTTTCTGGCCATGGAACTGCTGGAGGGCGAGTCGCTGGCACAGAGGCTGGAACGAGGTTCGCTACCGGCGCCGGACGCCATCCAAATCATGCTCGGTGTGCTGGTGGCGCTGGAGACGCTCCAGCGGCGCGAAATCGTGCACCGGGATCTGAAGCCTTCCAATATTTTTCAGACGGCGCACGGAATCAAGCTTTTGGATTTTGGGCTGGCCGCGCCGGTGAAATCGCTCAACCCGAACTTTGAAACGGAAACCGCTCTGACGGCTGCTGGAACGGTGGTTGGAACATGGAACTACATGTCGCCGGAGCAGGTGCAGGGGCAGGTTATCGACGTCCGGTCGGACATTTTTGCGGCCGGGGCGATTCTGTTTGAACTCCTCGCCGGGCGGCGTGCGTTCTCCGGCCGGACG
>Ga0335077_10005938_pt1 | contig 15030 bp, 11 predicted proteins | sample Lox_Sample_31_FD_207151 | JGI IMG/M metagenome (GOLD analysis project Ga0335077, IMG submission 207151) | Soil microbial communities from Loxahatchee National Wildlife Refuge, Florida, United States - Lox_Sample_3.1 | ecosystem: Environmental > Terrestrial > Soil > Wetlands | place: USA... | reverse complement strand
CGGCGTAAGCGAGCCATTTGTCAACTTATACGTAGCGACGCCATTACCGGTGTCGCCCGTTTTCCTGCCTTCGGGATCGGTCGAAGACGCCATCGAGGCATAGAGTTCTGTGCCGTCGCTGCTCCACGCCAATCCGAGAAAGTACGTCTGTTTGGCTTTGACCGCCAGACGTGGATCAGGAAAGTCGCGCAACTGGTTTGTCGCCAGGTCCAGCAAGGCAATCGACTGCTGAAACTTGGATTCGGCAGTGCCATAACCGTTATTCAGGATCGCCAGGTACTTGGCGTCAGGACTGAGCGCGAGCGCAGTGGGAAAGCTATTGGTCCGCTGCGGGCTGCCAGGCGCCGGAAGATGCAGGGTCTTGCTGGACGGCAGCGAGATCTCTTCTTTTGATGCCGGAGATTGCGCCGCGGCGGTCACCGCGGCCAACATCAGAAAAACAAGTTCAAGACGATGAAGCATCAGCGCTTACTCCGCCGGTAGTGTTCCACCACGCGCGTCACCGCATCTTCGACGCGCTCGGTGCCAACCACGACAACATCGGCGTGTGCGATGGTGGGACGCACGTAGCCCCGCGCCATGGGAGCCACCGTCGCCCGGTACTGCTCGTGTACCGACTCGACGGTGCGGCCGCGCTCGCGGACGTCGCGGACAGTACGGCGCGCGAGGCAGAGCTCATCGTGGAGGTCAACGTAAACCTTGGTATCGAGCAGGTCGCGCAGCCCCGGCCAGTGCAGCGTAAACAGACCCTCCACGATGACGACCTCCGACGGCTGGAGCAGCTCGGTCCTTCCAGTGCGCGTGTGCGTAGCGAAGTCATACACGGGAAGCTCCACCGCTTTCCTCTTTCGCAACAAACTAGCCTGCTCGATGAGCAGCTCGTGCTCCAGCGCCTCCGGCGCATCGAAGTTTACCTGCGCGCGTTCCGCAGGTGGCAGGTGGGAGAGGTCGCGGTAGTAGCGATCAAGCTCAAGCACCTCGGCTCCCAGCGCGCCCTTGAGGTGCCTTGCCAGGAAGCTCTTCCCGGAACCGGAAGGCCCGGCGATGCCAATAAGATAGGTCCCAGCCGCCATGAGCAGGATAGTTTAGCTGAACGCCCTAATGTTCCACGTGGAACGCGAAAGCGAATTGCTTTCGCGTTTCCCGAGCCCTACCCGACCGGCGTTCCTCGCAGGCCAGCCTGATCACTCACGTATCGTTCCACTTTGGGAATTACTGCCTTCAACAGGGCGAGAAACTTGCCGCGCACCATCTCGCCTGTCTCCAAGACCTCCTGGTGAGTGATCTCCTGCCCGGAGAGGCCAGCCGCCATGTTGGTCACACAGGAAATCGCCAGCACCTCGAGGCCGGCATGGCGGGCGGCAATCACCTCCGGCACCGTGGACATGCCGATAAGGTCAGCGCCAATCGTCCGCAGGAAGCGAATCTCCGCGGGGGTCTCGTAGCTAGGTCCCAGCATCGCAGCGTACACGCCCTCGTAAACGCCGCCAATCTGCTCGCCCTCGTCCAGCGCGCATCGCCGGAAGGCGGGCGTGTAGGTGTCCGTCATGTCGGGAAAGCGAGGGCCGACGCGGTCGTCGTTGGGGCCGACGAGCGGGTTGCTGCCCTGCAAGTTGATGTGGTCGCGCAACACCACCAGCGAGCCGCGACCGTAGTCGGGATTGATGCCTCCCGCAGCGTTGGTGAGTACGACAGCACGTACCCCCATGCGCGCGAAGACGCGCACCGGAAAGACCACCTGCTGCGGCGAATAGCCCTCGTACAGATGCACCCGGCCCTGCATAACCGCCAACGGCGTCTCCTTTAGCTTGCCGATGACAAGCATGCCGTCGTGGCCGATGGCGGTGCTTTGGGGAAAATGCGGAATCTCGGCATACGGGATGCGGGCGGCGCCCTGTAAGTCGTCAGCGAAACTGCCCAGCCCTGAACCGAGGACGAGTGTAATGCGCGGACGGAGCGCCGTCCGCGCCAACACAAATTGCGCGGCTTCGTTGGCGCGAGAGAAGTCGTCGGGAGATTCGACTGTGAATTGCATCGTCGCCGCCGCTACTTCCCTATTTCCTCCAAGTACTTCTCCGCTTCCAGCGCGGCCATGCAGCCGGTGCCGGCGGCGGTCACGGCCTGGCGATAGCGCCGGTCGGCAACGTCGCCGCTGATGAAAACTCCGGGTGAACGCGAGCAGACGTAACCGTCCGGAATGAGATAGCCTTCGCCGTCGCGCGCGAGCTGGTCGCCCAGGAAGTCTGCATTGGGGGTGTGTCCGATGCCCAGAAACATGGCGCTGGTCGGGAAGTCCCACTGCTCGCCGGTCTTCACGTTACGCAGACGAAGGCCCGTAACTTCCTTTTTGCTGACGTCGTAAACATCGTCCACAACCGTATCGGTCAGGAACTTGATCTGCTCGTGCTTGCGGGCCCGGTCGAGCATGATCTTGGAAGCCCGGAACTGGTCGCGGCGATGAATGATGGTGACCTTGGTGGCGAAGCGCGTGAGGAAAAGCGCCTCTTCCATGGCGGAATCGCCACCGCCGATGACGGCGACCTCTTTCCCCGAGAAGAAGAATCCGTCGCAGGTGGCGCACGACGTGACGCCGTGGCCGATGAGCGCCTGCTCGCTCGGCAGGTCAAGCCAACGGGCCGAGGCGCCGCTGGAGATGATGAGCGTTCGCGTCAGCAAGGTCTCGCGGCCGAGGTTGACCTCGAGCGGCTTCTTGCTACCGTCAGCCGCCTTCCGGCTGAGGTCCACCTTCACCACGTGACCGGCCTTGTACTCCGCCCCAAAGCGGGCCGCTTGCTTACGCATGTTGTCGATCAGCTCCGGCCCCTGAATTCCCTCGGGAAAGCCAGGAAAATTTTCCACCAGCGTGGTGATGGAGAGCTGGCCGCCGGGCTCGTGGCCGTCGATGACCAGCGGGCTGAGATTGGCGCGCGCTGTATACAGCGCGGCCGTCAGCCCCGAGCATCCGGAGCCGATGATGATGACGTTGCGAACGTTGTCAGACATAGAAATCGGTTTGATTCTCCTCCGCGCCGGAAGATGCAACGACTACTGGCTACTGACAACTGTGGTACGAACATCGGATTCTAACAAGTGCCCCTGGATTCCGAAACGGATAGAATCGGGGCATGGCTAAGCTTACGTTGGTGTATGGCATGCGTCTTCTGCCAGCAGACGAGGTCGCAGAGGTGGGCGAGGGCATCGTAAAGCTCAGGAACGGCCGCGAAGCTCGCGTGACCCTGCACATCGTCGAGGGTTCGAAGGAAGACATCGAGAAGCAATTGCGCAACAGCGTGGAGGCGTTTTTCGATCTCTATCCGGAGATCTGAGCAGTGGCTAGTGGTCAGTGTGGAATTGGGCTGACCACTGACCACTGACCACTTGCAATGGCTCCCAAGCTCCCAGATTCGATTGCAGTCAAAGCCTGGCTGAGGCGCATCCTCCACCCCAAGACAAAGCTGGGGAAGACAACGCTCTGGTTCGGCGGGCTGGCGCTCATCCTCCAGTTGCTGCGGCTGATCGCCCGGTCGCCCTCAGGTTCGCTGCTGAGTGGCTGGGCCAACTTTGTTCTATACATCTTCATCGTCTGCGGCCTGCTAATGGGCTTGCGCTGGCTGCGGAAGCGGATGCTGTGGCGGCTGCGCAACCGGCTGATTGTCACCTACACCTTCATCGGTGTCATTCCTATCATCTTGCTCGTTGCAATGGCGCTGATTGCCGGTTATCTATTCGCGGGCCAGTTCGCTACCTACGTCGCCTCCACCGAGTTGCAGTCGGAGCTGCAGCATCTGGAATCGGCAAACACCTCGCTGGGGGTGCAACTGCGCAACCTGTCGAGAAACGGCGCCTTGACCGTGCCACTGGCTTCCGAAATCGCCAGTGCTTCGGCGGAGAACTTTCGCCGCCGCACCGTGACCGTGTGGGAAGGCGATCGTGGTTTCGTTGTCCCGCCGGAGCGCCAAGGCGTTGAGGCCCAGCCGATCAGAGTTTCGCCCGAGATCAAGGGCAATTTCAGCGGGATTGTGCTTGACGGCAAACGCCTTCATCTGCGGGCCGTAAGACACTTCGACGAAGGTGCACGTCGCTTTACCGTCGTATCCAACGTCCCGCTCACCACCGAAGTTCTTCGCAGTGCCGCATCGCAATTGGGCTCGCTCACCATACTGCCTCCGGAAATCGAAACCGGCGAGACGCCGGCTTCGCAGGCTCCTGTTACGTCAGGTAGCCTGCCGCCGGCGACAGCGGCCATGCACCCCGCTGCCGCCGTACCCGACCGGCTATCTGTCGGGATTGGCGGAGTTCGCTCCACGGTGAGCCTGTCTAGCGAAGGCGGCCGGGTACAGGCGGGAAGCGTTCCGGGCGCTACCAACACTTTCGACTTTCAATTTCCGTTTGCCACGCGCTTCGGCGCAGTCGATTGGAAAACCGGGAAGACCCTCGACGGCCTCATGCTGGTGGATACGCGGCCTTCCATGCTCTACGGCGCGTTGTTCAGTACTCTGGGCGAGAAATCCAAAATCTTTCTCGACGTGCTGACCGGCATCGCCATCTTTTTTGGCCTGATCGAGCTGGTGGCGCTGGTAATTGGCGTGAGACTTACGCGCAGCATCACCAAGTCGGTAGCCGATCTCTACGACGCTACCGGGCACATCAATCGCGGTGATCTCACGCATCGCATCACCGTGCGGACCCATGACCAGATGGCGGCGCTGGAGCAGTCGTTCAACTCCATGACTGCGTCACTGTCGCGGCTGATCGCTGAGCAGAAGGAGAAGCAGCGGCTGGAGGGCGAGCTGGCGATTGCGCACGAAGTGCAGAACCTGCTCTTCCCTGCTGACTTGTCGGGCTTGACTACGCTAGAGGTACACGGCATCTGCCGCCCGGCCCGCACCGTAAGCGGCGACTACTACGACTTCATTCCTCTGCGCGAAGACAAGCTGATGCTCGCCGTGGGTGACATCAGCGGGAAGGGAATCTCCGCCGCCCTGCTGATGGCGACAGTACACGCCTTCGTCCGCGCCTACTCGCTGGAACCAGAGCGGACGCTCGCGTCCCTGGCAGTAGTGGCCGGAGTGAGCGAGGGCAGCCTTCGAGCGATGTACGCCGGCGAAGGCAACGGCGACTCAGGCCTGACACCCGGCGCGCTGATGGCCAATCTGAACTACCAGCTGTATCGCAGTACGCCGACCGAGAAGTACGCGACCATGTTCCTCGGCTGCTACCATGCCGAGTCGCGAGCGCTTACCTACTCGAATGCGGGGCATCTGCCACCTTTACTGCTGAGCGGCCGCGACCGCGTAAGTCGGCTGGAGACGTCCGACACCGTCGTCGGTCTTTTCGATGGCATCAGCTACCACGAGAACACCGTCGCGATGGAGCCGGGTGACATTTTTGTCGCTTACAGCGACGGCGTCACCGAGCCGGAAAACGAATTCGGCGAGTTTGGTGAGGAGCGCCTGATCGAACTCATCCAGCAGAATCGCCATCAGCCGCTGTCCCGCATCACAGATATCGTGACCGGCGCCGTCTCCGACTGGATTGCTGGCGGCGAGCAGCCTGACGATGTAACGCTTGTGCTGGCAAGGGCGAGGTGAGCGGCAGCCGTCCCCTTTCAGCCTCAGCCGGTGCGGCCCGCCGGCGCTTTCATGAGCGTGGCGTGATAGGTTAGTCGTAGCTTGCGACCCAATCTCCAGGCGATTTTCCAAACCACCTATCGCGAACTGCGGCCGCGCGCGCCGATGCCGGAATTCCGGGTCGAGTTCTATCCCTTCGCCAACGTGAATAACACCATACGCCTGCGCGATTCGAAGATTCATGTTCGTATCTCCGACCTGCTGGAAGGCGCGCCGGAAAGCGTGGTTGAGGCGATCGCGCACATTCTGCTGGCCAAGGTTTACCGCCGGCCGATCGAGGCAGCGCATGCCTCCCGTTTTCGCCGCTACGTGGCCAGCAAAGACTTACGCACCAAAACGCATCTCGTGCGGCAGATACGTGGACGAAAGCGCATTGGCTCACCGCTGGGAACCGTCTATGACCTGGAGCATATCTTCGACGAGCTGAGCGTGCGGTTCTTCCACGGATTGCTGGCGCGCCCGCAGATGACCTGGAGCCCGATTCGCTCGCGCCGCAGCCTGGCACACTACGATCCGGCGCACAACACCATCGTCGTCAGCCGGATCTTCGATCACCGGCGCGTGCCGCGGTATGCAGTGGAGTACATCGTCTATCACGAGATGTTGCACCTCAAGCATCCCGTCAAGCTACGCGGCAGTCGCCGTTGCGTGCATGGGCCAGAATTTCAGGCAGAAGAAAAGCTGTTTCCGGAGCTGGAGAAGGCCAAGGCGTTTCTCAGGAGGTTGTGAATTCGACCCAGGCGATCCTGGAAGCAATGGTTTGACGACATGCCGGCGGCCGATTGACTGACCTTAGAAGATCCCGCTCCGATAAACAATCCACCAGCTCACAACCGCGGCTGCTAGCGTCTCAACAACACCCCAGCCGAAAGGCAGGAAAAACGCCCCGAGACTGAGCAGCGTTAGCAGGAGCCAGAAGCACTTTCGTTGCACTCCGGTATCAGAATCCATACTTGCCTTTGAGATGGGTCTCTCGGTTGGATGCCCCGCGCCGTGACAGCTGTGCAAGTTTTCGAATTATCCGAGCACGTAAGTCAGCGAGCCGCGGCGCAATGCGCTGATAGACTCGCCTATCTCCGCTCCCTATAATGAATAGGCACGCCCGCAGATCTTGTGACTGGTGAGAGCCTGAGGAGAAGCAAGTGCCACTTGACCTGAAATCCACTCTGAACCTCCCCAGGACCGACTTCCCCATGAAGGCGAACCTGCCGCAGAACGAGCCCAAGATGCTCGCGCGCTGGGAGCATGAGCGGCTCTACGATCGCATCCGCGAGGCACATAAAGGGCAGCCGATGTACGTACTGCACGACGGCCCGCCCTACGCCAATGGGCCGCTGCATCTCGGCACGGCATTAAACAAAACGTTGAAAGATTTTGTCGTAAAGTGCCGTAGCATGAGCGGATACGATGCGCCCTACGTTCCTGGCTGGGACTGCCATGGGCTACCCATCGAGATCAAGGTGGACGATCAGCTTGGACGCAAGAAGCTGGAGATGGATCCCCTCCAGGTACGCGACGAATGTCGCAAATACGCGCAGCACTTCCTAGACCTGCAGCGGACGCAGTTCAAGCGCATCGGCGTCTTCGGCCGCTGGGACAACCCCTACTCGACCATGGATCCGCGGTACGAGAGCGTGGTGCTGGACACCTTCTACTCTTTTTACGAACAGGGCCTCGTCTATAAGGGCCTGAAGTCAGTGTACTGGTGCATCCACGACAAGACCGCGCTGGCTGAGGCCGAGGTCGAGTACGAGATGGAGAGCAGCCCCAGCATCTGGGTGGGCTATCCGCTGACCAGCGATCCGGCGAAGATTGATGCGGCGCTGACAGGCAAGACGAACGTTGCGACCATTATCTGGACGACCACTCCGTGGACGCTTCCCGCTTCGATGGCAGTGACCTTCGCCCCCGACGCGGAATACGTTGCGCTCGATACTGGTGAATGGATTTACATCGTTGCCAAGGAACTGGCGCAGCAGACCGTCGAAAAATGCAACCTTGCTGAAGTGAAAGAGGTCGCGAGCTTTCCCGGCACAAGGCTCGAGTACGCGACCTTTGCGCATCCGTTTCTGGATCGCAGCGTTCTCGGCGTCCTTGGCGATTACGTCACTATGGACACCGGCACGGGTGCCGTGCATACCGCTCCGGCACACGGCGCCGACGACTTCGCAACCGGAGTGAGGTACGGGATCAATCTGCGCTGCGATGTGGACGATGCCGGCATCCTGCATAACGGCCTACCCGAATACGATGGCGAGCAGGTCTTTAAGGCCAACCCGAAGATTGTCGAGCTGCTGAAGAGCCGCGGCGTGCTGCTGGGGTACGAGAAGATCGAGCACTCGTATCCGCATTGCTGGCGGTGCCACAATCCCGTGATCTTTCGCGCCACCGAACAATGGTTCATTTCGATGGAAGGAAAAATCCCGGGCGGCACATTGCGCAGCCGGTCACTGGAGGAGATCAAGAAGGTTGTTTGGGACCCGGCATGGGGCGAAGAGCGGATCGCGAACATGGTTGCCACGCGTCCCGACTGGTGTATCTCACGCCAGCGTTTCTGGGGCGTACCGATCGCCGTGTTCCAGTGCGAAAGCTGCAACGAGTTTCTGAACGACAGTGCGGTAAAACGAGCCGTCGTCGATCTGTTTGCGCGCGAGGGCGCGGACTCCTGGTACCGATACTCAGCGGAAAAAATTCTGCCGCCGGGAACCAAATGCCCCAAGTGTGGCGGCGCAAAGTTCCGCAAGGAGATGGACATCATCGACGTGTGGTTCGAGTCAGGTTCCAGCCAGGCGGCCGTGCTCGGCCGCGAGCCGGGACTTCCTTGGCCCGCCGATCTCTACCAGGAGGGTGGCGACCAGCATCGTGGATGGTTCCAGTCTTCCCTGCTCTGCGCCGTAGGAGCCAAAGGCGGCGCGCCGTATCGTCGCGCGGCAACTGCAGGTTGGACGCTCGACCCGCAGGGCCGTGCCATGTCGAAATCGCTGGGAAATACGGTTGACCCGGTCGAAATCGCTGACAAATTGGGAGCGGAGATCGTCCGCCTGTGGGTGGCGTCGGTGGACTTCCGCGAGGACGTGATGGCATCCGATGAGCTGATGCAGCGCATCGCTGAGAGCTACCGCAAGCTTCGTAATACGTTCCGTTACATCCTCGGCAACCTGCACGGATTCAATCCCGCCCGTGACGCGGTGGACTTTGCCGAGATGCAGCAGTTCGACCAATACATTCTGCTGCGCGCGGCTGAGCTGACGAAGGACGTCCGCGAGCACTACGACAACTTCGTGTTTCACAAGGTGTATCAGCGGCTGAAGGACTTTTGCATCGTCGATCTGAGCGCGATTTACTTCGACGTTTTGAAGGACCGGCTATACACCGCGGCGCCAAAATCGCAGGCGCGGCGGGCGGCACAGACGGCATTGTGGCGACTTGGTGAGGCGCTCGTGCGCCTTACCGCCCCGATTACGAGTTTTACGTCCGAGGAGGTTTGGGGCTTCTTGCCCCAAGTTGAAGGGCGCTCGCAAAGCGTTCACCTAACCGAGTTCCCTGCCCCACAGGACCTGACAGGCGCAGTGCCGGCAGGCTTTGATGTCGCCGCGCTGGAAGCGGATTGGGACCTGCTGCTGCAAGTTCGGAGTGAAGCCCTGAAGGCGCTGGAAGAAGCGCGCATTGCCAAGCGCATTGGTGGCAGCTTGGAGGCGCAGCTTCATGTCGCCGCGCCGGAGAAACTTTATCCGGCGCTGGAGCGGTACCGTGATCAGTTACGCTATTTGTTCATCGTGTCGGATGCGGTGCTCGATAAGCTGCCCGCGAGCAACGGGGAGAGCGGCTTGGTAATCTCAGTTAACAAGGCTCCCGGACAGAAGTGTGAGCGGTGCTGGAACTATTCGACGCACGTAGGAGAAGATAAGACATACCCAACGGTCTGCGAGCGTTGCACCGCGGTGCTGGCGGAAATCGAGGCTACGACGGGTGTCAGGTAGGGCAACTGGGACTCGTGCTTCTTTAAGAGTAAGACGGGCGTCTAACAAATAGGCATGAACGGTAGCAGACAAACCCGGCAGGCGTTTCGCAAGTACTTCTTCCTCATCGCGGCGATCGTGTTGCTGCTGGACCGCCTGGCGAAGTGGGCGGTAGCCAGCAATATTGCGCTGCACGACAGCGTCACCGTAATTCCCGGGCTCTTCCACCTGACCCACGTCGAGAATACGGGCGCTGCCTTCGGCTTGTTTGCCGAATCATCGGCGCAGTGGAAGGTCGGCGCCCTGGTCAGCTTTTCTGTCATCGCGCTGGTTGTCGTCTCGGCCCTGCTGTGGAAGAACAGCCACGCCTTGAGTACAACCACCATCGGCCTGTCGCTGATTCTCGGCGGCGCTACCGGCAACCTGTGGGACCGAATGATGACCGGCCACGTGGTGGACTTCCTCGACTTCTACGTCGGCAACTATCATTGGCCGGCGTTCAACGTGGCCGACAGCGCCATTGTCATCGGCGCCATTCTGCTGGTGTCGGAGATCGTTTTCGCGAAATCGGGCAGTGAGGCAGTGAAGAGCAGCTCGTAAAGTCGTCAGCCATCAACACCCGCGCTCGGGTTCGCGCCTGCCGTCCATTGGCCGATTCGGAAAATGACGAACTCAGCCGGCCAAATCACCGCAACGCCGATCAGAATGATCAACCGACCGTTGTCAAGGTCGTTTTGAGTCATTGTGGTCCGATCGCACCGGACGAAAAAGGCATCGGTTGGCCTCGAACCGTGTAAAGCGCCATTCTTCCATTCGCTCAACAGAAAATCGGACACGGTTTGTTGGACGTTGCTCCATAATTGCGGCCCATTGTTCTCGAACACCACCCACTGGGTTCCGTCGTCAATGGACCGGTCCAGGTAAATGAGTAAGCGCCGAACATTCACATATTTCCATTCAGGATCTTGCGAGGTTGTGCGCGCGCCCCACACCAGGTTCCCGCGTTCCGGAAAACTGCGCAGAGCATTGACGCCCACAGCATTAAGAGCTTCACCCTGCACATCGGTGAGACTCTGATCGAGACCAGTTATGCCGAGGATTTCCTTTCCCGCGGGCACGTGCCACACGCCCTGCTGCGAATCCGTGCGCGCGTAGATACCTGCAACATGACCACAGGGTGGCACTGCGATGACGCCATGCTCGGAGCACGCGGGAAGCCGCACCCATGGATAGTAATAAGCGGCATAGGAAGACCGCAGCGCATCGCGAGGACCCTTCGTGGGAGCAGGCGTTTGGGGAGCGTCCAAAACGGCGATGCGGTACCGCATTCGTTCGCAATGGTCGATCAGCGCCTCCGCCATTCCGGGCATTGCGTTTTCGTCCGGCGAACAGACGACCGAGACCTCGTCGAGGCCTTCGAGGGCCTGCAGCGACGCAACTGGATCAGCCGTCGGCTCGATTCGCAGAACGTAACACCGTGTGCCTCCGTTCGAGAAGAAGCCACGCACCGCATGACCAAGAAATCCGGCGCCGCCCGGACCGCCGAATGTGGCCTCGTACTCGGCCTCGCTTGCAATCAGAGTTGGCGTAACCGGGCCTGAAGCAGCGACGCCGACGAACGCAGCCGTTGAGGTTGATACTCCACTAATCGGGTGGGGGTTGATACCGCTTTCCTCAACGTATACTCCGGGGTAATCAGGCATAAAGGCTCCTACAAGAATTCCTTACAACTGCTTATGTACCAAAACACGGTTGACGATGGTCTGCAGCAGCGGCGGATCTCAGTCAACCGAAGCAGAGTTCCGCGAGTGGGTCAGGTTGCTTTTGCCGAGAGCCACGCTGCGGCAATTAAACAGATTGTGACCACCACTGAAAAGACGAGGGGCGCAATGAAGATGTATCTCCAGGTCAACACGGTCACGGCGACAAAGCAAAGTGCGAGCCCCCAGGTAATGCCGCGCATTCCTGCCAATGTTTGCGCCGAAAACCCGCCAAGCTGCCAGGCGAGGAATGCGGCAAACAAAAGAAATACCGACACAAAAAGCCCGAAGCCCGTGTAGAAGTCCCAATAACTCCGGCTAAAGCCTTGCGCATCGAAGTGGATGGTGCGCATAGATGCGACGAGGGAATCCACTCCCCACTTCGGATCGACCTGGCGAAACCCGAGCGTATGTGCGATGGCAAAAATCAGTAGAAGAATAGAAGCAATTCGATAAAGCAAAGACGCTTTCAAGCCTCGCCCCCGGAACTTTACCGCGACAGTCTATCATTCGCGACACCGGGCCAAATCGAAAAGAGCTGACGGCTGACAGCTTTCACGGCGTCCCGTACACCCGCTTGTACACTTCCACGTTGCGCACGATGGCCTGCACGTATTCGCGGGTCTCGGTGAAGGGAATGGACTCGACGAACTCGTCGATGTCGCGGTAGGTGCCTGAGGCGCGCCAGTCTTCGACGCGCTCCTCACCAGCGTTATAGGCGGCGAGCGCATACTCAACCTGCCCGCCGAAGTGGTCAACAATCTGGCGGAAATAGTGCGTGCCCAGCTCGATGTTGGTGGTGGGATCGAGCAACGAGTCGGTTGTGTAGTGCTGCAGCCCTTCCTTCTTGGCCTCACCTTTGCCCGTCCGCGGCAAAATCTGCATCAGGCCGTAGGCATTGGCGTGCGAAATGGCTTCCGGATTGAACTCCGACTCTTGCCGGATAAGCGCCGCCACCAGGTAGGGGTCAAGACCGTTCTCGTCCGAGTAACGGCGCAGGGCGTCCCAGTAGGGACGCGGGAACAGTCCGTGCCAATACTCCGGAGGCAGCGCGCTGATGTCGAACGCAAAGTATCCCGAGATGGCCCGCTTCAAGGCCTGCAATGCACGGTAATACTCGCCGCCGCTGGAATACATGCGAGCGATTTCCAGCATCTCCCACGACGGGCCTTCTGAGCTTCCGGCTTGGAGTTCGCGCACGGCCAGATCGGTCGCGCCGGCGTTTTGCAGCAGCCTGGCTCGCATGTAGTGAAGATCGTCTTCCGGAGGATCGGTAACCTGCGCCGTGGGGTCGTATGTCTTTGCTGAGCCGATATGCTGCAGAGAAGCCACGGTTACGGCGGGCGCCGTCGGCATCAACGTCAGGCGCTTGCGCGCCAGCACGCCGTAATAATAGTTGCGATAGCGGTCGGCAAGCTTCTCGTAGTACGCGCGAGCCAGGCCGTAATCCTTGTCGTCTTCGGCCATGCGGCCGCGCCAGTACATGGCGTTGGGGACTTCGTTGGTGCCCGGGTAGAACTCGACCTGTTCCTCGAAATACTTCTTCGCCTGGTCCGGCCGGTTCTGCCGGTAGGTCAGCCATGCGCACTTCCAGTGCGCGTAGGCCGCCTTCGTCCCGCCCGGAAAGCGCTGGTGGATCTCGCGGTAGTAATCGATGGCGCGATCGTAGTCCTTCCGCAGCAGGTACATGTTGCCCGCGCTTAGTAGCGCCGACTCCAGCCACGGAGACTTGGGCGTCGTTGTCCGCATGTGCTCCAGAACTGTCGTCAGGCCGGCGTCATCGTTGTCCTTGCGCGCGATTTCAGCTCGCTGATACCACTTCTCCGCACTGGCGTCACTGCCGTCATCGGGAATGCGGTCGAGAGCGGCCCGCGCCAGGTGGGTGTTGCCATCGTGCATATAGGAATTGGCCAACTGGATGAGCGCCGCCGAATTCGTCGGCTGGAGGTCAACCATCGCCTTATATTCTTCGGCGGCGCCTCCCCAACGACGGGCCTTGTAAAGCGCGTCGGCCCGGTGCTCGTGTTCGCTGTAGGTAGGAGCTGGAAGGAACGCTGCTTCTGGAATCTTCTTCAGATCGGCAGCAGCGTTGTCCGCGGTGTAGCTGGTTGCATAGTTGTAATAAACACGACGCAGGAGCTCCGCTCCGGTCTTGCCCTGGTTGTTCTGAACATAAGCCTTGCCGAGGAAATACTCCGTCTCAGCGTTGGCTGGCGAGCGATGGTTCTCCAGGAGGTGGATCGCATCTGCCGGCTGGTTGGTGGCCAGCAGGGCCCGGGCGTATGCAATCGTTGCATCGTGCGAGTAGAGCGAATCGGGAAAGCGCACACCGAAATCCCGGAGATACGTGACCGAGGACACCGGGCTGTTGCTCTGGACATACGAATTGCCGATGAAGAACGAGGTGTAGTCCTTCAGCTCGCCGATGTCCGGCTGCGCCTTCTGCAGCGCTGTAATGGCCGCTGGATACTGGGCATCGAGATAGTGCGCGTAGCCGACGGCGAACCAGGCCAGAGCCCCGGCCTCGGTGCCCGCGTGAGTGCGGGCATAGTTTTCCACTCCGGTATAGGCTGCAGGAGTACGGTACTCCACCAACTGCCGCGCCATGGGCCGCAGATCGCTTGAGGCCACGAAGGTGCGCTTGAGCTGGTGGGCGCGCGCTGCCGTAGCTGTCTTGCGAGGACGATGGCTGGCACTCGCGGTCGTCGATTTCTTCTTGGCTGACGTGCTGGACTTGTGCGTTGCCGTTGACTTCTTGGTCGTCGCCTTGGAAGAAGATTGCTTCGTCGTTGGCGCGGAGGTGCTGTCCTGCGCGAAGGATCCGCAGTTAAGCTGGACCTGGAGGAAGGCCAGAAGGACAGCGAAGAGACGACCCCGAATACTCACTCTGCTCAGTGTAGCGCGATTCCGCGCGTCCAGGTTTGCAACTCTGTTACACAGCGGATTCGGGCTGCTGGTATCCGGCGGCCGTGCGCCTTCGTAAAGTAAGAGCCATCGCCACGGAGCTGCGGCATAGTCGCCACGCGGCTGCACTGCGAAACTCGGGCCATACAGGTACAATACGTGTGGGGAATCTTTTCCAGCCGTAAAATCCTGAATCTGCGCAAACATGGCGACCATCCAACCAAAGGTAGCAGAACCCAGCGACGAAACTGCCCTGGTACATGCGGCCAAGGCGGGCGACATCAGCGCCTTCGAGGAGCTGGTGAAGCGCTATGACCGCAATGTTTTCAGGATTGCGCAGCACATCACGCAAAACCGCGAGGATGCGGAAGACGTGGTGCAGGACGCGTTCCTGAAGGCGTACCAGAACCTGGCTAATTTCCAGGAGCAGTCGAAGTTTTACACGTGGCTGGTGCGGATCGCGGTGAACGAGGCGCTGATGCGCCTGCGCCGCCGGCGTCCTGAGCGGATGGTGTCACTCGACGAGGACATCAAGACCGAAGAGGACTCCATGCCGCGCGAGGTTGCGGACTGGGCGCCCAATCCGGAACAGCTTTACACCCAGGGCGAGCTGAAAGAGATCCTGGGCAAGACGATACAAGGGTTGCCTCCGAGCTTTCGGACGGTGTTTGTGTTGCGCGACGTTGAAGGCCTTTCCACCGAAGAAACGGCGGATGCCTTGGATTTGAGTATTCCTGCGGTGAAGTCGCGGTTGCTGCGCGCCCGGCTGCAACTGCG
>Ga0335077_10005937_pt1 | contig 15030 bp, 14 predicted proteins | sample Lox_Sample_31_FD_207151 | JGI IMG/M metagenome (GOLD analysis project Ga0335077, IMG submission 207151) | Soil microbial communities from Loxahatchee National Wildlife Refuge, Florida, United States - Lox_Sample_3.1 | ecosystem: Environmental > Terrestrial > Soil > Wetlands | place: USA... | reverse complement strand
GCCGCCGGGGCGGTCAGCTCGAGCTGGACACCGTCGGGGTCTTCGAACGGCAGCACATCGATGCCGGACGACGCCAGGGTGGTGATCACGCCGTGCGTCACGCCGTGCTCATCGAGCAGACGGATTGCCGTTTGGCCCGGCAGCCAGCATCGCGGCGGAAGCGGGCCAGGGCAATACCGATGATCGGGGCGGTTCCCGTTCGTCGTATCAGGGCAAGAGACCGCTCCAGCAACCGAGGGGACCCACGTGAGCACCGGACACAGCGACGCCGTCACGACATCAACCTCAGCCAGGCCGGTGCAGTTCCGGCTGGTGACCCGCTACGCCAGCCGCTCGGCCGAGGCGGCCGACGAGAACCAGCGCCGGATCGAGGCCGTGTTCGCCGAGCTCGAGCAGAACCGCCCGGACAACGTCACCTACCTGGTGCTGCGGCTGGCCGACGACTCGTTCGTGCACATCTCCTTCCACGGGCATGCGCACGGCGACACCAACCCGATCGCCTCCACCGCCGCGTTCGCGCGGTTCCAGGACGGCCACGGCGAGCGGCGCGAGGGCGGAATCGACCAGCAGAACGCCACCCTGGTCGGGGCCTACGTCACCCAGATCGGCTAGCGCCTCGGCGGCCTCGGCCGGCGGGCGGCGGGCCGACACCATCGATTCCAGGTCCAGGTCGCCGCTCATGACCAGGTCCACCAGCTGCATCATCTGCCAGCCAGGTGCTTACCACCGCAGGCGGGGAAATGATAAGCCGGAAGCTGACGCGGTGCCGCCCGGCCGGGCGGGAGCGGCCCGGCCGGGCCGGAGCGGGCGCCAGGAGCGCACGGCGCGGCCGCAGGGATGTTGCGCAGACGCAGGAGTGTGCAGTGAGATGACCGGTCCCGCCAGTGAGGACGGCCGCGCGGTGGGCGCGACCGTGGTCGCCTGCTGCCAGCTCGCCCCGGTGCTGGGCGATCCGGCGGCCAACCGCGAGCTTGCCGCCGGCGCCGTGGCGCGCGCCGTTGAGCGGGGCGCCCGGGTGGTTGTCCTGCCCGAGCTGATCTCCAGCGGATACGTCTTCGAGAGCCGGGCCGAGGCCAGGGCCAGCGCGGAGCGGGCCGACGGCGAGACGCTCGCGCTGTGGGCGCGGCTGGCCGCCGGGCATGGGATCGTCATCGTCGGCGGTTTCTGCGAGCTGGCCGGGGACGAGCTGTTCAACAGCGCCGCGCTGGTCGATCCCGGCGGGCTGCGCTGCGTCTACCGCAAGGCGCACCTGTGGGACGCCGAGAGCCTCTGGTTCACCCCCGGCGCCGCGGCCCCTCCGGTGGTCGCGACCCGGTTCGGCCGGATCGGGGTGATGATCTGCTACGACCTGGAGTTCCCCGAATGGGTCCGGCTGCCCGCGCTGGACGGCGCGCAGCTGCTGTGCGCGCCAACCAACTGGCCGGCGTTCCCGCGGCCGGACGGCGAGCGGCCCGCGGAGATCGTGCGGGTCCAGGCCGACGCCGCCGTCAACCGGATGTTCATCGCGGCGTGCGACCGGACCGGCGAGGAGCGGGGCGTCGCGTGGGTCGGGGGCTCGGTCATCGTCGACGCCGACGGCTGGCCGCTCGCCGAGGCGACCATGACCGCCGGGCCCATCACCATCACCGCGGGGTGCCGGCTCGGCGACGCCCTCGACAAGTCCACCAGCCCCAGGAACGACGTGCACGCCGACCGCAGGCCCGGGCTGTACCGCCGCGTCACCGAGGAACCCGCCCCCCAGCAGGCGCGCCCGGCCGGCTAGCCAAACGCCGCCGACTCCATGATCATGAATATGTCTGGAGATTGCCGGGCCAGCAGGCGATGGCCTCACACGACGCCACGGAGGCAGCCAGGTGAAGCAACTCGCCGCGCTGGTGGTGGCCGCCACCAGCATCGCCCTAGTGCCCAGCGCGGCGCACGCGGCGGCCGGCGTCAGATGCTTCCACACCAGCGCGCCCTACAAGTCCTACGCCCCGGTGAACCCCCGGTGCGCCTCCGGGTACGCCCTGGTGGACCTCAAAGCGGGCACTGCCCAGGTGCTGACCGTCACGAACTGGCTGCAGACCCGGACCTGGGCGCGGCTCAACGCCTGGCATATCGTCAACGGCTCCTGGGTGCACCGCTGGGGTCCCTGGTCCGCCCGCATCGGCGCCGGGGGCTTCGCCAGCCCCGGGCGCAAGATCGAAGGCGATTCCCTCACCCCCCAGGGCAGCTACGGCTTCCAGTTCATGTTCGGCGTCTACGCCAACCCGGGCGTCCATTTCCGCTGGCGGCATGCTTACCGCCACGACTACTGGGACGACGACCCGGCCAGCGCCCGGTACAACCTGTGGACCAACATCAACAATGCCAACGCGGGCGCGAATCCGGAGCCGATGCACCAGCTGCCCGTCTACAGCTACAGCGCGGTGATCGCCTACAACACCGCCCGGGTTCCCGGCAAGGGCTCAGCGATCTTCCTGCACGTGGGGGACGGCCAGGCGACCGCCGGGTGTGTCTCCCTCCCGAGGTCGCGGCTGCTGACGATCATCCGCTGGCTGCGGCCCGGCAGCCACCCCGTGATCACCATGGAGTTCCTGTAGGAGCAGCGCGCGGGGGGCGCCCACGCGCTAGTGCTTGCTGAGGGCGCGCAGGGCCGCCGCCGCGCTACTGCCCGCCGAGGGCCAGCAGGGCCAGCAGCTCGTAGCAGATGTGCGCGGCGGCGACGGTGGTCATCTCGGCGTGGTCGTAGGCGGGCGCGACCTCGACCACGTCCGCGCCCACCAGCCGCGTCCCGGCCAGGGCCCGCAAGATCCCGAGCACCTCCCGGGACGTCAGGCCGCCGGCCTCGGGTGTGCCGGTGCCCGGCGCGTGCGCCGGGTCGAGCACGTCGATGTCGATCGACAGGTACAGCGGCCGGCCGCCGACGCGCTCGCGGATCGCGGCGGCGGCGCCGTCGATGCCGTCCCGCTCGACGTCCATCGCGCTGATGATGCGAAAGCCCAGTTCCGCGTCTTCTTCCAGGTCGCTCTGGGCGTACAGCGGGCCGCGGATGCCCACGTGCATGCTGTGCTCGTCCAGGAACAGCCCTTCCTCGGCCGCGCGGCGGAACGGCGTGCCGTGGGTCAGCGGCGCGCCGAAGTAGGTCTGCCAGGTGTCGAGGTGGGCGTCGAAGTGGACCAGGGCGACCGGCCCGAACCGCTGGTTGGCCACCCGGAGCAGCGGATAGGCGATGGTGTGGTCGCCGCCGATCGCCAGCAGGTGGCGGGCCCCGGCGAGCAGCTCGGCCGCGCCCGCCTCGATCTGGCCGACCGCTTCCTTGATGTCGAACGGGTTGCACGCAATGTCGCCCGCGTCCGCGACCTGCTGGGCGCCGAACGGCGCCACCTGCAGGCCCGGGTGCCACGGGCGCAGCAGCCGGGATCCCTGCCGCACGGCGGACGGCCCGAACCGGGCGCCCGGCCGGTAGGACGTCCCGCTGTCGAACGGGACGCCGACCACGGCCACGTCGCAGCGGGTGACCTCGTCCCGCCGCGGCAGCATCGCGAAGGTCGGCGGCCCGGCGAAGCGTGGCGTCCGGCTGGCGTCGATGGGCCCGCGCGGGGCGTCGCCGGCCGTGTCCCCGGTACCGGTCATCCGCACCTCCGCGCCGATCGGCGATGGCGAGCAGCTATGCGTCATGCCACCTCACAGTTTACGGCTGCAACAGCAGACCCGTTGATTTCGTGAGCACACTATTGACTCGGGGCGCGGCGTCCCCCACCGTTGCGTTTATCAAGCGCAGGCAGCATTCCTCGGACGAGAAGAGAGCTCGCCGTGGCTACTGAGAACACGGCCGCGCCGGCCAGGACGCAGGGCGCCGGCATCCGCGGCATCGAGGTGCGCTCGATCGACTGGGTCCCGGACACCGAGCGGCACGGCAAGGTGTGGCACCAGGCGCCGCTGTGGTTCCTCGGCAACTTCCAGTACTTCACGATCCCGATCGGCTTCATCGGCCCGGCGTTCGGCCTGTCCCTGGCGTGGACGATCGTGGCCGGCACCGTGGGGATCCTGATCGGCACCGTGTTCATGGCCCTGCACGCGACCCAGGGCCCCACGCTCGGGCTGCCGCAGATGATCCAGTCGCGGGCCCAGTTCGGCTACCGGGGCGTCATCGTCGCGCTGTTCGCGATGCTGTTCACCTACATGGCCTTCAACATCGCCGACCAGGTGCTGCTCGCCCAGGGCCTGCACGGGGCGTTCGGCTGGAACGCCAACCTGGTCGCGATCGTCGTCACCGTCGGCGCCGCCCTGCTGGCGATCTACGGCTACGACTGGGTGCACCGCATCTTCCGCTGGACCCTGTACATCCTGCTGCCGCTGGTGGCCATCATCACCATCGGGGTGATCGCCGGCCAGGCCGGTCACGTCGCCAGCCACACCGTCTACGGATTCAACTGGACCGGCTTCATGGCCCAGCTGTCCGCGGCCGCGGCCTACAACATCACCTACGCGGGCTACGTCTCCGACTACTCGCGCTACCTGCCGCGCGACACCCCGCGGGGCAAGATCATCGGCTACGTGTTCGCCGGGGCCGCGACGCCCGCGATCTGGCTGATCGCCCTGGGCGCCTGGCTGGCCGTCAGCCTCGGCGCGACCGACGGCCTGGTCGGCCTGCAGACGGCGGGCAACAACGTCATCAGCCACCTCGGCGGGATCACCGGATTCCTGTCGGCTTTCGCGCTGGCCGCCACCATGGGCATGAACGCCTACGGCGCCATGCTGACGACGCTGGCGGGCGTGGACGCCTTCCGCAAGGTCAACGCCACCCGGGCCGCCCGGGTGATCACCATCGTGGTGCTGACAGTGATCTGGTTCGTGATCGGCAAGCTGATCACGACCTCCGCGGTCGGTGTGGTGGACACGGTGCTGACGCTGATGCTCTACCTGCTGGTGCCGTGGACGGTGACGAACCTGATCGACTTCTTCTTCGTCCGCCACGGCCACTACTCGATCCTGGACATCTTCAAGCCCAACGGGATCTACGGGGTCTGGTCGTACCGGGGCCTCATCGCCTACGCCGCTGGCTTCATCGCCGAGATCCCGTTCATGGTGCTGCTCAACCTGGTCACCCTGAAGAGCTACTACACCGGCCCGCTGGCCAGCGACCTGAACAGCGTGGACATCTCGTGGATCGTGGGAGCCGTGGTGACCGGGGTGGTCTACTGGCTGCTGACCCGCAACCTCGACGTCGCCGCCGAGCAGGCGGCGATCGACGCCAGCGAGGCCGAGCTCCGCCGCATCGACGCTGCCACCGGTGGGTGAACGGCCCGCGGCCCGCCACCCGCTTGATCCCCTGAGCGCAGACGAGATCAGGCAGGCCGTCGGCGTGCTCACCAACGATGGCCGGGTGAGCCCGGCCATCCGTTTTGTATCCGTGGGCCTGCACGAGCCGCCGAAGAGCGAGGCCGCCTTAAGCCCGGGGCAGGCGCCGCGCCGCGAGGCCTTCATCGTGGCGGTGGAACCACGGGAGCACATGACCTACGAGGCGGTCGTGTCGCTGACAGCGGGATCCGTGCTGGCCTGGCGGCCGGTCCCCGGTGCCCGGGCACCGATCACGGCCGGCGAGTACGCGGCATCCGAGCGCCTGGTCAGGGCCGACCCCGCGTTCCGTGACGGCCTGCGGCGGCGGGGCATCCACAACCCGGATCAGGTGCTGGTGGAGTCGTGGGGCATCGGGACCTTCGCCCGGGAAGAGGACGCGGGCAGGCGGCTGGTGTGGACCCTGTGCTTCTACCGGGCCAGCCCCGGGGACAATCCCTACGCCAAGCCGATCCACGGGCTGCACGCGGTCGTCGATCTCGACGACATGGCGGTGGTCCGGGTGGAGGACCTCGGGGTGGTGCCGCTCCCGCCCGGCACCGGGGACTACACGGCCGGCGCCGCCGCCCCCCGCGACGGCCTGAAGCCCATCGAGATCAGCCAGCCAGCGGGCGTGAGCTTCCACGTGGACGGCTGGCAGGTGCGCTGGCAGAACTGGCGTTTCCGGCTCGGCTTCAGCGCCCGCGAAGGCCTCGTGCTGCACACGATCGGCTACCAGGACAAGGGGCGGCTGCGCCCGGTCATCCACCGGGCCTCCGTCGCCGAGCTCCTCGTCCCGTACGGTGACCCGCGGCCCTTCCTGGGCTGGCGCAACGCCTTCGACGTCGGCGAGTACGGCATCGGGACCCTGACCAACTCGCTGGAACGGGGGTGTGACTGCCTGGGGGAAATCCGGTACTTCGACGTCGAGCTCGCCAACGACCGGGGGGAGCCGTACACGATCCGGAACGCCATCTGCCTGCACGAGGAAGACCACGGCATCGGCTGGAAGCATTTCGACGCCGACCTGGGCCGGGCCGAGGTGCGCCGGAGCCGCCGGCTGGTGGTGTCGTTCATCGCCACCGCCGGCAACTACGAATACGCCTTCTACTGGTACCTCTACACCGACGGCGCGATCGAGCTGGAGATCAGGCTGACCGGTATCGTGCTCACCTCCGCGCTGCGGCCGGGGGAGGCCAGCGACTACGGGACGATCGTGGCCCCGCAGACCCTCGCCGGCTACCACCAGCACTTCTTCTGCGTCCGGCTCGAGATGGCGGTCGACGGGGCCAGCAACTCCATCTATGAGATCGAGACCGAGCCGGTTCCGGCGGGCCCGGACAACCCCTATGGCAACGCCTTCCGGTCCTGCCGGACCCTGCTGCGGACCGAGTCGCAGGCACAGCGCCTGATCGACCCGCTCACCGCGCGGCACTGGCTGGTGGTCAACCCGGGCGTCACCAACGCCCTGGGCCAGCCGGTGGGGTACAAGCTGGTCCCGCACGGCAACGTGCTGCCGTTCGCGGACGCCGGGTCCTCGGTCATGCGGCGGGCCGGGTTCATGGCCCGGCATCTGTGGGTGACGCCGTTCGCGGCCGGCGAGCGGTTCCCCACCGGGGACTACCCCAACCAGCATCCCGGCGGGGCGGGCCTGCCGGAATGGACGAAGGCGGACCGCCCCATCGAGAACACCGACATCGTGCTGTGGTACACGCTGGGCAGCCATCACATCCCGCGGCCGGAGGACTGGCCCGTCATGCCCGCCGAGCGGGTCAGCTTCGCCCTCAAGCCGTTTGGCTTCTTCGACGCCAACCCGTCCCTGGACGTTCCGCCGCCGCACTGACGGCGGCGGCCAGCGGCCGGCGGGAGGCCGCTACCGGCCGGCCGCGTGCGTCTGGGTGCCGGTCAGCCGCTCTCGGAGAAGCGGAGCGTGGCGCACACCCCGTCCCGCGGGCGGGCGATGCCGCCGCACGCCGCCGGGTCCCCGGTATCCACCAGGTCCGCGGGCAGGAAGTGCAGCTCGGCATCGGTGTGGGCGACCGCCCGGACGATGGCCGCGTCGGCGCGGTCGCGGGCCGGTGCGGGCACCCCCCGGTCCAGCAGTTCCTGCTCGGAGGCCGCGAGGTCGCTGCCGCCCGGGCCGATCCAGGCGGGCGCGGTGGAGGACGGGTCGTCGGCCAGGAACAGGTCGGAGACCTGGCCGTCGCGCAGCGCGGTCATGGTCGGTGCCAGGCCCTCCACGGCCAGGCCGTGAGCCAGCCGGGTGCGCCAGTCATCGAAGCGCTCCCGGCAGCGGCTTACCGCCCACTCGGACAGCGCCCCGTCCGCGGCCGCGGTCATGGCCTGGCTGTCCGCGTCCACCTCCTCGGGGAGCACGGCGGCGGACCCCCGCAGCGGCGTGGCCAGGTGCTCGAGCAGCAGCGACCGGGCCCGGACGTCACCGCTCACGATGACGTGCTGGGCGCCCACCCGGGCCGCCGCCGCATCCACCTCCGCGGCCAGCGCCTTGGCGTTCTCGGCCCAGGTTTCCTCCACGCTGCGCTGGTGCCGGTCCTGCGACCAGCCGCCGGCCGGGGTCTTGTGCACCGGCCACTGCCGGCCCGCGACCCAGTCCCGCCACTCGCCGCCGGTGCCGCCGACCGCGACGATCTCACCGCCGGTCCGGGTGGCGCTCACCCGCACGTGCGGAATCGGCGGGCGGCGCTGGGCCAGCAGCGGCATCAGGTGCGGCAGCGGCGCCAGCCGCGCGATCTCCCGGCGGGGCGGCGCGTCCAGGGTGCCGGCCAGCGCGACCGCGCCGGCCCGCGCGAACACCGCGTAGCCCCGGGCGCTGGGCGGGCCGCCGGTCACGGCGGCGGCCGCGGCCAGCGAGTCCGGGCTGGCCCCTGCCCCGGCGAGCCGCTGCCTGGCCGCGAGCCATCGGAGCTCGATGGCCTGCAGCGCGTTCTCGTGGGCGCGATCGGTGTCCAGGTACACGGACACGTAATCCCCGATCTCGCCGTACAGCGGCCGCAAAAAGCCCAAGTCCACCTGGCGTCGCCTCCTCCCGGACGTGGGCTGGCCGGCCCTGTGCGGGATGGGCCAGCAGCCCACCGCCAGCCTGTCATATGGGTGCCGGGCGCGGCGGCGGCCGTGCCCGCATCTGCCCGCCCGCGTGCCCGGGTGAGCACCGGGTGGCCTGTTCTGCCCGCCGCGCGTTTCCCCGGTGCCGCTAGTGGGCACGGTGGGTAGTTGGCCACGATCGGCCAGGGACGACGGCGGAACGGGCCGTCCGTACATGAGGCAGGCCAATGAGCGAACAGGACAGTGCGACGCACGGGGCGCGCCAGGACGAGGCGCTCAAGCGCGAGGTCCGCAGCGAGCTGCAGGCGAACCGGGCGACCCGCGCCGAGGAGTGGCTCGAGCCGGAACCGCCGGGCGAGGACGAGCCTGAGGCGACCTGGGCACCTGCGGGCAGGCCCGGCGGGACCCCGCCCGGGGAGGACTGGGACACCATCGAGCTGCGCAGCGATCTGGCACGTCACCTGGACCGCACCGCGTTCCCCGCGACCAGGGCGCATCTGCTGGACGTCCTGGCCTCGCACCAGGCAGAGCAGCGGCTGCTGGACCTGGTCTCGCCGCTGCCGGAGAACGCCACGTTCGCCAGCCTGGCCGAGCTGCTCCGGGCATTGGGACTGCCGATAGAAGAGCGCCCGGGCTGAGCCGCCGTCTCAGCCCGGCACCAGTCATGCGCGGCACGGCGGGAACACACGCGCCAGACCGCCTCTGACCGCGTCACCTGCCCCGGCCGCTCTGCCGGCAGAGCGGAGAAAGTGTGCGCCCATGGCTACCAGGGCAGCCGTTTAAACACACGAACTCGCGAGCGCGGAGGCCCGGCCGGAGTTTAACGTGCCCGGTGGGGCTGGTGGGGCTGTTCGCCCTGGGCAAACACGTATGTCTTGTCTTGTCGCCAGGCGGATCGCGGCCTAAGGTGGCGATATATCGTGATCGTATCGAGAGTGAATCGCCTGGGGGCGCGATGACGTCGGCAGATGCACCGGCGGGGGACTTCGATCCCCGCTTCTTTGAGTCTTTCAGCTGCCTGGGCGGTTTGCTGGGCCAGATCCTCGACCCCTTCCGCACGATGTCCGGCAGGCCCGGGCCAGGCTGGCGGGGCGGACTGTGGGACCGCGGCTTCGGGCAGCCGCGAGGCTCCCGGGAGTGGCGGGGCGGCGGCCCCGGTGGCTTCGGCGGCCCGTGGGGCGGATGGTGGCCCGGCCCACCCGGCGCCCCGCGCGGGCCGAAGGCCGGGCGGGGTGACGTGCGCGCCGCGATCCTGGCCCTGCTGCGCGAGGGCCCGCGCAACGGGTACCAGATCATGTCCGAGATCGAGGAACGCAGCGGCGGTGCCTGGCGGCCCAGCCCCGGCGCGGTCTACCCGGCCCTGCAGCAGCTCGCCGACGAGGGCCTGATCGAGGCCGAGGAGTCGGCCGGCCGGCGGACCTTCAGCCTCACCGACGCCGGCCGGCGGCACATCGAGGAGAACCCCAAGACCGCACGCGCGGCGTGGGAGTCGATGGCCGGCGACGAGGCCGGGGAGGTACCCAGCCTGTTCATCCAGGCCGCCCGGCTGGGCGGCAGCATCGTGCAGATGGCCCACGCGGGCACACCCGACCAGATCCACGCCGCCGAGCAGCTGCTGGAACAGACCCGGAGCAGGATGTACCAGATCCTGGCCGGCGAGGAGCGTGGCGAGCAGGACGAACAGCAGGACGAACAGTAGAAGGCGAGACAAAGCAATGGACGACCGGATCCGTGTTTCCGACGCCGACCGGGACCGCGTTACCGTCCGGCTGCGCGAGCATTTCGCGGCGGGCCGGCTCACCCAGGACGAGCTGGACGAACGGGTCTCGGCGGCGCTGAACGCGAAGACCTTCGGTGACCTGCGCCCCGTGATGGCCGACCTGCCCGAGCCCGCGCCCGTCCCGCCGCGGGCGGCGCAGCATCCGCAGTGGGCCGGGCCGCCCTGGATCGCCCGCCACCGGGGCCCCCGGGTCTTGCCGCTGATGATGCTCGCGCTGCTCGGGGCACTGCTGATCTCCAGCGGCGGCTGGGTGCTGTTCGCGTTCTTCAAGGTGCTGCTGGTCTTCTGGCTGGTTGCCTGCCTGGCCGGGCTCTTCACCGCGGGCCGGTTCCACCGGCGGATGCGCCGCGGCCAGCAGTCCGGGTATCCCGACCACTGGCGGAGCTAACAGCCGCCCGGGGCTCACGCTCGGCACGGGGGCGCGGGGCTCACACGCGGCACGGGAGCGCGGGGCTCACGGGGGCGCGGGGGCGGAGAGGGCTCACGCGCGGCGCGGCCCGGCCGGGTCCACGCACGTGTTCCAGCGGTCTAGCGGGTGAGGGCGCTGTCCGCGGTGCCGCCGTAGATCTCGGCCGCCCGCCAGCAGTACCAGGCCACCACCGAGCGGTACGGCCGGTACGGATCGCCGAGCGGCTCGAGCTGCTTCACCGTCGGCGTCGGTATCTCCCACGCCAGCCCGAACCCCTTCCGGACGCCGAGATCGCCCGTCGGCCACACATCCAGCCGCCGCAGCTGGAACATCAGGAACATCTCCGCGGTCCATTTTCCGATCCCACGGACCGCGGTGAGCCGGGCCATCACCTCGGCGTCGCTCTCGCCACGCAGCCCGGGCGGGTCGAGCACGACCGTCCCGTCCAGCACCTTGGCGGCCAGATCCCGCAGGGAGGCTGCCTTGTTGGCGGACAGGCCGACGGCACGGAGCGCGCCGTCCGGCAGTGACAGCACCCGTTCGGGCGTGACCTCATCACCGAGCGCGGCGATCAGGCGCCCATGGATGGCCGCTGCCGCCGGGCCGGCCAGCTGCTGGTAGAGCACCGCGCGGACCAGCGCCTGGAAATGGGTCTCCGAGGGCGGGCGGACCTTCGGCGGACCGGCCTCGGCGACCAGCCGGTGCAGGACAGGATCCCGTCCGGCCAGGATCTCCGCGGCCGCCGGCCAGCTGCGGGCCGGGCGATCCGGTGCTGGCCGATCTGGCATGAGCCAAGTCTGCCACCGGCGCGCGAACCCATCGGCGCACGCCATGCCAGCCAGGTAACTTGGGGACATGCTCAGCTGCCGTCCGCGCACGGAACGGCCCGGCCCCAGCGGGCCAGGCTCCCTCGCCGGCCATACGCGGGGCGGGCACGGCCCGGTACCGGCCGGCTGGCCATCAGCGGCAGGACGGCGCTAGATGGATGCCATCGGCTTGGTGCTGCACCCGGAGCGGGATTCCGCCGAGGCGGTGACCGCCGTCCTGGACTGGGCCGCGAGCAAGGGCGCGGAGGTACTGGGCATCAACGCTGAGGTCGAGCGGCTGAACTGCGCCGCGGTCGCGGTCCCGGCCGCCGAGATCGGCCAGCGGGCAGACCTGGTCGTCAGCCTCGGCGGGGACGGCACGATGCTGCGCGCCATGCGGCTGGCCGACCGGCAGCGCGCCCCGGTGCTCGGGGTGAACCTCGGCAAGCTGGGTTTCCTGGCCGAGGTGGACGTGCCCGACCTGCCCGCCGCGCTGACCGCGATCGATAATCACGAGTTCACGATCGAGCCCCGCCTGGCGGTAGACGCCGTCATCAGCGGCCAGGTTGTCACCGCCTTCAACGACGTGGCCGTCGTCCGCTTCCCCGGCCAGCCGACCGCCGTGGTCGCGGTGCGGGCCGCCGGGCACCCGTTCGTCAGTTACGCGGCCGACGCGGTCGTGGTCGCCACCCCGACCGGCTCGACCGCCTACAGCTTCTCCGCGGGCGGGCCGATCGTGAGCCCCGCGGTCGAGGCCCTGCTGGTCACCCCGGCCGCGCCGCATTCGGCCTACAACCGCGGGCTGGTGCTCTCGGTCCACGACAGCCTGGCGCTGGAGATCCTGCCCGGCAGCGGGCGGCTCGCCGTCGAGGTCGACGGGCAGCTTGCCGTGAACGTCGACGTCGGCGACGAGATCCAGCTGCGGCCGCGTCCCGGCGCCGCCCACGTCGTCCGCCTGGGCCGCACCACGTTCTATGAGCGGGCCCGGCGCAAGCTGCGGCTGGCCGACTCCGCCGAGGTCCCCGCCGACGCGCCCGGATACGCCGAGGAAAGAGCGTGAGGCCAGCCCGGCACGGCTCGAGCGGGCCGCCGAGCTGTTCGCGGACGGCCTGCTCGACCCGGAGATCTTCATCAGCCACCGGCTGCCGCTCGGCCGGTACCCCGGAGGCCCTGGCCGCGTTCCGCGCCGGCCAGGGCCGGAAAATCCAGCTCATGCCCTAGCCCTGCGGCGCGGTGGTGCCGGGCCCAGCCGGTACCACGGGCCGGCCGGCCCGTGCCGCGGAGGGCACCCTCCGCGAGGGAACAGCGGCTGGGCCCGGCGCGACCCGCAGATCGTCGCCGCCCGGCCCAGCAGCCCCGTCCGGCTGCGCCGCGCCCGGCACGGTCGCGATGGGTGCCGGCCAGAGCCCGGGAAGGGCGGGCCAGGGCGCACCACGCCGTGGCGGGCTCTGCGACCGTGGCAGGCTCTGCGACCGTGGCAGGCTCTGCGACCGTGGCGGGCTCCGCGACCGTGGCGGGCGGCCACTGCCCACGGGTGGCTGGCTGCCGCCACCCGTCAGTGGCCAGCTGCCGCCGCCCGTTGCCGGCCAGCTGCCGCTGCTCGTGGCCGGCCTCCCGCGGCCCGCTATACCGTCCGGTGACCGGCTGGGCGGGGCGGCGCCGGCCGGTGACGAGCAGCGGGAGGCCGCTCAGGGCGATGCCCCCCAGGATGGCCGTGCCACCGGCGAGCTGCCGGAGGCCGGCCGGGTCGCCGAAGACGGCCACGCCCGCCACGGCGCCGACGAGCGGCTCCAGGTTGAAGAAGGCCGCGGCCACCTCGGCGGACACCCTGCTCTGCGCGTAGGCGAACAGCGTGAAGGGCAGCAGGGTGCCACCGGCCACCAGGGCGGCGGCGGCCAGGACCACGCCCGGGCCGCCGGGGGCGGCGGGCATGCCCTCGGTGGCCACCGCGAACGGCAGCACCGCCAGGGCAGCGCCCAGGAACTGCACCGCGGTCACCGCGACCGGGTCGCGCCCGCGCAGCAGCCGGACCTGCCCCACCGTGAACGTGGCCGACAACAGCAGCGACGCGAGCACCAGGCCATCGCCGCCCGCCGTCGCGCCGCCGCCCTGGCCGCCGGTGACAAGGCCGACGCCAGCCAGCGACACCGCGAATCCCACCCAGGCCACCGGGCGCGCCACGGTGTGCTGCCAGAGCGCCGCGATGACGGCGACGAGTACCGGCACGGCGCCAACCAGCAGCGCCGCGTGACTGACGCTGGTCCGGGTGATGCCGGCGTTCTGCACCACCACCGAGCCGCCGTACCCGGCCGCGCCGGAGGCCAGCACCGGCAGGGTGCAGGCGCCGCGCAGCCGGCGGCGGGCGGCCGCGAGGAGAATGACGGCGGCCAGGCCGAAGCGCGCGACGGTGAGCCAGCCCGGCGGGAGCCAGCCCAGCGCCAGCTTGGACAGCGGCACGGTGGTCCCCCACAGCAGCCCGGCGGCTGTGAGCGCGGCGACGGCACGGCGACGGTCGATGTTCATGTAGTCATGCCTACCTGGCCGTATGCACAGAATTTGCCAGTTGGTCGCTGATGCAAAATAATATTTAGCAAGATGGCTGTTGATCTTGATGAAGTTGACGTAAAGCTGCTGACCGCGCTGCAGGCCGACGCGGACCGCACGAACGTCGAGCTCGCGCGCCTTACCGGGCTGTCCCCGGCGGCGACCCTCCACCGGGTGCGGAGGCTCAAGGAGTCGGGCGTCATCCGCGTCATCAGCGCCCAGCTCGACCCCGCCGCCGCAGGGTTCCCGCTGCAGGTGTACGTGACAGCCACCCTCAGCCGTCATGACCCGCGTTCGAGCCGCGTCTTCGACGACCACATCCGGACGCTGCCCCAGATCATCGCGGCGGACAACGTCGCCGGGGAAATGGACTACCTGCTCAGCGTGGTGGCCCGCGACGTCGCCGAGCTCCAGCAGGTGCTGGCCAGCCTGTCCACCCGCGGCGGGCAGCGGCTGGTGACCTACCTCCGGCTGGCCGAGGTCAAGCCCCCGTCCCGGCTGCCGCTGGCCGCGACCAGCCCGGCGCCCGATGACCCGCCCCACAGGCGCCGCCGGGCAACTGCCTCCCGCCGTACCGCAGCTCCGCCGCAGCCGTCTGTGTGATCCGGCTCCCGGCAGGCGGCCGGGCCGCGCTGGGGCGGCGGTGGCGCAGCTCGTTTGGCATGATCGCCGGTGCGCGCGGATGTGCTTATATAAGCCCTTTTACATCATGCTGGCACGGCCCGGCCGCCCCGGTGGCTGCTACCCCGCGTCGGGGGTGGCCGCGGGCTGCAGCGCCGTTACCGCCGGCGCCCGGGCGGGGATCAGCAGGCCCGCCGCGAGGCAGCCGGCCAGGAACAACGCTGACATCGCGAACGTCTGGGTGAACCCGGTCAGCGCCGGCAGGCCGCGCAGCGTGTTCGCGGCGACCAACGTCGCCGCGAACTGGCCCCCCACCGCCCCGCCGAGCGTGCGGAGCACGGTGTTCATCCCGCTGGCGACGCCGGTCTGCTGGGCCGGAACGGCCTGGACGATCAGGTTGCCGAGGGCCGCGAACGCCAGCCCGATCCCGACCCCCAGCAGCGTGGAACTGAGCAGCATGTCGTACGGATGCCGGCTGGTGACCGCCA
>Ga0335077_10005936_pt1 | contig 15032 bp, 12 predicted proteins | sample Lox_Sample_31_FD_207151 | JGI IMG/M metagenome (GOLD analysis project Ga0335077, IMG submission 207151) | Soil microbial communities from Loxahatchee National Wildlife Refuge, Florida, United States - Lox_Sample_3.1 | ecosystem: Environmental > Terrestrial > Soil > Wetlands | place: USA... | reverse complement strand
TCGATCAGCGTCCGCAGCGAATGATCGTCGAGCCGGATCTTGGCGTAGGTGAGGTCATCGTCGTTGACCAGGACCAGGTCGGGGCGGGGCTGCCCGGCCAGTTCACCGATCACGGTGCGCGGCCCGGTCACGTCGGTCTCGACCTGCAGGCGGCGCGACAGGCCCCCGGCCGTCCGGTCGTACAGGCCGATCGCGATCCGGTGCGACCGGAGCAGCGGATGGCTGGCCGCGGCCACCTGCTCCACCGCGAACTCGGTGAACCGGCCGTCGGAGTCCACCGAATAGGACGGCCGCAGCGTGTTCACCCCCGCCGTCTGCAGCCATTCCCGCGACCACGAGGCCAGGTCACGGCCCGAGGTCTGCTCCAGGGCGGAAAGCAGGTCGGCCAGCGTCGCGTTGCCCCACGCGTGCGCGCCGAAATACCTCCGCACGCCGTCGAGGAAGTTCTCCCGCCCGACGTAGGCCACCAGCTGCTTGAGCACCGACGCGCCCTTGGCGTACGTGATCCCGTCGAAATTGACCTCCACGGCGTGGATGTCCGGGATGTCCGCCGCGATCGGATGGGTGGACGGCAGCTGATCCTGCCGGTAGGCCCATGACTTGTACAGCTGCGCGAACGTGGTCCAGGCCGCCCGCCAGCGGGTCGCCTCGGCCTGCGCGAGGGTACCCGCCCAGGTGGCGAACGACTCGTTCAGCCACAGGTCATCCCACCAGCGCATCGTGACCAGGTCGCCGAACCACATGTGCGCCATTTCGTGCAGAATGGTTTCGCCCCGCGCCTCCCGGGCGAAATCGGTGACCCGCGACCGGAAAATGTACGATTCCAGGATGGTGACGCAGCCCGCGTTCTCCATCGCCCCCTCTTTGAATTCGGGCACGAAAAGCTGGTCATATTTCCCGAACGGATATTTGATGCCGAACGAGTTGTGGTAGAAGTCGAAACCCTGGCGCGTCACCTCCAGGATTTCGTCCGCGTCGAGGTAGGCGGCCAGCGACTGGCGGCAGAACACGCCTAGCGGGATGCCGTCGTGCTCGTCCCGGACCACGTGGTACGGGCCCGCCGCGACGGCCGTGATGTAGGTCGGCAGGGGCGGCGTGGGCGGGAAGTGCCAGCGCAGTACCTTACCGTCCTGGGCCGCGCCGTCCTCGATGCTCGACTCGGGGGCCATGTTCGAGACCACGAGCCAGTCCGCCGGGGCGGTCACCGCGAGCTCGTACGCGGCCTTCATGTCGGGCTGGTCGAAGCACGCGTACACCCGGTGCGCGTCGAAGGTCTCCAGATCCGAGTACAGGTACACCCGGCCGTCGGCCGGGTCGGTGAACCGGTGCAGCCCCTCGCCGCTGCGCGAGTAGGCGCAGTCCGCCACCACCCGCAGCACGTTGCTGACCGCCAGCCCGTCCAGCGCGATCCGGTCGCCGTCGAACGCGCCGGGGCCGACCGGCTGCCCGTTGAGGGTGATCTCGCGTACCGCGGGGGCGGTGAGGTTGATGAAGCTGGCCGAGCCCGGCTCGGTGCAGTCGAACCTGACCACGCTGACCGAGGAGAACACCTCGTCGCCGCCGGTCAGGTCGAGGTCCACGTGATAGGAGGCAACCTTGATGAGCGCCGAGCGGACCGCCGCCTCGTCGCGGGTCATGTTGGATGTCACCAGTGATCCCTTCGGTGCTGCTGTCGGTTCGACCCTATCTGCCCGCGGGCGTGCTGAAGTGGTCCCGCGCCGACCCGATCTCCGGCTGAGAAGACCGGCGAACTCCCGCCTCTCTAGAGACTCGGCCGAACACCATCGGGGCCCGGTCGGCTGCCGGTCAGCGGGACGCCTGGCCTCGCCCCGATCCCCGCGGCCGCCATCGCCGCCGCCCGCCTCCCCGTACCGCGTCCGTCCCAGCCCGCCCGTCGCCCGGGACCCGCCCGTCGCCCGGGACCCGCCCGTCGCCCGCAACCCGCCCGTCGCCCGCAACCCGCCCGTCCGCGGGAACCGGCCTGTCGGCCCGGGCCGGCCCGTCGCCCGGCCGGCTGCCCGCCGCGCTGGCCTCGACCGCCTCAGCGTGGGCCAGGTGCTCGGCGTGCGGCCGGGACACGTCCCTGGCCCGCATCGCGGCGCTGACCGTCACCTTCATCGCCGCCACGAGGCCATCCTCCTCCCGGGCCAGCCGTTGGACAACCCGGCCGGGGCGGGGCAAAGTGGAGCCCGTGCAGGGGGATGACCCGGGCGGGCCGCTCTGGCGGCACCGGAATTTCCTGCTGCTGTGGGGCGGGCAGACGGTCAGCGAGATGGGTTCGGCCGTTACCCAGCTTGCGCTGCCGCTGACCGCGGTCGTCGTGCTCCGCGCATCCACGTTCGAGGTCGGCCTGCTCACTTCGGCGGCGACCCTCGCGTTCGCGCTGATCGCCCTGCCGGCCGGCGCCATCGTGGACCGGCACACCAAGCGGTGGCTGATGGTCTGGTGCGACCTCGCCCGGATGCTGATCATCGGCTCGGTCCCGATCGCCGCCGCGCTGGGCGTGCTCACCCTGGGGCAGCTGTACGCGGTCGCGGTCGCCGCCGGGGTGTGCACCGTGTTCTTCGACGTGTCCTACCAGAGCTACCTGCCGGTCCTGATACCGAAGGAAGCCCTGGTCGACGGGAACGGCAAGCTCGGCGCGACCCAGTCGTTTGCGCAGGTGGTGGGCCCGGGTCTGGGCGGCGGCCTGGTCGGCCTGTTCGGCGCGGCCCGGGCCATGGCCGCGGACGCCATCTCCTATGCCGTCTCGGTGGCCTCGCTGCTCGCCATCCGCGCCCGCGAGGAGCCGCCCCACCCTGACCGGCGCCAGAAGCTGCGGACCGAGATCGGCGAAGGGCTGGCGTTCGTCCTGCGGCACCCGGTCCTGCGCAAAATCGTGGCCTGTACCGGCACCGCGAACCTGTTCAACGGCATAGCCGTCGCGATGGAGATCATCTTCCTGGTCCGGATCCTGCACGTCCGGCCCGCCGAGGTGGGCCTGCTGATCGCCCTGGCCAGCCTCGGCGGCGTGGCCGGCGGTGTGCTGTCAGGCCGGCTGGGCCGGCTCATCGGCTCAGCCCGCGTCATCTGGTTCTCGATGCTGGTCCTCGGCCTGCCCCAGCTGCTCATCCCGCTGGCCGAGCCGGGCTGGCGGGTGACGTTGTTCGTCGTCGGCCTGGCCGCGGACGCGTTCTGCGCCGTGGTCTACAACGTGGCGCAGGTCAGCTACCGCCAGGCGATCTGCCCGCCGCGGCTGCTCGGCCGGATGAACGCCGCGGTCCGCTGGGTCGTCTGGGGCGCGCTGCCCCTCGGCGGCCTGATCGGCGGCGCGCTCGGCACCTGGCTGGGCGTGCGTGCCACGCTGTGGATCGGGTTCGCGGGCAGCTGGGCGGCCGGCTGGTGGGTCTTCTTCTCCCCGCTGCGCGGGGTTCGCGACATCGAAGAACTAGAAGTTGACGGGACACCAGGGAGCGAGGTCCCAGGACAGGGCGGTGGAGAGCTGCCGGACGGCGCCGGGACGACGCTCGGTTACTAGCCCTGCCGCGGCCAGCGCGCCGAGCGGGGTACCGCCCAGGTAGGCCGCTCCGAGCTCGGCCACGTCGAGTGCCACGTCCGCCCGGGCGCCATCGCTCGCGGGAGCGCACGAGGCCTCCAGGCCGCCCCCGTCCGGCGCGGCCCCGGCGGTGGTCAGCCGCCATCGCCCGGCGTTGGACGGCAGCAGGTCATCGTACCTCGTGATACCTTCGTACCTCGCGGCGGTGCGACCATGCGACTGGTTTAGACCGCAGGCCCCCGATCGACTACAGTTTGCCTCTGCGAAAGTCCGCGTCATGCCAAGAGCCCGCTGTGGTTGCTGACCTCATCTCCTGCACCGGCCGCTCGCGCAGGCCCAGGGGGCCTGCACCCGCGAGCCGGTCTTGCGTGACGCTCACCGGGCGCGTGCGATGGTTACCCCTCCAGCCGTTCCCGCCCGCCGCCGCGGCGGTCGCGTGACCAAGGTCCTTCCGTTCCTGCGGACGCAACTGACCAGGCAATTCATCACCAGGAACCGGCGGATGGCGTTCATCCTGTCGGTCGCGGTGATCGCCATCTCGGTGGCGGCCGTGCACGTCTCGGTGTGGTGGTTCTCGCCCGGCGTGATGATCTTGCCGATCCTGGCCGGCGGCCTGCTGATGTGGCCCCGGGCGCTGCGCATCTTTTTCGTCTTCGTCGCGGTCGGCCTGATCTACGACCTGGTCAAGGGCAAAGCCGGCGCGGGGATCGTGGCCACCATCGTGCTGACCGCCGTCTTCGCCGAGGTCCTGGCCCGGACCCGCAAGAAGCTCGGCGTCCAGGGCCTGCGCGGGGACCGGATGCTGATCGAGTTGCGGGACCGCATCCAGGCCCAGGGCAAGCTGCCCTCCCTGGGCGAGGGGTGGGGCTCGTCGGTAGTGCTCAGGCCGGCCGGCGGTGCCTCGTTCGGCGGCGATTTCGTGGTGTCGTTCTGCGACGGCAAGACGCTCGAGGTTGCGCTGGTCGACGTGTCCGGCAAGGGCATCGACGCCGGGACCAGGGCCCTGCTGCTGTCCGGCGCCTTCGGCGGCCTGCTCGGCTCCGTGCCGCGGGAGGAGTTCCTGCCCGCCTGCAACGCCTACATGCGCCGCGGCGCGGCCGCCGAAGGCTTCGTCACCGCGGTGCACCTGTCGCTCGAGCTGGCCTCCGGCGAGTACGTGATCTCCTCGGCCGGCCATCCGCCCGCCGTTCACTACGACGCGGCGGCCGGCCGCTGGCGCCTGACCAGAGCCCGCGGGATCGTGCTCGGCGTGCTCCCCGACCTGCGCGGCGCCTCGGCGGAGGCCGAACGCGGCACCCTCCAGCGCGGCGACGCGCTGATGCTCTACACCGACGGCCTGGTGGAGGCACCCGGCCGCGACATCGACGCCGGCACCGACCGCCTGCTCGGCGAGGCCGAGCGCGTGCTGTCCGGCGGCTTCAAGGCCGGCGCCCAGACCCTGGTCACCAACTTGCAGCGCACGGCCGGCGGCTCCGACGACTGCGCCCTCATCCTCATCTGGCGCACCTGAGAATCCCGGCTCCCGCCGCCGCGCCCGTTCCCGTTCAGGTCGCGCACCGGACCGGACGTCGCGCCCATGGGCGGCTACCTCCAGCGGCATCGGAATACGGGTGCCCCAGGCGCGGCACGCGGCCGGGGACGCTGTTTGTGGGTGCGAAGGAGAGCCAAGCACTGGCCAGGGAACAAGCCGGCAAACATGATGATAAGACCGGCGGAATTCCCGCAGGTGGAACGACGCGCCGGCGATCGGGCCGCAACATGACGCCGCAACATGACGCCGCAACATGACGCAGCGCCAGCCTCCGTACCCGCAGCGTGCGCCCGATCGGTGCCGTCGGCGAGAAACTGACGCTTATGTCAGGTGTATTGTTGCATAGCATAGGGTTGTTCGCTGATGAAAACTATTTTTCCGCAGCGTAACCTGTGCGAACAGCGGTGAACACGTCACGCCGTATGCGCCGCGCACGGGCGCCTAACCGACGTGGCTGTCATGTGACGCACGCGTCATTGTTTGCAATTAAATGCGCATTCCCTGGAAAATGGCGAGGTGGCCGGGGGCAGTGGCGAAACGGACCGGGCGGGCGTGCGGGAGCACGTCCGCCCGGCGGTCACCCGTGCCGAAGAGGTGGCGGCCAACGCCTCCGGGGAGAACTTTCCGGTCGCCCTGCGGCTGCTGCCGGAACGCCACCGGCGGCACCTGACCGCGCTGTACTGCTTCGCCCGGCTCACCGACGACGTGGGCGACCAGGTCAGGGGCGAATGGGGGGGCGGAGAGCTCCCCCATGAGCAGGGGCGGTCTGGGGGGGATCGTCTCCCCGAGGCAGCACTGAGGCTCCGCCTCCTCGACGAGCTGGCCGCAGACGTCGACCGGATCTATCAGGGCCAGACCCCGCAGTCGCCGGTCATGCGGCAGATGGCCGTCACGGTCACCGCATGCGGAATCCCGGCTCAGCCGCTGCTCGACCTGATCCAGGCCAACCGCCAGGACCAGCAGGTCACGCGCTACCCGACCTTCGCCGATCTGGAACAGTACTGCGAGCTGTCCGCCAACCCGGTGGGCCGGATCGTGCTGTACATATTCGGTGCCGCCACCCCGGACCGCGTCAGGCTCTCCGACCGCATCTGCACGGCCCTGCAGCTGGCCGAGCACTGGCAGGACGTGGCCGAGGACCTGGCCAACGGGCGGATCTACCTGCCCGCCGAGGACCTGGCCCGGTTCGGCGTAACAGAGGCCGACCTGGCCGAACCATCCGCCGGCCCCGCGGTCAGGACCCTGATGCGCTTCGAGACCGAACGCGCGCAGGGCCTGCTCGACGAGGGCGCGCCGCTGGTCGGCACGCTGCGCGGCGCGGCCCGGCTGGCGGTCGCGGGCTATCTGGCCGGGGGCCGGGCCGCGCTGGCCGCCATCGGGAAGCAGCGGTACGACGTGCTGAGCGCCACGGCCCGGCCGCGCAAGCCGCGGATGGCGGCCGAGCTGGTCAAGGCCTACGCGAGGGGACGGTAATGGAACTGACCGAGGCATACCGTGAATGCGAACGGATCACCTGGTCGGCGGCCAGGAACTTCGCGTACGGCATCAGGCTGCTGCCGCCGGACAAGCGGCGCGGCCTGGCCGCCATCTACGCGTTCGCCCGGCGGATCGACGACATCGGGGACGGCGCGATGCCGGGGCCGGACAAGATCGCCGCCCTGGAACAGGCCCGCCGGTCCCTCGGCCGCCTCGGCCAGCCGCCCGCGGACGACCCGGTGCTGCTGGCCCTGGCCGACGTGGAGCGGAACTTCCGCGTGCCCATGGCGGCCTTCGGCGAGCTCATCGACGGCTGCGTCGCCGACGTGCGCGGCACCAGCTACCAGACCTTCGACGACCTGCTGTGGTACTGCCGCTGCGTGGCCGGCTCCATCGGCCGCCTGTCCCTGGGCATCTTCGGCACCAGCCACGACCTGGACCGGGCGGCCCAGCTGGCCGACTCCCTCGGCGTCGCCCTCCAGCTGACGAACATCCTGCGTGACGTCCGCGAGGACTACGGCAACGGCCGCATCTACCTCCCCGCCGAGGACCTGGCCAAGTTCGACTGCGATCTGGGCCAGCCCGCGCCACCGGGATTCAGCCGCCTCGTCGAGTTCGAGGCCGAACGCGCCCGCGACTGGTACGCGACCGGCTGGAAGCTGCTGGCCATGCTGGACCGCCGCAGCGCGGCCTGCACCGGCGCGATGGCCGGCATCTACCGCCGCCTGCTCGACCGCATCGCCGCCGAACCCGCCGCGGTGCTGCGCGGCCGGGTCTCGCTGTCCGGCCCGCAGAAGGCCACGGTCGCGGTCCGGGCCCTGGCCGGGAGGCTCGGGTGAGCCCGCGGGTGGCCGTGGTCGGCGGCGGCCTGGCCGGGATCACCGCGGCGATCGCGCTCGCCGAGGCGGGCGCGGCGGTCACCCTGCTCGAGGCCAGGCCGCGGCTCGGCGGGGCGACCTGCTCCTTCGCCCGCGACGGCCTGACCGTCGACACCGGCCAGCACATCTACCTCGGCTGCTGCACAGCCTACCGCGGCCTGCTCGGCCAGCTCGGCATGACCGCCCACGCCCCGCTCCAGGACCGGTTCGACGTCACCGTGCTCGCCCCCGGCCGCGCTGGCTCGGGGGGGACGGCCCCCACAGCCCCCCTGGCCCCCCGCAGGGGACGGCTCCGCCGGACCGCGCTGCCTGGCCCCCTGCATATGCTGCCGGCCCTGGGCCGGTACCCCTTTCTTTCTTTGGCCGAACGGGCCAGTGTGGCACGGCCCGCTCTCGCCATGCGCCGCGTCGATCCGGACGCGCCCGGGGTTGACGAGCAGCGCTTCGGCGACTGGCTCGCCGCCCACGGCCAGCGGGACCGGGCCCGCCGGGTCCTGTGGGACCTGTTCACCGTCTCCGCCCTGAACATCGCCGGCGACGACGCCTCCCTCTCGCTGGCCGCCACCGTGGTCAAGACCGGCCTGCTCGGCAAGAACAACGCCGCCGACATCGGCGTCCCCGCCCTCCCCCTGGGTGAGCTGCACGGCGACGCCGCCGCCTCCCTGCTGGCCAAGCTCGGCGCCCAGGTCCTGATCGGCGCCAAGGTCTCGGCTATTGAACCCGCCGACGGCCCGGACGCCCGGTTCCGCCTCCGCCTGGCCCGGCCCGTAGACGCCGCGCCGGCCGCCGTGGCCGGGACCGACGCCGCCGTGGCCGGGACGGACGCCGCCGTGGCCGGGACCGACGCCACCGTGGCCGGGACCGATGCCGCCGCGAGCCCCGCCGGCGCGGTGATCCCCGCCGACGCGGTGGTCCTGGCCGTGCCGCACGAGGCCGCCGCCCGCCTGATCCCGGGCGGCGCCCTGCCGGAGGCGGCCGTGGCGGCCTGGGCCGGCCTGGGTGCCTCGCCCATCGTCAACGTGCACGTCGTCTACGACCGCCCGGTCACGGATCTCCCGTTCGCCGCCGCCGTCGACTCCCCGGTCCAGTGGGTCTTCGACCGCACCCGCATCTCGGGCCTCGATCGCAGCTCGCCCAGGAGGCCGCAGTACCTGGCGATTTCGCTGTCGGCCGCGGATGAGTACGTGGACGTGCCCGCGGCCGCGCTGCGGGAGAAGTTCGTGCCCGCGCTGGCCGAGCTGTTCCCGGCCGCGTATGAGGCGCAGGTTACCGAGTTCTTCGTCACCCGCGAGCGCCGGGCGACCTTCCGCCAGGCGCCCGGCACCGCCCGGCTCCGGCCGCCGGCCGGCACCCGGCTGCCCGGCCTGGTCCTGGCGGGAGCGTGGACCGGCACCGGGTGGCCCGACACGATGGAAAGCGCCGTACGCAGCGGCCTGGCGGCCGCCATCGAACTCCGCCAGTCAGTACTTTCCGGGCTCGGACCTCCCCGCGCCGGATATTCCGATTCCGTAGTTTCCGGTTCCGAAGGGAACGCGTCAAGGATTGGGGTACGTCAGTGACTGCTGTGATGCCTGAGGGTGTGGCCCTGGCCCGGGACCTGGTGAGCCCGGCGATCGAGGCGACTATCGGCCGGCTTACCCCGGACGTGCGCGCGGTCACGGCGTACCACTTCGGCTTCGCCGACGCGGAGGGCAACCCGACGGGAGGCGGCAGCGGCAAGGCGCTGCGGCCCGCCCTGGCCCTGCTGTCGGCCCGCGCCACCGGCGCCCCGCCGGAGCGCGGCGTCACCGCCGCGGTCGCCGTGGAGCTCGTGCACAACTGGTCGCTGCTGCACGACGACATCATGGACGGTGATACCGAACGCCGGCACCGCCCCACCGCCTGGACGGTGTTCGGCGTCGGCCCGGCGATCCTGGCCGGGGACGCGCTGCTGGCCCTGGCCCAGGAGCTGCTGCTGGAGGACGGGACCCCGCAGGGTCCCTGGGCCGCCCGGTGCCTGTCCGCGGCGGTGCAGCGGCTGATCAGCGGGCAGGGCGCCGACCTGGCCTTCGAGAAGCGTGACGACGTGACCCTGGCCGAGTGCCTGGACATGGCGGGCGACAAGACCGCCGCGCTGATGGCCTGCGCGTGCAGCATCGGCGCGGTGCACCTCGGCGCGCCGCCCACGCTGGCCATGGCCCTGGCCGGCTTCGGCGCGCATGTCGGGCTGTCCTTCCAGCTCACCGATGACCTGCTCGGCGTCTGGGGCGCGCCCGAGGTCACCGGCAAGCCGGTGCGCGCGGACCTGCGGGCCCGCAAGAAGTCGCTGCCGGTGGTGGCCGCGCTGACCAGCGGCACGCCCGAGGCCGGCGACCTGCGGGCCCTGCTCAGCGACCCGCGGCCGCTGTCCGAAGACGACCTGGTCCGCGCGGCCGGCCTGGTCGTCGCCGCCGGAGGCAGGCAGTGGGCCGAGGCCGAGGCCGACGCGCAGCTCGCCGCCGCCAACGCCAGCCTGGCCGACGTCGACCTGCCCGCCGACGTCCGCGCCGAGCTGACCGCGATCGCCGAGTTCATCACGGCGCGGCAGTGGTGACCGACCCCGCTACCGTCGACGTGGCCCGCGGCACGATGCGGCGGGCCCGCGACCACGTGCTCGGACTGCAGCATGCCGAGGGGTGGTGGCAGGGCGAGCTCGAGACCAACGTGACCATGGACGCCGAGGACCTGCTGCTGCGCCAGTTCCTCGGCGTGCGCGACGACGCGCAGACCGCGGCGGCGGGCCGGTGGATCCGCTCCCAGCAGCGTGAGGACGGCACGTGGGCCAACTTCTTCGGCGGGCCTGCTGACCTGTCCACCACCGTCGAGGCCTACGTGGCGCTGCGGCTGGCCGGTGACGGGCCGGACGCGCCGCACCTGCGCCGCGCCCGCGACTGGATCCTGGCCCAGGGCGGCGTGGAGGCCACCCGCGTGTTCACCCGGCTCTGGCTGGCCCTGTCCGGCCGGTGGTCGTGGGACGACCTGCCCGTCATCCCGCCCGAGCTGATCTACCTGCCGTCCTGGTTCCCGCTCAACATCTACGACTGGGGCTGCTGGGCCCGCCAGACCATCGTGGCCCTGGCTGTCGTCCAGTCGTTCCGCCCCTCCCGGCCGCTCCCGTTCACCATCGACGAGCTGAAGACCGGCGGCCGGCACGGCCGCGCCCCCGGCCCGCGCCGTTCCCTCGACGCGCGCCCCCTCCCCGGCGCGCGCACCTCCGCCGACCCGTGGTCCCACGTCTTCACCGCCCTGGACAAGGCTCTTCACCTTTACCGGCCGGTAAAGCCGGTGCGGCGGGCCGCGCTGCGGCGGTGCGCGGAGTGGATCATCACCCGGCAGGAGCGGGACGGCTGCTGGGGCGGCATCCAGCCGCCCTGGGTGTACTCGCTGATGGCGCTGAACCTGCTCGGCTACGACATCGGGCACCCCGTCATGCAGCGCGGGCTGGCCGGGCTCGACCGGTTCACGATCACCGAGGACGGCCCCGACGGCCCGGTGCGCCGCCTCGAGGCGTGCCAGTCGCCGGTCTGGGACACCGTGCTGACCATGATCGGCTTGGCCGACGCGGGCCTGACCCCCGACGACCCCTCGCTGACCCGCGCCGCGCGCTGGGTGCTCGGCGAGGAGATCCGCGGACCGGGCGACTGGCAGGTCCGCAGGCCCGCCCTGGCCCCCGGCGGCTGGGCGTTCGAGTTCGACAACGACAACTACCCCGACACCGACGACACCGCCGAGGTCGTGCTGGCCCTGCGCCGGGTCGCTCTGCCCGCCAACGACGCCAAGCCCGCCATCGAGCGCGGGCTGGCCTGGCTGGCCGGGATGCAGTCCAGGGACGGCGGCTGGGGCGCGTTCGACGCGGACAACACCCGCGCGCTGGTGAACAAGCTGCCGTTCTGCGACTTCGGCGCGGTCATCGACCCGCCCTCGGCCGACGTGACCGCGCACATCGTGGAGGCGTTCGCGGCCGAGGGGCAGGCCGGTCACCCCGCCGTGCGCCGGGGGGTGGTCTGGCTGCTGCGGGCCCAGGAGGCCGACGGGTCCTGGTTCGGCCGGTGGGGGGCCAACTACCTCTACGGCACCGGCGCCGTGGTGCCCGCGCTGGTCGCGGCCGGAGTACGGCCGTCCAAGCCCGCCATTCGCCGGGCCGTGGCCTGGCTGGAGCGGCACCAGAACGCCGACGGCGGCTGGGGCGAGGATCTGCGCTGCTACGACGACCCGTCCCTGGCCGGCCGGGGGGCCTCCACGGCCTCGCAGACCGCCTGGGCCCTGCTCGCCCTGCTCGCCGCGGGCGAGCATGGCAGCCAGGCCACCGAGCGCGGCATCCGCTGGCTGGTGGCCACGCAGCGGCAGGACGGGAGCTGGGACGAGCCGCAGTACACCGGCACAGGCTTCCCCGGCGATTTCTACATCAACTACCACCTGTACCGCCTGGCCTTCCCCCTGAGCGCACTCGGCCGGTACGTGACGGCCCACACATCCGGAGGCAGCGCATGACGGAGACCATCCCGCGGCCCCGACCCAAAGGCCCCCAAGGCCCCCAAGGCCCCCAAGGCTCTCAAGCCGCCCCCGCCACGCCCGGCACGCTCATCTGCGCGCCGCTGCGGATCGAGGCCCGGGCGGTCCGCCGCGGCCTGCGCGACCTGCCCGACGCACCGGCTGTCCTGCGCACCGGGTATGGCACCACGCGCACGGCGCGGGTAGCCGGGCGGTTGAGCCACGACCCGTTCGGCCAAATGATGATCATGGGCGTGGGCGGCGGCCTGACCACCGACCTCAGCCCGGGAGACCTGGTCGTCGGGACCGAGGTGGGCCCCGTGACCTGCGCGTCCGCGCCGATCCTGGCCGGCGAGCTGCGGCGCGCCGGGCTGCCCGCCCGAACCGGCCGGATCACCACCGTCGACCACCTGGTCCGGCGCCCGCAGCGGGCCAAGCTGGCGGCCGAAGGCTGGCTGGTGGCCGACATGGAATCGGCGCCGCTGGCCGCCGCGGCGGCCGGGCGCCCGGTGGCGGTCATCCGCGCGGTGTCCGACACCCCGCACCGCCCGCTGGCCGGGATCGTCCCCGGCGGGCTGGCCGCGCTGCGCTCGCTGCGGGCCGCCGCGCCCGTGGCCCAGCGGTGGGCGGCGGCGTGCGGGACCCGCCAGGTGCTGCTGGCCGGCCCGCGGTCGTTCTGCGCCGGCGTGGAGCGGGCCATCGAGATCGTCGAGCGCGTCCTGGAACTGAAGGGCCCGCCGGTCTACGTGCGCAAGCAGATCGTGCACAACACCCGGGTGGTCGGCGACCTGACCAGGCGCGGCGCGGTGTTCGTCGACGAGCTGGACCAGGTGCCCGACGGCGCGACCGTGGTGTTCTCCGCGCACGGCGTGTCGCCCATGGTCCGCGAGGACGCGGCCGGCCGCGGGCTGGCGGTGATCGACGCCACCTGCCCGCTGGTGTCCAAGGTGCACGCCGAGGCCCGGCGGTTCGCCGCCGACGGGTACACGGTGGCGCTGATCGGCCACGCCGGGCACGAGGAGGTCGAGGGCACGCTGGGCGAGGCGCCAGACGCCACGATCCTGGTGCAGACGGCGGAAGACGTCGCCGCGCTGCGGCCGCGGGACGGCGAGCGCGTCGCCTACCTGATGCAGACCACGCTGTCGGTCGACGAGGCGGCCGAGGTGGCCGGCGCGCTGGCCGAACGGTTCCCCGCGGTGCGGGCGCCGGGCAGCGACGACATCTGCTACGCGACCACCAACCGGCAGGCCGCGGTGCGGGCGGTCGCCGCGGAATCGGACCTGGTGCTGGTGGCGGGTTCGGCGAACTCGTCCAACTCCGTCCGGCTGGTGGAGACCTGCGAGCGGGCCGGGACGCCGGCCTACCTGATCGACGGGGCCGAGGATATCCAGCTCGACTGGCTGGCCGGGGTATCCACGGTCGGCCTGACGGCCGGCGCCTCCGCGCCTCCCGCCGTGGTGGAGGAGATCATCGCGGCGCTGTCCGGCCTCGGCGGAGTGTCCGTTTCCGAGCGAGTGACGACCACGGAATCAATCCGGTTCGGCCTGCCCAAGGAGGTACGGCGATAATGCCCATGCCACTACGTCAGTCCGTGCGCGTCGGGTCCTACCTGATGCGCCAGAAGCTGGCTGGAAATAAGAAGTTTCCGCTGCTCGTCGAGCTCGAGCCGCTGTTCGCGTGCAACCTGAAGTGCGCGGGCTGCGGGAAGATCCAGCATCCGCACGACATCCTCAAGCAGCGGATGCCGGTCGAGCAGGCGCTGGCCGCGATCGAGGAGTGCGGCGCGCCGATGGTGTCCATCGCCGGCGGCGAGCCGCTCATGCACCCGCAGATCGACGTCATCGTCGCCGAGCTGATCAAGCGCAAGAAGTTCGTCTTCCTGTGCACCAACGCGCTGCTCCTGCCGAAGAAGCTGGACAAGTTCAAGCCGTCGCCCTACTTCGCCTGGGTGGTGCACATCGACGGGCTGCGCGAGCGGCACGACGAGTCGGTCTGCAAGGAAGGCGTCTTCGACCAGGCGGTCGCAGCGATCAAGCTGGCCCAGGAGCGCGGGTTCAAGGTGAACACCAACACCACCTTCTTCAACACCGACACCCCGCAGACGATCATCGACGTCCTGAACTACCTGAACGACGACCTGGGCATCGACGAGATGCAGATCTCGCCCGCCTACGCGTACGAGAAGGCGCCGGATCAGGAGCACTTCCTGGGCGTGACCGAGACCCGGGAGCTGTTCGGCAAGGTGTTCGCCGACGGCCGGCGGCGCAAGTGGCGGCTGAACCACACGCCGCTGTTCCTGGACTTCCTGGAGGGGAAGACCGACTTCGGCTGCACGGCCTGGGGGATTCCGTCCTACTCGCTGTTCGGCTGGCAGCGGCCCTGCTACCTGATGTCGGACGGGTACGCCAAGACGTACAAAGAGCTGCTGGAGACCACCGACTGGGACTCCTACGGGCGGGGCAAGGACCCCCGGTGCGCCAACTGCATGGCGCACTGCGGCTACGAGCCCTCGGCCGTGCTGGCCACGATGAGCTCGCTGCGCGAGTCGATCAGGGCCGTCCGCGGCTGAAAGCCGTCCGTTCTCAGGTCGAGGTAATCCCGCAGGTTCTGCTCAGCGCTCGTTCAGTTATCGCGCGCATGCTCGGACGTGGCGCGGGCCGCGAACGCCCGTCCGGTACCAGCCGGGGGGCGCCACCACCCGGATGTCCAGCGCGATCGGGATCGGCCGACGCCGGCCCAGGCTGGCGCGCGCTGCCGAGCAGGAGTGCGAATGTTCCTCACCTATCTGGGGCGCGAGCTGCGCCGCCGCATGCGCCAGGCCGTTTTCATCGCGCTCGGCCTGGCGCTCGGCATCGGCCTGGTGATCACCGTGACGGCCGCGGCGTCCGGCGTCCGCAACGCCCAGGGCACGGTGCCGAAGGCGCTGTACGGCGTGGGCACGGACGTCACCGTGACCAAGACGCCGGCCGCCGGGTCGGTCACGCCGGGCTCGTTCGGCCGCGATCGCGGTCCTCGTCGCGGCCTTCCTGCTGGCCAGCCTGCTGACCATGGCCGCGGTCTCCCGCCGCGTCCGTGAGTTCGGCACGCTCAAGGCGCTCGGCTG
>Ga0335077_10005935_pt1 | contig 15033 bp, 14 predicted proteins | sample Lox_Sample_31_FD_207151 | JGI IMG/M metagenome (GOLD analysis project Ga0335077, IMG submission 207151) | Soil microbial communities from Loxahatchee National Wildlife Refuge, Florida, United States - Lox_Sample_3.1 | ecosystem: Environmental > Terrestrial > Soil > Wetlands | place: USA... | reverse complement strand
GTGGTCGCCTTCGGGTACGGCAGCTGCCACGACGCGGCCGGCTGCCCCGCGTCGCTCGCGTTCATGCGCGACCTCGACCGCCGGCTCGCCGCGGATCCGGCGCGCGCGAAGCGCGCGCGCCTCGTCTGCGTCAGCTTCGACCCCGCGCGCGACACGCCGGCGCACCTCGCCGAGCTGCGCGGGCTGATGGCGCCGCAGAGCGACTGGTCGTTTCTGGTGCCGGCGAGCCAGGCCGAGCTCGCGCCGCTCTTGCGCGAGTTCGGCCAGGACGTCGCCGCGCTCGCCGACGGCTCGCTCCGCCACGTGGCCAAGATCTACCTGGTCGACGCCGCGCTCCAGGTGCGCAACGTCTACGCGCCGGGCCAGCTCGACCCGCGGCTCGTGCTGGCCGACATCGATACCGTGGCGCCGCCGCGCTAGCCGCGCGTCGACAGGATCCGCTCGAACACGGCGCTCGCGGCTTCGACCTGGTCGATCGCGACCCACTCGTCCTTGGTGTGCGCCTGTGCGATCGAGCCCGGCCCGAACACGATGCCCGGCCAGCCGCGCGCGCTGAACTCGCCCGCGTCGGTGCCGAACGCGACACTCGCGGGTGTCGTGTCGAGGCCGGCGTCGGCGAGCGCCGCCTGCACGGCGCGCACGGAGGGGTCGTCGGAGGGCGTCGCGAGCGTCGCCTTCTCGAGCGTGCACCACTCGACGCGCACGTCGGGCAGGTCGTGCTTCGCCAGCGCGCCCTCGAGCTCGGCGCGCACGAGGACGTCGTCCTCCCCCGGCAAGAGCCGTCGGTCGAGCAGGAGCCACGCGTCGTCGGGCACGATGTTCGGCGCGCTGCCGCCGCCCGCGCGGCCGACCGAGAGCGTCGCGGCGCCCAGGTGCGGATCGACGCGCGTGCCGAGCTCCGCCGCGAGCTCGTCGAGCGCGAGCACGGCCTTCGCGAGCGCGACGATCGCGCTCTTGCCGCGCGCCGGCTCCGAGCTGTGACACGCGACGCCGCTCGCGCGCAGCTGCGCGTGCACGATGCCCTTGTGGCGCGTGACGCAGCGGAGCTCCGTGGGCTCGGTCGCGATCACCCAGTCGGGCGGCTGCGCGGACAGGTGCGCGAGCACGTCGCGCACGCCCGCGCTGCCGAGCTCCTCGTCGGCCTCGCCCACGACGATCACGTTGCGGCGCAGGCGCTTGTGCGCGAGCACGCGCTCGAGCGCGGCCACGAGCGCCGCCATGCCGCTCTTCGTGTCGCAGGCGCCGCGGCCCAGGATGCGCCCGTCGGCGACGCGCGGGTCGAACGGCTCGATCTCCATGCCGTCGACGGGAACGGTGTCCAGATGCGACGCCACGAGCACGGTCTCGCCTGCGTCGGCCACGCGCGCCTCGGCAATCACCGACGGACGCTCTGGATCGCCGACGAGCTCCGCGTCGAGACCGAGCGCGCGCAGCTGCGCGCGCAAGTGCTCCGCGTAGCGGCGCTCGCCCGTCACCGCGGGAGCGAGATCGGTGCGCCGCATCGGGTTCACCGAAGGGATCGCAACGTAATCACGCGTGTAGCGGACGCAAGCGCTGTATCGACGGCCCGCCATTCGGTCCTCCAACGCCAGGGATTCTAGGCAACGCCGCGCCGCGCGCGCTTGACGGCCGACCGCGCGTCTCTAGGCATTCGCGCGGCCCGAAAGGCACGGGCCAGAAATCAGGAGGCAAATTCATGGCGCTGTTCAATCTCTCCCGAGATCCGGTGAACGCGCTGCTCCGTCTCCAGCAGGAATTGGAGCAGGCGTTCCAGAACCCGCGCGGACTCGACCTCGGCCCGTCCGGCCGCGGCGTGCTCCCGCCGGTGAACGTATTCCGCAAGGACCAGGACGTGGTGGTGCGCTTCGAGGTGCCCGGCTTTGCGCCCGAGGAGCTGTCGATCGAGAGCCGCGGCCAGACGCTGACCGTCAGCGGCAAGCGCGCGCAGGAGAGCGCGAGCGAAGGCGCGTATCACCGCCGCGAGCGCATCGCGGGTGAGTTCGCGCGTTCGATCCAGCTGCCGCGCGAGGTCGACCCGGCGCAGGCCGAGGCGACCTGCAAGCACGGCGTGCTCACGGTGCGGGTGCCCGCACGGGCCGAGGCCAAGCCCCGGCAGATCGCGGTGGCCGCGCAATGACGACGCAAGCCGAGAATACGAGGCCCGGCCGCACGTACCAGCCCAAGGTCGACATCCTCGAGACCGACGGCGGTCTCCGACTGTGGGCGGAGCTGCCCGGAGTCGACGAGGCGTCCATCCAGGTGGAGCTCGTGGACGGCGTGCTCGCGCTGCGCGGTCGCGTGGCGACCGAGGAGTACGCGGAGCTGGAGCCGCTCTATACCGAATACGGTGTAGGCGACTTCGACGCGCGCTTCCGCTTGTCGAACACGATCGACGGCGAGCGCATCCAGGCGAAGCTTCGCCACGGCGTGCTCGAGCTCGAGCTGCCGAAGGTCGCGGCGGCCAAGCCGCGGAGGATCGAGATCGCTCGCTAGGAGCGTTCGACTTCCTTGAGATAGCGCGACACGCCCGCCTCGACCGAGAGGAAGGGCGTGTCGCAGCCCGCGGCCCGCAGCTTCGCGAGGCTCGCCTGCGTGAAGCTCTGGTAGCTGCCGCGCAGCACGTCGGGGAAGGGCACGTACTCGATCCGCCCGCGCCCGTGGTGAGCGATGACCGCGCGCGCCACGTCGTTGAACGTCTGCGCGCGCCCCGTGCCCACGTTGAAGATGCCCGACACGCGCGGGTGTTCTAGGAACCAGAGGTTCACGGCGATCACGTCGCCGACGTACACGAAGTCGCGTCGCTGCTCGCCGGGCGCGAAGCCCTGGGTGCCCTCGAACAGCCGCACTACGTCGCCTTGCGCGAGCTGCAGGTGGTGCTTCCATGCGACGCTCGCCATGTCGCCCTTGTGCGACTCGCCCGGCCCGTACACGTTGAAGTAGCGCAGCCCGACCACCTGAGTGCGCTGCGCGCTCTCGCGGCGCCGCACCCAGTGGTCGAACACGAGCTTCGACCAGCCGTACAAGTTGAGCGGCCGCTCGCAGGCCGGCTCCTCGCGGAACTCCTGCGAGCCGCCGTACACGGCCGCGGACGAGGCGTACAGGAACGGGATCCCGCGCGCGGCGGCGAGCTCGTAGAGCAGCTTCGACGCCTCGTAGTTGTCGCGCATCATCACGCGCCCGTTCCACTCCGTGGTGTCGGAGCACGCGCCCTGGTGCAGGACCGCTTCCACGTCGGCGGCGAGCTCGCCCGCCGCGGCGCGCGCGAAGAACGGCTCCTTGTCCACGTAGTCGGTGAAGGCGCAGTCGACCAGGTTCTGGAACTTGCGCCCGTTCGAGAGGTCGTCGACCAGCAGGAGATCGGTGCGGCCGCGCGCGTTCAGCGCGCGCACCAGATTGCTGCCGATGAAGCCCGCGGCTCCCGTCACGACGATCAAGGGCGACTCCCCGTCTGGTAAGCTGCCGCGCCGTGAGTCTTGCCGCCACGCCCCGCGAGATCGCCGCGTTCCGGAGCGACGGCTACTTCGTGCGCGAGCGCGTGTTCACGGCCGCCGAGCTCGAGCCGCTGCGCGCGGCGGTCGAGCGCGTGCACGCGAGCGTCGTTTCTGCGTCAGGCGCGCCGGCGGCGGGTGCGGTCGAGCGCATCGACGGCCGGCGCTTCCAGGACGTGCTCGGCGCCTGCGTGAAGTGGGAGTGGGACGAGTCGGCGGAGATCCGCTCGATGGAGCCGTTCGTGCACCTGGACCCGGCGCTCGACGCGCTGCCCGACGACGCGCGCCTGTGGGCGCCGGCCGCGGCGCTGCTCGGCGAGGCGCGCGTCGCGCTCTTCACCGACAAGCTCAACTTCAAGCGGCCCGGCGGCGCGCCGTTCCCGTGGCACCAGGACAGCCCGTACTTCGCGTTCGAGTGCGGACACGTCGACCGGCTGGTGTCGGTGCAGGTGTACCTGGACGACGCGTCGCCCGAGAACGGCTGCCTGTGGATGATCCCCGGCTCGCACCGCGCGGGCGTGCTGCCGGGCCTGTCCGAACGCGGCGTGCTCGGCAAGCTCTACACCGACGTGGCGCGCGCGCTCGCCGAAGCGCCGCGCGTGCCCCTCGCCGCTCCCGCGGGCTCGGCGATCTTCTTCCACGGCGACGTCGTGCACGGCTCGCAGGTGAACCGCTCGAGCGGCAGCCGGCGCGCGTTCGTGCTCACGTACCAGCCGTCCGGCCACCCGCAGTTTCGCCGGCCGGGCGCGCGCGAGGTCAGCGCACCGGCCGGATGAGGCCCTCCTGCGCGACCGACGCCACCAGCACGCCGTCGCGCGTGAACACGCTGCCGCGGTTGAAGCCGCGCGCGCCCGAGGCGCTCGGGCTGTCCTGCGCGTAGAGCAGCCACTCGTCGGCGCGGAAGGGGCGATGGAACCACATGGCGTGGTCGATGCTCGCGGTCTGCAGCTTCTCGCTCCACCACGAGATGGCGTGCGGCAGGACGCACGTGTCGAGGAGCGTCAGATCGGACGCGTAGGTCAACACACATTGGTGTAATGCGAGATCGTCGCCGAGCCGGCCCACGGCGCGGAGCCAGACGTGCTGCTGCGGCTCGCGCGCGTCGGGGTCGAACTCGTTCACGGGCGCCACCGGCCGCACCTCGATCGCGCGCTCGCGCAGGAAGATCGAGCGCATGGGCTCGGGCAGCCGGTGCGCGATCTCGCGCCGGAGCTCGACCTCGTTCTTGAGCCTCTCGGGCGGTGGCACGTCGGGCATGGGCAGCTGGTGCTGCAGCCCGGGCTCGGCGACCTGGAAGGACGCCTGCAGGTTGAAGATCGCCTGGCCGTGCTGGATCGCGACCACGCGCCGCGTGGTGAAGCTCTTGCCGTCGCGGATGCGATCGACGTCGTACAGGATGGGCACCTGCGGGTCGCCCGGCCGCAGGAAGTAGGCGTGGAACGAGTGCGCCGCGCGCCCGGGCTCGACCGTGCGCAAGGCCGCGACGAGCGCCTGCCCGCACACCTGTCCGCCGAACACGCGCTGCCAGCCTTCCTTGGGCGACACGCCGCGGAACAGGTTCACCTCGATGGGCTCGAGGTCGAGAAGCGAGATCAGCTCGGCCAACGCCTTGGACATGTTCGGGAAGGAGATCCGAACCAGGGCGGCAAGGCAAGCGCGCAGCGCGAGCCGCGCAGCGAGGCGCAGCCGAGGCAGAAGGGGGAGACGGCGGCTGCCGTCTCCCCCTTGGACGTGGACTGTAAGCCGGGTTCTGTGTCACTACACCGAAAGGTGTAGTACGAGGATCATTCATCTAGGCCCGCCGTTGCCGGCGGGCTCGAGCACTCTGACCCGAACGGTCTCGCGTTGCCGCGATTCGGGCGGGCCGCCCTCGACACCGTTCCTATTCGAGCTTGCTCCGGGAGGGGTTTGCCTCGCCGCCGGTCACCCGGCTGTCGCGCGTGAGCTCTTACCTCACGATTTCAACCTTGCCGCTACACACCGAAGTGTGCAGGTGGGCGGTGTGATTTCTGTTGCACTTTCCCTGAGGTCGCCCTCGGTGGTCGTTAGCCACCTCCCCGCCCTGCGGAGCCCGGACTTTCCTCTCCCGGCCGTCTCGCGACGGCGCGGCAGCGATCCTCCGTCCACCTCCAGCGGCGCGGGATTATAGCCGTCGCCGGTGAGCGACGATCAGCGCGGCGAAGCCCACGAGCCAGGCCGCCTGGGGCTCCGGCACTTGGGGCCCTGCCGAGGCTTGGAAGTCGCTTCCGGTTGCGATCACGGTCACCGTCTCGCCGGGAAAGGATTGGCTCGTGATCGTCCAGGTGATCTGGTCGAGGCTCGGGTAGAGCGCCGGGTCCCAGCGGAGGTCGCCCAGGAGCGGCGAGGTGAGCGAATTCGGGCCCTTCAGCGAGATCTCCAGTGCGGCGGTGAAGCCGAGAAAGCCTTCGGAGGCGAGTACGGTCCGGACGTCGACGTTCGGCGCAGTGCCGCCGGGCGCAACCGCAGTATCGATCTCGAGGTTCTCGAGCGCGCTCCAGTAGAGCGTCTGATATTCGAAAGCTCCCGGAAAGGTCAAGCCGAAGTCAGGGGTGGCCAGTGAGTAGTGAGCAGAGTCCTGCGAGAGACTCGTGGGTGCTTCCGAGCCGAGGTAACTGAAGCCTCCCTGGAACGCAGCGCCGGGAACAGCGGCGTTGAAGAGGTTCTCCAGGAACGTGCCGTTGCCGTAGCTGTTTCCCGCCGTCGGACCTGAGTCAGTCACCGAGGTCACCGTCCCCGTGAAAGAGATGACCGTGGCTCGCGCCGGCTCACTGAGCGCGAGGCACGACAACAGACCCGAAGCCACCGCCACCGCCGTCTGCACCCGCGCCCGCCGGACTCCCATGAACTGAACGTAGCACGCGGAACGGATCGGTGGCGCGAGATTCCGGCGAACACGCGTCCGACGAAACGCGGGCGAAGGTATAGTCACGGGCGAGAGGAGTTCACATGCGCCGCGCGCTCGTCGTTCTCGCGGTTCTCGCCGTGGTCGGGTTCTTCGCCTGCCGCATGTTCCTGCCGCAGCGCTTCGCGGTGAACGCGCCGATCCAGGGCATGCTGCTGGGCGCGAAGCCACCCGAGAAGACGGCGTTCCAGAACAGGATGAAGCTGCCCCCGGGCTTCACCATCGACGTGTTCGCGGAGGGCATCTCGAACGCGCGCTTCCTCCGCTTCACGAGCGCGGGCGACCTGCTCGTCTCCTCGCCGCGCGAGGGCAAGGTGTTCCTGCTCGAGCGCGACGCCAACGGCGACGGCAAGAGCGACGGCGTGCACGAGCTCCTCACCGGGCTCGACCGCCCGCACGGGCTCGAGTTCGTGGACGACTGGCTCTACGTCGCCGAGACGGGTGCGGTGAAGCGCGTGAAGTTCGACGCGGTGACCCGCACCACCCGAGGCGAGGTCGAGACCATCCTGCCGAACCTCCCCACGGGCGGGAATCACTGGACCAAGACGATCCGGCTCGGCCCGGACGGCTGGCTGTATCTCACGATGGGCTCGACCTGCAACGTGTGTCTCGAGACCGAGCCACGGCGCGCGACCATGGCGCGCTTCCACACCGACGGCACCGGCTACGAAACGTACGCCACCGGCCTGCGCAACGCGGTCGGCTTCGACTGGCGGCCCGCCGACGGCGCGCTCTACGCGACCGACAACGGTCGCGACCTGCTCGGCGACGACGTACCGCCCTGCGAATTCGACAAGATCGAGCAAGGCAAGTTCTACGGCTGGCCCTACCTGTACGGCAACAACGTGCTCGACCCGGACGTCGGCGCGCAGGCGCCGCCCGGCCAGCTGAAGGACGCCGTGCCGCCCGCGCACGCGTTCGGCGCGCACGTGGCCCCGCTGGGCATGCGCTTCTACCGGGGCACCGCGTTCCCCGAGCCGTACCGCGGCCAGGCCTTCGTGGCGCAGCACGGCTCGTGGAACCGCACCAGGAAGAGCGGCTACAAGGTCGTGCTGCTCACGTGGGGCGCGGATGGCGCGATCGCCGAGTCCGACTTCCTCACCGGCTTCGAGGTGAACGAGGACGTGATCGGCCGACCGGTCGACGTGCTCGATGGCCCGGACGGCGCGCTCTACGTGTCGGACGACTACGCGGGCGCAATCTATCGCGTGAGCTTCCGCGCGCCGGAGTAGAATCGCGGGCCATGACGGCGGGGATCGATCCGGTCGAGGCGGAGCGGCTGCGGGCGGCGGGGATGGCCATTGCGCTCCACGCGCGCGAAGCGCCCGACCGGCTCGCGATCCTCGCGCCCGCCGGCAACTTGACCTACCGCGAGCTGAACGCCCGCGCCAACCAGCTGGCGCGCTACTTCCGCAGGAACGGCCTCGGGCGCCGCGCTGCGGTGGCGCTGCTCTGCAGCAACCGGGCGGAGTTCGCGGTCGTGTACGCCGCAGTCTTGCGCAGCGGCCTGCGGCTCACCCCACTCAACTGGCACCTGCAGATCGACGAGGCCAGCTACGTGGTCGAGAACTGCGAAGCCAAGGCGTTCGTGTGCGACGCGCGCTTCGCGGCGGTCGGCGAGAAGACCGCCCAGTCGTCCCCGAACGCGCGGATCCTGCTCTCGATCGGCGGCCCGATCCCCGGCTTCAGGCCGCTCGAGTCGGCGGTCGTGGGCGAGTCGGAGGCGGACCTCGAGGATCCCGTGCTCGGCGGCACCATGCTCTACACGTCGGGGACGACGGGGCGGCCGAAGGGGGTACACCGGAGAGAGACGCCGGCGCCCACGGGCGTGGCGCGGCTCACCGCGCAGGCGTGCGCGTATCAGCCCGCGAACGACCGTTCGCTGTGCACCGGGCCGCTGTACCACGCGGCTCCGCTGGCGTTCAATCTCGCGGGGCCGCTCGCGGCCGGGCTCGGCGTGGTGCTGATGGAGAAGTTCGACGCCGAGGAAACGCTGCGCACCATCGAGCGCACGCGCGCGACGCACACGCACATGGTCGCGACCATGTTCCACCGCTTGCTCGCGCTGCCCGACGACGTGAAGCGCAAGTACGACATCTCGTCGCTGCGCGCGATCCTGCACGGCGCGGCGCCGACGCCGCCGCACGTGAAGAAGGCGATGATGGACTGGCTCGGGCCCGTGCTGCACGAGTACTACGCGGCCACCGAAGGCGGCGGCACGTTCATCTTCGCCGAGGAGTGGCTGCGCAAGCCGGGCAGCGTGGGCCGGCCCGCCGATCCCGGCACCCTCCAGATCCGCGACGACGAGGGCCGCCCGTTGCCGGCCGGCACCGTCGGCACCGTGTGGTTCCACGCGCCCGCGCGCGGCCGCTTCGAGTACTGGAAGGACGCGCAGAAGACCGCGTCGTCGTACGACGGCGACTGGTTCACGATGCGCGACATGGGCTACCAGGACGAGGACGGCTACGTGTTCCTCACGGGCCGCACCGCGGAGCTCATCATCTCGGGCGGCGTGAACATCTACCCGGCCGAGATCGACGCCGTGCTGCTCATGCACGATGCGGTCGGCGACGCGGCTGCGATCGGAGTGCCCAACGAGGAGTTCGGCGAAGAGGTGAAGGCCGTCGTGCAGCTCGCCGACGGCTACGAGCCGTCCGAAGCGCTCGCGCGCGCGCTGCTCGAGCACTGCCGCGAGCGGCTCGCGCACTTCAAGTGCCCGCGCACGATCGACTTCGACCCCGCGCTGCCGCGCAGCGACGCCGGCAAGGTGCAGCGGCGGGCGATCCGCGACCGCTACTGGCGAGCGCTCGGCCGTCAGATCTGAGGCGGCCGTGAAGCTCGCGAAGCTCGCTCTGGCGCTCGTCGCCGCCGCGGCAGTCGCGCGCGCGGCCGACCTGCCGCCCGACAAGTGGCAGATCGTGCAGTGCGGCTCCGCGCTGCTCGTGCCCGGCCAGACGCCGCACGGCGAGACGACGCTCGTCATCCACGACGGGCTGATCGCCGAGGTGCTGAACGGCATCGCGACGCCCGAGCAGGTGATGCAGGGCAAGATCGGCACGCCCGAGGTCGTCGACCTGCGCGACAAGTTCGTGCTGCCCGGGCTCGTCGACCTGCACGTCCATCTCACGTCCGAGTACTCCGCCGACGCGCGGCTGCGCCGCGTGACGGAGAGCGACGCCGACGTCGCGCTGCGCGGCGCGATGTTCGCGCGGCGCACGCTCGAGGCCGGCTTCACGACGGTGCGCGACCTCGGCGGCAGCGAGGCCGTGTTCGCGCTGCGCGACGCCATCGCGAACGGCACCGTGCCCGGCCCGCGCATGTTCGTCGCGGGCTTCCCGCTCACCATCACGGGCGGACACGGCGACCGCACGAGCGGCTATCGCCAGGACTTGTTCGACCCGCCCGGCCCGTACCAGGGCGTCGCCGACGGCCCGTACGCGGCGCGCGCGGCCGTGCGCGCGCAGGTGAAGCTCGGCGCGGACTGGATCAAGATCCACGCGACCGGCGGCGTGCTCGACGTCGTCACGTCGGGCACCGACCAGCAGTTCAAGGACGACGAGCTCGCCGAGATCGTGAGCACGGCGCACATGCTCGGCCGCAAGGTCGCCGCGCACGCGCACGGCGCGCGCGGCATCAACGCGGCGCTGCGCGCGGGCGTCGACACGATCGAGCACGGCACGTTCCTCGACGCCGAGTCGATCGAGCTGTTCAAGAAGACGGGCGCGTGGCTGGTGCCGACCATCGTCGCGGGCAAGACCGTCGAGGAGCGCGCGAAGATCCCCGGCTACTACCCGCCGCCCGTCGCCGACAAGGCGCGCCAGGTCGGGCCGAAGCTGCAGGACGCGCTGCGCCGCGCGCTCGCCGGCGGCGTGAAGATCGCGTTCGGCACCGACGCCGGCGTGTACCCGCACGGCGAGAACGCGCGCGAGTTCGCGTACATGGTCGACGCGGGCATGACGCCCATGGCCGCGATCGAGGCGGCCACGACCAGCGCGTCGATCGTGCTCGGCCTCGAGCACGAGATCGGCAGCCTGGAGGTCGGCAAGCGCGCCGACTTGATCGCGACCAGACGCAACCCGCTCGTCGACGTGCTCGAGCTACAGCGCGTGGTGTACGTGATGAAGGCCGGGGCGAGCGTCAAGTGATCGTTGCGTGTCTCGACCTCGAGGGCGTGCTCGTGCCCGAGATCTGGATCAACGTCGCCGAACGCACGGGCATCGCCGAGCTGCGCCGCACCACGCGCGACGAGCCCGACTACGACGAGCTGATGCGCGGGCGGCTCGCGATCCTCGACCGACACCGACTCGGCATCCGCGAGATCCAGGAGGTGATCGGCGGGCTCGAGCCGCTGCCCGGCGCGCTCGAGTTCCTGGCGTGGCTGCGCGAGCGGTTCCAGGTGCTGATCCTGTCCGACACGTTCTACCCGTTCGCGGGCCCGCTCATGCGCAAGCTCGGGCATCCGACCCTGTTCGCGCACGAGCTCGAGATCGAGGCAACGGGCCGCATCGCGAACTACCGGCTCCGCATGCCCGACCAGAAGCGCGCGAGCGTCGCGGCGCTCCGCGCGCTGCGCTTCCGCGTGATCGCCGCGGGCGACAGCTACAACGACACCGCCATGCTCGGGGCGGCCGACGCGGGCATCCTGTTCCGCCCGCCCGCGAACGTGGTCGCCGAGTTCCCGCAGTTCCCCGTCACGAACGACTACGCGGAGCTCGAGCGCGCGTTCGAGAGCGCCGCACTTCGCGTTGCGACGGCGCAGAGTTAGCCCCTATACTGCGCCGCGCCGTAGCGCGCGATCGATTCGCGCGCTCCGAAGAGAGGAACCCCCCATGGCCGACGCTGCGCTCGTGCGCGAGCCCGGTGAGCCGATCCGCAAGCGACGCGACGGCTCGCTGCTCGTCCCGGACAACCCGCGCATCGCGTACGTCGAAGGCGACGGCACGGGGCGCGACATCTGGAAAGCGTCCGTGCGCGTGTTCGACGCCGCGGTCGCGAAGGCCTACCACGGCCGCCGCAAGGTCGGCTGGTTCGAGGTGCTCGCGGGCGAGAAGGCCTTCCAGGCGACGAAGAGCTGGCTGCCCGACGAGACGGTCGAGACCTTTCGCAAGGCGCTCGTCGGCATCAAGGGTCCGCTCACCACGCCGATCGGCGGCGGCATCCGCAGCTTGAACGTCGCGCTGCGCCAGATCCTCGACCTGTACGTGTGCCTGCGGCCCGTGCGCTGGTACCCAGGCGTGCCGAGCCCCGTGCGCCACCCCGAGCTCGTGGACATGGTGATCTTCCGCGAGAACACCGAGGACATCTACGCGGGCATCGAGTGGAAGGCGAACTCGCCGGAAGCGAAGAAGCTGATCGCCTTCCTGCAGAAGCAGATGAAGGTGAAGACGATCCGCTTCCCCGCGACGAGCGGCATCGGCGTGAAGCCGGTGTCGCGGCAGGGCACGGAGCGCCTCGTGCGCGCCGCGCTCGACTACGCCATCGAGCACAAGCGCAAGTCGGTGACCCTGGTGCACAAGGGCAACATCATGAAGTTCACCGAGGGCGCGTTCCGCGATTGGGGCTACAAGCTCGTGAAGAAGGAATACCAAGGGCGCGCGATCGGCTGGGACGATTGCAACGGCAAGCCGCCCGACGGCCAGATCCTGGTGAAGGACTCGATCGCGGACATCACGCTGCAGCAGGTGCTGACGCGCCCCGACGAGTTCGACGTGATCGCCACCATGAACCTGAACGGCGACTACCTGTCCGACGCGCTCGCGGCGCAGGTGGGCGGCATCGGCATCGCGCCCGGCGCGAACATCAACTACAAGACGGGCCACGGCATCTTCGAGGCCACTCACGGCACGGCGCCGAAGTACGCCGACCAGGACAAGGTGAACCCGAGCTCGGTGATCCTGTCCGGCGTGATGATGTTCGACCACCTGGGCTGGGGCGAGGCCGCACGCATGATCGACCGCGGCATCTCGCGCGCCATCGCGCAGAAGCGCGTGACCTACGATTTCCACCGACTGATGGAAGGCGCGACGCTGCTCAAGTGTTCCGAGTTCGGCGACGCCATCATCGAGAACATGGAGTGACTGGTTTGAAGCGACCCAAGATCTCGCTCATCGGCGCGGGACAGATCGGCGGCGTGCAGGCCCAACTGATCGCACAGCGCAAGCTCGGCGACGTGGTGCTCTTCGACGTCGTCGAAGGCGTGCCGCAGGGAAAGGCGCTCGACATCTGCCACGCGCTGTCCGGCTGGGGCAGCGACGTCCGGGTCACGGGTACGAACGACTACAAGGACACTGCGGGCTCGGACCTGTACATCGTGACCGCCGGCGTGCCGCGCAAGCCGGGCATGAGCCGCGACGACCTGCTCTCCGTCAACCTCGGCATCATCAAGACCGTCGCGGCCGGCATCAAACAGCACTCGCCGAACGCGGTGGTGATCGTCGTGTCGAACCCGCTCGACGTGATGGTGCTCGCGATGAAGCAGCTCACGGGCTTCCCGGCGGCGCGCGTGTTCGGCCAGGCCGGCGTGCTCGACTCGTCGCGCTTCCGCTTCTTCGTGGCCGAGCACCTGGGCGTGTCGGTGCGCGACGTACACGCGGTGGTGTTGGGGGGCCATGGCGACACGATGGTGCCGCTGCCGCGCTACTGCAGCGTCGGCGGCGTGCCGCTGCGCAAGCTCGTGGACGAGGCCACGATCGCGAAGATCTCGAAGCGCACGCAGGACGCGGGCGGCGAGGTCGTCGCGCTGCTCAAGACCGGCTCCGCGTTCGTGTCGCCCGCCGAGGCGTCGCTCGAGATGGCCGAGGCCGTGCTGCACGACCAGAAGCGCGTGCTGCCGTGCGCGGCGTATCTGGAAGGCGAGTACGGCCACAAGGGCATCTACGTCGGCGTGCCGGTCGTGATCGGCTCGAACGGCGTCGAGAAGGTGCTCGAGCTCGAGCTCGACGCCGGCGAGAAGGCGCTCCTCGACAAGAGCGTGGCAGCCGTGAACGCGCTCGTCGCCGCGGCGAAGCTCTGAGCCCGCGATGAACGTCCACGAGTACCAGGCCAAAGGGCTCCTGCGCGAGTACGGCATCGAGGTCCCGCCCGGGCGGCTTGCGCTCACGCCGGCCGAGGCCGAGCAGGCCGCGCGCGACATCGGCGGCACCGTCGTCGTGAAGGCGCAGGTCCACGCGGGCGGGCGCGGCAAGGCGGGCGGCATCAAGGTCGTGAAGTCGCCCGAGCAGGCGCGCCAGACCGCCGAGGAGATGCTCGGCATGCGGCTCGTCACGAAGCAGACGGGCGCCGAGGGCAAGCTGGTGCGCCGGCTCTACGTCGAGGCCGGCTCGAAGATCGAAGGCGAGCTCTACCTGGCGCTGCTCGTCGACCGCGCCACGCAGAAGATCGCGATCCTGGGCTCGACCGCCGGCGGCATGGAGATCGAAGAGGTCGCCGCCGCCACGCCCGAGAAGATCCTGACCGTGCAGGTCGACCCGCTCGTCGGAGTGTGCGACTACCAGGCGCGCAACCTCGGGCTCGACCTCGGGCTCGCCGGCAAGCGCTGCGAGTCGTTCGTGTCGCTCGTCTCGAACCTCTACCGGCTGTTCGTCGAGAAGGACGTGTCACTCGCGGAAGTGAATCCGCTCGTGATTTCGGGTGACTCGGTCATTCCGCTCGATTGCAAGCTCAACTTCGACGGCAGCGCGCTCTACCGGCACAAGGACGTCCTGGCGCTGCGCGACCCCGACGAGGAGGACCCGCGCGAAGCCGAGGCGTCGAAGTACGACCTGAACTGGGTGTCGCTCGACGGGAACATCGGCTGCCTGGTGAACGGCGCAGGGCTCGCGATGGCCACCATGGACATCATCCAGTACGCGGGCGGGAAGCCGGCGAACTTCCTCGACCTGGGCGGCGGCGCCGACGCCGAGCGCGTGGCTCACGCGTTCCGGCTGATCCTCTCGGACAAGAACGTGAAGGGCATCCTGGTGAACATCTTCGGCGGGATCGTGCTCTGCGATCGCGTCGCCGAGGGCATCATCTCCGCCGCGAAGAGCGTCGGCGTGAAGGTGCCCCTCGTCGTTCGGCTCGACGGCACGAATGCCGAGAAGGGCCGCCAGATGCTCGCGAGCTCGGGCCTCAACATCCAGCCTGCCGACGGCATGAAGGACGCGGCGGAGAAGATCGTCGCGGCGGTGCGCGCATGAGCATCCTGGTGAACGCGGACACGAAGCTGCTCGTGCAGGGCATGGGGAAGACCGGCCAGCTGCACGCGAACCTGTCGCGCGAATTCGGCACGAAGGTCGTCGGTGGAGTCACTCCGGGCCGCGGCGGCAGCGAGGCTGCGGGCGTGCCCGTGTTCGACACCATGCGCGAAGCGGTGCGCGAGACGGGCGCCAACGCGTCGGTCGTGTTCGTGCCGGCGCCGAGCGCCGCTGACGCGATCCTCGAGGCCGCGGACGCCGGCATCGCGGTCGTCTGCGCGATCACCGAGAGCATTCCGGTGCGCGACATGCTGCGCGTGCGCGCGGCGCTGCGGGGCTGGACGGGCCGCCTCGTCGGCCCGAACTGTCCGGGTCTGCTCGATCCCGGCGCGAAGGTGCGCATCGGCATCGCGCCCTACTCGATCTTCAAGCCGGGCTCGGTGGGCGT